>Ga0265338_10000284_pt1 | contig 91363 bp, 70 predicted proteins | sample 42126metaG_FD_193579 | JGI IMG/M metagenome (GOLD analysis project Ga0265338, IMG submission 193579) | Rhizosphere microbial communities from Carex aquatilis grown in University of Washington, Seatle, WA, United States - 4-21-26 metaG | ecosystem: Host-associated > Plants > Roots > Rhizosphere...
GTTTGCGCGCTGCCGGCAAAAAACCATTGGTCGCCATCACGGCGTGCATGCGCAAACTCGTCGTTCTCATGAATCATCTACTTAAAAATGAAAACTTTCAGCTTGCCAGCTAACACCGTTGCTAGGGAGAGGGTCAGGGTGAGGGCGAGCTAAAAATCTAACTTTCCGTTTTCTTTCCTTTTCCTAAATTGACGGCATGGCAACCCAGCACGCCCGCGCTCTTCGGAAAGACGACACCTGGGCTGAAAAACTCATGTGGCGTTAGTTGCGTAGCCGGAAGTTCAACGGCTATAAATTCCGCCGCCAGCATCCGCTGGGCATCTACACCCTGGATTTCTTCTGTGAAGCGGCAGAATTGAACATCGAACTGGATGGTGGTCATCATGGTTTTCCTGACCAGCAGGCCCACGATGCAGAGCGTGAAAAGTTTTTAGAATCACGAGGCATCAAGACCCTTCGATTCTGGAACTCCCACCTGCGCCGCAATGCGCGAAGCATACGAGACACCATCTTCAACGAGTTGCAATCCCGTGCGCCGAATCCATTACCAGATTATACGCGACCGATAATTTCCCCTGAGAAAAAGAAAAGTTAGTGGGTTTGCTCGCCCTCATCCCAGCCTTCTCCTCCAGGAGAAGGAGAATTATCCGCAGATTCGCAGAATGACCTGCATCTGAGTATACCGAACAATGTTCCACACCACCAAAATCGGCCAATCGCTGTTCCCTCTCCTTGGGGATACAGCTGTTGGGTTTTGCACAACGCATAATTCACGCATCCAGAGGGCAAATTCTGCCTAATCGTAGGCCCCGCAAGGTCTTCCCGACAACCCCAAAAACGCCCGGTGACCATATCCAGGTAGGACGGGTTAGAAAAGGGCTATCCCAAAGAGAATTGGCCCAAAAGCTTGGCGTTCCCAAATGGCTGGTCAAACAGTGGGAAGGAGGTCAACAAATCCCGACTGAGGTTCAATGGCGGGCTTTGGCTAATCTTTTGAATCTAGCCGTCCCAATTAATCCGACGGCAAACACAGCCAAAGCAAACGCCGATGGTTCAGGAACTACTTGAACGTCAGGCGTACTGAGTGCAACCGGAGAAGACTCCACTTGTATATAATGAGATGAGGTTGAATCGTTTAAATCCATCAGCGTTCCCTGAAATGAGACCCCTGATATAAAGTTGATGTCCCCTCTCAAGACCGGGCTCGCCGAATTGGGATTTAATGCAATAGAACCTGAATCAGCTACTACGGCCGGCTGGAAATTAAAATCGACTTCCGAATGTACATATCCGCTAATTGTTACCCCTGAAACCGAGGTTTGGACGAAAGACAATTTTTCCTCAGCGTTAGCTCGTGAAATCAATCCGCCAAAGCAGATGACGGAGAGTGCCATTAAGCCGACCGATGTTCCCAAGTTTTTCCTCATACTGTTTCCCATTTCTAGCAGAATGCTGATTTTATACAACAGTTTTACGATCTTCTTAAATCTCAGCGGATCCCCCTTTATTGCACCACAAGCCGCTTCGTACCGGGCTATTCCGTGATTTCTACTGCTTTCTTTTGCTGGAACAATCTTTTTTATCGTGGATTGACATATGCGCGATAAAAGCGTGGTTTGGACGCAGTTGGCACACTCACGGTTGACGGCGGCCCGTAATCAATCCATTCAACTTGGTTTGGGATATCAAGCGGAACAGATTGGAGCGAAACTAATGGGTTCGCAAATTCCGGGTTGTCGGCGTAAAGCACCGTGTAAGAGTATGTATTTGTGGGCAGATTCCAAAAGAAGTTAACGATTCGACCTGGAACGAAATCAGTCGCACCTACCCGGCTTGCTGAAAGCATTGGAATTGCCTGACCAAGATTTCGCGGCGGTTTTAAACTCGGCATCGCGATTTGGTATCCTGTCAGTTGCGAATTCGTAAAAGAGAATGCGGTGCGCGGGACAAATTCGAGTAACAGCTTTCCCGTTTGATGAGCATCCAGCGGAGACGGATAGACCACAAATGGGATGCCATTATTTGTCCCAGATGCGTTGTAGAGCTGGTTGGTCAGCCCAGCAATATGGACCCGCGCGGCGGGAATTTGTGACGGACCAGAATTGGAAACCTGAATCCATTGCAACATGACTCCCGTTTGAAGATCAACTTTCTGCGTTGAGACGATGCTGGCAACCAATTGGCCAGCGAGCAGCGTCCCCACATTTAAATTTAAACTTGAAGTATCATTTGCGCTATTTGTGTCAGTGCTGCCGGTGGAAGCGGCGGTGGCTGTATAAGTGAATATCCCGGCATTGGATGGCTTGACCCGAACGAAAACATTCCTGACAGCCTGATTTGTCAAATTGCCAAAATTCAGAGTCAATGTGTTGGCTGCGAAGGTGTATGACTGGCTAGCGGGGGCAACGTCAATAAAGCTAAAACCTGATGGCATGGTGCTGCTGGCGGTAACGTTCGTTGCAACGCTTGGCCCCAGGTTTGTCACAGTTACAGTGTATGGCATCCAATCGTTGGTATAAACTTCAAGAATTGGCTCATATAGCGTGACAGAAACATCGGCATTTCCAGCCACGGCAAAACGCGACGTCAATACAACAACGGTAAATAAAATGATAGCCGCCCATTGCACCAATGCAGCGTGACGGCGTGAGGTGCCAATTCTGGCAAATAGTCGTGTATTCATGGTTGATATCCCCTTTTGTTATTGGTTCTGAATTGTGACGTCTTTGTTCACGTCAGCGACCTTTCCGTCTTCAAGCAGAATGCGCGTGACCGTAACCCGCGTCGTCAGGTTCGTGGCCGTGAGCGGGTGAATTGTGGTGACAACAAAATTAAAATCTGTTCCTTTGCCGGGTTCCAAAGATGGACTATCTTTTGTTCCCCCGACAATCCAGTCCGTCTTTTGCCCAACCATTCTACCTTGGTCATCTAGGAGAAACACAACGGCGCGAGCCGATTCGATTTTCTCGGGCAGGTTGTTTGTTAATCCCAGCTTCACCACCGCTTTGTTGCTCGCCACTTTTGGTGGCGAGATGGTCAAGGCAAGTTGTGCATGCACCATTAACGGCGAAAACAAAAAAATGACTGTGGAAATGATTCTCATGGAGGCATTGGTGTTTTAGCAGATTGTTTCTCTTTAAACTTGCGAAGACGCTCCTCTGCCTCAGTCAGTTGTTCTTTAGTAAATGTCAGCCGAAGCTGTAAGGCACGATTGCCGGCATTTTCAAGGCCCCCTTCTGCAGCCAACGAAAGCCACAAATAGCTTTCAATTGGATCGGGCACAATACATCCCAAAAGGTATTGCGACGAGGGATACCCTTTTTCCGCCGTTTCGTGCAATAGTTTCAAGGCAAGGCTTCGGTTTCCCTCGCGGTCGGCCTTTAACGCCATCTCATGCCGAGCAGGTGTATAACCTTGGTCAGCAGCGATTTGAAACCAAGCGTCGGCCACAATCTGATTCGACACTACGCCAACACCCTGTTTGTATAGTAGGCCTAAAGTATATTGAGCGGGCGGAAAATCCTTGCCAGCCGAATTGGTCAGCCAGCGATAAGCTTTTGTCAAATCTTGCGTTGTCCCCACAGCAAAGATGTAGTGCGCTGCCAAGTTATATTGCGCTTCAGCACTACCTTTCTCCGCTGTTATCGTCAGCATTGAGAGATTTGTTTCCCATTTTTTTGGGAATGGCGGCGGGCGCATAATCTCGTGATCAAGCGGTTCCAGCGGAGCCAACGGATCTCCCGCCGATACTAAAAGTGGAAAGGCCAAAAAAAATGTTAAAAAAAGCCGCTTCATTTTTCGCAAAGCGAGCCAACTCGGATTATTATATACATATTATCTGAAACATCAGTCGGGACAGCTTGAAAAAAATTAGTCACAGAGTAATTCACTGAATTTTAATAGTTCGCCGTGCCTCAGATATAAGCTCTTCAGCAATTTCCAATGGAATGTCAACGTTAAGCGTTTCGAAGAAAAATTGACCGGACGCATCCCAAAAAACAATTCTCGCAACCAACCTTGTTTCCTTATTAATTGTCCGATGTAATTCTAGCGCAATGCAACCATCCTTTCTGTTATTTACGGAAAGCGTGCTGTAGTGCGCGTTGCTGTGATTACGGTTCATGGTGTTCAGTGATTAATTGTCCGCCCAGTTGCGGATTGAACCGCTTTAATAATTGTTGGTCGGAGACTTGGAGGCACGACGTAGCTTGGAGGGGGATTAAGGGTTCCTGATCTCCACGTGATGTTTAGCGTTCCATCTTCCTGAAGGATGACTGCAAACCCCGAATGGTTTGCTGCATCTCCACCAAGAGTGGTGCTGACATCGGCGTGACCGCCTGCTCTTGCAACCCAGCCCGCTGGAACATCGGCTTCTGCGGTGCTTGGCGCAATCAATACTTTAGCAGTACTTGCATCATATACCCCCGTGAAACCTTGTCCTGCGGAATGGCCTTCCAAAATATCCGCGAGCGGTGCGATTTCCGCAGTTTCAACCATTAATTTCCCCGCTAAATAATCAGCGCCAATCGGTGTGGCAGTTATGGCAACGTTTGCGCTGAATTTAGTCCATTCAAGCGAACGTTCTGGGGTGTTCAAGCGCAACTGTGCAATTGGGTCATTGGGATCGTGGCAGGAGTAGCAAAAGTCCATATGGGAAAAACCATTTTCATCGACGAACGGCCGATCTACCCCTGCGGATGCTGTGCTACCTTGATAACCATTTGCTTGTGCCTGTCCCGCCCGCATCCAAGCCGATGCCCCATCATTTCCAGAAATCTGGACGTCAGGGTGCTGGTTACCCCAGGCAACGAGCGTCCTATCATTTACATCACCACCATTTCTCCCAAAAATGTCTGCTGCCGTAATGCCGTGGCTAGCGGAATCACCTGAAGTCTCAGGACTATAATTTAGTGGCGGAGGAGCGTTTTGATTGCTTTCGAAACACCTTCCATCGGGGTCGAAGTAATCAATTGGGTCGCCTCCTGCAAACGTGAGAAAACTTGGGTCGCGCCCGTTCCAGGTCGGGTCATAGGATTCAAAACCTCCGCTGGATGGACGATAATAACGCGCACCAAGGTTCACCGTGCCGATTATGTCTTCGTAGCGCCCACGCCATGCCGAACTTGTAACCAAGTCGCCACCATGGCCCAGCGACGGAGGTCTGTAACCAGGAACCGCACCATAACCTGTGGGCCGGGCAACGGTCCAGACGACCGCTCCATTATTATTCACCGACCCTAGAATGTTTCCGCGAGCATCCGCAACCAAGGCCTGGAACTGTCCCAAATCCTGTCCGACACCCTCGAACCCACCCATGCCGTTTAATCCGCCGTAACGTCCGTTCAAATCCGGCCCGCACAATTTCCAAGTAGTCGTGCCCGGTGAACCGCCGTAATCAGTATCAACATTGACGCCGAGTTCGAGGAATTCAACTTGGGGATCGAAATATGAGCGCGTTTCAACGTAACCCTGTGGCGTCACGTAAACGACGCCATTCGTGGTGGACTTCCATTCGGTGCGCAAACGCCTGCCGAGCGCGTCGTAATCAGCAGTCCAGATATAGCCGCTACCATCCGAATCGTTCTCTGTGACCATGTAAACACGGTCACGCGCATCCCACCAAAGGTTTTGAATACGGTTGGTTGATCCATCCGGATTGCGCCAAATTTTTTGCGTAACGTTCCCGGCGTTATCCCGCAGTATCGTAGCTGCCTCACTGGCAACATTGTTTGTGAACCAGATTGTTTGATTGGTCACAAACTGGCCACTCGGATGCGTGGCACTCACGCTTAACTGGTGCGCCCCTTGGCCAAACTCCATCATTGCCTGCCACTCATAGGGCCATTGGCTATTGACGGCATCGACTGTCAAAATAGAGACATCCTGTGGCACGCCATCCAGTAACGCAGCAACTTGAGCCTTTCCATTCACGCGTCCATTTGCTGGGCGATGAACAGTTGTATTGGTTTCTGTATCTATTCGCGACAAACTGCTGACACCACCGCTCCAAATTCCGGTGTTGCCACTGGGCGGGCCTGCCTTGGTTAAGACACCTATACCAGCCGCAGTCCCGTTATCGTAAGCAAAGGTGTTCGTCCAACGATGTGAGGCATCGAGGTTCAATCGTTCTTCGGTCAAGCGACGGCTATAATCGGCGTAGAAATATTGACGCAGGTCCGTGAAATCCTCCCGCGCCAGCGTATGCGCACTGGTCAGCCCATCACCGGTGTAAGCAAGCGTTTCAGCAAGTTTTGTCAGCATGTTGACCTTTGTCGTGACGGTGAGTGGACGGCCAACACCGTCGCGTGAGTCAACCGTGGTCAACCGATTTCCGACCTGCCGACTGGTCAAAATGCCGGCAGTGTCAAAACCATAGCTGGCGCTGCCCGACAAACCGCTGACGGCAACAAGTGCGCCATCAGCACGAGTGCTGAAACCGTAGCCGACCGTGGAATTCGCACTTAGTCCACTGCGGCGACCGGCCCCGTTCCATGTCTGGGACATGCCGGAGAACGAACCTCCATTTAGCGTGATGCTTTCCGAATTCAATTGGCCGTAAGGATCGTAACTGCGCAGGATTGTTTTAGAATTTGCGCCGTTAGTTCCACCATCATCCAGTTCCGTGATGTTGGTCGCAAAGCTTCGAACGTCATAGTGCCAGCTCGTACTCAGAGCACCTCGTGAGGTGCCAGTGTTGCGATAAATGTTGGTAAGACGGAGCCAATCATCGTAAGCATAAACATGCGTATTACCCGATGGATGAGTCCGGGTTTGCAAAAAACCGGCAAAGGGATTGCCGCTGGCGAAATACGAATAAGAATTACTCTGCGTGCTGTCGCCACCTGTGCCAGAAACCAATTCGGTGAGTTTCTGATTGGCATTGTTATAGGTGGCGTTCCATTGGAGTCCCCCGGGCATCGTGCGATTTGTTACACTGCCCATTGAATTATAGCCATAGGCCGTAACTGCCGAATCTCTATCGTTCACTTGAGCGAGCCGGTTCAGACCGTCATAGAGATAACTCTCCTGCGTGAAGATTGTGACAACGGAATTACTGGACGCACTGCGGAACGATGTGGAAAGATTTCCGGCGAGATCGTAAACATTGCGCGTAAATTCGCGAACGCTCGCTGATGGATAAGCCACGGACAAAACACTCTGTCCGTTGTTGTCGGTGAAAGCGGTCGTGACAATGGCAGAGGTGCCCGAACCATTTGTGACAGTAACACTGTTATGATCGGTCGAGTAGGAGGTCGAAACAACACGAACCGGAGTATTATTGGCGTCGCGGATTTCCACTTTCAGCGGACGCCCGATGGCGTCAACGGTCGTGGTTGTTTTTTCGCCGAGAGCGTTAACGTTTGTGGTGGCTACCCCGGCTGCGTCATAGAAGTATGTGAGCGACTGTTGCAGAATATTCGTGACGAACTGACCGCAACCAGGTGTGAAGCAGTTTTCTGACACAGTGACACTGGCCGGGCCTGAAGAGACCTTCAGCCGGTTAAGTCCATCGTAAAAATTTGTAAATATATTGCCGCCTTCGTCGGTGCGTCTGATTAAATTCCCCCGACGGTCCAACTCTGCGATATTCGAGGCCAATATCGTTCCTACAGAGGAATGGAAGACGCGCGTGGTCTTCCGATTAACATCATCGTAAGTGGTTTCCCAATAAGCCCCGTTATTCTGAATCTCCCGATAAATCCGCCCATCGAGGTAATATCGCCACGCGCTGGTTGAGCCGTCTGCGTTACGTTGGAATTCAGGTTGCCCCGCGCTGGTAAATTGTTTCTCCATGTGGCCGCCGAGCGGGTTGAAGGCGTTGGTCACATCTCCCGCCAGATTGTAGACAAAACCATTGGTGGAAAGCCGCGTGCCGTTTGCATCATAAAATTCCTCGCGGGTCACCCGCCCAATGGCATCGTAAGATTTCAGGCTGTAATTGCCGCGCGGATCAATCGTCTTGGTGAGATTGCCCAAGGGGTCGTATTGGAGCAGGCTGATGGAATAGAGACTGTCCCCAGCCGGAGCTTGGACGCCTGTTCCATCCGATTTGGCTTCCGAGCGCCAGCGAATTTCAGTCGTCTGTCTGCCCGCGCCATCATAATCGCGCCAGATATAATCTTCAGGGTTGAATCGCGCACCATCACTCCAAGTTAATTCCCCATTGTCGTTGTAATAGGAGTAAGACCAATCCATCGGCACACTCTGGCCGGCCTCGTATGTCTCGGTGGCAATGGGTCTGCCAATATCGTCGAATGCAAAGTGAAAGCGGCGACCCGCACCATCCGTGCGCTGCACTAATTCTTCGCGGTCGTTGTAGAGAAATTGATTGGTGACATTCGGATCACTGGTTCCTGTAAATTGAATGAAGTTGGTGACAAAACCGCGACCGTCCCGGAACCATTGAGTGATTGCCGCATCTCCCGAACCGAATGCATGGATTTGGCGGCTAATTACGCCAAAAGCACAGTTTGTTACCGTGGCCGAACCCAGTGCGACAACATTTGTGATGCTGACATACTCAGAAACATTGGTGTTGATACCAACGCTTCCAGCGAACTTAATAAGGCGGGCGGGTAGGAAAACAAAATTGGTATCGTAAATATAAACAACGCTGTTCCCGATCGGGTCAATGACTTGCAAGGGTAGATTATTGGTGTTGTAGATCACGGAGGTGATGGCAGTTGCATTCGTGCCGAAACCGAGCAAGTCGCCCGTGACGCTGGAATTAGTGACGTTACCGGAACTGTCATACTGGTAACTCATTACCAACCCGCGCTTGTCGGTACGGGACTTGAGACTGCGCTGATAGCCGCCTGGCGAGTTGGTTTCAAACCAATCCTGAATTTCCGTTCCACCGAGTGGATCAACTGTCACGCGGATCAGGCTATTGGTGTAAAACGTCAAGGTCGCGCGATTGGTGTAATCATATATCGCGGTAACACCGGTTAGCAGGTTGGTGGGCGAGGTCGCACTAAAATTGTTGGTGTATGCAAAAGTTGCGGTGCGAACCAAGTTCAAGTCGGCTCCGACTGTTGCCAATTGATTTGTCACCCGGCGTTGTGAGTCATAGATATTTTCCAAAACACGGCCATCGGGCTTGAGCTCACGCGCTATCAAGTGTGTCGAGTAAATGTTCGTGACACCATTCGTCACAAAGTTGGAGTGCTGATATTCGTAATTGATCTGCGACAAATCCGGGAACGTGACCGTCACGAGGTCGCCATATTTGTCATATTGGTACTGCAAGCGGCGACCGTCACCCGTGTAAGCTTCGATGATATGGTCGTAAACATCGTAATAAAAACCGAGGTAATTGCCGTTGCTGGCCTGGATGCGACGGACTTCGCCATAATCCGGTTGCGTTGAATCTGTCCCATACTCGCAAGAGTGGAAGTTGCCGCGATTATCGCGCCACGTGTCCAGGTAGGGACGCGTGCGTGTAAATGAACCAATCGGAAAAGAACGTGTGACATAAGTCCGGACACTGCCATCGGCCCCGTAAACTGTATAAATATTTGTGCCGCCGACAGAGGCAAGCTGCATCCGGTTGTTAAAAATATTCGCTACCGAACCAATTCCAAGGGTCGCGTTGTTGTTGAGCGTGGGATTATCCTGCGGCGTTGGCAGCCAAATGTTCGCATTCGTGGGAGTCTGCCGGTAAATGATGGCGGAACCGTCCAGCTCAACTGCGTATATCAGAATTGAATTGGTGCCAACGCTAAGGAATGGCACGTAACTGATCTTCCAGCCAAAACCAAATTCATTCTCGGCAAGGTTTTGACTGCCGTAGTTGCGGCGAATTTGCAGCGGCAACGGCCCCGGCAGCGTAAGGTCAACCGAATCGATGTAGAACTCACCGTTCATCACGTTGACCGGATCGGAAGCGCGTTGCGACGCATCGTTGTAGGCCGAAGCCACGGAACTGGCGGCCCCAACGTTATACATCTGATTGTAAGTCAGGGCAGCGTCCACGAATGAACTGTAGCTTTCGCTCATCTGGAATCCCGCTTGTTGCAATGCCGGATCGAGCGTTTGTTTGCCGGAAGCAATATTGTTATATGCAGCAAACAAGTCCCAGGTTGTCACCGCCCCATTGACTGCGTTAGCGGCAGCGGCTGTGTAGAGTTGGTAATACGAAATAGAATTGTCTGGCGCCGTGTTGACGGTAATGTTTGGCGAATTGTTAAAGGTGAACGTATCCGGCGGGAGGTTAGCCCCAACTCCGCCATTCAAGCCACTAACCAACGCTGCGAATTTGGTGTAACTGACACATAGCGCCGCCACGCCCGCATACGTCCCATTTGTGACCGCGCCCGGCGTGACATAAGCCACGGCGTCGTAATCGTTATCAGCAAAGAAATCAACGATCTGGTTCCAAGTTGTCGGGTCAGTGTTTTTGAGCGCGACGCCATTGTAGAGAACTTCACCGGCTGAGGCATAGTTAGCGCTGGTCAGGATGATTTTGTTCGTACTCACCTGCTGCAACAGGCTCACTGTGGAAGTAGCGTTCGTTTGGACGTAGCTTCGCAGAATGCCATGTTCAGCCGCTGAGCCTTGCAGCCCTCGTTGCAACCACCAATCCAAATGCGCCGAGTTGAAGTCGCGGCCTGAGTCGGGATGGAGGGTTGCGTTAAATACTGTTCCAAGACCATTGTTGGGCATGTGAACAGCCGGCGTAATCGGATTAACTGCGCCGCCATTGATCAAATTTCCATTGGCGTCACGCTGCGGGCGAATCAGCCCGTACCCTTGCTGATACTGGGACACCAGTTGAATTTTATGCAGCCGGTCGTTGAAGTCGTCGAAATTGTTTACGTAATTGAAGTAGGACATTCCCATGAGATAGGCGGAAGTGCCAAGGTAAACATCCGGGTCAATCGTGGATGGCTGATTCGTATTGGCCGTCTGGTTGAAGCGCCAAATCTCCTGCGCATGAACATTCAACATCTTGGTCGTGACCCGGCCAAAATCCGTGCAAAAGGCGATCCAATCACCTTTGCGGAACGTATCAGTGAAGGTATATGTCTGCCCGTTCTGGGCACCCTGCTCGAAATAGGCATAGCCCCAGAGGTTGCTGTTCGCGAATGATTCTGGCGCAACATAAGCGCCTGGCAGGAAACGCGAGCGTTTGTGAGTCACTCTGAAAACAATATTGTCGTCACTGCTGTCGAGGCGGTTTGTGCTGACGAGCTTCCACTTTGGGTTGGCCCGTGACTCAAACATCCAGACGTTGGTGATGTCGGGCGAGTAAGGGGCAAGTGAGAGCACCATATCGTGCGCATTGCCCGTGCCCACTTGAATGAACTTGAGCAGCAACTTGCGGTTGTGAAGGTCGGCGGTGAACAGCTCTGTTGAATCCACCACCTTGCCAGGATTGGCTTGGCTGTAAGCCACGATTCGAATTGTATTAAACAGGTTCAGATTGGTTTTCAGGCTTTCGATCACCAACGGAGTGCCCGAGAGCGAGAACGGCTTGGGAAAATCGCTCCATTGCGCGTAGAGGTGTTTGCGATTGACGAGTTGGACGCCCATATCGTCAACCGAGAGCCCACGATTGGCGTCATTGAGGCTCTTCTGAATGAATTTTGGCAGCAAATCAGCAGGCTGGTCGGATTCGCTCAGAGAAAAAATATTCGGGTCGCCTGCGATAAAAGCCTGAAGCCATTTGAAGCCGCTGTTGTAATTGGTTGGCATGTAATCATAGAAATTTAATCCCTCGATGACTTCCGTGTCTTTCATCCACGGGAATATCTGGACCCAATTTGTTCCGATATAGGCGGCTACCCACGGATAATTGAGAGCGATTGCGTCTGGTAAATTGGTTTGGCTCAATGACGAAAGCGCGCCATTCAACTGCATTCGCAACAGTTTGCTGGCTTGGAAATCGAGCATCTGCAAGCCGCCATTGGTAGGATATATATAAGCAGCAGGGACTCCGGCTTGACGCAATAGATAAACCAGCAATGCACACTGTTCCACTGGCGAACCTTGTCCCTCCTGGAACGTGGCCAGCGCACTGCGATTCACGCCGCCAAGATTTACAGCGGGCAGCGTGTTGTAGTTGGTATCATAATCAATTGCATCCACCAGTCCGATTTCATTGATGACATAGTTCGCCAGTGCCAGCGGGTCGTTACGCATATCTTTGACGAATTGGTCCAAAATCGGATGCCGCCGCAGTTCAGGACTCCCGTCCAGTGCCAGATAATTGCTCGAAACCAGTGATGAAAGATCCGGCAACGTGGCCGTGACATTGGTGAGTTCCTCCAGGCTCTTGCCTTGATATGCGGGTGGAAGGGGTTTGCCGTCAAAGTGCGGCTGGTCAATAAACAACGGACGATTTGCCGGGAACGGCGTGAATTCCATCACATAAAGTTTGGAGTAATCCTGCACGCCCGATGCGTTAAGCACCAACGGCTGAAAGAGCACTGAGCCTTTTTCTTCCACTACGTAGTAATAATTGGTCGCCACATCGGAAGTTGCCGTGTGGGAAAGAACGTAGGTTCGAGAAAACATGACGCCCCATCGTTGGTCGGGTGAATCTAATAAAACCGTTCTCAATCCAAATTGTTCAAATGTCTGCGCGAATCCATTGGTAACGAGATTTGCCAGTTGGTTCGTTATGGAAGGGTCGGGAACAGGAATGCTGATTGTGCCCGCCAAAGCTGAATTTGAGCGGTAATACACCTGAATGCGCAGGGCGCTCGAATAAATTGCCGAGGGGTCGCCCGCGTAAATGCCAAAACTGTAACTCTGGTTCTCGTAGAGCGGGCTGCCGCCTACGCGACTTCCGAACGCCGCCAGCGGATTTTGAAACGCTATGCGACCAGTGAGATTCGTTTGCAACGCAGCGTTAGTCGCGTCGAAATGGTAGAGAGTGCTCGTCCAAGAGTTGCCCGGATAGAGGCTGTTCGCGTTGCCGCCACTGGCGTCAAGCGCCACACCGGTTTGGAAATTCAGAGGAACAACCAGAGAATTAAAATCCGATGCTGTTGAAGTGCCTCTCTTGTAGCGTGCGCTCGTATCAATCGTGCTGTGGTCGGATAATGTGACACTGGCCGTGTTTGGATTTGCCGGATCATTTGGGTTGATGACATAGTTCGCGCCCGAAACGAGCGTGACGGTGACGGATCTGTTTGCGGCGCTAAATGCCCCTGCAATGCCACGTATAGGAATTCTCAAATAGTTCGCAATATTTGTAATGGTTGTCGGGATGACGACGGTGTTGGTGGTTTGGATATAATCAACGCCGTTACTGGCTGTTCCGCTGATGACGAGGCTTGCCGTGAATGGCGTGAGGCTGGCAGAAAGTCCGCCAACAATAAAAAGGCCAATGTCGCCGTCCAATGAAGCGATCTGTCCGGGGGCGTAAACCCGCAATGTCGCGCTGTCATACTCGAATGCACCAATATCAGGAGTGCCGACACGCATGAACGTTCGTTGATCGTAGGTCGGCGCTGCTGAATTATCCGCCGCATTTATCGCCGGACTTCCGGCCAGCAGTGCTAGTGTTGGAGTCGGCCCGCCGTTGAAATTTACATCGGATGCCAGTTTCGGGTCGGTGGAACTGTGGCTCCCCGTTCCATTCAACGTGATACTGTTGTCATCGCTGATATTCTGGCCTGCATCAACGAATGTCCCCACACCGTTCCCACCAACACCTGTGCCTCCTGCTAGAATAGAGTTTTTGAGTGTGAAGGTCCCGTTTGTGCGAACAATGTTTGCACCCGCAAATCCTCCACTCGTACCAGAAACCCCGGACGGAAAACCGCCAACACCGCCTAAACCACCAATAGCAGCGTTTGCTGCCAATGTGCAATTCGTCAGTCCAATCCGGTTGGTGCTATAAATACCGCCGCCCCAGGCCAACCCCCCATTGCCGCCGGTGCCACCTTGGCCGGTTGTGCCAACACCTCCGTTTCCACCGCTTCCACCAGCGGAAATATTCGCGTCAATGGTGCAATTAATGAAGTTGTTTGTGCCGGCATTGAAGATCGCCGCGCCGTAGCTGTTCCCACCCTTTGGGCCGGTAGTATTGGCCGCACCAAAGGTCAGGCCGTTGTTGCCGCCGTTTCCTCCCACAACCGTATTCAGATAGAAAGTCGAATTTACCACCGTCGCGGCGCGATAGACGTAGATCGCCGCGCCCCAACCATCCCCACCAATTCCACCAACGCCATTTGCGCCGACCGAACTGCCCGACGCACCGGCATTGCCGCCATATCCTCCCCTTGCGCCAATGGCATAGTTGCCCAGGAAGAAACAATTCGTAATCGCCAGAACATTCGTACTGTAAATGGCCCCACCGAATGCCGACCCGCCTATCGCACCAGTTGACCCGTTTCCGGGCGTGCCACTGCCAGTGCTGCCGCCATTTCCTCCAGAGCCTCCGACGCCTCCCAATGCCGCGTTAAAAACAAAACTTCCGCCGTTGACTACGAGCGTTCCTTCACTGTAAATCGCGCCACCATAGCCATTCTTGCCGACCGTTCCGGCCGTTCCGCTCCCAGCGGTGCCGCTCGTCACGTCTGCCCCGTTTGCCCCATTTGTGCCGCTGAGTCCCTGCGCCCAATTATTGCTAAAAACACAGCCGTAACTGTACAACGTGCCGGAATTCATGATTGCGCCGCCATTCGTGTTTGCGATGCAGTTGGCAACGGTCAAATTGCTCAACGTAAGGGTAAAGCCAGACCAAACGTCAAACAGTTGCCCGCCCCAACCGCTCCATCCATCCAAAATCACATTATGGCCGGTTGCATCAATGACAGTATTGGCACGAATATCAATCGGGTCGGTATAGGGCTTGTAAATTACTCCATCGCAGGCAATTGTGACCGTCCCCCCACCGGACAGGGCGTCTTGCAAATCAAGCCAGTTGAGATTGGTGACTGTGCCCGCACAAAAACCAATTAACGGGCTGAAAGCGAAGACCGCGCAAGCAGCAATGACCAGTTTTTTGAAACAAAAATTCCTCACAGCATTGGATCTTTGCATGGTAAAAGTCCCTTTAAAGCCTAGTTGAAGGTTGTCCCGTTTAGAGGATTATCGATTGTGACGCTGAGAATCCCAACCGCAGAATTGGTGGGCTGCGCGTCCTGCCACTCGACAACCCCGTCACCGTCGATGTCATTTCCCACCAAGACGCGAAAGAAGCCGGCAGGCCAAGTTCCGCCATCCACAACGAAATTGCTTTGACCTGGATTTGAATTGGTCAGGACAAGCCATGGATAATTTGGATCTTCTAAAACTGGTGTCCAAAACAGCGTATAATTGGTGATCCCGGCATTGACGATGTTGATTGAGAACTGATTCGTGCCAAGGGCCTGAATCGAGAGCAACGGCGGTGAAACAGCCCCTAAAGCGCTTATTGCTTCAACAATAACGCCGACTGCCAGTAGGCAAGTCAGCCCAAGGAAAAACTGCCTGATTTTTTTCATACGGTTGCCGCGTTAATGAGTGAATGGGTCAGCGCATATATACGGCCCATTTACGAATTTCTTCCAAAAAACTTGAGGCACGGTCAAAACTAATTCCACTTTGGAGGACAAGGCTGCAATACAACAGGTCGTCTTGATATCGAGCCATAGTTGAATCCCTTCAAAGTACGCCGCCGTTTCTATCAGGGCGTGACGGTTATGGCAAGCAACATTTTCTTTTCACGATATATGTATCGTTCACAATTTTGTCATGACGATGACCTAATATGTTGTGTCGTTATCCAGGAAAGAATGGACCAGAATCAAAGTGTTTGGCGCAAACGTCCGGCGTGAGCGGTTGCGCAAAGGCCTTACCCAGGACGAACTTGCGGAAAAGGCCGATATTGCCACCCGCAACCTCCAAAAAATTGAGGCTGGAGAGATCAATTTGCTCATGACCACCGTATTCAGGATCGGATTGGCGTTAAATTGTCCGTGGAAACGGCTTATGCCTCCAAAATGAATTATGTGTGACCGCTAACGCGAGTGCGTCAAAGATGCCCATGTTATATTTCTCACTTACTCACTTTCCCCTCATCTTAAATACCACGGCAAGTCCCACAGCATCGAATATGTCCATCCGTCCATCTTCGTTCTCCCACGGACGGCGCTTTGGCGGCAATTTCGCCGCAAGTTCAGCAGGATATTTTTGAGCGAGAAATTCTGCCATTTCATGCTTTGTCCCCTTGGCATCGCCGACCAGTGCAATCCGCAACATTTTTCCAGAAAAAAGCGTAACCTTGAGTTTGTAATTTGCAGCCAACTCAATGACCTGACGGTGCAACGCTTTAATTCGCGGCGCACGATGGCAGCCCGCAGCATTTACATCTTGCAGCACCAAGACGCTTGGCAAGAATTGTTTCAAAAGTTTTTCAATTTTGTAAATGGAATGCGAATTTTTATTTCCCTCTACCCCCTTGTTTCCAGATTCGAGAATCACTTGATTCTCCATTACACAATAGCCAAAGCCCCTAGCGGTGAGCGCGATGGCAAGAATGCGAATTTGTTTTGATGCAGTTTGATTCATGTGTGTGGTGATTATTAAGCGACTAATTTCTTATGGCGGAGAGCGAGTTCCGAAAGACCTTGCTGTCTCTTTGGATCAGGCGACCCGTTTTTTCGGTAGGAAAGTATTTTTGCGCGAGCAGATACTTCCGGCGCGATCTGTTCGTAGAGACCAGCAAACAATTCTCGGATTGGTTTGCCATATATCGCCTCATACGCCAGGGCGAATTCCAGTGTCGGTATGCGCAAATTGTTTTCATCGCGAGACACCTTGTTCCCCTTGTCCATTCCCTTCACGCCCAACAAAAAAGCCACTTCCTCTTGTGAAAGTGCGGATTGCTTCCGATTGGTTCGCAAATAGTTTGGTAGCGACTGCATGATTGAATAATCGAACTCACTGCGAGTTCAGAGCCAAAGAATAGCGGTGCAGCAAAGACTGGTGCAGGGGGGTAAATATGCCAGAATTGGCATGTTTACAAAAAACACCGTGTCGGCTAGACACAGTGTTATTGTCAATACTACAACATATATTGCTATATTAGTCAAGATAAGAGCCGGAAACCCGACATGCCAGTTTTGGCAAGGTTGCCCCCCTTTGTCAGGCAGCTATACGCACATAAAGTGCCGGTATGAAAACACCAAACCAATTGAGCCGCGAGGCTATCCAGGAGTTCAAAGCCATATATCAGGAGGAATTCGGCGAGATATTATCAGACGATGAAGTGCAGGAGATCGCTACGCGCCTGCTGCGCTTTTTCGGGATATTGAACAAAGGAAAATAGTAGCTTCGTTGACGCTTCTATATCGTCAGGTTAGCATGACCTTGTATTCCCAAAAGGTTGCTTGTTTCCCCTTCGTTAAGAACACACTTTAATGCCCGGATATTTCATCTACTGCCGCAAATCATCCGAAGCCGAAGACCGGCAGGTTCTTTCGATTGAATCCCAAACCCGCGAACTGGAACAGTTGGCCGCAAAACTCAATCTGCCCGTTGCCGAGATTTTGACCGAATCAAAATCCGCCAAAGACCCGGGACGCCCGGTGTTCAATACCATGGCCGGGGCCAAATTGCCGAAGGACGAGTAACTGATATGCCAATTCTGGCAAGTCTGTCCACCTACATCGTTTTCTTCACTCACGGCAATCTGCAAGGATGCCAAACAAACGATCTCCCCGCTTCAAACGGGCTTCCACAGTTGCCCCGATCCAGCTTACAGAACGCGACCGTGAGATTATCCGGCTTGTTCACCGGCACCGATTTTTGCGCTCGCATCAGATTGTCGCCTTGCTTGCCGCCAGCCCGCAACAGGTGTTGCGGCGGCTTAAATCGCTCTACCATCACGGATATTTGACGCGGCCACGCGCACAGCTTGAATACTACGAACGCGGCGGCACACGCCCGATGGTCTATGGCTTGGGCAGCAAAGGCGTAAAGCTTTTGGAGCGAGAGTTTGGCATCACCGTTTCGGGAAATGAAAATGATGATGGTGTTGGCCGGAGGTTCCTTGAACACGCGATTCTTGTTTCCGACGTGATGGTGTCCATTGAACTTGCTTGCCGCACATCCGGTGACGTTCGATTGCTTTACGAAGACCAGCTCGCACTTCAATCAAAGCTGAATCAATTCCAATGGCAGGTAAAAGTTCACGACCACGGTGTGACGCTTGGCGTCGTTCCCGACCGTGTATTCGCATTGGAATACGCGGATCATGCCGGTCAGATGCAGCGGGTGTATTTCTTTCTTGAGGCCGACCGGGGAACCATGCCGGTTGTGCGGAGCGGATTATCACAGACATCGTTTTATCGGAAACTTCTCGCCTACGAAGCGACATGGATGCAGAAAGTTCACCAGCGGAAACTTGGCATCCATCGTTTCCGCATTCTCACCGTCACCACGAATGCCATGCGAGTCACATCGTTGCTTGAAGCCTGTTCACGTTTGAAGCGCGGCCACGGGTTGTTTCTTTTTGCCGACCGTACTGTATTGGAAAAAGACCCACTCTCCCCGGTCTGGCAGTGCGGAAAACCCGCTAAAATTTCGACTCTTCTGGACTAGCCAGAAGCAGATGATCCTTTCACGAAGGAGATCATACAGGTGTGTATAAGAAGACGATTATTTCTAAAAGGTAAGTGATATAATTAAATCCCAATGAACATAAATCAAGAGATCTATATGACGAAGGGAACAATGCGCTTTTTTGCGATAATAGCTACGGTGTTTTCCATTATGTACAATGTCGCATTTAGCTTTGCCGTCCTTCTTGGTCTGGGGTTTACCGATTCTCCTCATGGATCAGCTTCAAGGATTTTAGTGGTTGTTTTCATCTATCTGGTCATAGGAATCGCCTATATTATCAGTTCTTTCGTCATGATAATCGCTCCTCGTGGAAATTACTTCAAATGGTCTAGCATCGTTTATTTATTAGTGGTGCTTTCTTGGTTTCTCGTCATTCGTCAAATTAATTGGTAACGATCCAATCTACACTGAACTCCTTTCGCGAAAGAGATTCTCTGCCTCTCTCTCCGTCATGGGAGAACATCCATTCGTTGCATCCGAATGTTAATCCATCACGAAAGAACATCCTTTTTAGCGAAAGGATATTCATTTGTGTGAAAACCCCTAGAAAACGTCTGTTCTGTCCAAAAACGACCCAAGGCAGGTAAAAAAACACTTCGGGGCCAGCCACGCCAGTTCGAACCAGCCGACACTGGCAGCAGCAACGGGATTGAAAATCAATCCGTAAAAATCAAATCCAGAAAACGCAAAAACGAATCTATGGCATCACCCGATAAAACCTCTGCTTGAAATTCGTTGCCGCCGAATCGTTGAGATAAAACACTGAATTCGAGCCGGTAAAATTCGTGAATGTTTGCCAGTTGATTAAGTTCGTCGAGGTTTGAACCGTGTAATTGGTGTTCATCAAACCGTAAAAAGCCAGTTGAAAATTGCCATTGGACAATCGTTGCGGACTTACAATTGTGTTGTCCGGCGGAGTCACAAAGAAAGATTGCGTCACACTGGTTGCCGCCGCGTATGAATTATTGCCCGGTTGCGATGCGCTGACGGTGACAGTTCCCCATCCATTCAAAATCAGAATGCTTCCGCTTAACGTCGCCGGGCCGGACACAATAGAAAAACTCACCGGCAGACCAGAATCCGTTGTTCCATTAAGCGGGAACGGCGCGTCACCTTGGTTCTGCTGGCTTAATGAGCCGAACGCAATTGTTTGCGGTATCTGGCTGACATTAAAACTTTGGAGCACCGGCGGTGCGGCATTGTAATTCGAGTTGCCGGGCTGCCATGCGACAAGATTCACTGTGCCTCCGCCTAGAAGTGCAAGAACATTGTTTGTGCCCAGAAATGCTGGGCCGGACAAAACATTTAGATACACCGGCAATCCTGAACTGGAAGTTGCTGTCAGTGTAAAAGGCGCGTCGCCTGCGGAATGATTGGGTAATGGTGCGAAAGTGATGAATTGATTCACAGGAGTTGTCAAAGGTTGAGTTGCACGAATCGTGTAATTCATCGCATCCGCAATAAAAAGGTTGCCAGCACCGTCAACCGCAACATCACTGGGATTATTGAACCGAACCAAGCTGCCAATCCCATCGGCACTACCAATATGTCCCGATTGGCCTGCCATCGTTGTCACAACACCTCCTTGAGTGACTTCGCGGATACAATTATTTCCAGTATCCGCCACATAAATGTTGCCAGCGCTGTCTACGGCAACGCCGCTGACATTGCTGAATCGTGCGGCGTTTCCTGTTCCATCGGCAGCACCACTGCTTCCAGGAAAGCCTGCGAGAGTAGTTACCACACCCGCCGGAGTGACCTTGCGGATAGTTTGCTTGGCACTGTCTGCCACATACACATTGCCCGAAATGTCCACCGCCACGTCTTCAGGATTATGAAAACGTGCTGCACTACCTGTCCCGTCAGCACTGCCAAAGCTTCGAGGAAAACCAGCCAGTGTGCTTACCACTTGGCCTGGCGTGATTTTGCGGATCGTCTCGTTCACTGAATCGGCTACGTAAACATTTCCATTCGTGTCCACGGCAACACCTGCTGGAAAATAAAACCGCGCTGCGCTACCAGTTGCATCAACGCTATCATTGACTCCGGCCAATCCAGCAAACGTGCTGACCGTTCCATCAGGAGCAATTTTACGAACCACCGAATTCATGAAATCGGCAACGTAGATATTGGTGGCGCTATCCACTGCTATCCCCGTTGGATTGTTGAAAATCGCGTTAGTTCCTTGCCCGTCAGCAAAACCATTCACGCCGACTTTGCCCGCAACCGTCGTTACTACACCGAGGGGGCTGATTTTTCTTATGAGGGCGTTCCAAGAATCGGCCACATAAATATTGCCACCTTTGTCCATGGCGAGACTCCAAGGCCGATAAAACCGAGCCGCATTTCCAACACCGTCTGCGCTTCCAGAATTTGTGACTGACCCAGCCAGCGTATAATATGTTCGAGGATCATTTCCAATGATGCTGCCGCTTGTGGAGGACGCGGTAAAAGTGTAGTTCGAGGTTTGCCCAGCCGTATATGTTACCCAACCACCGACTCCTACCCAACCGTTCGTGTTGTGGAGTTCAACCCAAACTGTTTCTGGATAATAGCTGTAACTTGTGCCACTGGAGCGAAAATCACTGTCATTGAATCCCCACGTCACGCCCGCCGCCACAGCTTCCGGGGGTTGAATCGTCACCGTGACCGTTCCCAAGTTTGGATCGCCGGATGCAAAATTTGCGGTCACAGATTTGTTTCCATTCATCGTAATCGTCGTCGGATTGGCCGTGCCGCTGACATCACCGCTCCAATTGACGAAATGATAACCAAAATTTGCATTTGCGGTGAGTTGAACAAGCGCGCCCGCCGTATAAATGTTTCCACTGCCACTCCCGAATGGCTGATTGACAATGTAACCAGCGCTCCCGCCTTGATTCAGGGTAAGCGTGCAGGTGCTTGGCGCGACCACTGAATATGTTCCGCTCGCGGTAGTCTGTACGTTTGCATTGATGGTCACTGTTTGATTGGCCGGCGTCGTGTAACCGGAAATCGGTTTGAATGAAACCGTGTGCGAACCAGTGGTGAGGTAGCCAACAACTTGCCCGCTGTTGTTATAGCCTGTCCCGTCAACCTGCCATTGTGCGCCCGCCGAAATCGCGCCCGCCGGTGAAAGATTTACAACGAGCGAACCCGTTATCGTCGGCGATACTGACGGAGCATTCACGGTGAACGTGCCGAGATTGGATTGCTGTGCGCCATTGACGACTCTCACTGTCCAGTTTGCCTGATTCGTTCCAGTGGTGATGTTGTAATCAAGCTCATTTGCACTTACGAAAATCGGCGGTCGGCCCGGATACGATGTCACGCCGTCATTAAAAGTGAATGTTGAACTGCCAGTGAAACCTGAACCGATGACACGAATGAGCCGAGTCTGTCCGATGGGCAAGCCTGTAAACGCTGAAGGAGATACGGAAGTGATGGCTGGTGCTGACGGCAGCGAAATCGGAACAACACTTTGCAAGTCGGTTGTTATTGAATCGAAAATCGGAGTGCCGCCATTTACTGTGCTCTGGCCGGAATAAATTTGAAAATGGTCGCACGAACCATCCACTTGGTGCGTCCTCACTCCGCTTGCATTTTGGAACAAGGCACTCTGAATCGGGACAGCGCCGTCATTGTTGTAGCCGTAGTTATCAAGAATTAGCAAATATGGTGGTTTCAATTCTGAGTCTTGGCTCGGAATAAGACCCCCTGTGGTTATCTGTCCGCCGTAAGCGATAATTTTAGAGTAGTCTGCACTCGATGGAATGCCTGTAGCGCAATAGTTGTCAATGCTGACACCGTTGAAACAATCCCATTCCATGTTGTAGGCAAATCCGGGGTGTAGCCAATAGGGTTGATTAACGGCAGCAGCGAACCAAGGGACTAATGGATATGAGGCAATGTATTCGTTTGCTGCCGGCGTGCCATGATGTGGAGTTGCCAGCGTGATTAAAGTTAATACCCTGTCGCCTCCACGTGTTCCGTCAGGATAAGTGTAATATTCCATCATTGCTCTGGCAACCAATCCCCCCATTGAATGCGCGAGGATTGCAACACGCTGAGTGCCGAAAGATTGTTGTAAAAAATTACCAAGTTTCGGACAAAGGCCAAATATGTCATTTGGATCAGCAGCCCCCATGACCGTGTCATCGGTTTTGTATCCGAAGGTATAGGGTTTGAAATTATTCTGCAAAGCAGGGTGTGCTGAATAATAATTCAAAAAATTGTTCCACATGCTTGGATCGGATTGTATTCCATGAATCAAAATGAGAGGAATTCGATTTCCAAGAGGGGCACTGTCTATTGATGCAGCCTGAAAAACGGGTTGAGCATCGGTGCGTTGAGAAAATACAAGCGTCAAACAACAGATGATGAAGCAAATTATTTTCGCGGTCGTTTTCATATCGAAAATCTTTTCCTGATTTTTGCCGATTTTTTCACTGCGCGAAAATAATGTCAAGCTAAACATTTCCCATATGTGGGAATGCTGACGGCGCACACTTCCGGCGTGGCAGCGTCCATGCAAAAGCAGCTTGGTCAATACCTGCGGAAACGACGCGGGGAAATGACCTTGCCCGCTTACGCTCGCAAACTTGGCGTTTCATCTTCGTCACTTCATCGGATGGAGTTGGGTGAACAAAATGTCACGCTCAAAACTCTCGAACTTCTTTTGAAGCGGCTCAAATGCAACGCGGCTGAGGTGTTCAATAATCCAAACGCTTGAGCGAGACGTTCGCGTTGTAGTGACGCTTCATGCCCTAGAACTGTCCGGCGATGCGGCCATCCGCCGCCGTGCCGAGCAGGACAAACTGACAGCCGTGGTTCAGGCGGTAATTGATCGCGTGGGCGATGAGTGGCAAACCCTTCTGCTGATCCAGCCGCCCATCCGTGTAATTGTTTAACGTGGTCAGCCACGCCAGAGTCTTATACGATGACTTTGCATTGATGAAAATTTTTCTTTAGTTAATCTTGCCAGAATTGGCAAGATTGCCCCCCTACTGATTTTTTCAGCGTAAGATAGGATTTCATTCGGATGCAGTTCGACTTCGCGAGCCGCACCAGTTCTTCACAAACAAATAACCACAGGAGCATTATGCCTAAATCAAAGTTCGTTGACTTCAAAGCCGTAAAAGCGGTCGTCACCATGGAGCAGGTCCTTGAACACTACGGCCTCTTGGACAAGTTCAAGCGGGGCGCAGACAGTTTGAGCGGCCCGTGTCCGATCCACAAAGGCAGCAACCCGACACAGTTCCGCGTTAGCATCAGCAAAAACATCTGGAATTGTTTCAGCGAGTGCAAGCATGGCGGAAACACTCTCGACTTCATCGCCCGGATGAAGGGTCACCTGATTGTGACGCATGGCACGATGGACACTTGCTTAGTGCATCCGCGTGAGGTGTTTCGGGCCGCAGTCGTCAGCAGTGCAGCGGCCCTGATACTCATGCACAATCACCCCTCAAACGACCCGACGCCATCGGAAGCGGACATCAAGGTGACGCGGGACCTGATCCGGGCCGGCCAACTTCTGCATATAGAGGTTCTCGACCATGTCATCGTGGGAAATCCAAAACACAATTCTTTGCGTGAATTGGGCCACTTCTATAACTAAAATTCAGCCCTGACCACCGAATGGTTGGGGCTTTTTATTCCAGTGCTTGTCGAACAGTTTTGGTGCGGTAAAATAGATCGCATGATCGGGCAACCGCCGAAATCAGGGAATTCGCTTTTGAAAACGATTTTCCCGCAATTGGTCCTGCTAACGTTAGTGGGTGTGCTTTACGGCCTTTCATTGCTAAAAATTATACCTTCACCGAGCGAATTAAATGAGATCTTGGTAAATTTATTCAAGAATTATGGGATTCCGATAATTGCATTAAGCTCATTCCTCGAAAATCTTATCGGTATTAATGGTTATTTCCCTGGGGCATTTACAATTTTGACCGGCATGTCGTTGACAGCTGGCCATCCGGCGAAGGCAATATTGACCTATTTTGCGATTTATTTGCCTGCATACACGGCCAACATCATCAGTTTTTTTGCTGGAAGATTGAAAACCCAAAGTGAGGAACAGCGGCTTTCCACTCCTCGCAAAAGGTGGACGTGGTTTTTTGCCACGTACTGGCACCCTCAACTGGCCGCAATCACGGCATTTTCTGCCGGACTGCATGGTGAGATTTCAAAGAGAAATTTCTTACTTATGTCGCTTGTTGCGAGTGGTTGTTGGAGCATGTTGTGGGCTGTGACAATTTACCATTTTGGTTTAATGGCCAGCGTGGCTGATTATTTCGCACCACTCTTTATAGCATATCTGTTGGTCTGGATTGCCACCGATGTTTGGAAGTTTTCCAGAACACCGAACCGTATTTGAACGAGCTTTTCGGCTTTCTTTTGAGCTGACCGGACCACTCTGCATAGCAGTTGAGAATTTGGAAGAACCTGCCTGAGTGCACATACGTCAAAAGCAAGAAGCGTCTGTAGATACAAGAGGGCACGAGGCGAAGACAAGCAATTCATTTCATTGCTGCGAAGATCATCTTCTAAGTCCAGCACATCATCGACAATCTGCATCACGATGCCTAGTTGGTGGAAATCAAGCCTATCACGCAAATATTGTTCTGATTCCATCATGCCTGTTACGAATTCCAATGCATCAACTCCCCGAGAAAGACCATCGAAATCCAATATTCCGTTCCGTTCGTCTTCGTATAAACGAACTGCGATATTTGCAGATCGACCGGGAATTTCACGTTGAAGCAAATTCTTGAACCATATAAAGGCTTCTTGATCGTAGTTCCGCCAATCGGTGATTACGTCGTAAGCGCAGCAATAGAACGCAGCCTGTCCTGCCCGCCAGGCTGCTTTACCGCTGCGGTTGGCGGCGAAACCCGCATAGCATAGAGCCAAATGAACCGACTTCATTCGGTAACGCCGTCGCTCTCGTTGCGTTATACCCAAGGCAGTCTGATGTCGAAGGCTCCAGATGAACGCGGTTCCAGCCGCTATTGCGCTGCCGAACATAATAATTTATTTGCTCGTAAACACAAAAAGAAGGATGGGAAGGAGAAGCATGGCCAAACGGGTATGTAATGTGAAAAGATTAATAATTGAGGCATCGTTGCGAGTGCTAAGAAATTTCAAACTGACTGGCACAATTAACAAAACGAACCCTATTGACGTTGTGATTACAATCAGTTGAACGTAGGCTGGCAAGTTCCAAATCCCATAGAGACCTGATCCAATTAACAATGCGCAACCTGTTAATTGTAAGGTGACTGCCACTTGTGCGGCCATTTGATCCCCAAAAACGATTGGAATCGTTTGTCGTTTCATTTTGTTATCGCCCAGGCGGTCAGCGACATCAAAAACTATTTCTCTTCCAAGCAGAATTAGCACAGCGATGGCGATGAGGAACGTTTGAGCAATTCTTGGCGATTCATTAAAAATTATATTCGGCAGCCAGACAGGTGTGCTAGCCAGAAGCGCCGCGAGAATGTTTGCGAGAAATAATTTTGGACGAACCCAGCATGTGTACGCGGTCAGCGCCACAGCGACGATGGATATTGCTAAAAACGATCTCAAGCCCAGCATACAACTTAGCACCAAGCCAAACAGAAGAAACAACCCAGTTCCGACTCTTGCCATTCTTAACACATTGGCAGAAACGTTTTCCAATCGTCCGGCCTTATTTCTTCGATCTACAGCCATGTCCCACAAATCATTTATCAAGAAACCATACGAAGCAACACAACACAACGAAGCAGCCAAGACTAAAGCCTCGGCAATCGAACGATGCAAGCAGAAGGACAAGACAATTACATTGGTGAGGATGGGGAACCAAAGCACGACTCTTCCGCTGTGTAAAATAATCGAAATCTTTTTTAGGAAATTAAACATTTGTGTTATTTATTTGATCTCTGTTGAGGCTTTTAATTTGGTCACAACTGCTGTTGCCGCCAAATCTAGAAGGAGCACTTCTTTGTATTTGGGTTTGTGTCCAGTGTCGCCGGTTGGTTCATCGATTTCCACATAAACATAAATATGTGTTGCCCGACGTTTGAAAACCTGGTTAGCCAAGTAAAGAAGGAGCAGTAAAATGATAACATATACCCAGATTTGTACCCATCCCTGCATTTTCTCTGGATCTTTTATCCAAAGGAGCCAAGTCATATTTGCTCCGATGGGAAGGCGATCTCCAAATGCAAAAATGTAACCACCCGCCACCAAAAGAACCACAAACGCCCACTGTTTTATTTCAATGGGGAACCATCCATTAAGGCAATATTGATAATCAGGATTCACCTCTTTTAAGGCTTTCCTAAATCGCGGTCGGAGAAAAAAATCCAGACTTAACTCCGTTTGCCCCTTTGCCAAATTGGTATTGTCTTCAAAAACCTTTGCCAGTTGAATGAAAACGATTGTTTGCCGGACAAAGACGCTGGCCAGTGAACTAGCCACAAAAATCAAAAATGCTCTTTGCCAAATCATGCTCATTCCAAAAAGGATCGCCTGAAAAATTGCGATAAAAAAATCAAACCGGAGGCCCCGGTTCGGAATGTGGGGCATGGTCAAAATGGAATTGTGATAAGTCAGGTAATATGCGGCGGTTAAATAACAAAATGTCACCGAAATGACGAGCGCTTGAAAGATCTCATTCTGATCGTTCTTGGCGGCAAAATTCAGAAAGCCAAGAATGTAAGAAGCCAACAAACTGCCAAAAATCAGTTCCGAAAGGCGATACGTGTATGAATTGCATGAAGAACGGTAGGCCTTCGAAGGAAATTGAATCTGAGTTCCCGGTATCAATCCGTCCTTGTCGTCCGGCGATGTAAGACTATACGCAGGAGTTGTTCCTCCGGGTTTTGATGGAATTTGGTAGCTCATGACCATCTAGTTGCCAACACGACAGCGGACATTCTTTAAAAAAGGAATTTTATGTCAAGCAGAGTCGTCTCAAAAAAGACGGACGAATGCCAGTTTAAAACCAACTATTCCGGCAAACAGAGCGACAAATTTGAAAAATGCTAAGGATTCTCGAAAGAATGCGTTTATCGCGTGGCTGGCTCAATCATTAACGTAATGTCACTTATTTCCACCATTGCCCTGGCTAACCGCGTTTTGAATCCGCTCCGCCACATTCGTGACGCCTTCTTGAATTTGCGCTTTCAACTTGTCCGTCATTTCAATCCGCGACGGATGAATCGGGATGTGTTCCTCCCAGTCCGTCAATCCCCCTTCAAACGTGATCCGATGATGCGTTTTGTATTCCAGCACAACAAAATAGATTTTGGTTTCATTATCTGTGGTCTGCCCACCAACAATGATACAATGCCGTGTTCCGCCGATGAACAATGTTTCCGCCTGCAAAACAAACGTCTCGGGCGATGGATTTATTTCTTGAGTGATTTTATAGGAATAGAATAGGCCCCCAAGTGATTTAACAATTGCCGCTTCAACCTCTTTGACCGGCTTCCCCGTTGTCAGCTCATGGCTTTCAAATAGGTTAGCGTCTGGAGTTCTGGCCACGACCTGATCCAATAATTTTTTTGGACGTTCCAGCCGTTCCAACCGTTGCCGCTCGATTTGCTCCGGCACCTGCGTTTTAAAATCCGTGAGAAGTTGTTTGGCCTGGTCATTGTCAGGCAGCAATTGCACCGCAAATTCGAGTTCTGTGACACCGCTGATGTAATCGCCCCTCTTTCCCAATTCAACCCCACGGCGAAGGTGGTTCTGGCCTGATGCTCCATTTCGCAGGGCGATGACTTCCGCATTATTGGCATTCTCGGCGGGGAGATCATTGAGCGTGTCCAGCACGCGGTCGTAATTTCCGGCTGCGAAATGGGCGCGAGCCGACGCCATAGTGTTCTTGTAGTTGATATTGACCAGATTGGTAGTGACGGCGGTAATTTCGTTGGCCGTTACTTCCATGTTCACCGTCACCGGCTCATACCCATTGCGGCGGAATGTAAATTGATGATTGCCAGGGAAAAGCTCTGACAGTATGAGCGGGGTCGTTCCCCACTCTCGATCCTCGCTCGCTACCGACGCGCCGGATGGCTCGGTTTTAAGAACCGCCGTGCCGTATCTGAAATCAATCTCCGCGTCGTTCGTCACACCCCGAATCACCTGAATTGTTTTATCAAGCCGATTATCATGGTGCCGCGCCACCAGTTGATAACTTCCTTCTGGCAAATCCGGGATCATGTCTGGGAATTCTCCGCCCTCAATGAAGCGGTCGTTTCCCACGAACAGTTGAAAGGACGCATTGCTGCGGTTGCAGGACAGTTGCAATGTTCCAAAGTGCGGGTCAAATGTCCGCCGCACCGTGTCATTCGGTGCCACCGTCAAGGTTTGAGCATCGTCCCAATGGGTATATTGCACACTGACGGTATAATCATCCGTGGGCACTGATACTGTGATACCCGGAGTGTTGGTCAAGGTCGTTGAGTATTCCGGGCCAGCGATGGTGATCAACCACGCGGGCGGATTGGCCTGTATTGCCAGCGTGCCCATTGCCCGTTTCAACGGGATTTGCCCCAGATCATGCCAGCCGTACCAGATGAACAGGTTCGTGGATAAGGATTCTGCCTTTGGAATGGCAAGAGACAGCGTATGCCAGCCGATGGGAATCCGGTCGCCGCTGTTGAACTCGTGCCCATCCAGCATCCCACTTGAGGCGCGTTCATATGGATGCCCCTCCATATATGCCGAAAACGCCAAATGCGTCCGTTCGCTCAATACCTGGTGCCGGTGCATCAGGAACAGCACCAAGACCAGCAGCAGCCACCACAACAAGGGACGTATGGCGCGTGATAAGCCATGCCCACCGCCGTTTGCAGATGCGCTCATGTGTTAGGAGTAGATTAGGCGTTGACCATGAAGCTCACCCCACGCCATTATGAATCACACGATTCTGGGCTATGGCTATCTTTGGGTTCAAGAAGAAAAAGGGCGAAGAACTGCAATACTCCATTACTTTCGCCGATGGCCTGAATCATCCGCCGCAGGAATTCTACGATGCGATCCAAAAGGAATTGGAAGCACGCCGGGTGCCCGGCCTACAAATCTCCAAGACGGAATTTTCCGAAGGCGGATTACTCTCCGACAAACGGGTGTATCTGCGGATGATCCGGGAACGACTGGCGTTCGATATATGCGCTGCGCCCTTCGGACGACTTTATTTCTTTTCCTGCCGCACCATCTACATCCCGCCGGTGATCGAACCGTGGCACATCGTGGCCCTCGTCGCCTGGCTCATGTTCATGTATTCCCTCTTGGCCATGCTTTTGGGCGGCACGTATGCCTTTATCGCTCTGGTGGCCCTTGGCTTCGCCATCGCTCAAATGTTTCGTACCACCATCACGCAAGAATTGGCGGATGTGGATGCGATACTGGTTTCAATCCCGGTACTTGGCCCGATCTACGAACTGTGGTTTCGCAAGGAGACATATTTCCGCTTCGATACGCGGATGCTGTATCTCAAAATCGTTCCCGAAATCGTTCAGAATCTGGTTGATGAAGTGACCGCCGCCAAGGGGGTGAAGTTGCAACGCTACGGCAGCGCCCCCATTTTGGGTGAGCTATACAAGCCTATGCCACCGTCACCGCCGAAAGCGGATTGATCGTATGCCATCAATCCACGACCAGCTTTCCGAACTCTTTTACAAATGGGAACAGCGCGGACGCGGCTGGCAGGTATTTGATGACCCGGTGCATCCCGAACCGCCGTTTGTTCCATTCGACGGGCATTATTTGTCTGAAACCCCCATTGTTGATGACGGACGCAGGCCGACGTTTTTAGGTTCACTGTTTCGCAGGAAAGAACCGCCGCCGGTCATTCCAGAACCCGAAGAAAAACCCGAACCACGAATCCTGATCCGCGATTCGTTGGTTGAGCTTCATACTTCCCTACCAGCCAAGCTCGATATTAACAAGGAGGCGTTCGAGCAGTTTCTTTTAAACCTATCGCATTGCCAGGAACCCATCGCCTTTGAATTGCTCGGCGTTTCCAACCGTGTCACTGCCCAATTCGTGACGTGTCCTGCCGACGAACCATTGGTTCGACGACAGTTGCAGGCATATTTCCCTGAAGCCCTGTTTCAGGCGCAACAAAGCACGTTGGAACAGATATGGAATACGGGTTCGGGAGAAGATGAATTGGTGGTGGAATTTGGCTTGGAGCGTGAATTCATGTTCCCTTTGGCCAGCGGCAAGCTTGATCCCTTCATCGGCATAGTGGGCGCACTGTCGGAGTTACAGGACGGTGAGGTTGGAATATTTCAGGTGTTGTTTCAGCGAACGCAGGAGGACTGGCCGGAGAGTGTCATGCGCTCCGTGACGCATAATGACGGCAAGCCGTTTTTCGTGAACATGCCGGAACTGGCTAAGGCGGCGGAAGGCAAGGTTTCCAAGCCACTCTACGCCGCCGTTGTCCGCATCGGCATCAAGGCAGACGACGAGAGCCGTGTCATACAGCTTGCCCGCGATGTGGCCGGAGCAATGCGGGTATTCGCCAATCCACATGGTAATGCTCTCATCCCTCTCACCAACGACGAGTATGATTTTGAAAATCACGTTGTAGACCTGTTGTCCCGCCAGTCCCGCCGCAGTGGAATTCTGCTAAACAGCGACGAATTGATCGGCTTCGTTCATTTACCATCCAGTGCCGTGCGTTCCCCCGTCATGCAGCGCGACACCGGCAAGACCAAGACCGCACCCAAGATGGTGCAGACCACCGGCGTTTTGCTCGGTCACAACGTCCATGCCGGCCAGCTAGTTGAAGTGAGATTGACTCCGGAACAACGTGTGCGCCACACCCACGTAATAGGTGCATCCGGCACAGGCAAAAGCACATTGCTTTTCAACTTAATCAAACAGGACATCGAAGCGGGCGAAGGGATAGCTGTCCTCGACCCGCATGGTGACTTGATTGAGCGCATCCTGGGCGTCATTCCAACGGAGCGCATCGCCGATGTGGTTCTGGTGGACCCATCCGACGAACAGTTTTCTATCGGCTTCAATATCCTCTCGGCCCACAGCGACCTCGAAAAGAATTTGCTGGCCTCTGACCTTGTATCCGTTTTCCAACGCTTGTCCACATCATGGGGCGACCAGATGGGCAGTGTGTTCCAGAATGCGATTCTTGCTTTCTTGGAAAGCAACCGGCGCGGCACGCTTGCAGACTTGCGCCGGTTTCTAATTGAACCTTCGTACCGCGCCGAGTTTTTGAAATCAGTTCAAGACCCCGATGTGGTGTATTACTGGCAAAAGGCATTCCCGCAGTTGGTTGGCAACAAATCCATCGGCTCGATCATTACCCGGCTCGATACGTTCCTCGCACAGAAACCGATCCGCTACATGGTGTCACAACCGGAGAATCGCCTGGACTTCGCAGACATCACGGACAACGGCAGAATCTTCCTCGCTAAATTGCCGGAGGGACTTTTAGGAAAAGAAAACTCCCACCTCCTTGGCACCTTGCTGGTGTCCAAGTTCCAGCAGTTGGCCATGAGCCGTCAAGCCAAGCAGGTCGCGGCCCGGCGCGACTTCTGGATTTATGCCGATGAATTCCATAACTACATCACTCCCTCGATGGCCGAAATCTTGTCGGGTGCCAGGAAGTACCGTATCGGCCTCACGCTCGCCCACCATGAATTGCATCAGTTGCAGCGGAATCCCGACGTTGCCAGCGCTGTCATGTCCCACCCGTTCACCCGGATCGTGTTCCGTGTCGGCGACGAAGACGCCAAGAAGTTGGCCGAAGGCTTTTCATCCTTTGAAGCTAAGGATTTGAAAAACCTCGAAGTCGGCCAGGCCATCGGCCGTGTCGAACGCAGCGATTTTGATTTCAACCTGTCCATTCCACTGCCCGAAGAACCGAACGCAATGGCCGCCGCATGGCGGCAAACGGTCATCGAGGCGTCGAGGAAGAAGTATGGCACACCAAGAGCCGAGGTCGAAGCGATGCTGGCGAAACTGCGGGAGCCGATGGCTCCTGACGCGACTCCCAAACCAAAGCCAACCGCTCCGAAAACGGCGGAATCACCAAAACCCTCTGATGTCCCCAAGGTTACGGTTTCGGAAAAAAAACCTGTTGCCCCCTCGTTGCCCGTCGAACCACCACCGCAAGCACCGAAGCCGCCCGCCGTTCCTGAACCGCCGCGTGATCTAGGGCGTGGTGGGGCGCAGCACAAGGCCATACAGGCGCGGATTCAGACGGAAGCGCAGGCTTTAGGGTTTCTGGCATTGGTGGAAAGCCAGCTTTCCAAGGATTCCAACGAAGCCGCCGATCTCGTGTTGAGGAAGGGCAATATTGCCATAGCGGTTGAAATCGCCGTCACCACCACAGTTGACCACGAATTTGACAATGTGAAGAAATGTCTGGCCGGAGGATTTGAGCGGGTTGTGGTTCTTTCGCCAGGTGCGGAACGATTGAAGTCGATTGCCAGCGCTGTGCAGGCGGGCCTCGGTTCCGACGCAGCCGCCAAGGTTTCGTATCACACGCCAGATGAATTCATTGCCGAATTGCCGAAGCTGGCGGAATTGGCCGAGCCACCCGTTGAGGCTTCCGGCAAATCAGAACACGTCACCAAAGGATACAAAGTCCGTCGCCATACGCCATCGCTCACGCCAGAAGAACGCAAGGCCAAGCAGGAAACCACCATTCGCATCATGGCCGACACGATGAAGCGCAAAAAGTGACTCTCATTTCCTTTTGAGGACATATACCGGCCCAGAGACGCGATATGGGGAGTAGGTTTCAATTATCCGTGATCGCAATTTAATGAGGCTTTCTTCCGGGTTTTCTTCGGCGCGATGAATGGAGACATGCGATACACCAAGTTTGCGCCCGGCTTCGGCGCGGGTTTTGCCAGCCTTTTTTCGAAATCGCTTGGCCAGTGCCGCCAGATTCTTTTCGGTCAGCAATTTGTTTTGCACCATGGATAAATTTCACATCATTTACGCGCTTTAGCTACACTTTTTTCTTGTCTGACCGTATCGCTTTTTGATATGAAGTAGTGCTATGAAGGAAAATCATGTCTTGAACAAATCCGTGGGCATCTGGATTCGCGTTTCCACCGAAGATCAGGCCAAAGGGGAGAGCCCGGAGCATCATTTGGAGCGCGGCAAAGCATACGCCCTGGCGAAAGGCTGGACGGTCAAGGAGGTCTACGACCTCGCCGGTCAGACCGGTAAGGCCGTCAATGAGCACACCGAAGCCAAGCGGATGCTTGCCGACATCAAGCGCGGTCATATAAGCGGCCTCATCTTTTCCAAGCTGGCGCGTCTGTCGCGCAACAAGCGGGAACTGGAGGACTACGCCGAGCGTTTCCGCGAATACAACGCTGACCTGATTTCGTTGCAGGAGAGCATTGATACGAGCACCCCGTCAGGCCGTTTGTTTTTCACGATTGTTGCGGCCATGGCCCATTGGGAGCGCGAGGAGATTGCTGACCGTGTCCAGGCATCCGTGACGATCCGTGCAAAGCTTGGCAAGACCATTAACGGCCGAGCGCCATACGGCTACCACTGGAAAGACCGGAAACTCATTCCCCACCCGCAGGAAGCGCCCATCCGCCGCAGGGCATACGAATTGTTCATGGAACAGAGGCGGAAAGGAACTGTCGCCAAATTGCTCAATGCCGCCGGGTATCGTACCCGCGCCGGCCTCATCTGGCGCGACGTACATATTCCCCGGCTCATAACCGATCCTAGCGCCAAAGGGGTGTATTTTTTCAACCGCTACCGCAAGCAGGGCAAATGGCGCGTGGCGGACAAGCCGGAGAGCGAATGGGGCAAGGTCGAATGCGAGCCGATTGTGTCCGAAGCCCTATGGAATCAGGCCAATCAACTCATCGAAGAACAGTTGAAATCCTGGAAGAAGCCGGGGCGGTTGCCGGTGCAGGTATTCGGCAATCTCGCCCATTGTTCCTGCGGCGGGAAGATGTATGTCCGTTCCAATTCTCCCAAATACGTGTGCAGAGCGTGTCACAACAAGATTCCGATCACTGCTTTGGATGAAATCGTTCGGGAGGAGCTAAAGGGCTTCTTTGCCGATGCTGGACGGATTGCCAGCCACCTACAAGATGCCGACCGGAACCTTGCGGAAAAGCAGGCGCTTTTGGCCGCGCATGAGCAGGAAATCAAGAAAGTGCGGGACGATATGGCCCGGACACACCGGCTGTATTTGGAGGAGCAAATCACCGCCCAGGGCTTTGGCGAGTTCTACAAACCAGCCGAAGTGAAGCTGAACCAATTGACCGCTGCGCTCCCCAAGCTACAGGCAGAGGTAGACGTGCTAAAGGTCAACAACCTTTCCGCCGATGAAGTGCTCTCCGAAGCACAGACGCTATACGAGCAATGGCCCAAATTGCCAACTGACGACAAGCGCAAGATCGCCGAAAGTATCATTGAAAAGCTCGTCATCGGTGACGGCGAAATCGACATAACCCTCTCATATCTACCATCTTCTGAACAACTGACCAAAAGCCAACAGCAGTTGAGAGGGTCAGGGTGAGGGAGAGCAAAACTCCAGCGAAGCTCTAATCAAAAATCATTACGGATTTGGATGTCGTCCTGCTTCCTCAAATTCCTGCTGGGTTCCGACAAAAAAACTTTCGTAGTCCGTCTCTTTTGATCCTTCGACTTCACTACCCGTTGACTCTCCCCAAATCTGACCACCACCTCCTTGGGCGGTAAACGTAAGCTTTTTGGGAACGGACCCGGTGTAGTAAAAATCGTCTTCTGCCGCACCGGTTTGCAGGCTGGAGCTTGTCGAAAGTCGACCGTCCGGCCCAATTTGAACAATAATATTTTTCCCCTCCATAGGAAGAGGTGGTGAATTGGTGCGATCAAATACGATTAATACCCATCCCTTGTATCCATCTGGAATTTTATACACGCATGGATTGCGCTTAGCCACACATGCGGTGAATGTCATGATGATGATGACTGCCAATAGAAATCGCTTCATATGTCGGATATTTCACCCCGATTTCCAAATCTGCTATCAGCAACCTATCCTATTACAGATCGTGTTCGAATTTCCCCACTGGATGTTGAATGTTCAATATTGGTTGTTGGATGTTTCCAACTCACCTTCACTCCCCATCCACTCCCAGCTTCTTCTCGATCACCTTCACGCGCCGCATCAGTTCCGGCAGGCGCGCGATCGCCAGCCATTGACGCTTGGTTTGCTTGTCCGGATACGCCGGTGAGCCCAGCCATGGCGCGCCACCATCCGGCAAATCGCGCATCACGCCGGATTGCGCCGCAATGGTCACGCCGTTGCCGATCTTGATGTGCCCGGCCAATCCCACTTGCCCGGCCACCACCACGTAATTCCCCAGCTTCGTGCTGCCCGCGATACCCACCTGCGCGATGATCAGGCAATTCTCCCCGATAACCACGTTGTGCGCGATCTGCACCAGGTTATCTATCTTTGAACCCTTGCCGATGCGCGTCGCACCCAGCGCCCCGCGATCGATCGAGACGTTCGAGCCTATCTCCACGTCGTCCTCAATGATGACCTGCCCGATCTGCGGCACTTTGCGATGCACACCCTCGTCCACCACATAGCCAAATCCATCCGAGCCGATGACTGTCCCGGCATGGATGCGCACGCGCTTGCAGGTCACGGTGCGCGGATACAACGTCACGTTCGGGTACAGGTTCGTCTCTTCGCCAAGTTGGGAATCGTCGCCCACATTACATCCGCCCTGCAAAACCACGTTCGCAGCGATCTTCACGCGCTCTCCCACCACGCAATGCGGTCCCACGTGCGCCAGTGCGCTTACCTCTGCCGAGTGCGCGATGACCGCCGTCGCGTGGATGCCCGGCGCATATTTTTTTTCCGGGAAAAACAGTGGCAACACTTTCGCGAACGCAATGCGTGCATTCGGCACGCGGATGAGCACCTTGCTCGAAGATTTCACGTCACCCGAGACGATGACCGCCGAGGCCGCACCCTGCTCTGCCTGGGCGAGATATTCGGGATTCTCGGCAAACGTCAGGTCACCGGGTTTCGCGTGTTCCGCCGGGGCGAAACCGGTCAACTTTGTGTTTGCGTCTCCCACGACCGTCCCGCCCAGTTGTTTTGCGATTTCCGCAGCAGTGATAGCCATATTCAGTTTCACCATAACTCTAATGAACGCCCGCCGCTCATCCAATAAGCAATTCCCGAATTTTTCCGCCGATATTCCCCTGTTTCACGATGGATTCACCCACCAAAACCGCTCCCGCGCCGCAACGCGCCAGCCGCTCTACATCCGCCCGCGTATGAATGCCACTCTCGGCGACCAGAATCGGTTTTTGGCCCTCGGCTCTCGACCCTCGACCCTCGACCAACACCGCAAGACGCTCTGTGACAGCCAAATCAACCTTGAACGTCTTCAAATCGCGATTGTTCACCCCAATAAGCTTCGGTGAAATCTTCAGCGCACGCTCCAATTCCGCTTCATCATGCACTTCCACCAGCACCGCCAAACCTGCGTCCACCGCCAGCGAATGGAACTTCATCAACTGCGCGTCACTCAAAATTGCCACGATCAATAGAATCGCGTCCGCGCCCCACTCGATGGCTTCCAGAATTTGCCGTTCATCGATGATGAAATCCTTGCGCAACAGCGGAATCTTCACCGCCGCGCGGATCTGCCGCAGGTAATCCAGCGACCCCATGAAAAACTTCTCATCCGTCAGCACCGAGAGGCAACTCGCGCCCGCCGCTTCATATTCCTTCGCGATGCGCACCGGGTCGAAATCGTGACAGATGACGCCCATCGAAGGCGACGCCTTCTTCACCTCCGCGATCAGTCCCACGCTGCCGATCTTCGGCTTCCGCAACGCCGCCACAAAATCCCGCCGCTCGCCATGCTCCAGCATCGCATCGCGCAGATCACCCGCCGCGATGAGCCGCGCCGGCAACAGCGCCACCTCGTGCTTCTTCTGCTCAACAATTGTTTCTAAAATATTGGCCATCGGTATCTACCGTTCTGTCGTTTTGATACTCAAACTATCTGTTCTTAGCTCGCGAATCCATCGGCCCTGCTATTCTCCCTCTCCGCCAAACTCTGTTTGGGGGAGAGGGCCGGGGTGAGGTGCCTTTAGCTCTCGCCGCCAAAAAATTCCAATCCCATACTCTGTGTCTCTGTGGCAAATCACTCTTCCTCGTCTTTAACTCCCTGCATCCGTTTCAACGGACAGCCCGCCCTAAGCCAGCCGTTCACGAACGGGTCCAGGTCGCCATCCATCACGCCCTGCACGTTGCTCGTCTCCACACCCGTGCGCAGGTCTTTCACCATGCGATATGGCTGGAACACATAGCTGCGTATCTGGTTGCCCCACGAGACACTGCCCTTCTCACCGTAAAATTTTTCCATGTCCGCCTTCGCGGCATCCTGGCGCTGCGCGAAGATTCGCGAGAGCAACAACGTCATCGCCGTGGCGCGGTTCTGGTGCTGTGAACGCTGCGCCTGCGAGGCCACGACCAAGCCTGTGGGAATATGCGTGATGCGCACGGCGGTTTCCACTTTGTTCACGTTCTGGCCGCCTTTGCCGCCGGACCGGAATGTGTCCACCCTGAATTCATTCGGCGGAATCACAATCTCGTTATCCGCCTCCGCGATCTCCGCGATGGTATCCACACTCGCGAAGCTGGTATGGCGGCGCTTGTTGGAATCGAACGGCGAGATGCGCACGAGACGATGCACGCCGCGCTCGGCTTTGCAAAAGCCGTAGGCGTTCTCGCCCTTGATGAGCATCGTCACGCTCTTGATGCCCGCGCCTTCACCCGGCAGCGCGTCCTCGATCTCCACTTCCCAGCCGCGTGATTCCGTCCAGCGCTGATACATGCGCAACAACATCCCCGCCCAATCGCACGCCTCCGTGCCGCCCGCGCCCGCGTTGATGCTCAGGATGCAATTATTCTTGTCATGCGGCCCGTTGAGGAAAACTTTTAGCTCCTGCGCCTCCAGCGTCCGGAAAAATTTGGCAAGGTCCGCCTCCAGTTCCTTGAGGATCTTGGGTTGTTGCTCGAGCGGCTCCGCTTCGCCGAGTTCCACCATCACGCGGAAATCATCCAGTTGCTTCTCCGCTTTGACCAGCGGGTCGATCTTGTTGCGGAGCGTGTTCGCTTCATCAATGACCGCCTGCGCCTTCTCGCGATTGTTCCAGAAGGTGTCCGAAGACATCAGGTCAGTGATTTCCGTCAGGCGTTTTTGGGTTCCCGGTACGTCAAAGAAACCTCCGCAAGTGCGCAAGTTTATCAGTAGCAGTAGCGATTTGAGCGGCAACAGTTTCGAACATACGCTGAATGATAGAGGATGATGAACCGCAATTGGAAGATGGAAATTATTCTGCTTTGAGGTCAGGCACTCCGAAACCTTGTGGAACGGGATTCGCCTCGCCTCGCAGTACCAATTAAAGCTGACGCCCGCTGTTCCCTCTCCGTGGGGAGAGGGTCAGGGTGAGGGAGAGCGTAAACTCTCACTTAAACATCGCTCTACACCATTGGACGCCAGGTTCCGGCCACCTACCTCAATTATTTGCGGATAAGAATTCGAGGCATCCACCCCGACAAAATAACTGACCCTGCCATCAAATTTCCCCGCACTGAACGACTCCGCCATAGTTTTAGCTTTGTCCGTGGAACAAACCACCAGCTTCATGCTGCTGAGTTTATTGGAATCCGCCGACCAAGTTTTAAACGGAAATTCGACCTGCCGGATATCATTGACGCTATTGATCTTGGTTGAATTCCGCCTCTGCATGGCCACCAAGGACGATACTATCGCTGCAAAAAAGACAATGACCGCAATGATCAACAGCATCTCCACCAGCGTCCATCCTCGGCGTTCCTGATTCGGCGCATTCATCAGCGACGCGTCCGGCCCGATGGAATTGATCTTCACATTGGGTAACTCGCGAAATGAAGCCGCAATCTTTCGCGAAATGAAATCAGGGCACCGCTAACCGATTCGTGACAAACTCCGAATGTTCCAGCGCATTCCGCAATTTCGGCGTGCTTAACTGCTGCACGCTCCCATCCGCCAATCCAATGTTTCCCTGCTTCAGATGTATCTCATCGGTCCAGCCCAGCAGGCTATTTGTTGCAATTGATATGAGACCGGGTTTCACCGGAATATCGTTCAGCGTTAGATTCCGGTCACCCAACACGATCGTTTCTGCATTGGTTGGCGTCACATCCAACTCTACGAAATAGCTGGCGTTAACATTGAGCAACTCGGGAAATGAAGCCGCAACCTTACGTGAATTATCTGCCGGACAAATCAACAGCTTGGGGGCAGAAAGCTCGTTCGACATCTTCAAAAACGTGGTGAAGACCACTCCGCGCTCCGCCGATTCCCTCGTCCCATTATTGGTGAAAGACAAATCCATCGGCCATTTGTCGCCGTTATCCACCGCCCACGTTTTAAGCGCAAGTTCGATCTGCCGCAGGTTGTTGACACAATTGATTCGTGGCGCACGCGGTCCACAATGGGTAACCGACGGCAACAGCATCATCCACAAAACAATCAACACCCCAATCACTACCAGAACCTCAATCAACGTCAGCCCACCGCGAAAATTTGTAGAATCCAGTTTCATCGCTTTTTCACATTCGCCAGCCAAACCGTGTAAATCGTCTTGGACTGCGGCGGGAAGCGTAGCGCCACGCCGCTTTATTTAAATCGTCAATCGAAAATCGTAAATGGTTAAGGCACCACCCATCGATTCGTCCCGTTCCATTGCAAAGCCTGTTGCAATTTTTGTGACGACACCTGCTGCACGCTCCCATCCACTAACCCGATGTTTCCCTGCTCCATATGAATCTCTTCTGTCCAACCCAAGGGACTGTTCGTCGCGAGCGAGATAAGCCCCGGCTTCAACGCCGAACCTTCCAAAGTAATATTCCGGTCACCTAATAGAATCATCGCCGGATCAACATCCGAAGCATCCACCCCAAGAAAATAGCTGACGTTGGTGTTACTGAAGTCCCCGTTCTGAAAAGACCGCGCCGGTTGTCTGGTGACATCGGCCGGACACAGCACCAATTTCGGCGCGAACAATTCATTCGACATCACCTGGAAGTGTTCATACACGAACCCATCCACCACCAACTCCATCGTGCCTCCGTTCGTCACCGAAACCTGCATGGGAAATTTATCATTGTTATCGACCGCCCAGGTCTTGAGCGCCAGTTCGTTTTGCCGGAGATTGTTGACGCAGTTGATGCGTAGCATGGGTTGTGGCCGCGAAGCAACCTCAGGCAAAGTGCGCATCACCACGACCCCGATAAGCACCAGCAACGCGATCACCACACACACATCAACCAGCGTTACCGCCCGCTCCGAGTCCGCCACGATGGTTTTCATAATATTTTCCCTTTCAAGTTTAGGGCACCACCCACCGGTTAGGGCTCATACCGGGAAACTCTAATTCGTGGTGAAGATTCGCGTTGTCTAGCTGTTCCACACTTCCGTCTGCCCTCATCATATTGCCTTGCCCGCCGTGCATCTCCGTCGTCCAACCCAAGGGACTATTCACAGAGACAGAAACCAACCACGGCTTCACTGGTGCATTACTCAGGGAAAGATTTCGGTCGCCGACGAAAAAAGGATATGGATTATTGCCCTGCCCGTTGTGCATCTCCGTCGCCCAACCCAAGGGACTGTTCACGGAGATAGAAACCAACCCCGGCTTCACTGGTGCATTGCTTAGTGAAAGATTTCGGTCGCCAACAAAAAAAGGATATGTATTCGCCACTATCATATCGATATTCAGGAAATAACTGAGGTTGGTGTTGCCGAAATCGCCGCCCTGGAACGACCTCGCCAACGCACGATTATAATCGGCAGGACAGTGCAATATCTTCGGACCGAACAATTCATTCGAAATCACCCGGAACTGCATATAAGCGAGGCCGTTCGGTAACAGTTCCATCGTGCCTCCGTTTGTTACGGAAACATCCATCATGTATTTGTCATCATGAAACGACGCCCATAATTTGAGCGCCGGCCCGATCTGCCGCAGATTATTGACGCAATTGATCCGTTGTGCGCGTTGCTTCCCCCGATTTGAACCCATGAGGGGCAGAATTCCACCCATGATGAGAAGCGCCAACACCGCAATCACCACTACCACATCAATCAACGTCAACCCTCTCTCCGAATTCGCCACGATAGTCTTCATAGCTTTTCCCTTTTCCGCCCGCCATCACCATTCGTCATGCGTCATCCGTCATTCGTCATTCTCACAGCTCATCTTCCCGCTCCGCATAGAACAACTGGTGGGCGCGCTCATAATCCGCTTCCGGCACCAGCACCTTCGCCGGGCGGCTCAGGTCGCCGTCATCCGGCGCGGTGGGGTCCACAAACTCCTGCGTGGCGGCGATGCTATGTTTCTCCAGCATCATCACCAATAGCTCTGCTTTAATGACATCGCCCGTGAAGAAAAGTTTCATTCAAAAATTTAAACGGCTCGATGCGCCCCGGACATCGATACTAAGAGTGCCGTTCCTTGCCGTCTCCCTCGCCCCGCTAAACGGGGAGAGGGAATAAGGGTGAGGGGTTCATTGGCTTGCCTTTCTCACTTCCCTAAGTCCCATCATTTCAATCCGATGCTCCGCTTGTGCTCGGCGATCAATGCCTCTTCCTCGCGGCGTTTCTTTTCCTGCGCCCGGCGCCACAGGTAATACGCCAGCACCAACAGCAGCAGGAGCAGGAGCAACGGATAACCCCACAGCACGAGGTTCAATAGATAATGATGAAAATGCTGGTCGAACTGCGACATCCCGATCATCGGTTCCGTCTCGATCAACGGCTGTACTCTGACCCCCAGGTCCTGCTCTTTTTTTGGATCCTTGGAGGATGACGTGTAGCCCGCGCCCGAAGTCATAGATCCGGATGACTGGGCATGGCTGGCGCTTCCAGCATTGCCCGGATCGGGCACCGGTCGAGTCGGCATGGGAGGGGCCTGTGGGCCTGATGGTGTATTAGGCGGCGTACCCGGCCTGATAACGCCGGGTGACCCAATGGGTTTACTAGGTGGAATTCCACCGCCGCCACCACCTGTGCCGCCGCCCCCATGGCCGCCACCACCACCACCGCCACCACCACCACCGCCACCACCACCACCGCCGCCACCACCACCACCGCCGCCACCACCACCACCGCCGCCACCACCACCACCGCCGCCGCCACCACCACCGCCGCCGCCACCACCGCCGCCGCCACCACCGCCGCCGCCACCACCGCCGCCACCGCCACTACCACTCCCGCTTCCTCCGCTACTGCCAGAGGAACCGCCACTACCGCCCAGGTTGATATTCCGCGAAATATCCACGTGGCCATCGGCGTACAAAATATTGCCTTTGTACTGGTGCGTCTGGTCGGTCCACGTCGCTTTTTGCAAGGTGGCCTCTGTGATCATGGTCGGTGCCATCGCCGAATTGACCCACAAATTGCGGTCACCGGCCAACGGCGACATCGTATCTCCGGCCTTGGCGTCCGTGCATATGAAGTAGCTGATGTTCGTGTCCGTGACTTGCGTGAAATTATTCGCCGCTTCGTGTAGTGCATCCGCAGGGCAGATGAGTATGTCCGGCCGGGTGAGCGCACTGCCGAGCGTCTGGAATTGGCTGGCCGCGCCAAGACCTTGCGCACCGCCATCGTTCGTCGAGACGGTCATAGGATACTGGTCATCGTGATCGTGCGAAAAAGTCTGGAAGCCCAGCCCTATCTGTTGGAGGTTATTGATGCATTCCGCGCGCTTGGCCTCCATCTTGGACCGCGACACCGCCGGCAACAGCAGCGCCGCGAGGATACCGATGATGGCGATCACCACCAGCAATTCGACCAGCGTAAAGCCCCTCCGCGAATCATGAACGTAAGATTTCATGGGCTGATATGATTAAGCAATGCCAGTGCCAAAACGAAACACCATAGAATTGATAAACCATCGCTGTTTTTTGCGTGAAATCCACGCATTTCCGGAAAATTCTCACGCATAACACTTCTCTTAGACGGAATAATGTGAAGATGCACCCAAATATTTGGCCTCCATGATATTGTCATTTGAGATGACTCGTACCAATTCTTGGCCTTCTTTCACAAAATCCGACAAGCGCCTCATCTTCAAAAGCATACTTATGCAACAGGGAAAGCGGAATTCCCGTTGACCCTGCTGGAAACCCGAACCTAAACTGTGCTCATGTTCGAAAACACCATTCGCCGGATGCCCCGTCCACAGGACACCATCGGCATGTCCACGCAGGCCTTGCGCGATACTTTTCTCATCACCGATATTTTTGTGCCCGGCCGCTTGCGCGGATTTTTCACCGACCTCGACCGACTCGTCGTCGGCGGCATCGTGCCGCTCAAGCCGATCGAACTCATCAACCACAAGGAAACCGGCCGCGCCTTTTTCCTCGAACGACGCGAGCTGGGCGCCATCAACGTCGGCGGACCCGGCTCAGTGGATGTGGATGGAAAAAAGTTTTCACTCGACCGCCTGGATTGCGTTTATGTGCCGATGGGCTCCAAAGCCGTCACCTTCCACAGCGCGGATGAAAAAAACCCGGCCAAATTTTATTTCCTGAGTTGTCCTGCGCACTCCGTGCATCCGGCGGCGATGATGAAGCCGTCTGAAGCTTCGCCGGTTCCGCTCGGCGCGCAAGCCACGGCCAACAAACGCACCATCTACAAATACATCCACACCGGCGGCATCCAAAGTTGCCAGCTCGTCATGGGCTTCACCGCGCTGGAAGAAGGCAACGTATGGAACTCATTCCCGCCACACACGCATTGGCGGCGTACGGAGATCTATTTTTACTTCGACCTCGGTGACAAGATTCTCACGCATTTTCTCGGCGAACCCCAGCAGACGCGCCATCTGTTTGTGCACAACGAAGAGGTCGCCCTCTCGCCGAACTGGTCCATCCATTGCGGCTGCGGCACCGGCAATTACAAATTCATCTGGGGCATGGCCGGCGAAAATCAGACCTTCGATGACATGGACGCCGTTAAACCGGTGGACTTGAGGTAAGTAACTGGTTAAATCGGTGGTTAGTTAAATGAGTTAACCAGTCACTGATTTAACTTATTCAACCAATCACTCATTTAACTGATTTAACCAATTTAACAAATCACCAATTATGGAAAACAAACGCTTCGCAAACAAAGTTGTCATCGTCACCGGCGCATGCCGGGGAATCGGCCAGGGTGTCGCGCTCGCCTTCGCGCGTGAAGGCGCCCACGTCGTCAGTGTCTGTGTGGGTGACCCCACCGAACTGAAAGCCAAAGTCTCCGCGCTCGGCTCCCGTTGCCTCGCCATCACGGAAGATTTCGGCAAACTCACCCAAAAGCGTGCCTTTGAGATCATCGCGCATATCGTCAAGGAAACCGGCCAGGTGGATGTGCTGGTGAACAACGCCGGCATCATCAAACGCGCACCCATCGTGGACCATCCGGAAGCCGATTGGAACGCCGTCATCCATATCAACCTCTCCGCGCCGTTTTTTCTCACGCAAGCCGTCTGCAAATGGTGGCTCACGACCGGTCGCGCCCAGGCACCCGCCGATGCGCGCCTCAAGATAGTCAACGTGGCTTCCATGCTTTCGTTCCAGGGCGGCATCTTCGTGCCCGGTTACACTGCCAGCAAAAGCGGCATCGCCGGCATCACCAAAGCCTTCGCCAATGAGCTGGCCAAGGAACGCATCAATTGCAATGCCATCGCGCCCGGCTATATCGCCACCGATAACACCAAAGCGCTGCGCGAAGATGAGAAACGCAATGAATCCATCCTCGCCCGCATCCCCGAAGCCCGTTGGGGTGAACCAAAGGATGTCGCTGAGCCCATCTTATTTCTGGCGTCGAAGGAAGCCGATTACATGAACGGCACCATCATGAATGTGGACGGCGGCTGGCTTAGCCGTTGAACGTATCCAACGTATCGAGAGGCGGACTGGTTTCAGTCCGCCTCTTTTTTTGATGTTGTGCTCTTTCATTCTTCAGGTGGGGAAGCCGCGCTGCGGCGTCCCCGTCGCCGAGCGTAGCGTCAGGCGACGGAATCGACCGCCATCATGAGTTCTCCTTTGCACTTATTGGTTCATGCTTGTGCCAGCGATCTTTCGTCAGCGCCATCGCCGTTCCGATGGCGAACAAGACGAAACTTCCAGCGATGGCCAGCACGCCCATCGGTGCGGTCTGCGTTTTGGTGACCATCAGTGATAACGGACTGCTCAAAGCTACCGCCGCGCTCGCGATGGGCACAATCCTCGGCGCCCAATCATCCGTGAGAAACGTCCAGAAGAAGTATCCCGCCACCAGGATCGCTGCCATCAACATCGGATGCCAGAACGCCGCGTCGGCGTGTACCCAGATGAATGAATGCAGTACCCAGGCCACCGCCGTTCCATTGCGCACGATATTGGCACCTTGGTGTTCCCGGTCGTTCCACCGCAGGCTGTGCAACAACAGGAACACCATCCCCGCCTGCATCGCCCAATAGCCACAATCGGGTTGATGCACTCGCAATGCGCCGCCGGCCACCGCCGCCGCGACCATCCCCGCGAGACCCACTTTCGGGTTCCGTGAAAAGGCCGCCGCCAGTAACAGGTATGTCACCGACACAATTCCGATGAGCCTGGAGCGATCGACGTGGGTGGTGGCCGTTGTGGTCCAATCACCGGGGATCGCTGTGACAAGGATTCCAATGACCACGCACAGCAATTGTCGCGCAACGCGATTATCCGGTTGCAGGAAAAAGAAACCGACCAGGACGAGGGCGTTTAATGCCATCAGCCCAAAAAACACATTACTGCCCTCGACACCCACCGCGACGAGTGAAACCACCACCGGCAATAACAGCGTGGTCACCTGCATCTGCGCATTGGGCGATTCCACAAAATCTTTCAGCCGGAAATGAAGCGTCCACGCCAGCACAACCAATACGGGCGCGGCCAGTTCACGGCGCAGGTCGAAGTCGTAGATATAGCCCAGCGAATACAGGTGCACGATGCTCCCCACCAGCCAGAGCAGCACCAGGCCGATGGGAAACCACCGGCGTTGCACAACAAGTTCGCCCTTCGATTCCGGACGCGGCAGGATCAGCGGTATTGCACAGAGGAGCGGCACTAACACGAGCCAGCTCATCTCGTTCATTTCGTACGCCGATCCCGCCGCAAGTTTGGTTCCGAACTTCGTTTCGTGCAGGTGCCGATAGACGATGGGCAAAACTGCATTCATTGCCAGCACCATGCCCCCCGCGGTAAGAAGTTGCGGGGAAAATCTCAGCGGCGAGATCCACTTTCGCCCCGCGCTGAAGCGCCCGATGGCCAGCATCGCCGCGACGCCGCAAAGCAGGCCCGTTATGTTCTGGTCGATGAGCGCCGCCTGGCTGATGAGGAAGAACGGCACGAGCACGAACAGGTTCTCCAGCACGATGAGCAGTGTGGAATCATACCAGATGCAGCGTCGCGCCAATATCACCGCTGTGACGACCAGCAGCAGTTCGTAGAACTGCAGCGAAGAGAAGTTGAAGACGAGCTGCCCCACTTCCGTGGGCAGAAAATTTTTATCCACCGAAGTGCGATACATGCCGAATAGCAACAGCGCGGCGCTGATGAGATAGAATGGATTGCATGCGAGCATCCGCTTGATCCAATACATAGGCGGATGTCCCGGCGGCACATACGGTACCGGCGGCGGTTGTAGTATGGGGGGAATTTGCGGGTCCGGTGTGGCTGCATTGATTTCTTCACTCATATGCTCTCCCGGTTGAAGGTTTACTACAGAATTAGACTAAGCATCAGCCAAGCCATCACGCGGAATTTGGAAAAAACAGCGGGAAATCAACGCGACGGGGAAACAGCCGGGATAAAACGGAAAATTTTCACGCCTTAATGCGTGATTTCCACGCATGAATAAAAAAGGCGGACTGAGATTTTCAGTCCGCCTTGATATTTTCAGATTTTATCAGCGCCAATAACCGCGCACCCAGACGTAACGCCCGCGACGCGGTGCCCAACGGCCCTCCACCCACACTGCATGGGGACGCGGCGGAAAAATCCAACGACCGGGCGCCCAAACCCAGCGATTATGCCATTCCCAGGAGCCACGCACCCAGACGTAGCCCGGTCCCGGCGATGCCACGATGACTTCCGTTTGCGGCGCCGGTGGCGCTTCCGTGGCCACCACTTCGGCGGTGTCAGGCGCCGGCGCATTCACCGCCGCAGGCGGAGGTGCGGGGCGATTGCGATAAACCACATCGTGTTCCACGCAACCTGCGCAAATCCCAAGTAAACATACCAGTCCAATTGTTGTTGTTGATGTCTTCATACTCCTTATTAGACAGGTAACTTCACAAATTTGTTACGTCAATGGACGTCCGGCGGCGGCCGTCGCGCCGCGGTTCGCTTGAACAGGAAAACCAGCGGCAGGCAGCAGAGGCACGCCAGGCCGAATACGCGGAAATTATCCACGAACGCCCACAGGCGTGATTGCTGGTCCAATGTTGCGTTCATCAACGACCACGTTTGCTGCGCTCCGGTCACGGGGTCGCTGTGCATCGTGAAAAAACTCCGCAGCGTGTTCGCCTGCGAGATGAAGGCCGGGTCGAACGGCGTCATATGCGAAACCATCGCCGCGCGGTGCACCTGCGCGTCGCGGTCCAAAAACGTGGTCACAAACGCGATGCCCAGGCTGCCGCCGATATTGCGCATCAGGTTGAAAAGTCCGGTCCCGTTCGCGATCTGGGATTGTCGCAGATGTCCCATCGTCGAAGTGGAAAGCGGCACGAAAATAAAACTGATGGCGCATCCGTTCAATACGCTCGGCCAGACGACGCTGGCCATGCTCATCTCCATATTAATCTGGGCCAGCCAGAAGGATGACGTCGCCAGCAAACAGAACCCGATCATGATCAACAGTTTTGAACTGACCCGGCCGATCAGCCTGCCAACAAAAAATGTCACGACGAACGCGCCTAAGCCACGCGGGCTCAACGCATATCCGCTTTGTAGCGCCGGATACCCCATCATGGTTTGCAAAAAGATCGGCAGCGCCGCCGTTGTCCCATACAAGACTGCGCCGACCAGCGTCATCAGGCCAAGGCCGGTCGTAAAATTACGGTTTTTAAGGATTCGCAAGTCCACCACTGGATGCTCGGTCGTCAATTCGCGGATGATGAACCCGATCATGCCGGTGATGGAGATGAACGCCAGCCAGCAGATCCATTTTGATTGAAACCAGTCCTCCTCCTGCCCCTTATCCAACATGATCTGCAATGCACCGATGCCCGTCGCCATGAGCAGGAACCCGATATAATCAATCCCGCGGTCTTTGTGCCGTTGGATATACGGCGGGTCTTCCACAAACGCCTGGCTCAGGAAAAATGCCATGCAGCCTACCGGCAGGTTGATGTAAAAGATCCAGCGCCACGAATAATTGTCCGTGATCCAGCCGCCCAATGTCGGTCCCAATATCGGCGCCACGATGACACCCATCGCAAACGTGGCCATCGCCACGCCGCGTTTGGCGGGCGGAAAACTTTCCAGCAACACCGCCTGCGATATCGGCAGCATCGCGCCGCCGCCCATGCCCTGGAAGATACGTGCGAGGATAAGTAAATGCAGGTTCGCCGCGATTCCGCACAACATCGATGCGATCGTGAACAACGCGATGCAGATGAGCAGCAGCCGTTTGCGCCCGAAGAAATTTCCCAACCAGCCCGTCATCGGCAGGATGATGGCGTTGGAAACGAGATAGCTCGTGAGTACCCACGTCGCTTCGCTCGTCGTCACCGAAAGACTTCCCGCGATGTGCGGCAACGCCACGTTCGCCACGGAACTATCCAGCACCTCCATGAACGTCGCACCCATGACCGCCATGGCGATGAGCCACGGGCTGTGGCGCGGATGCCATGTCTTTTCTTGTTCCATCGGGCGACGCTTTCAACTCACGCCGCCGCCGGATTTGGTTTTCCGCGCGCTTGCAAAGCCTTGAAGACAACAAGCGCGCCGAACGCGAGCACGATGGCGATGAGCGCCACCGCCCATTCGGGAAATTCTGCCCCGACCGTCACCGTCGGAACCACGGACATCCCCGGGCCGATGATGAGTTGCGACTGCGGCGCCTCATCAAAAACGATTTTCACAGGGACGCGTTGGACCACTTTCACAAAATTGCCCACTGCATTCTCCGGCGGTAGCAAGCTGAAGCGCGCACCGCTACCGGCCTGGAAACTTTCCACGTGCCCGCGCAGGTGCGGTTGGTCCGATGCCTCGATGGTGATATCAACCGGCTGGTTGGTGCGCATATGGGTCAATTGGGTTTCCTTGAAATTAGCCACTACCCACAAATCCGGCGATACCAGCGTCAGCAAAGGCTGGCCGATCTGCAGATAATTTCCCACTTCCACCGATTTGCGCGTTACCCGCCCGTCCACCGGGGCATAAATTTTGGTGTATGAAACATCCAGTGCGGCGGACTGCTGGTCCGCATCGGATTGTTTGATCTGCGCGCGCGCGAGGTCCACCGCCGATGATGCCGCGTTCAATTGCGCCTTGGATTCATCCACCCGCGAATCCGCCTGCACCGCCGCTTGTTCCACTGCCTTGAGGTTCGCTGCCGCTTCAGTGGCGGCGGCCTGCACGTTCTCAAATTCCTGCTGCGAAACCGCATTGCTCTTGATGAGTTCCTGGAAGCGTTCCAACTCGGATTGTGCGCGCTTGGCCGTCGCAGCCGCTGCGTCCGTTTGGTCGTGCGCCTGTAACGCCGCGGATCGGGCCGTATCCATCTTCGCATCCATCAATTGCAGGACGCTCAGGAAACTCTTTAGATTGGCCTTTGAGGTCTCGCTCGAGGCCTGTTTTTGCGCCAGTTTCGCGTCATAATCATCCGCATTCACCTCCACGAGCAGATCGCCTTTGCGCACCGTTTGGTTGTCCTTCACATAAACCGCCGAGACCTGCCCAGAGATTTTCGGCGCCACCGAAATGATATCGCTCTCGATGAACGCGTCGTCCGTGGATTCATGGCTGAATGCTCGCGCGAGGTAGCCCAGCCCCAAAAACAGGATGATTCCCACGACCGCCGCGCCGATGAACGGCAGCCATGGATGGTCCACACGAAAACGCTTTGCCGCTCCATTCTTTGGTTGCTCTGCCGTCGCTGTGGACGGACTGTCCGGATTCGAACTCATAAATTTTTGCGCCCCTGTAAACCTATTCCCGTCGACCCTTCTTGACACCGGCGCCAGTTAAAAAGAGGTCCACCACGCGGCCAGCCATCGGGCGGTTCAATTTGCAGCCGGGCAAAAGCAGGTTGGCCATGATGTAGGTGTTGATATGCCCGTAAAATCCCAGCGCCAGTTCCCGGCTCTCGAACTGCGCATCCACTTCGCCTTTTGCCAGCGCTTCTTTCATCACCGTATGGATGACTTCAAAATTCCGCTGCCCCTTTTCGATATGGCGCACTTCCTCCGGCATTTCACCCGGCGAGGAAAAGAGTGTCGCGAAGGAAAGCCGCATCAATTCGCGGTTGTTATTAAAATAATCAAATAGCGAGCCAAGGATCTCCACCAGTTGCGCGCGAAATCCGCCGGTCGTCTTCGCCGCTTCCACCATCAGGTGATACCGCGTGTCCTGCGCTTCACTGACCAGCGCCTGGTAAAGCCCTGCCTTGTCGTGAAAATAATAATAGAGCGCCGGCTTGGAAACGTGCGCGTCATCCACGATCTGCTGCACAGACGTGCCCGCGTAACCGCCGTGGGCAAAGCGTTTCAACGCCGCCTGCAGGATCTGCTCGCGGGTTTCGTGCGTCGTGATCGACTTCGCCATACCTACCGAACGGTAGATAAACTTTGCCGTTTTGTCAAATGACAGAATCTACACCGCAGCCTGCCGACAGCTGCTAACCGATTGATTGGCTGGTTCATCCGGCATTCAAGCAAGCGCTACGCCCTCGACAACTGATCGATTTCTATATACTACACTCTACCGCATTACAAACGTTTAATGCGGTAGAGTGCTACTTTTATTGCTGCTTTTGTGTTTAGCTTTCGCGTCTTTAGGAATCCCGGGCATTTTTTAAACACCTATGCCCCGCTTGTGTTCATTCTTTCTTCCCCGGCTCTTTTCCATTAGATTTCCCCGATGAAAGTAGTCCGTTTTAGCGACCGGGATTTTCCCACACGGATGGCCCAGGTCACCGCGCCATCCAGCCTATTTGATGCCGTCATTGAACAACGTACCCGCGCCATTTTGGACGACGTTCACGCCCGGGGCGACGCAGCCGTGCTGGAATTCACCGAGAAATTCGACGGCGCCAAACTCACCGCCGACCAACTGGCTGTCACGCAGGCTGAATTGCTCGCCGCATCCGTGAAGGCCGATGAATTCCTGCGCGCCGCGGTGACGGAAGCCGAAAAAAATATCTCCACCTTCGCCAAAAAATCCATGCGCAAAGCGTGGCAGATGAAAAATTCCCATGGCGCGTCCGTTGGCGAAAAATTTGACGCGTTCCAACGCGTGGGCGTGTACATCCCGGGTGGCACTGCCCCGCTCGTCTCCACCGCGCTGATGACCATCACGCTAGCCAAAGCCGCGGGCTGCAAAGAAATCGTGGTCTGCACTCCGTGCGGCAAGGACGGCGGCATCAATGCCGCCCTGCTCTTCGCCGCGCGCGCGGCTGGCGCCACGGAGATCTATCGCATCGGCGGCGCCCAGGCTATCGCTGCGCTTGCCTACGGCACCAAGACCATCAAAGGCGTCCAGAAAATCTTCGGCCCCGGCAACGCCTACGTGGTCACCGCCAAGCGATTGCTCGTCGGCCATGTCGCCATCGATCTCCTGCCGGGCCCCAGCGAAGTGCTCGTGCTGGCCGATGAGACCGCCAATCCCAGATTCGCCGCCGCCGACCTGCTCGCGCAGGCCGAACACGGTTCCGGCCACGAACGCGTCTGGCTCGTGACGACCTCCGCCAAAATCTTGAAAGCCGTTGAGAAAGAGATCGCCAGACAACTACCCACACTCGTGCGACGCGAATACATCCAGCGCGCCCTGGACAACAATAGTTGGCTCATCCAACTGGAATCACTCAATGAGGCCATCGCATTGACGAATCAGCTCGCGCCGGAACATTGCGAAGTGATGACACGTAATCCGCGCAAAGTTTCCGAAAAGATTTTGACCGCCGGTGCGATTTTTCTCGGCACATGGTCGCCGACCGTGCTCGGCGATTATGTGGCAGGCCCCAGTCACACGCTGCCGACTGGTGGCGCGGGAAAATCGTTCCCCGGCCTCACAGTGGATCAGTTCCAACGTCGCACTAGCGTCGTGGAGTACAAGCGCGCCTCGCTCAAAAAAGCCCTGCCCGCCGTGAAGAAATTTGCGGAGCTGGAAGGCCTCGGTGCGCACGGAAATTCGGCAGCGATCCGGGTTCGTTAAATCCATCATAAATAAAATAGCACCAAGCCTAAAACTGTTCTTGACATACATATATACTCTATGTATAGTGTCTCTATGATTCGCAAGGAACTCGTGGCTGCTTCGGCTGAACCGATGATTTTGTCGCTGCTTTCCCAGAGTGAAAGCTACGGTTACGCCATCATTCAGAATGTCAAAGCCCGCTCTGGCGGCAAGTTACAATGGACGGATGGTATGCTGTATCCCGTCCTCCATCGCCTGGAACGCCGTGGCTTGATCAAATCCCGCTGGGGTGAAAGCGAGACCGGCCGGAAGCGAAAGTATTATTTCATCAAGAAGGAAGGCAAAGCCGCGATGGAAAAACACCACGAACATTGGACAATCGTTAATGACGTCCTGTCCGGACTGCGAAAGGCGAAATATGTTTGACCTCGAACAATCCATAGCCCGATGGCGGAAGCAGATGCTGGCCGACGGCGTCAAAACCCAACCGCTGGAAGAGCTGGAAAACCACCTAAGGGAGGATTTTGAACGACAAGTGAAATTGGGGATGCCGCCGCCCGATGCGCTCAAAATCGCCATTGCGCACATCGGTACGGGCTTGGCTATCCAGTCAGAATTCAAAAAGGTGCGTGAATCGATGACCTTACAGCCCATCAAGTTAGTGGGCATCGCTTTTACAGTGATCGCTGGTTTCTTTATGTTGATGATCTTTCCAAAATTGTTTGGTCATGCGTCGGGCTTCGCACCGAAACTAGCAGGTCTGGCAGCAGTCGCGACCATCCTGGTGAGCTGGCGATTTAGCCATAGATTCCTTCCGGCTATCCATCATCCATGGCTCCGCGCGACGATCGGCGCCTGCGGCTGCATCGCGGCGGGGATAGGGATGCACTACTTCCTGATTGATTACCTGCCAGATTCCCTTGCCCGGGCGGTGGAAACAGATAAAGGTCCCGCCTGGTTCATTGTTTCCTTTCTTTGGGTATGGAGCGCGTTCGCTATCCTCGGCGGATTGATCTATGGATTGGAAAAGGCCGCTCATAAACACGAAGCGCGCTATGTTTGACCTCGAAAAATCCATCACCCGATGGCGGGAACAGATGCTCGCCGCCGGTATCAAAACTCCGTCACCGCTGGAAGAACTGGAAAATCATCTGCGCGAGGAGATTGAGCAGCAGATGAATTCGGGTGCGAGTGAACAAGATATTTTTCATTCTGCCGTTGAGAAGATCGGGCAGGCGCACACACTCGAGACAGAGTTTTCAAAAAACAACAGACCAAAAATAAGTGAACTCATGAAAAATCCAAAAATCCTATCGCGTTTGTCGCTGGCCGTTGTCCTATTGGCAACGGTCTGGCTGGCATTCAGCGCTACCTTGATTGGGAAAGATTTATTTGTAAATGACGGCCTGGTCCCAATGAGAGTTTCCGAAGGCGCCCAGGTGACGGTACAGAATGGCGTACCAATCCTGCAAGGAGCGGGGACCGTTTCAGCTGGTGGAGAATATCACTTTGCGTTGATTCCCGTCCTGGCTGTTCCGTTCGCAGTTTTGGTTGTTTTCGCCATCATCGGGTGCCGTTCATTGCTCCGTCGCCGGCTTGATGAACAGCCTTCTCCTGAATTATTGGCCAGTCAAAGTTGACCTCGCCTCGATAAATCTTTTCAACTCTTCCGCCGCCTTGCCCCCAAAACCGGACACCTCCGCGATCTGTTCGATGGTGGCTGTCCGCAATCGCTGCACCGAACCGAATTTTTTCAACAACGCCGCCTTGCGATTCTCTCCGATGCCCGGAAATTCATCCAACACGCTCTCGGAAATCTTCTTGATGCGCAGTTGCGCGTTGTAGGTGTTGGCGAAGCGATGGGATTCATCGCGCACACGTTGTAACAATTTCAACGCACCGGATTCGTGGCTCAGCCGCAACGGCCGGCTGTCGCCGGGCCGATAAATCTCTTCGAATTCCTTCGCGAGACCGATGACCGGCACGTGGCCGAGACCCAGCTTCTCCAGTTCTGCGCACGCCATACCCAATTGGCCCTTGCCGCCATCGATGAGGATCAAATCCGGCAGATTCACCGCGCCACGTTTCAAAACCTCACCCGGCGCACGCTTTTCCCGCACGGCTGCAGCGGAGGCATCGGCCAATGCTTTTTTGCCGCGGCCTTTTTTTGCCGCGCTTACTTCATCCACCAATTGCTGTAACGCGGCTGGAATCGCTTCGCCGCCATCCGCTTTTGCTCCAGCATTTGATTCGTTCAACACCCGCGTGTAACGCCGCCGCACCACTTCCGCCATGCTGGCGAAATCATCCTGCCCTTTCACTGTCTTTATCTTGAACCGCCGATAGTTTGCACGATCCGGACGTCCATTTCTGAAACTCACCATCGACGCGACCGCAAACGTGCCACTGATGTTCGAGATGTCGAAGCCCTCGATGCGTTGCGGCGGTGACGGCAACTTCAACGCTCCAGCCAGTTCGACCAGGTCGTATTCCGGATCAATGGTCGAATTGGGCAGGCTGTAGGGCACGCGCTCAAACTTCTCCGTCTTGCGCGTCGTGACAGCCAGGTCTTTGAGCATATCGCGGAGCAAGGCGGCGCGCTCGAAATCCTGCGCCACAGCGGCCTTTTTCATGTCGGCTTCCAGCTGCTCCTTCATCTCGCCGCATTGGCCCTCGAGGAATTCGCACGCGGCGCGGACCTGTTCCAGGTATTGCTCGCGCGTGACATTGTTGATGCACGGGGCGGTGCAATATTTCAGGTGCGCGTACAGGCAATGCTTGTAATCGGCCTCGCCGGGCGTGAACACGCGGCAACCACGCAGGTTGAACTGCCGCCGCACCATCGCGATGGTGTTGCGCGCCGCGCCCGCGTTCACGAACGGCCCAAAATACTTTGCCCCATCATCCTTCTTGAAGCGTGCGAAGGCAAAATTCGGGATCGGGTCGTTCAGATTGATCTTCAGCAGCAGGAAACGTTTATCGTCGCGGAAACTGATGTTGTAACGCGGCTTAAACTCCTTGATGAGCTTACCTTCCAGCAGCATCGCCTCCGGCTCGCTGCGGACGATATGTATGTCGAAGTCATGGATAGCCTCCACCAACGCGTTGAGTTTGAGGTCCCAGCCCATGCGGCGTGAAGGATGGAAATACTGGCTCACGCGTTTGCGCAGGTTGCGCGCCTTGCCCACGTAAATGACCGTGCCGAACCGGTCGCGCATCAGGTAGATGCCCGGCTTGTGCGGAAGCGTACTTATCTTCTTCCGGATGTTCTCGGTTGTCGGCACCGTGACAATTTCGCTCAAAGCTGCGGAGACGCAAAGACTTTTCCATTCGCATAAGATTTAACCGAAATAAATGTCACTTTTCGGGCTCCGCCGGACATATATAGGTAGTGGATGGGTCATTCGACCTGTAAGTGTTATAACGGCCAGCTGACCGCCCAAAATGATATGGCATGAACTCCGATTCATATCTCAGCGGCCGTCCCTCCTTCGCGCCGGTTCGGAGACCGGCGCATCTTTTTTGATTCCGAGCAGCATAAGAAATCTTGAAACGAAAGGTCATTTGTGGTGTCTGATTGTGATATGAGCCCCCGGCGCGCGTTCACTTTGATCGAGTTGCTGGTCGTGATAGCCATCATCGCCATCCTGGCGGCGATGTTGATGCCCGTGCTCAATAGCGCCAAACAGCGGGGGTATCAGACCCAGTGCCTGAACAACATGAAGCAACTGGCAACGGGCATGAAATTGTACGTGGACGAGAATGAAGACGCTTTCCCCGGCCTCGGTTCGCGGCAGAATGGCTACCGTTCCGAAGACTGGATCTATTGGCGAACAAATTCCGCACTTTATCCGGCGGTGGAAAAAAGCCCGATTATTCGCTCGCTAGCCGACGCCAACAAATCGTTGCTGAGCTGCCCAAAGGACGATACCACGGAACGGCAGACGGCTGGCAGCCGTGATTCCTATGGGCCCTATCTCTATAGCTACAGCTTCACAGGATACGGATTGAGTCCGGATAACAGCAACATCGGCCTCGGCGACGAAGCCAACCCGAATTACGGCATGGCGTCGGTCATTGTCGGCGATGCGGCAAACCCCAAAGTCCAATTGTTCAAAGAATCGCGCATCGTGAATCCCGCGCTCAAGATCATGCTCGCGGAGGAACGCGGCTCCCTGAATCCGAATGACAATCCGTCCGATGATGCCTTTATCACCGATGGCCGCTGGATGCCGGAGAATGACCTGCTGACGATCCGCCATGGCGGCAAGGGCAATGTGGCTTTTGCCGATGGCCATGTGCAGCTGGTTGACTGGGAGTTCGCGAATAATATCACCAATTCGCGGCCGGACCTGTGACCAGCGCTGTTGCCATTGCACATGTCCAAGGTGCTGCTAAATTAGACGGGTGCATGGAGTGAATTTCCGTTTCTGGCTGGCGTTATCCGGCTTGGGGCTCGTCACTACTGCATTTGCGCAGACGTCCCCTGCCCTAATCTGGGTCACCAATTCCTCCGTAAAACTTGAGCAGATCATTGGCGATGTGGATTGGGAGGCGAAGGCACAAGGCAGTAACTTGCTAACGGTGAGCCAAACCGCGACCCGCTTTCATGTCTACGCCAATGGCCTGGGCGCTTCGTTCGAGGACAAAGGCAGGCTGATTTTCCTGTTCGGCGATACCATCAGCGAAAACGTCACGAACTGGAATTATCACGCGGCCGATCCGCTGGCCTGGAGCTCGAACACGGATGGTGAGGCGGGTTTACGGATCAATTTTTTCACCAATAACCCCATTACCAATGTATTGACGCAATTCACGCCGATCTTTATCCAACCGGCGGGCATCAACATGGATATCGATGCCGTGGCCAATTCCGGCATCACGCTTTCGAACGGAACTTTTCTCGTGTGCAACACTGGCTCGGATGCCCGCGTGAACCCTGACAATCCGCACCTGGGCAACTACTCGGTGCTGGTGACGGTCGTGGAGACAAACCTCAATGCGGTGAACCCGCCGGACGCGGCCAGCATCTTCGTGACGAACCGCGTCATCTCGATGTTGCATACCAATCTCGACCCGACCAATATTTTGCAGGGGCATTTCATTCTCACGTCACTTCATGAATTCGGCACCAATGTGCTGATGTTTGGGACGGGAGAATTTCGGGCTTCGGACATTTTCCTGGCCGTGACGCCAACGGCGAATTTCGTAAGCGGCGCGGGGACGCTCTACTTCTCCGGACTCACGAACGGACAGCCAACATGGAGCAATGCGGAATCGAATTGCGTGCCTGTTGTGCAGGATAATCCGACCAACGGTCCGCCGTGGCCATATGACTCTCCTCAGGCCGGGAATGTTTCCGTCACCTATTCAACCAATCTGAACATGTGGTTGATGACGTATGACGGCGGAGTCACGCCGGCGACATCGGGAATCTATTTTTCCAGTGCCGCAGCACCCTGGGGACCATGGAGCACGCCTCAACTCATCTTCAACAAAAAGCGCGATAATGGTGTAAGGGTCTTCATCCATGATGCCTCGACGAATAACCCGAACGACGGCCTCGATGGCCCAACCATCGGCATGAATGATCCCACAAACACCGCGGGCGGCGATTTTGCGCCCATCATGATCGAACGGTTCACACGCATCACCAACAGCAGCTTGTACATCTATTATGTCATGTCCACATGGAATCCCTATACGGTGGTCAAGATGCGTTCGCAGTTCACCATCATGCCGGTCATAGATACGAGTTCACTGGTCCATAAGAAGAACCGGTTCATCCTAAAATGGAACGCACCAACGAATATGAATTACCAGGTGGATTACTCCAGCAACCTGCTGTCTGGCTGGACAACCTTCACGGACATCGTCAACTCGAGCACTGGCACTTTTGGTTACACCAACATAGACACAGGCGGATTGCCGCCATCGGGGTTCTATCGAGTGCGAACGTCGCCTTAGAACAAATCCGTCCCCACCCTCATCACGAGGCTGGCATTTAACAAAATTAGATTGGCACCTTTTGGGACCGGCGGACATCCATGTATAGATGCAGGAAATGGGCGACATGGATCTGTTGCGGGAATACGCTCACAAGAATTCCCAGGAAGCGTTCAGTACGCTGGTAGCACGCCATGTGAATATGGTTTATTCGGTGGCATTGCGTAAGACCGGGAATCATGGTGCGGCAGAGGAGATCACGCAGGCCGTCTTCGTCATCCTCGCAAAAAAAGTCGCCGTCCTGCGCCAGGAAACGATCCTCACGGGTTGGCTCTATCATACCGCGCGATTGACCTCGGCCAGTTTCCTGCGCGGTGAATACCGCCGTATGCGGCGCGAACAGGAGGCTTACATGCAATCCCTTTCCAACGAACCAGAACCAGAACTCTGGCCGCAAATTGCGCCGCTCTTGGAGGACGCCATGGGGCGGCTCCGAGACAAAGAGCGCGATGCCATCGCGTTGAGGTTTTTCGAGGGGAAAAGCTTCCAGGAAATCGGGGCAGCCGTGGGGGCGACTGAAAATGCCGCCAAAAAACGCGTGGCGCATGGCCTCGAAAAGTTGCGCAAGTTTTTCGCCAAGCGCGGCGTCGTTTGCACGACTACCATCATCGCTGGTGCCGTTTCCGCCAATTCGGTGCAGGCCGCACCCGCGTTACTGGCGGCCTCCGCCTCCACCGTAGCGATCTCCAAAGGCGCGGCGGCTTCCGCTTCTACTTTAACCCTCATCAAAGGAGCACTGAAAGTTATGGCATGGACTAAAGCAAAAACCGCCATCGTGGTGGGCGTGGTCGCCATTCTGGGCGCAACCACAACGACCGTCGTCAGCATCAAATTGGTTCAGGCGCATCGTGCGCCTCCTGATACCACAATATTGTCGCCGACCAGTATGAATGCTACTATCGACATCCAATCCGACGGCACTGTTCATTTCCGTTTGACTGCAGAGGAAACCAATAGCACCAGCCGAACGGCAACCGCCGATAGCATCAATGACGCCCAGTCCATTTCCAGTCTCACTGACGGATCCGGCAAGCCGATGAAATTCTCCAAACGGCCCGCGGGAGGCTATTATATATTCCCAAACAAACCAGTTCCGCCGGGAGGAAAAGTTTCCTTTGCAATGGAGGCAAAGGAGGTTGCCGGCCTGCTCGAATCCAAGGGGATGGGTGAATACGGGGTGGATTTTACCGGTAGTCTGGGCAACGTGACCGACGCGCATCTTGTCCAGATATGGCGTTTACCAATAGGCGCGGTCCTATCGGGACGGGTTCGAGGGATGGAAGTGACCACAAATGCTGACCGGGTCGAACTGCGGGTCGACAAAATCATCCCACCCAAAGGAAGCTACCCTGTCATCTTCAGCTACCGGTTGCCAACACCATGAACAGCTCGGCGGGATGATCCGCAAATGACCAAGGGGGAAACGGTTGCGTGAATCAGCGTAAATAAACTGTCGGTTTTTGCCCCGCAGCGCACACTTATCGCCAAATGCAGGCAATGGATGACACGGCGTTGCTGCGGTTATATGTCGACCATCAGTCCGATGAGGCTTTCGCCGAGTTGGTGAAGCGACATCTCAACCTCGTCTATTCCGTGGCGTTCCGGCAGCTCGGCGACCCACATCATGCGGAAGAGGTCGCGCAGGCCGTTTTCATCATCCTATCCAAAAAGGTGGCGCAACTGCGTCATGAGAAAGCTCTTTCCAGTTGGCTGTTCCAGGCCACGCGTTTGACCGCCAATAATTTTATACGAAGCGAAACGCGGCGACACCGCCGCGAACAGGAGGCGCACATGCAATCGACTTTAGACCAACCGGGCGACGATACTTGGGAGCGAATCGCTCCCCTGTTGGACACCGCCGTAGGGCGATTGAGCGAGAAGGACCGCCGCGCCATCGTGCTCCGGTTTTACGAAGGCCGGAATTTTCATGATGTTGGCACCGCGCTTGGCGCGAGTGAAGACGCGGCTGAAAAACGCGTGAGCCGGTCATTGGAAAAACTGCGCGGCTATTTCACCCGACGTGGCGTGATGCTTTCAGCCGGCGTGCTGGCCACAGCCATGGCGGCCAATTCGGTTCAGGCCGCGCCCGCTACGCTGGCTGTCTATGTCACCGCCGGCGCGGCCAAAGGCGCGGCGGTCAGCGGTTCCACCCTGACGCTCATCAAAGGGGCGTTGAAACTTATGGCGTGGACCAAGGCGAAGACGGCCATCATTGTCGCCGCTGGCCTGATGCTGGCAACGGGAACAACCATCATGGCAGTGCAGGAAATCGAATCGCATGGAACCCTGAATGTCCGGATATATGTGGATGGCAGCGATTTGATCAAAGTGAGCGGTACCCAGTTGTGGATTGAGCATGGCGACTTTCAGTTGCCCCAGAACCCGATCTACATAAATGGCAAGCCTTGGTCACCAGCATGGAATGGCAATGTCAGCACGAGACTTGCAAACTTAAGCCCGGCGTTCCATCCCCGCGCCCACAGCACGATCACATTGACGGTCAAGAGCGGACGCGGAACAGCCAGCATCGATCAACTGCCAATGCCGGGCAATGGCCAAACGCTGTCCTTCGTGATTGATGACGTGATTTATGACGGCGCAGATTGGTATGAAGTGGCCATTTCCTGGTGATGGGAATTAAAATTTTGAACTTATGGCCGAACTCAAATTTACTTGTCCGCAATGCAAGCATAGCATCCAGTGCGATTCGACGTATGTCGGCTTGCAAATCAATTGTCCGGCTTGCCAGTGCGCAATCATCGTCCCGCCCGCATCGCGCCTGCGAATGATAGTCATAATCGCAACGAGCGTATTAGCAGCCGTGGGAATTGTTTTGCTGGCAATCCACTTAATTACCGGGCCAAAGACTTTGAGGTTCAGGGCACACGTTGATGGAACTGATATTGTCAAGTTATCCGGAAAGAAACTTTGGATCGAGCATCAGGAATGGCAACTGCCCAAGCAAATGATGATCAACGGCAAGAAATGGAACCCCGCCTGGAATGGCCATACGAGTACGCCGTATGACTTTACCCGCACATTCCATCCCAGCCCAGACACCATAAAACTGGTAAAACTTGCTGGGCGCGGGCCGGTCTCCATTTTGGAAATGCCGAATGTGGCAAATGATGAAACACTGTCTATTCAAGTTGATGATGGCGATGAAGGGGGAGCGGATTGGTATGAATTCACCGTTTCGTGGTAAACACAGGGGCATCCATGAATCAGCCACAAGAACCTTGAAACGAAAGGTCGTTTGTGGTGTCTGATTCAATCATGAACACACGGCACGCGTTCACTTTAATCGAGCTGCTGGTGGTCATCGCCACCATTGCCATTCTGGCCGCGCTGCTGCTACCCACACTGGCTCAAGCCAAGGCCAGGGCACTGCAGACCCAATGCCTTAATAATCTGAAGCACATCGGACAGGCGATCCAGATTTACGCGGATGAAAATAATGACGTTCTGCCCGGGCCAGCGTTGGTTCAGGTTCCAACCAGTTACAATTCCGACCACATGACGGTGCTTCCCTTTTATATCCGGCACTATTTGGCGCTGCCCGAACCGGAGTCTCAAGACATGCTGAACACCGCCTGGCCGATCATTACCTGCCCCGCGCAAATCCGCTTCCCGATTCCTTCAACTGCAACGATTGACCGGCGCGTCACTTATAGCACCAAAGGCACTCTCAACCCGCTGAATCCGAACTCCCGGCCATTTGGCTATCCCTTAACCAACTTTGTCGCGGTGCCAGGTGGACCATACAAACCGCTTACCCTCCAGAGCCTCGCCAGTTATACCAGCAATCCTGGCGGGATTCCGGCGCTACGCGATGTGGACATGGAAACGAGCAGCAACAGTGTCATTTACTGGAATACCGGGATCTCTCCCACAGCGGTTCATGGCGATGACTTACGCAACGCTATTTTTTTCGACTGGCATGCAGAAGGCCGGCGCGGCACCAGCTGGCTGAACTGATGATGCGGTTTCGACCATGCACCCGCAGGTTTAAAAACTGTCACCTTTCGTTCTCTGGCGGACATAATCTATCTGAAGACTGCCGCCCCTGACCCGGCGCTATAAACCTTGAAACGAGTGACCATTTGTGGTGTCTGATTCGGTAATGAACCCCCGGCGCGCGTTCACTTTGATCGAGTTGCTGGTCGTGATAGCGGTCATCGCTATCCTGGCGGCGCTCTTGGTCCCGGCATTGGGCTCGGCCAAGGCCCGCGCCAAGCGCATCAATTGCCTGAACAACCTTCGTCAGATCGGCACGGGCATCCACCTTTACGCCAACGAACATGAAGATACACTGCCCAGTATCGTCATCACCAACGGCATGCCATGGGCGTATCAATGGCGGTTCTTCAAGGAATTGACCAAGAGTTATGACGGGCTGACCGGCGATTCGTCGAAGAATGACACGGTCTTCGCCTGCCCGGCGGACACGTTCCATTATTTCAATACGCAGGACACTCCGATGCAACGCGCGAGCCTGCACGACGACCCGTGGGCGGATTATTCGAGTTACTGGTTCAGCCGGCTGAATCTCGTCACCAACACATCTACCGGAGTGCCTTATCACGGCATTTCCGGCCTTCGAACGAGTGCGATCCACAACCCGGCCAAAGTCGTGATGGTGGCGGACCAGCCGGCCTGCTTCGCCTATTCGTGGCATGAACCGCAATCGCTGGAAGACCCCGGCCCGAACATGCTCCCGGACCAGAAGAACATGCTCAACTTTGTGGATGGCCATGTGAGTTTCGTGAAGATCTATTACGACGAAACCCAAAGCCCGAACAACGACCCGTGCTTCTATAATCCGCCAGATACCTACGAGTATCTCTGGGGCGAGGATTGACTCCTATCCCGCCTTTTCATCGCCTCCGGGTAAAAAATAAATGTCCAAGGGAGTCCCTGGCAGGAAATAATAAGTAGATGCCAGATGCGAGCGACATGGATCTCGTGCGGGAATTTGCCCGGAACCAATCCGAAACGGCTTTTGCCGGATTGGTCCAGCGGCATATCAATATGGTTTACTCGGTCGCCTTCCGGTTCATGGGCGACGGGTCGGATGCGCAGGACGTGACCCAGGCGGTCTTCATCATTCTCGCCAGGAAAGCCGCCAGCCTGCGCGATAAAACCAACCTGGCCGGCTGGCTTTACGAAACCACGCGCTTCACGGCCATGAGTTCCCTGCGCAACTCAGCCCGCCGCCGTAATCGCGAACAGGAGGCGTACATGCAATCCGACTTGAATGAACCCGATAAGGACAATGCGTGGCAGCAATTCGCTCCCCATCTAGAGGCGGCAATGGCGCGCCTCAGCGCGCAGGATCGCGCACTGCTGGCCTTGCGTTATTTCAGCAACAAGAGCGGAATGGAGACCGCCGCACTGCTCGGCATCAACGAATGGGCGGTCCACAAGCGCACCTCGCGCGCGCTGGAAAAATTGCGGCGATTCTTTTCGCGGCGCGGCCTGGCGTTCACCACCGCGACCATCGCCACCGCTATATCAGTGAATTCGGTCCAGGCCGCCCCTACGCTGCTGGCAAAATCAGTTTCCACCCTAGCCATTGCCAAAGGCGCGGCGGCCAGCGGTTCCACTTTAACCCTCATCAAAGGAGCATTGAAACTTATGGCGTGGACAAAAGCAAAGACAGCAATCGTGGGCGGCGTGGTGTTGTTGCTCGCCGCCGGAACAACGACGGTGATGGTCAAAGAGATCCAGGAGAACCGCACCTATCCCTGGCAGGTCCACGAGGGCAATATCGAAAACAATCAAGTGGACCAGCCACCGCAGGTCAGGATCCTGGCCAGTAAATTTCACACACCCGACTGGGCCACCCTCAACGGCAAAATGATCGGCACGGGCGTTCAGGCCCAAAACGTAGTTGCCTCTGCGTATGGGTTTGTCACTCCGGCAAGAGCGGTTTTCTCCGCCGCACTACCGGCGGGTCAGTACGATTACATCGCCTGCCTGGCCGGCGGGGAGGAAGTGAATTCGCTGGCGTTGCAGGGGGAAGTGAAAAAGAAATTCGGCGTCGTGGGCAAAACGGAGATGCGTGAGGCGGACGTCTGGGTGCTCAAAGTAAAATCTCCCAACTCACCGGGCCTGATACGCAATGAGAAGGACCAGGGCAATGGTCTATGGCCAAAGGGAACTGGATTTCATGGCTGGCACGAATCCATGTCCAATCTCGCTTACATGTTGGAGGCCATGTCAAATGTTCCCGTCTTCGATGAAACCGGGATCGCCGGTAGTTTCGATTTTGATTTGAACTGCCAGCGCGCCGATTTGGAAAACCGGAATTGGGATGCGGTGAACGACGCCCTGAACCAACTCGGTCTTGAACTGGTGCCGGACCATAGATCTATTGAGATGTTGATTGTGGAAAAGGCGAAGTAGCGCGCGCCATTTTCAACGCCGCCAGGAAACCAGCCGCCTTCGCCAGCGTTTCCTCAAACTCCGCCTCAGGCACGGAATCGGCCACGATGCCCGCGCCCACGTTGAAATGCGCGAGACCATCTTTGCACACGGCGGTACGGATGGTGATGCTCAACTGGCTCTCGCGATTGAAGCCCAGATAACCGTGACAGCCGCAATACGCCCCGCGCGCAATGGGCTCCAGCTCATCAATGATTTCCATCGCGCGGAATTTCGGCGCGCCGGTGATGCTGCCGCCGGGGAATGTCGACGCCAGTGCGGCGAAATGGCTCACGTCCTGGCGCAACCGGCCTTCCACCGTGGAGATGAGATGTTGCACTTGCGCAAATTTTTCCAGCTTCGCCATTTCCGGCACCTGCACGGAACCGTATTCACAGACCTTGCCCAAATCATTACGCAACAAATCGGTGATCATCACCAGTTCCGCGAGTTCCTTGGGACTGGTCTGAAGTTCGTAGGCGAGTTGCGCATCGCGGGTCAGGTCGTTGTCGCACGGGCGCGTGCCTTTGATGGGGCGCGTGACGATGTGCGAACCGCTCATGCGGAGAAACTGCTCGGGCGATGACGAAGCGATCTGGAAATCGCCACAATCGAAATACGCGGAGAACGGCGCGGGCGACCTCGCGGCCAGGCGCTGGAACAGATCCCAACCGGAAGATTCCCAGGCGGCGGTGAGACGCTGGGACAAATTCACCTGATAGATGTCCCCGGCTCTGATGTATTGCTGGGCGCGTTCGACGGCTGAAATAAATTCCGCACGGGATAGATTTGAGCGAAAGCCCGCATGCGTACTTTCGACGGCGGGCAATGGCTTGCCCACGCCGCCTTCAGCATCATGCAAGTGTGCCTGCCAGAATTGTATTCCTCCGATCAGGCGCTCGTCAGTTCTCGAACCATCTGCATTCAAGCCCGTTGAAACGACACACACCTTGCCCAGTTGATGGTCGAACACCACAAGGCTGTCATAAAAACCCACGTGGCAATCCGGCAATTCCAAATCATTCGCCGCACGGCGCGATAATTTTGGCTCGGTGAAATTCTTCAGTTCATAGCCCCAATAACCGAAACAGCCGCCAAGCGGGAATGGCAGGTCCACTTCATCCAGCAACTCGTAACGCGACATGAGACCATCCAGCAGGTGCCAGGGGTTGCCGAATTGAATCTGCGTGTGGCGTGTTCCGTGTTGCGTGAGTTCGCAGCGGGAGCCGGATGATTTGAAAGTGAGGAACGGATTGGCCGTCACGAACGAATAGCGTCCGGACACGGCATCGAAGGACGCGCTGCGCAACAACACGATGCCCCGCGCACCGTGCAATCGTTCCACGAGCGATTCCGGCGTGTGCGTAGTCTGGATTTCCTGGATCAGCGGGCGCATTCGTTCACATCGGTTTGCTAAAATGCCAGTTGGTGCCCGAATTTCCCTCCGGGCTGATCAAATGAAACCGATTCGTCTCACCTGATTTAAGGATGACATCAACCATGGTCGGTGGCGCCCCGCGCTCCTGGCGGATGACGCGGACCGCATCCGGCGTGACCGGCATGGGAACTTTCCCATCTATCGCGTCCTGGTCGTAAGAGACAATGATTTGTTGGTCCTGCATTCTTTCCTGGGATCTTTTGATATAGACAACCATCAACAACGCCGCTCCCAGCAGGACCGTCAGGATGATCGAATACCTGACCGGTCCAATGCTGCGCTCGATGGGTTTTTTCTTCACGAAAACGCTTTGGGCATCGATTCCGGCGGGCCGACGCGGCGCATGTAATCGAGGATGATTTCAATCGCTTCCTCCGGACTATCCGTGATGGCCACCAGGTTCAAATCGCCCGGGCTGATCATCCCTTCCTTCTCCAGGCGCGCTTTCATCCAGCTCAGCAGGCCCTTCCAGTATTCGCGTCCGAACAGGATGAGCGGGAATTTGGGGATGCGCTGCGTCTGCACGAGCGTGAGCACTTCGAAAAATTCATCGAGCGTGCCGAAGCCGCCCGGCATGAAAATGAAACCGATGCTGTATTTCACGAAACAAACTTTGCGCGTGAAAAAATAATGGAAATGCAGCGGCACGTTCGCGTAAGGATTGCCACCCTGCTCATGCGGCAACTCGATATTGAGGCCGATGGATTTACCCTTGCCCTGTGCGGCGCCTTTGTTGGCGGCCTCCATCACCCCCGGCCCGCCGCCGGTGATGACAGCGAGATTATCTTTGGCCAGGCCATGGCCGAGTTTCATCGCGGCTTCGTAGTAGGGATCTTTGGGTGACAACCGCGCCGAACCGAAAATCGTCACCGCCGGGCCGGTATGCGTGAGGACTTCGAACGAGGTGACAAACTCTGACATGATGCGGAACACGCGCCAGGGTTCTTCTTTAGTAAAGTTGCCGTTCATGGCCAAAACGGTAGCAAAGCTGGCAAACGACACAAGTGTGGGAAAACTCTGAACTTAACCACGGATTCACACGGATGAACACGGATTCCGATTGGAGCGCGACCGGTCCCCGGTCGCAGCATGTACGACGTATCCCTTCGGCTCACAAAAATTCGCCAGCCACCGCCCGACAGCGTATCCCCTGTTCGGAGTTCCGCATTTAGGCGGCAATTCCTGTCTCTCGTATCTCGCAGTTCGTGTAGCGCGGGCTTTCCAGCCTGCGGGTTCTGGAGACTTTCCAGTCCCCACCTCTCCATTGGTTGGGCATTGCAACCTGTAACTTGCACCACATAGCCGGTTTCATTCTTAATTTTCACAGAGGGGTTAAGTTTTTGCTTATAACATCTTAAAACACTCCGAAATGGTCAGGGACAAAACGTCTCGGCAGGCTTCTGAAAAACAATCGCGTGATCGTGGAAACAGTGACTCCATCTCTGCCAAACGAATGTTTGGAAGGCCACCGTTCGCGCCACTTGCCGCGTTCCACGTGGCACTCTCATGGTGGGGCGAGGCTACCGACGAGCAGTTTTTGGCCCTCGACTCTCGTCTTTCGACCCTCGTCTCATCCTCACATTGTTTCATCTTGGATTTGGTTGGATTTGGTTGGATTTGGTTGGAGATTCCGCCGATGATTCTTCTCCGTTTTCCTCCGCAACCTGTTGTTTCTGAGGTATATTCCACTTTTTCTGGTTCTCCGCATGCTGGTCGCACAGTTTAAAGTGTTCCTGCCACTCTTTTTCCTCTTCCTCACTCACATTCATCATCTCCGCCACAAATTGCTTCTTGGCTTTGGGTGACAGTAACCGACGCCGTCCCGCCTTCAAGATTTCAAGGTCCTCCTGCGTCGCCATTCCCCAAATCCGGTGGTTGTATGCCGCACGTTCCTCCGTGGTCATCCATTGTCCCGGCCCTTTATCGTCGGCGTCCTCACGTGCCCGCCCCAGTTTCCTTAGCTCTTCCTCCCACCGCTCCTGCCATACCTGCGTCCGCACGTTCCACAAATCATCCCGCCGCAGCCGCGAGATCTGTTTATGCACCGCGCACACCCGTTCCCACCGCTTTTCCGGATCCGGTTCCGTATCCAACAATGCCTGGCCCAACCGCGTCATCTCCACCGCCAGTTTCGCCGAGTACAATTTACTGATCTCCGGCCCTTCCACGGACTTTTCCAGCGCCGACGTGCCGGATTTTAATTTATCCAGCCAGGTGCGCGCATCCTCATCCCGCACCCAATCCAGATAACCGCCATTTTTCCATTCCGATACATTCTGCTCCGTGACCAGCCGCCCCTCAAAATACCGTTCCAACAGCGCCTTCACCTGCGCCAATCCATTCAGCCACTCCAACAGCGCATTCGCCGGTTCACCGTCCCGCAGCCGTTCATTCAGTTCCTGCCGAATCGCATTCGGCAGCCGCGCAATTTTGCTCTTTCTCGTCATAACACATTTTCTTTCATTTTATAGGTTAATTTGTTTAAATATCAAATAACTATGTCATTAATATTTACTTTATCAAATACAATGTTCGGATTATTTAAAAGCAAAATTCCGATCCCTCGGTATAGAAAAAGCCAGAAATACAATTGTGGTCTGCTGAAAAACTTGTGATCGGTCGTATTCGTCTTATCCGTCCTATCCCCAAACCCGAAACTCGAAACCCGAAACCTCCCAGATGGTGGGTCGAGGTTTACCACGTTCCACGTGGGTTCCCGCGAGCTTTACACGCTCGCCACGTTACCCGTGGTTCCACGTGGCGTTCCCCGTATGGAGTTCCGCCTTTAGGCGGTCCCCTTTCTCCCATTGCCCCATTTCCAATATCCCAGAGAGATTAACCGGACCGAGCGGAGGATTTAGGTTGGAAGTTTCCGAACGGGTTTGCGGCAATATTATTAAAATATACCATTAGTCATCCCTGACCCATTTTCGAAGCAATGAAGTTGCGCCAATTGTACCAAACAATATCATGCCGTCAGATGCCCAATAAAGTTCCAGATTCAGTTCTGAAAGACTTCAAGCTTGTGATGAATCTTGAACGGATCTTCATGCCGCATGCCAGGCAACAACGAGACACCGCGTATAATAGACAATTTGGATCCACTGAACCTCAACCTGAGGACATTATTTTGAAGTGTGCACACTACACTTCAGCAGAAGCCGCGCTCAAAATTATACAGACTAAGAGCCTTTGGATGAGAAATACAAATTGCATGTCCGATTATCGTGAAGTGCAGCACGGTTATTCAATCCTTCAAGATTTCTTCTCTAAGGAGTCCAATATGAAGTCGTTTATTGAGGCTCTAGATTTGTGTGCTCCCGGTTCAGGAACCGAGGCAATTAAACTTTTTGATCAATTATCGCAAAGCATTCGATTTGGAACTTACATAGCATCGATGTCAGCGCATGACGAAACTGAAAACAAACATGGACGGCTTTCAATGTGGCGAGCGTTTGGGAATAACCCCGCTCGCGTGGCCATTGTTTTGAAGATTCCTTGGTTTTCAGTTGGCGCACGCGCACTGAACATAATGTTTGGGCCGGTGGCATACCTAACAAATGATCAAGCTCATAAGGAGATGTACGCCGTAATCGAAAACATCCATAAAAATTGCGACTTTTTGCGCACTGTTGAACGGCAGAGAATCGTCGACATTGTCTTTAATATGCTTGTGGTCCAAGCCGTTTGTTCAAAACACGAAGGCTTCAAAGAAGAACAGGAATGGCGAGCAATCTATTCTCCAAATATGAGGCCATCGAATCTGGTTAAACCTTTAATCGAGCCGGTTACCGGGGTGCCACAAATGATTTATAGACTCCCATTTGATGGGGCAATCGATCCGATCCTGGCCGACATCGATTTTGCACAATTATTCGACCGACTTATCATTGGACCAACACAATTTCCGGTCGTCATGGCTGAAGCTTTTGCAAATGCACTCCGCGCAGCCGGAGTTTCAGATTTGGAAAACCGGATTGTATGGTCAGAAATTCCCATACGCACCTAATCGCTCAGATCTGCCGATATTTCCCCTCAAACACCGACGCGCTCATTTTTCCGGAGTAGCCAACTGTTTTTAGGACTAAAATATTAATTGCACCAGCAATGCGGGATTCAGCCAACATCAGGTCCTTTCTGTCCGCTTCGGATAAATTAGCTCGTCCTTTGCCGTGAACCAAAGGATCGCGGGCCTTTTGCCATGTTTTAAACACATCTTCCATGTCGCCCTGCCATTCTAGTCCGAAATGATTGGCTACTGCCTGAAGTTTTTCCCGGACAGTAAATAGCTGCATATGGCTAACAACATTGTACAGCCGCTCATATCCTTTTCCCTTAATGGAAATAAATTCTTTAATCTGCGCAGCGATTTCGGTTTTGGCGACTTTGCACAATTCTAAGTCGGCATTCTCACGAAGAGATTTCTCCTCTAAGTTTAAGCCTTTAAAAAGTTGGTTAACCAAGCTTTCAAACAACACGCATGAAGTCAGCACGGTAATATCACCATGAACAAATTCGAAATCAGCTGCCTCGCGGAAAAGAAAAAGAATCTCCGCAACTTCCTTACTCAAGGCCGATTTTGAACCAAAAAACTCGCTTGCTCTTCGTATGACATCTTGAAAATCGAAGTTTTGCATGTGAAACGGTGCATGAACGGTCTTTGCGAGGTGCCGAGTGGGGGTAATTCGATTAACTATTCGCGGACCGTTGCGCCAATATTGGATTTGATACGGCCATGCATGAACACCAAGAACAAACGACAACGATCTCATTATGCCGTAAAAATAATCCCAATCCTCATCTTCGTTTGAGGACTGAAATCCTTCTTTAGATTTTATATATATCTCAAGATCAGCACCGTCAGACTCTTTAATGAATGCGAATTCGTGGTGTCTAATATCCCCCATGATTGTATCGAGTCGCCATCCAGAGCTTTCCCCAAAATAAGGATTTTTTGTAATCGTTTCCGTTGCTTTTCCAAGAGACGTTGGCAGTGGATAATTGGCAATCCTTGCATAAAAATAAACGTGCCTTTTTGAATTTTGGTTGGGCTGTGAATCGGTTTTTGGAACGTCCTTCACTTCAACATTTCGATTCATTTCGTGCAATTGCTGATCCAATTGTTCACGCTGCTGCAGGGTTAAAGCATCCCAACCGGTCGGAACGAGTTCGATTTGATTCAAATCAAAGGTTAGGTTTTGCCTCCGTTTGTCCCATTGAATGGACATGCCAGGACTTGTTCCATGAACCTCGCAGTTGAAAGGTATAAAGTCTTCGATTGTGCCTGTTAATTGCCAGCAATCACTTTCAGTATAAACGCCCGGTTTACAATTAGGCGCGACTTGGCCATCGTCCAAGACCATTCTAAGTTTGAGAGAATCAGAATTAATGGTAAGCAATCCTTTACCGCGCGCTTCTCGCTCACCTGTCCTTAGTGTGATATCATCGACACGCAGTGTACCCGAACCTTTGCGGACAACTTTAACAAATTCATCCTGGGTCATATCAGGGTTCTAATAATCTCTAGAGAGAAAGATTCTGCAAATGAAAAGCACTTTCATTCTCCGCATATCAGCAGTTCAAATTCGCGTCAATTCGTGAAATTCATGTAAAAGCTTTCCGCCCTGCTCCGTTTCCTGCTAAAAATTCCGCATCCGTGTGCATCCGTGGTTAAAAACAAAAAGGCCGGAGAATTTTCATTCTCCGGCCCTTCCGTTCCTGGGACAAATTAGAGCAACGCTCTTTCTTACGAGCAACCAAGGCTTTCGCCGCAGTTCAGACACTTGTAGCACGCGCCGTTGCGGACGGCGACGTGGCCGCAGCCGGGGCACGTGGGGGCATCGAGCTGGAAATGCGAGACGGAATCGCTCAGTGATTTTATGGCCCGGGCGGCGCGGGTATGACTGTGGCCATGGCCATTTTCAGATTTCACTTCGAGGATATCATTATCCTCGGCGATGGGCAATTCCGGCACCGGACGGTTGATCTTCTTCTTCATCTCCTCGACGAGGCCGGGCATCGCCAGCTCGGGCTGGTTGCGATTGACCGCCGTGGCTTCGCGATAGCCGGGGATGAACTGGTTCGCCAGCCAGCGGAAGACGTAATCGGTGATGGACGCCGCATTGCGGATATCCGGGTTCTTGGTGAAACCACTCGGTTCGAAGCGCTGGTGCGCGAACTTTTTCACGAGGGCTTCCAGCGGCACGCCGTACTGCCAAGCGAGGCTGGTCAGGGTGCCGATGCTGTCCATGAGGCCGCCGATGGTGGAACCTTCCTTGGCCATGGTGATGAACAATTCGCCCGGATGGCCATCATCGAACAGGCCGACGGTGAGATAACCTTCGTGGCCGGCGATATCAAACTTGTGGGTGACGGCGGTGCGGGTATCCGGCAGGCGGCGGCGCAATGGTTTGCCGGCCTCTTCGCGCAACATGCCGACTTCGGCCTCGAGTTGTTTGATGCGCGTTTGGAGCAGCGCGGTATCCGCGGTGACCACCGCGGTCTTATCGCCGCCTTCGTTGGTCTTCTTGGTGTTGAGCGGCTGCGAGCGTTTGGAACCATCGCGATAGATGGCGACACACTTGAGGCCCATGCGCCAGGCTTCCGTATAGGTATGGCGGATGTCGGCGACGGTGCATTCGCTGGGCATGTTGACGGTTTTGGAGATGGCGCCGCTGATGAAGGGCTGCGCGGCCGCCATCATCTTGAGGTGCGCCATGTAACCGATGCTGCGCTTGCCTTTGTAGGCTTTGAACGCGCAATCGAACACGCTGAGATGCTCGGCTTTGAGGCCGCTGGAAATGGTCGCGCCGTTCTCTTCGACGTCTTCGATGGTATCGTGCTTCTCGATGTGCGCGATGATGGCTTCGACCTCTTTGGCACTGTAGCCAAGGCGTTGCAAGGCCTGGGGCACGGTGCGATTGACGATCTTCAACATGCCGCCACCAGCGAGCAATTTGTATTTCACCAGCGCGATATCGGGCTCAACGCCGGTGGTGTCGCAATCCATGAGGAACGCGATGGTGCCGGTGGGCGCGAGGACAGTGACCTGCGCATTGCGATAGCCATGTTCCTGGCCCTTGGCGAGCGCGCGGTTCCAGCATTCGCGGGCTTCTTCCTTGAGATAATTGAATTCCGCGCTGGGCTGGATGCTTTCGACGGCGTTGCGATGCTGTTTGATGACGCCGATCATGGATTCGACGTTGTCTTTGGCGACGGGTTTAGAAACGCCGGCACAGCGTGAATCGCGATAACCTTTGAAAGCGCCCATGGTGCGGGCGATCTCCGCGCTCTGTTCGTAAGCGTGACCGGTCATGATGGCGGTGAGCGCGCCCGCGAGCGCACGGCCTTCATCGGAGTCATAGGCAAACCCGTAACTCATGACGAGCGAACCGAGATTGGCGAAGCCGAGGCCGAGCGTGCGGAAAATATGGGAATTTTCCGCGATGTCCTTCGTGGGATAGCTGGCGTTATCCACCAGAATCTCCTGCGCGGTGATATAGATGCGCACGGCGGCTTTGTAACGGTCGGTGTCAAACGTGCCGTCTTCGCGCTTGAACTTCATGAGGTTCAAGGAGGCGAGATTGCAGGCGGTATTGTTGAGGAAAACGTATTCGCTGCACGGGTTGGTGGAATGGATGGGCTCGGTGCCTTTGGCGGTGTGCCATTTCTGGATGGCGCCGTCGTATTGCATCCCGGGGTCGCCGCAGATCCAGGTGCCTTCAGCGATCTTATCCAGCAATTTGCTCGCGTCTTTTTTCTGGAGCGGTTTGCCGCTGGTGATGGAGCGCGTCCACCATTCTTTGCCATCCTGGGCCGCCTGCATGAACTCGTCGCTCACCCGGACGGAAAGATTTTCGTTCTGATACATGACGCTGCCGTAGGCATCGCCGTTATAGGAACCATCGTAACCCTGCTCGATGAGCGCCCACGCCTTCTTCTCTTCCTTCTGCTTGGCGTCGATGAATTCTTCGATGTCGCCGTGCCAGTCGCGGAGCGTGTTCATCTTGGCGGCGCGACGGGTCTTGCCGCCGGATTTCACCACGTTGGCGACCTGGTCATAGACTTTGAGGAACGACAACGGGCCGCTGGGACGTCCGCCACCGCTCAATTTCTCGCGGCTGGAACGGAGCGGGGTCAGGTCGGTGCCGGTGCCGGAACCGAACTTGAAGAGCATGGCTTCCGCGCCGGCGAGGGCCATGATGCTTTCCATATTATCCTGTACGGACTGGATGAAGCAGGCGCTGCACTGGGGATATTCGTATTGGGTATGGGCGCGTTCAGCGACGGCGGTCTTGCGGTCGGTGAACCAGTTGCCCTTGTCAGAATTTTTGCCGATGCCGTATTCGTGATACAAGCCGACGTTGAACCAGACCGGCGAATTGAACGCGCCATATTGGTTGACGCAGAGCCAGGTGAGTTCATCAAAAAAGACTTCGCCATCGGCCTTGCTGAAATAACCATCCTTGATACCCCAATCGGCGATGGTGCGGCAAATACGATGGATCAATTGGCGGACTGAGGTCTCGCGCTCGGAGGTATTCTGCTCACCGTAGAAATATTTGGAGACAACGACCTTGGTGGCGAGTTGCGACCAGGATTTAGGGACTTCAACGTTGTCCTGCTTGAAGATGACCTTGCCGGCGTCATCGGTGATTTCGGTGTTCCGGCGGTCCCATTCGATCTGGTCAAACGGTTTGACTTTGGCATCACTGAAAACGCGCTCGATTTTGAGCGATTTTTTGCCTGAAACTGCGGGCTTTTGGCCGCGATTCACGGACATAGCCGCGGACTTGCGGCGGGCTTGTTGGGACGATGGTGCCTGAACCTCTTCGCGTGCGTCGATCATTTTGAACCTTTCGTGACTGTTTAAGTTTGTTCGCCGCCTGTTCCGAAGAAAGAAATTCCCTTAAAATACGTCTTCTTCATGCTTAAATCCTCGGAAGCCAGCGTTTTCTACAATTAATTTTCCCCAATTAGTGGGGGAACGGAAGCCATCATGCACCACCTATTGTGGCTTTCAAGAAAATTTTGGAAAAAAGTTACGCAAACGTTATTCGCCCAATGATTAAGCGATTTTTTCGTGCTCCGGTTGAATTCCTGAAAGTTATTCCCAACGGGGAATAACTTTTTTTGTGAAGAATTTTTACAATTTTTTTATAATTTTTGGCGCATTTTTCCCGGCGATTTCCCGCACCGGTTCGACACAAAACTTGAAAAAATCCGGGAGATTTGTGTCATTTTGGTGACGGGTGGTTATGGGTCGCATTCCCGGGGCTGATTTCGCCCTCTCTTTTTTGTCGAAAAATCGTTTTTTTCGGAATCGTTTCCGTAGTCAATCATCAACCACAAGCGACCGTGGCCGGCATATTTTAAAACACATATTTTTATTCCGCCTTAAATTAAAAAACTTTGACCCGGAGCGGGTTGCACTGTCATCATTTTGGAAATTTCCGTAGTTAAGGAGTGTTTGATCATCGGCGGGCATGACATCCCAACGATTGATTGGCGTGGCATAAAAGGTGGTCGTCGTTCACAGGATATCAGAGTCGTCGCGTGAATCGTTCCTGCTCGCAAGGCAGTTGGATACTGGCCGTCATCATTTGCACCGTGATGACCGTTGGTCATTTTGCTTTGGCCGACACCAATTCCGTGCTCTCCCCCATCGTGCTGAAAAAATTGACCATGGAGGAGCTGATGGATCTCGATGTCACTTCGGTTTCCAAACGCCCGGAGCCTTACGGCCAGGCGCCCGCCGCGATCGAGGTCATCACGGGAGACGACATCCAACGCTCTGGCGCCTCGAGCATCCCGGAGGCGTTGCGGCTGGCGGATAATCTCGATGTCGCGCAGAAAGGTTCGCACGCGTGGGCCATCAGCGCGCGCGGGTTCAACACGGATTCAGCGAACAAACTCCTGGTGCTGATCGATGGGCGCAGTGTTTATACGCCGTTGTTCTCCGGTGTGTTCTGGGATGTGCAGGATTATCTGCTGGCGGACATCGACCGCATCGAAGTCATCAGCGGACCGGGCGGCAGGTTGTGGGGCGCGAACGCGGTGAACGGCGTCATCAATATCATCTCCAAGAGCGCGAAGGATACGCAGGGCATTTATGCGGAGGCCGGTGGCGGCACGGAGTTGGAGGATTTCGCCGCGTTCCGTTACGGCGGGACCATCAGCACGAATGTGTTTTTCCGCATCTACGGAAAATATTTTGATCGCGATGAAGCGGTATTTCCCAACGGCAAAGATGCGGCGGATGCATGGCGGATGGGCCAGGGCGGATTCCGCATCGATATGGATGCGTCGCTGCAGGACACCCTGACCTTGCAAGGGGACGCTTATGGCGGAGCTGAAGATTTGTCCACCGGCGGCAACGCCCGGGAGAACGGCAACAACGTCCTCGGGCGCTGGTCGCACACGTTTTCAGACAAATCAGATATGAGCCTGCAGATGTATTATGACCGCACACACCTGCGCGATCCCATCCCGGCGAACTCCCTCGCACCCGCTGGCATCCTGATCGATGACCTCGACACGTATGACCTGGATTTCCAGCATCATATAGCCGTGGGTGAGCGCAATAATTTCACATGGGGATTGGGTTATCGTTTCACGCACGACGTGGTGCAGAACGCGCCCGGCCTCGCGTTTTTCCCGACAACGCTCGACCACAATCTCTTCAGCGGGTTCGCCCAGGACGAGATCACCCTCGTGAAAAAACTGACGCTGACGGTGGGCTCCAAGATTGAGTACAACGATTACACGGGCTTTGAGTTCGAACCCAATGTGCGGCTGGCCTGGACTCCGACGGACCACCAAATGGTTTGGGCTGCCGTATCGCGTGCGGTTCGCGACCCTTCACGCATCGATCGCGACAGCGCGCTGCCCACACCAGCATTCTCACCCGTCGTCAACGATCTCTTGATCGGCGGTAAAGATTTCCGGTCCGAAACCGTCATCGCGTACGAACTGGGTTATCGCGCCCAGCTTGGCCCGAAATTCTCCGGCTCCATCTCCGCGTTCTACAACACCTACGATAATATCCGCAGCACGAGTCCCAGCCCGCCGCCGGCGACTTTCGGCCTGCCGCTCATCTACAAAAATAATCTCGAAGGCGAAACGTACGGCTTCGAGCTGAGCCTTAACTATCAACTGCTGGATTGGTGGCGGCTGCACGCGGGTTATGATTTTATCCAGGAAAACATCCACGTGAAGCCGGGGAAGACGGATTTCAACAACGCGCTCAACGAAACCGCCGATCCGGAGAATCATTTCTCCATCCGCTCGTCCATGGACCTGCCGCACAACGTGGAATTCGACGCCGGGTTGCGCTGGGTGGATTCTTTTATCTACAACAATGTTGGCTCACCGGCCACGGTGCCGGATTATTTCGAACTGGATGCGCGCCTGGCCTGGCATCCAACGAGCCATTGGGAATTCTCCATTGTGGGACAAAATCTCCTGCACGACCATCACCTCGAATATGTCATCTCCAGCCCCAATCCGAGCGAGGAGATCCAGCGCAGCGTTTATGGGAAAGTAACGTTCACCTGGTGATGCACAACGCCTCCATCCAGCCACGGCAAAGCCTAGCGCGCCAGATATGCGGCGCGCTGTTCCGCCTCCGGCTGTGGGTGATCGCAGGCTTGTTGATGTGTGCGTCACAGACCGCGCACGCGGATCCGTCCAAGGAATACGAGATTAAAGCAGCGTTCCTCTACAACTTCACGCAATTCGTGGATTGGCCCACGAACTCCTTTGCCGATGCGAATGCGCCGTTGACCATCGGCGTCCTTGGCAACGATCCGTTCGGCGATTCGTTGGAGGAGATCGTGCATGGTGAAAAAGTGGATGGGCATCCGCTGGTGGTGAAACATTTTCAAGCGGGCGACGTGATCAAGGAGTGTCACATCCTGTTCATCGGCCAGTCCGAATCGAAACGGATGAATGAGATTTTTGCGGACCTGAAAGGCCGCTGCATCCTCACCGTGGGTGAGACCGATGGCTTTGCCCAAAACGGCGGCATGATCCGTTTCGTGACGGAAAAGAACAAGATACGCCTGCGCATCAACGTGGACGCGGCCAAAGCGGTCAACCTGAGCCTGAGTTCCCGGCTATTGCGGCTGGCGGACATCGTGGGCACCCAAAAGGAATAACCATGCCGCTGCGAAACATTCCCATCCGGCGAAAACTGATCATCATCATGTTGCTGACCAGTATCATGGTGATGTTCATGATGCGGGCAGCCTTCTTCACGTATGAATATCTCACGTTCCGTGAGGGCATGGTGCGGCAAACGACGTTGCTGGGGCAGATCCTTGCCGTGAACAGCACGGCCTCGCTGGCGTTTGATAATCCAGGTGATGCGCAGGAGACGCTATCCGCATTGCGGGTGGAACCTCACATCGTGGCGGCGGCGCTCTATGATAAAAACGGCCATTTGTTCGCGAAGTATCCGACCAATATTATGGATAATGATTTTCCATCGGTGTCCGACCGATCTGGTTATCATTTCCAACACCTGACGCTTTCCGGATTTCAGCCGGTGCTGCAGGGCGACCGGCGATTGGGCACGCTTTACCTGAAATTCGATGCCACCTCCACGATGCGCGCCTGGTTGTGGGGCTCCGTCTGGATCGCAATCACCGTCATGGCCATAGTCCTGTTGATGACGTATTGGGTCTCCAAGGCGCTGCAAAAACAGATATCGCAACCTATCCTCAGCCTGGCGGAAGCCGCAAAGGCCGTTTCGGAGAAACGGGATTTTTCCGTGCGTGCAGAAAAGATGACCAACGACGAACTGGGCGCGTTGACGGAGACCTTCAACCAGATGCTGGCGGAGATACAAAAGCTGAACGCCACGCTGGAACTACGCGTGCAGGAACGCACCGCCCAACTGGAAGCGGCCAACAAGGAGATGGAGGCTTTTTCGTATTCCGTCTCGCACGACCTGCGCGCGCCGTTGCGGCACATCGCTGGTTTTGCCGACATCTTACGCCAGGATCACGCGCTGTCCCTCAATGAGAATGGCCAGCGCTATCTCAGCATCGTTTCCGATTCCGCAAAAAAGATGGGCGGGCTCATCGACGACCTGCTGGTTTTTTCGCGCATGGGCCGCTCGGAAATGCGCCACACCAAAGTGGACAACAATGCGATGGTGGCCGAAGTTATCCGCGAAATGGAGGGCGATTTGAAAGGGCGGAATATCCAGTGGGACATCGCCTCCCTGCCGGAGGTGAACGCGGACCGCGCCATGCTGAAGCAGGTGTGGGTAAATCTCATTTCCAACGCGGTGAAATACAGCCGTCATCGCGAACAGGCCATCATCAAGATCACCAGCCGGAAGAATGAGAACGGGGAATGGGAATTTTCCGTTCAGGACAACGGCGCGGGTTTCGACATGCAATACGCCGCCAAGCTGTTCGGCGTGTTCCAACGCCTGCACATGGCCGAGGAGTTTGAGGGCACCGGCATCGGGCTGGCGAATGTCCAGCGCATCATTGTGCGCCATGGAGGAAGCGTGCGGGCCGAAGGCAAGGTGGATGCCGGCGCGACGTTTTATTTCACGCTGCCCGCGAATTGAAAGGAACATAATGGATCATTTCACGCACCTAATCAGTCCCGCCTTTGGCGGGACACACCCCTCACCCGCCTCGCTATCGCTCCGCACCCTCTCCCATTTCATGGGCGAGGGCATGTGCGTAAATTATTGAACAAATATGAAAACATTAAGACCCATATTGCTCGTGGAGGACACGCTCCACGATGTTGAGCTGACGCTCGTCGCATTGAAACAAAACCATATCGCCAATGAGGTCATCGTGACGCGGCATGGTGGCGAGGCATTGGATTTTCTTTACCGGCGCGGCGCGTACGTCGATCACCCGCCGGGAGAACCGGTGGTCGTGTTCCTGGACGTGAAGATGCCCAAGGTGGATGGCCTGGAAGTGCTGCGCCAGATGAAGGGCGACGACAAGTTGAAGATGATCCCCGTGGTGATGCTCACGTCATCACGCGAGGAAGCGGACCTGGTGCGCAGCTATCGGTCGGGCGCCAATGCCCTCGTGGTGAAACCAGTCGGGTTCGACCAGTTCACCGACGCCATCCGGCAATTGGGAATGTTCTGGGCGATATTAAACGAGCCGCCGCCGCAGTCATAAGAACCATGTGAATTGATTTGCAGGATATTGAAGCGAGTTTGGAAAATGGTTTCAAAATCAGCACGGGACAAGTTCGACTTGAGCGCAAAACAGTTTGGTGTATTGTCTAGTGGTGACTGCGCTTTTAGAAAAGGCAATTGAACAAGCATCCGCCCTGCCGCAAAAGGAGCAGGAGGCGATTGGGGCTTTGATTCTCGAGGAAATCGCATCCGAATCACGCTGGCACGGGCAATTTAGCGGATCGCAGGATGCGCTCGCCCGGCTGGCTGAAGAAGCCCTTGCCGAATTCAACCAGGGCAAGACACGTCCATTTGAAAAGGACAGTGACCTCGCACACGACTAAAGCGTTTCGGAAGTTGTATGCGAAACTTCCGGGCGAAATCCAAAAAACGCCCTGAAAGCTTATCGGCTCTGGCGCGAAAATTCCCAGCATCCCGGCCTGCAGTTTAAGCAAATCCATTTGACACGACCGATTTTTTCCGTGCGCATCGGTTTGGGATGGCGCGCGGTCGGTATCAAAAAAGCCAATGTGATGATCTGGTATTGGATAGGCTCGCATGGTGAATACGACGCGCTGATCAAAAAGTTATGAGAGTGAGCAGCCGCTCCAAGCCCGCTTATAACTTGTTGATGGAATAGTTCGTGTCGTACTTCGACACCAGGCCGCCGAGTTCTTCGACCGAGAGAAAACCGGAGATGATGTTGGTGCCGATCATGAATTGCGGGAGGTCATTGTTGTGAAATTCTCTCAGGCTGATGATGTAGGCCGAGATATCCGTCTGTAGTTGTTGCTCCACCCACGGATCGCGGCTGGCTTTATCGAAGGCATCCTGGCCGATGAGTTCGAGGACTTTGTTAGTGACATCGGTCAACGGTCGCGGCGGATAGACGGCGAACATCCAGTCATCGAAGGGTTTGATAGCATCAGGCTTCGCGCGCCAGACGGTGAGACCGAGGTAGGCGTAGATACAGGCGTTGGTCTGTTGGATGCGCGTGCTTTTGAAGAGGCTGTTGCATTCGCAGGCCAGCGGCACAGGCAGGCTCACGATGGCGAGCTTGTCGCCAAAGATTTCCTGCAAGGTCTCCAGGCGCGGATGCATGCCGCGGCAATGCGGACAGGTGTAATCGTACAGGCTCACGAGCTTGAGCTGGGCATTGGGGGAACCCCACACCGGCGCGCTATCCAGATCCAGCACGACGCGCCCGCCCAAAACCGGGAGCGGCGAGCGGATCGGCACCGCGGTTATATTGGTATGGGAGTTTTGCGCGACGGCGTTCGTAGTACCATTGGCCGTCGTCATGGCGGTGACGTTTCCCACGGTAAAAGTTTTCCGCTGGACGAGCGTTTGCGTGACACCCATCGCTGCGATGGCGAACACGGCCACGAGGGCAAAAATCGCGAGCGTGCGGCGCGGCAGGCCGGATTCGTTTTCCGCCATGGGGCCGCCGAGGGGGGCACGGCGCAATAATTTATACGCTGCCAGCGAGCCGCAGGCGTGGGCCGTCATGCACCAGGGACAAAAATGATGCAGGATAAGCGCTTGCACCGCGACGAACCACAAAGCACCACCGAGAATCAAGAGCGCACCGGGCATGAGAATTTTCCACGCGACGCGGCGTTGCGACGGCTTGGATTTTGCGTCGCAGAAAAAAGTGGTGACGAGGAGGGTGGCATCGACGACGAGGGCGAAGGCGCTTACGGGAATCCCCAGCACATAGGCCCAATTGGATTTGAGCACTTCTTCGCAGGAGGAACCCACGCCGCAACCGACGGCCTGGCCACCAGTGATGGACAGGGAAAGCAGATACGCCGAGATGCCGCCGGCGGCGAGGATGAGTAATTGGATGAACGCGGCACCGTCGGCCAATATGCCATCGCGATAGGCTGGCGTTATTGGCGCGTTTGGTTCTGTTGGCGTTGTTTCTTCCATTTCCTCGGATGAATTAAAGCTGGAATTCGGCGCGTGGCAAGCGGGTTATGGGGACTTGGAAGGTTTAACAGGAGGAAACGGAGGGAACGGAGAGAGGGGATGACGGCGCGCACGGAGTGCACGCCTTACCATCCAGCGTGATTCGTAGGATCAAATGCGTTGGCAAGTGCTGCGAGCCGAGACGGCTCGCGGTCCCAAGCAAAAGGCTGCGTTACTTTGCGGAAGTGGTTGCGGGACTGTCTTTCCAGGGTTGCAGGAGTTCGGCGTTGTTCACCCACATGACGAAGTAGGGCGTGCTGGCACCGCGCTTTTTCATATAGATGAGGAAGGGCTGGTTGAAATCCATGTCGGGATCGGAGGTAGCATCTGTGGCTATTTCCGCCTCTGACTTGAGCTCAGCTCCGTTTTTATCAAGGCGAAAAAGTATATCCTGCCGGGCAAGGATGAGTTGCCGTCCAATCAGTTTTGAGTTCGAAAAATATGCACCTTGGAAATCAGGGAATTGATGGGAAATGAACCAGTGCAGATCGGGAACCGTAAACTCCGACACAGTCTGGACACGGGAAGCCGCCTTCAAAAGTGTTTCAATGTTCGTAAAGCACGATGCGAGCGTGGCACCTGGCGCGATACGCGCAACGACGATTTGGTCGGGAAAAGAATTGGTGCAAAGGTCGATGGCAAATTCATGGCCTCGCTCCCAAGTCTCAAAAAGAATGCCGGCCTGATGACGGAGTTTTTGGTAGTTACCAGCGAGTTCATGGTCGAGTTTGAATGAAGTGACTTTAGTCTGGTTGCCGATGGAATCGGTGAAAACGAATGGCTGTTCACTTTGATTGTAAGGGAGCGTAAATTTCACGTTTGCCTCCAGATAGGAATATGCAATGGCGCCGTCTGGTGGGACGGCAGAAAAATCCGGAGGCGCTTTTTGCGGGAAGCGTTGCGAGAGGTCGCGGCGGATCTGGTCGACGAGGCCTTTTTGGTTCCAGCCGGAGATGGCGTAGAGCTTTTCCGGGGAGATAAACGTTTTAGGATCGGCGGCGGCGTTCAAGGCATCGGCGACGCTGTTCGAAGGAGCGAGCGCGATGGGTTCACCGGCGAGGTCTTCGAGGGATTTCCAGGCGGATTGGAAGGAAGCGCACCAGATGGCATTCTTGTTGGGGGGCATGGGGGCATCCAGCGTGGGAACAATCTCGGTGGCCTTGAGCAGTTGCGAGGAACCGTTGAAGGTGATAGGGCTGGGGGTATCGGGTCCGACGATTATGCGCGTGTGCCGGCAGGAATGACAGAGGAGCAGCACAAAGACGATAAAAATGACGATGGTGACAATCCATTTCATGTTGTTTACCCTAAAGACCCGAATACCGATGGATGAGTCCTTTTTACGCCGATTGAGCATAGGTGCAAGGAGGAAAGCGGTATGAGGCTGAAATGGAACGCTCCGAATAGAGAAGATGGAAGTGAATTGACAGTCTGGAGGAAAAATTTCGTTTTTTCCAATTTCCTGGTCCCATCCTTCTTTATCCGCAGGTTTTGGCATGGTCTTCGGGGTGGGTCTCGAACGATTTCCCGCAGGGATGGGTTGCACTCAGCCCGCCATCACCAATCAGAAAATAGCTTGACAAATTTTACTTTTATTATAATATATTACCTAGTTATTTGACAATTTAAACTATAAGGCCGCATGAATGCGCCATTAAGGCGCGTTGCGGAGGCTATCGGCAACCGGCCTTGTAAGCGTCAAATCGGCGCAGCCGGGTCGGGAAATTAGGCATAATTAAGGATAATTAAGTTTTTTAACATCCACTTTTCTGGAACATGAAAAATGGCTAAAAAGCGACAAATTTGCTTTGTGGGAAAGGTGGTCGAAAGGGTGATGGGCCGTTGTGAAGAGTGCCTACCCTCAAGCGCAGCACAGCAGGCGACAGACCTTGGATTTTTAGAAAATCTGCTCCCTCCAATGTGCTCAGTTGGAATCCCGATACATCGGCATTGCCCTGGAAAAACCCATTTTCGACCGATTCCAACCAATTCAAACCATTTGTACCCCCTTTAGAGAGAACTGGGTTCAAGCTGATTGCAACAAGCTGTGAATAACTTTTAAGATTTTTCAGCATTTTTAAACGTTTTTTGGGCGTTGGGATGGGGCTTGAAAAATCATTTTCGCTAATCACTGATAGGCCAAAAAGGCCGCATAGGATGAAGAATGAATATAAAGCAGACTGCGGGAAAACTACGGAAGGGCCGCAGCGGGTTTTCGAAGGCACCGTCGTTGAACGCCAGGCACAAGCTGCCACTCCAACCCGGATAAATATGCGTGCAAAGTTATTCACAATTGGTAACCTGACGGCATGGATTTCGTTGCCAATGAGTTTTTGGGCGTTTGCCTGATGAGTTTGCCGGCAATTTCCACGTTATCGGCGATGCCGATCCCGCATATATCACCCCAAAAGCATTATAGATGAGTGATCCCGGTGACATGATTGTTCGCGGCCCTGGTTCCAAGTTGACGCGGCCCACGACGGACGTATTTGTTGAGCCTACCGCCAAGGACAAGCGCCGGCGCGAACGCGGCGATAATGATGGCGACGATTTTGAGCTGCCGTTCGACCCGCGCCGGATATTGGCCATCCTGAAAAAACGCTGGCTGTTGTTTGTGAAAGTGGGCGTGGTGTGCGGGTTTCTCCTCAGCGTACTCGGTTATTGGCGGTTGAATTATCACGTATCCGTGGTGCTGATCTCGCGGGATACCGGCGGGGCTTTCGTGCAGGGTACGGATGGCACTTCCTACAAGCCGAAACAACATTCAGCGTCTGATTTCACAACCCTGATCCAAACACCCATGGTGATGCGCCAGGTAGCCTACAATGCGCACCCGCCCATCTCCGAAAAAGAATTGCGCGCGCGCGTGACGGTTTCCCAGGACCGCGGCACGGAAGACCTTTTGATGATGACGGTGTCTGGAAAAAACCGCCAGAGCCTGGTGGAGATAGCCAATCTTTATGCCAGCAACGCCGTGGAGGTCACCAAGCAGATCCAGTTGCAGGACGCGCACGAGATGAACGATTTCTACCAAAAGAAAATCATCGAGTACGATAACCAACTCAGGGACATCAATCAGGAAATCGTCAATTTTCTCGCGGCATCCGGTTTGAGCGACCCGGAAAATGAAGCGCTCATGTACATGTCTGAAATGGGCGCTTTGCAGACCAAAATTGATGATCTGCGGATCCAGGCGAAATTGAACGCGCTGGAAGAAGTGACGGTGTCGGGCGCGATGGGACAGGAAAATTTTTCGACCGCGCAACGTTTGCAGGAGGCCTATCAGAACCTCGCCGTATTGCGGGCCAAATATACCGACCAGCATCCCGATGTCATCAAGCAGTTGGCCATCATTGAGGAGTTAAAACGACTGTCCGCGCCCACGAATACCATCACCCCGGCCCAGCTCGCCAGCGCGAACGACCCATCCAGTCCGCTATATGTGCATCGCATCGACCTGAAGACCAAGTCCGTGACGTACACCAAACAATTGGAGGAAATGGAAAACCAGCGGACGAACCTGCAGCAAAAGATTGCGGACCTGACCGTGAACAAAACGCGGTACTCGATGATCAATTCGCGTCTGCAAGAACTGATGCAAGCGCGCAAGATGCTCGCTGACCGCCAGCATGAAGCACAATTGTACGAGGACAACGCCGAGGGCTATTACCGCGTGTTTGCGCCAGCCACCCTGAATGACGTGGACCGCAAAGCCCGTTTATTGAAATCAATATTTTTTGGGATCGCGGGCTTCATCCTGGGCGCGCTGGGGGCCGCCGGCTTTGTCATCGTGGGCGAGATCTTTGACGACCGCCTCAAAACCGTGGCCGATGTGGAACGTGTCACCAAGCTACCCGTGCTGGTCACCTTGGGCGACCTGAATAAAATGAGTGAGGCCCAAAAAGAGGAATGGGCTTTCCACGCCTGGACCGCATTGTCCGGCCAACTGACGGTATCGCCGAACCACGGCATGGTTTGCGGTTTCATTTCGTCGGTCCATGGCGAGGGTCGTTCCACCTGGGTCAACATGCTCGTCAATGCCGCCAGCCAGCGCGGATTACGCGTGTTGACGGTGGCTACCAGGTCATCGGCACAACCGGGGGACCTGTTCCATGCAGAGGCTTCGGCCAAAGCCGATGAGCGCGCTTTTGAAAATGCCGTGGCGGCGGCCATGGCTGCCCAACGTGCCGAAAACCCGGACGCCAACAAGAATGTAGACACCCATTCGCTCATATTTCCCGCGGAAATTTCGCAAAAATTGACTTCCCCGAACAGCCCGCCGGTGGCACACATTGCGCTGCCTGGCTGGGTCTGGAACCTGGAACGGCGAAAACAGTGGCAGTCAGCGTTGACGCAATGGCGGCAGGTTGACAATCTGGTGCTGTTGGTCGAATTGCCTCCGGCGTCCATGCCGGAAGCGATCCTGTTGGCGGAAAATCTCCCCCAACTGGTCTGGCTGGTGGATAGCGGGAAGGCGCACGCTAAAGAAACACGCAAACAATTGCAGACCCTGCGTCATGCTAAATGCCGGCTCGTCGGCGCGGTTTTGAATCACGAACCTGTACCGGTTTTTGAACTATGAAGGCATCACTGATAAAACAATGGATGTTGTTCGGTTGCATCGCGCTGGCAGGCGCGGGTTCGGCATTCGCCCAGTCGGATACCGCTGCGCCCGCGCAACCAGTGCAAGATTCGCTTACCACCAATGCGGCCGCTGCCGGCTCAGGGATGGATGCTGCCGTCCCGGCAACAGCGCCGATGGCCACCAACGAGAATTCCTCCCTCTCTGTCGTGACCATGCCTAAACATGCGCAGTGGCTGGAGCATCTCACCCTCGGGCCGGGAGATGTGTTGAATCTCTCCATCTTCAATGCCCCGGAAACCGACCGTGATGGCATCACGGTGGGACCAGATGGCCGCATCAACTACCTCCAGGCCCGCGATGTGATGGCCAGCGGCCTGACGATCGACGAATTGCGAACGAACCTGCAAAGCCAGTTGGAAAAATACTATCGCACCCCGGTGGTCATCGCGATGCCCCAGGCCTTCTACAGCAAGCGCTACTATTTGCTCGGGGCAGTGGCGCAAAAGGGTGCTTTCACCATGAACCGTCCCATCACGCTCATCGAAGCGGTGGGCCGCGCTGGTGGATTGGAAACGGGCATGTACCAGCGTAACACGGTGGAACTGGCGGACCTCTCGCACAGCTTCCTGGTGCGCAACAATGCGCGTGTGCCGGTGGATTTTGAAAAACTTTTCGATAACGGGGATCTCTCGCAGAATGTGGCACTTGAGCCCGACGATTATGTGTACTTTGCCTCCGGCAGCGCGAACGAAGTCTACCTGTTGGGCGGAATCGCCTCACCGGGACCGCAGCCTTATTCTCCCAGTACAACCATCATCGGCGCCATCACCGCGCATGGTGGTTTTCTGGCCAAAGCCTACAAAAGCCGTGTCCTCGTAGTGCGCGGCTCGTTGAACCATCCGGAAAAGATTATTGTGAATGTCGCCGCTATCCTTGCAGGCAGGGAAAAAGATTTCAAATTGGAGCCGCGTGACATCATCTATATTGCACGCCGCCCCTGGGCGACTGCGGAAGACATCCTGGACAATGCGACCATGTCATTTCTCCAGGCCGCCCTGGTCACTTATACAGGCCGTACAGTTGGTCCGTTCATCACTCATCCGGTTTTACCCTGAGGAACAGAACATGAAGAAAATTATTTTGTTTGCTGCGCTCTCGCTGATCGGGCTGGGACTCACGGCCTGCCGTTCAACGGGACCGAGGTTCGATGCCCGTGCCCCCCAGACCCTCACCAACCTCACTTCTGTCCCACTGACAAATCAGTTCAACCCCTTATGGCTCAAGGAAAGCGACGAGTTCTTTACCCTTGGTCCGGGCGACGTGCTGGAAGTTGAGATCATCGGCGAAGCGACTTCGCGTTCCTCGCCCATCGTGGGTCCGGATGGAAAGATTTATTACTATCTGTTGCCCGGATTGAATGTCTGGGGCCTGACCATTCCACAAACGCGCTCGTTGCTCGAAAACGAACTGGCAAAATATGTCGGCAGCCCACAGGTATCGGTGAATTTAAGGACCGCCGGAAGCAAAAAGATCTGGATGCTGGGACGGTTCAACAAACCCGGCATTTACTCGATGGTAGCGCCCATGACGGTGCTGGAAGCCGTGGCGCTCGCCGGCGGCACATCACGTTCGGCATCGCCGGTCGCTACCGAGGAATTGGCGGATCTGCACCACAGCTTCCTCGTCCGCGGAGGAAAATATATTCCGGTGGATTTTGAAAAGCTGCTCTCCGAAGGCGATATGTCGCAGAATATTTATTTGCAGCCTGATGACTTTATTTATGTGCCGTCTTCATCGGCACAAGAGGTTTACGTACTCGGGTCGGTGCAGCAAACGCGCGCCATTCCGTATCAGCACCAACTCACCCTCATGGGCGCCCTCGCCATGGCCTACGGGCCCAACAAGGTAGCTTGGGCCAGCCAGGTCACCATCGTGCGCGGCTCATTGTCCGAGCCCAAAGTGGCGATCATAGATTTCAACGCCATCGTGAAGGGCGATGCTCCTGATGTGATTCTGGAACCGCATGACATCGTCTATGTGCCATTTTCGCCGTACTCAGTGTTGAACCGTTATCTGGCGTCCATCGTGAACACCTTTGTGGGAACAGTCGCCGCCAATGAAGGCTCACACTTCGCCGGCAGTGCTGCCAATATTGGCGTCAGCTCGCAGGTGGGAAACGGCAACGGACCCACAGGCGGGACTACCGGGGGCAGCACTGGCGGTGGAACGGGCGGTGGAACGGGTGGCAACTAGACCAATTTATTTTTCCGCCAGCGATACAACGTGGTTGGGTTGATACCCAACTGCGCGGAAACCCAGGTGAGATTGTTATCGCTCTCCTCCAATAGTTTCTTCGCGATCTGCATCTTCTGTTTGCGATGCGTAAACATGGGCATCGACGACGACGACCCGGCTTCCGGCCGTGCTTCGGCTTTGAGCGCTGATTGATTCAATGACTCATTGGCCGTGGGAGCTTCCGGCGGATTCCACCAGCCGGCGCGCATCACCGGCCCATTGTAAAGGATCACCATCCGGTCGATCACATTTTTCAGCTCACGCACGTTGCCGGGCCAATGATAACTCTGGAATTTCTGGATGAGCTCCGGCTCGGCGCTTTCAAAGTGCCGGCCAAACCGCTCGCCGGCCGCCTGCAAAAACGTATGGATAAAAAGCGGGATGTCCTCCAGCCGCGAGCGCAACGGCGGCACCCGCAACGATACTTCCGACAACCGGTAGTAAAGGTCCGCGCGAAATTTTCCGATGGTGATCTCATTTTCCAGGTTGCTGTTGGTCGCGGAGACCACCCGCAGGTCGACATGATATTCCCCTTCGCCACCCACCCGCCGCGCCCGGCGCGTCTCCAAAAAGCGCAGCAACTTGGGTTGCAAGGCCAGGTCCAGCTCGCCCATTTCATCCAGGAACAGCGTGCCGCCCGCCGCCTGTTCCACCAGGCCTTCACGCGCTTTCACCGAACCGGTGTAGGCGCCGCGTTCCGCGCCGAAAATTTCCGCCTCGATCAATTCACGCGGGATGGCCGCACAGTTCACCGCCACAAAAGGGCCTTTGCTGGTAGTGCGATGCAACGCTTCAGCTACGTGTTCTTTACCCACGCCGGATTCACCCATGATCAAAACGCTGGCACCGGTTGGCCCCAACCGTTCGATGGCCTGCCGGAGAGCTTTGATACCGGGCGACTGGCCGATCATCGTCTCCTCCGTGTTCAATGCCCGCCCGCCGTAAAGCTGCAGCCACAACTTTTGCGATTGGACCACTTTCTCCAGCGCTTGCGTCCACCGCGCATCCTCATCCTCAAGCGATAGCACATCGTAGGCTCCATCCCTCGTGGCCTGGACGATCTGGGCAGAAGTAAGATTCTGGCCTACAACGAGGAAATAACGATTGGCCTCGGCCAGTTTCGCGCGCAAGCGCGACCAACCCTCCTCGTCCAATGTCTCCCTTGGTACTAAATAAATCGTCTCACTCGAGTGATGATTAAGGTCTTTAACCGAGTCGGGCGAAAAGCGCTGGTAATTAAGCCCTAGAGTCGAAAGCTTGGCTTCAACCGGCTTGGCAGACTTGGCATTGAGGAGCGAAATAATCATGCAAACGCAATGCAACGGTATAGCATATTAATTGCAAATGCAATGCCCGATCGAGGCGTTACTAGGGGTTAGAAAGCGCACTCATCGTAAATTGGCCTAAATCAGAGGTTTCCAAGACAAGATTTGTGCTGGCACCGGCTTTGCTTATTGAGCCTCGGCGCAATATGAAGAATCAACCATTCACAGGTTTAAAGACCACACTGGC
>Ga0265338_10000286_pt1 | contig 90935 bp, 102 predicted proteins | sample 42126metaG_FD_193579 | JGI IMG/M metagenome (GOLD analysis project Ga0265338, IMG submission 193579) | Rhizosphere microbial communities from Carex aquatilis grown in University of Washington, Seatle, WA, United States - 4-21-26 metaG | ecosystem: Host-associated > Plants > Roots > Rhizosphere...
TTGGAAGGAGGATGCGTATGGCGCGAATCATTGAACATCGGGTCGTCGGGCACCTCCGGAAGCCCTATCACTGTGAGCTCGTACGGCACTGGGCAGGCAATCATTGATGGTGCAGATATACTTTCTTCTGGATGGACGAATACCGCTGCGGCAACCGGCACTGTAACGCAGTCGAATATGAAGCTGAGTATGGCAACCGACACGGCATTTGTCGATTTCAATGCATCGGGAACATTAACGCCATATGTTGGGGATAAATTGACCATCACTGATAGTTCGGGGCATCAACTTGTGGGATATATCAAAGCGGCAGGAACCGGCGAAACCTACGGAAGTCAACTGCTCACCAATACCACTTTTGCCACCACCACCGGGCTGACCGCATTCGGCTCAACGATAGCTTCGGTCACAAGCACGTGCCATTCGGCCAATTGTTTGCAGATCACCTATACAAGTAGTGGCCAGGTTTGGAATCCTTTTACCGCAAATGAGGGGACGTTGCTAAAAGCTTCAGCTTATGGAAATCAGGGAACCACAAGTTTCCTTGGAATGGCCATAGAGCAAGCAGGTGGTTCCTTTGAAGTACTCAACTCCGTTTTCTATAATAGCTCCTGGACCAAAAATACGATATATCCAACGATCGATTTTATGAGTACATCGTGGTGGCAAAAATATCAAATCGGGAGTGGGATTGGATATATTGACACGGCAAGCGTGCAACAAGTGTTAACCCCTTCTACGACCGGCGTGACCATTGTTTCTTCAGCAAGCGGCGCGAGCTTCAATTGGACGTCTGAGCAGGCGAGTTTCAACCGCAATGATTCGAGTGGATACACATATTCTATATCGATCCCCAATATTTGGCAGACTCCCTTTGCTCCTTCGTACATCGCACACGCATGGGTATTCTTTAATGGCGTGGCGGGCGGTCCGAATGGGGGAAATCCTCAATCAAGTTTGGGGAATGTTACCACTACGAATGAATGGTATTGGAACGGGACCACTACGCTGTATGTCTACAGTACATCTAATCCCGCCACAGCATTCACCACCCCCGGAGTGGAAGCGAGTGAGCGGGCTGGCGTGTCTGCTTCAAATAAAAGCTATGTGACTTTTAGTAATCTGTCGGTAAAGGATACCTCCCAAAGTTGTTTTGATCTCTTCCAACTTACTCATGGCGTCGTGCAGAGCAGTACCGCATCGTATTGCGGCAAGAACGGCATCGTGTTTTATAACGGCGGCGGATCGAGCGATAACTATACGATCTCCGGGAGTACCGTGAGCTACACTTCGGAGACCGGCATTGCCGGTAAAGATTCAAACAACGGTGCCATTTATGGAAATGAGGTAACGCATGCTGGCGTGCAACAGGATGACGAAGACGGTATAGGGGTCGTCGGAAACTCCGGGAATAATAACGTCTATAATAACTATTCCCATGACAGTACGGATCAGACAGGCTCGGTTGGTATCCGATGTTTTGAGGACGATACGATCACAAGCCCCAAAATAAATTATTTTTATGATAACCTTGCCGCCCGGTGTAACGGCACGGGCTTTATTGTTGAACACAGCGCGAACCAAGTGATGTACGGGAATATTTCCTATGGAAATACCAAGGGCGTAGGTGGCGATAATGCGGTCGGCGGATTTAAGGATTCCATCGGTTCCGAAAATATTTACTACAACAATACGACGTACAACAACCAATTTGCGGAGATGGAAATAACAAACAATAGTGGCGTTGGTCCTATTCTAAAAAATAATATCTTCTATGCTTCTGCTTCGGGTCAGGGAGCAATATTTACCAATGGAACCACGCCAACCTCGACCGTTGACGATTACAACTTGCTTTTCGGCATAACAAATCTTTACAACTGGGGCGGAACATCATATACCTCATCGACGTTCTTCTCTGCCACCGGTCAAGGACATCATGATGTATATGGTGATCCGCGCTTTACTTCTACTTCAACGGGGAACTTTAGTGTGCTGGTTGGTTCACCTGCCATCGACGCAGGCGTGAACCTCGGCACGAGCTATGATATGGGCCTCGACCCTGCTTCTACATGGCCATCTAATATAATCACCGACAACCAAAACAGTTTTGGTGCCGGATGGGACATGGGAGCATATGAATATACTCAAACGAGCACGCCATCCGTCGCCATAATCGCGCCGACCGCAAGTTCCACGGTTTCGGGCATCATCTCTATCACTGTAACGTCATCCGCCGTTGCTCCCGCTTCCATCGCCTCCATCCAGTTCTACCTTGACGGTAGTCCGTTAGGCTCGGCTGTCACCTCCTCGCCATACACGACCTCATGGAACACGACGATTGCATCCAACTCATCCCATACGCTCTACGCGCTCGCGACCGACAACTACAGTAATACCGCCACTTCTTCAAATATCTCTCTTGCCGTATACAATGCCCCATCGGTGTCATATGGGGGAGGCGGGGGAGGAGGTGTGCCTCAAAGCGTATTCCTTATTGTTCCAGTGGTCACCTCAACCACATCATCGGCCCCGTCTGTGCTTTCCGGCATGACCGTGGCAGAGATGCAATCCCTTCTTGTCTCCCTCGAAACCGAACTCCAGGCGCTCAAAGCAAAAGCGGGGATCACTTCCTCCTCCTATGCCTTCACGAGAAATCTCACGATTGGATTACGAGGGCCGGATGTCCAAGCGCTCCAGCATTATCTGAACACCCATGGGTTCCCGGTCGTCACAACTTCGACCTACGCCGGTTCACTTGGATATGAGACCCAGTATTTTGGCAAAGCGACTCAAGCCGCTCTTGCCGAGTTCCAAAAGAGTGTCGGCATTAGCCCTGCAGTGGGTTTCTTCGGTCCCATCACACGAGTGTGGGTGAACGGACATCAATAGCGGGAATTAAAAGAATCAGAAAAACTTATCGCTTTGGCTCGCAAAAAGAGGCAGATGTCCCTCCCCAGTGGGCGAAACGCTAAAGTTGGAACCTCAAAAAACAGCTTCAGCAACGGAGCTGTTTTTGTTATGCTTAGCGCATGCTTAGGATTTATTTAACTCGCCATGGTCAAGACGAAGACAATGCAAAGGGCATTTTGAATGGACGGCGCAATGAGTCGCTGACCAGCCTTGGGGTTGAGCAGGCAAATAAATTGGCTCAGGAGATAAAGGGTGCAGGGTTTACTTTCGATGCCGTCTATAGCTCGCCGCTCTTGCGTGCTTATAATACGGCAAAGGTAGTCACCGAAGCGTTGAACTTAGAGAAGCCGACTATTATGAAAGATTTGGTGGAGCGGGATTTCGGTGTGATGACGGGAAAGGCGGTAAAGGATATTGAAGACCTTTGCGCACCGAATATCATAAAAGCAAATCCCATCGTCTATTTTCTTTCGCCGGAAGGAGCTGAAACATTTCCTCAATTAATGGAGCGTGGCAAACGCGTTATTGCCTGGGTAGAAGAACATCATAACGATGGCAATATCTTACTCGTTTCTCACGGGGATACGGGTAAGATGATCTACGCCGCCTATTACAACCTCGATTGGAAGCAAGTGCTTACGATGTTCCACTTTGGAAATTCAGAGCTACTTTTGTTTTCAAAAGATTCAAATCCAGAGCAGGCCCACGTTTTCCAATTTGAGCAATACAATCATTAAATTGGCTGACAACCGGAGAAGGCTACGTGCGCCGCGGTGATAAATTGGCGGCGCAATGGTTGGTAAAAGAAAAGAGCTTGGTGCTAAAATACCTATATGGAAATGACGGCCGCCGACAAAAAAATAATTTCTTCAATCCTTGCAAAAACGGATAAGGATCCGGAGATAGGATCTTTAAAGACCATTTCATTTCCAGAGTTATATAATTATTTGGGCAAAGAAGAAATATCCCTGATTAAAAATTTTCTCAAAATAAATCCCCATGCGTACGGATTCAAGGGTAAGTTTCTTGGTATGGCAGGTGTTCCCAGAAATCTTGTTGTTATAAAAAATCAAACCTATACGTTTCGCCGCAAGCAAAAAACTATCGGCGAACAATGCTTACCTAAGTCAGTCTATGAAGCTTATGGGAAACTTAATCAGGCGCTTAGAAGAGAGACGGGCAGGACCTTGCTCATAAGTTTTGGATATCGGTCTCCCGCGTACCAAGTCATCACTTTCTTCTACTATCTGAAGTTTTATGGGTTTAACTTTAAAAAGACGGCAAAGAGAGTCGCTTTCCCCGGATACAGTGAGCACGGCGCTCCACGATGGCCGGCGATAGATTTTGTAACGATGAAAGGAATGCCGTCAGATAAGAACCCTCTTGATTTTGTGAGCACCGAAGAATATCGCTGGCTTCTAAAAAATGCGCATCGATTTGGCTTTTATCTTTCTTATCCCAAAAACAATAAGGATGGCATTATGTACGAGCCGTGGCACTGGCGTTTTGAGAAGTGATGTCCGGAGGGCTCTCCGAGAGGTCTAGCGGGGGAAGCGTTAACAGAAAAATCCCGCCAATCTGGCGGGATTTTTATTTGAAAATTGGTCATGTATAGAAGCGTTGATAGCAACGCGAAAGAGCTAGTTATGCCCTGAATTGCATTGACAATTGGCTATTTAAATTATATAATCTCGGACGGAACATTGTCTTCAGAAATTTGGGGCAATTTAGCAAAGATCACAGAGAAAAGAAAGAAGGAGGAGTTCTATGAACAAGAAGTTTGGGATTGCCATCATCATTGCGATGATGAGTATTCTTGCCGTCAGCGGGTGCAAGAAGTCTGCTCCCGCCGTCGATGTCGTCAACGGTGTCACCCCGGTGTCCGACTCCATGTCGGGCGTGCGGGTGACCATGGAGCAGCTCGCGCAGCTGCCCGCCACTGAACGGGCGGCACGTCTAAACAAGGACTGGCCGCATCTCTCCGAAGACGTGACCTACTACGCCAAGGTCAACGGCTTGATTCCGAGAAGCGCAACCGTGAATCACGTGGACTTTCTTTTTGGATCGCTGAAGAACGTCCGTGCCGGCGACCACAACGGCGTCCAGCATACGGGCTATGCAAACAACCAGTTGGTTGCTCGCATACACCTGGAAGGGCAGGCACCCATTGATCTGTTCGTGCTCTGCTTCAATGGGATGGTCGCCGCTCCAAAAGATATGGAGGATTTGCAGTTGCTTGGCTCAGCCATGCCGATCGAGCAGTTTACGATCGGCAGGCGCCAGGGACTCGTGCCGTATGTGGATTATCCCGTGGCGATCTCGCTCGCGGAGAAATTCCACTTGCCGCTCTACCAAGGGCGTCAGCAAACGGCAGGCCGTCTCATCAGTCCGGAGCAGGCCCGACAAATGGAGCCCAACACGGCCCGCGTGCAGATTACGGTGAAGGTTTATCCGGGCGACCGGTTCGACCTTGCCGCCGGCACATATTCGCCAGCGGTACGCCCGAGCGCGCACGCACGGCACAAAGCGCTCCACAAGACGGGCAACAAGCAGAATAAGCGCAGCCATAAAGTGCGCAGAGTAAGGAAGTAACACCAGCAACAGCCATGTTCGAAAGAACCTCTGGCTGTTTTTTTATTACGTCTCCATATTGACAAGGACATCCGCGATGCTTCATTATCAAACACAGCCATGAAATTCGCGGCGAGGAGGTCCCATGGAATTGGCTCATTTTGGCGAAGACGTGAACAAGGCCGATATCCTTGTTAAGCTGGCGGCCAGGGAGTTTCCCACGCGGCTTCTCACCGCCGAGGAACTCGGCATCGATTTCTTCCTTCAATCATTCGAGTTTCCCGTGGTCGTTCTGACGGAAAAGGGAGCGATTTGCATCCTCCCACATCCGGGATACGAGGCCTTGCATCCGCAGTTTTGCTTTGGGAGATGGAGCAGCGTCTGCCGGTTTCCGGTGGTCAAATGCTCGTAGCTTTTTCTTTGTTATGGGGCGCGCCGTAGATCAGCAATGATCATGCGACGCGCCTTTTTTATATTTTAACCACCTCATCAACTCGAGGAGGAGCCTATTCTGTTATGATTAAACAATGGAAAACAATTTGGATGATTTTGTTGTTCACGCCTGCGAACAAGTGTTGCGGTTTACCCAAGTTGAACAGTGGGATGACCTATCGGAGGAAGTGAAGGTTCAGCTCGGATTTAATATGGGGGTTGTCGCACTCGGTTTGAAGCTGAATAAATCAGATGGGTTTCAAGCTCTCGCCGACGCGCGAGAGGGACGTGTATCAATGAAAGCTTTCAGGGGCCATTTGCATTCGTTGGTTGTCTCGCGGAAAGTCCCAGTAGACGAAGCGAATATTATGCGTCCGTTTTAATGAAAACATGATAAAATGAGGGCAATATGAAAGGAACCATTCTTATTACCGACAGCCTCTTTATCCATAAAGAACATGAAGACCAGCTTCGTGCCGCTGGCTATGAGATCGAGCGTCTCGATAAGCCAAAGGCGAGCGAGGAGGAACTCATTTCCGCAATAAAAGGTAAGTCTGGTTATATCCTCGGTGGTATCGAGGAAGTAACGGAAAAAGTGATTGACGCTGCGGATGAATTGAAGGTCATCGTATTTACCGGCATCGGGTATAAGAATTTTATCCCGGCCTGGGAATATGCGACGAAGAAAGGGATTGCAATCGCAAACGCTCCCGACGGGCCAACGCATGCGGTTGCAGAATGGGCACTCACGGTGACGCTGGCGATGAATCGCGGTATCTTCGATCTTGGCCGCACTGGGCAAAAGGATTTTATGACGACGAAGGGTGTGGAAGGGCAGAGCGTCGGCATCATTGGCCTCGGAAGGATTGGGGGACAGATCGCAGAGATGATAAAGCTGTTCCATCCGGCTTCGGTTTCGTATTATAGCAAGCATCGGCACGAGGATAGAGAGCCGTCGCTCGGTATTCTTTATAAAGAACTGAACGTATTGCTCGCCGAGAGCGATATTATATTCGTTTGTGTTTCGGAAGATGCAGGGAGGGGTTTTATCGGACAGAAAGAATTGGCTGTTATAAAAGATGGAGTATTACTCGTAAGCTTTATGACGGAAGGCATCATTGATGATGACGCGCTACTCAAAGAACTTACCTCCGGTCGTCTCCGCGCCGCGTCTGACCATCCGGGTAAAAGCGAGGAGTTTAAGAAACTTCCCTTGGGAATTTGGTATTCCTCTAACGGTTCCAATGCTTTCAACACCACCGCAGCGTTGAAATTAACAAGCGATATGGCAACAAGTTCACTATTGAATATCTTAGAGACGGGAAATGATCAAAATTTAGTGAACCCTGATTATAAAAAGGAGTAGGCTGTTTTCTCAATGAACATAAACGTCGGCTCAAAAAATAAGGTGAAGGTGCAAGCGGTGGAGGAGATCATCAAAGATTATCCGCATCTTAAAGATGCTCGTGTAACGAGCTTGGACATTCAGACGGGCGTTGATGATCAGCCGAAGTCATTGGAAGAAACGATGCGGGGCGCAATTAACCGGGCCAAGGGTGCATGGAACGATTGCGATTATTCGATCGGCTTGGAATCGGGATTGATGCAAGTCCCTCTGAGTAAAACGGGGCATATGGATGTCTGCGTCTGCGCCATCTACGACGGTAAGGAGTTTTATTTTGGGTTGTCTTCTGCGTGGGAGATCCCTAGCAAAAAGATGCTTGGGTATATGCTGAATGAGGGGATGGATATGAGTCAGGCGATCAACAAGGCAGCACTTGTTAGCGACCCCAACGTCGGTTCCGAGAATGGCGCGATAGGTATTTTTACCAAGGGTCGTCTTGACCGAAAAGCATATACGAAAGAGGCGCTGCGTTCCGCGCTGATTCATTTGGAGCCGGGCATATAATTTTTTGATATACTAAACGCATGAAATTAAAACTTCTCTCTTGGAACATCTGGGGCGGGACATATCGAAAAGAAATAATTGATTTTTTAAGAACCGCCAATCCGGATATCATTGCTCTGCAGGAGGTGATAGAAGATGAGAACGGCAATACGGCCATAACGATCGCCAAGGAGCTTGGATACGAATCCGTTTCTGCGTTGGATATGGAGACATCATCGCGCTGGTCTGATCCAACCAGAGAGAGGGAAGAGATCATAAAATTTGGCAACGCAATCCTCGCGAAGCCAACATATAAAATAGTGAATAGCCAAGCGATCGTACTTTCGGAGAGCGAGCGCCGCGTAGCGATCCAAGCCGACATAATAGTAGGGGATACAAACCTGCATGTGTTTAGTGTTCATCTTAAACACGACCATCCCAAGAAAAGCGACCCGAAAAACGTTGCATTACAAAAAGAACAAACGGACAAGCTTCTCAGCGTAATGCCATCGGAGAGGGTCATCGCTATGGGCGATATGAATAATATTCCGGGCAGCTATGCGGTAGATACTATGAGCAAGGTCCTGCAAAACGCGGGGGAGCATTCCGATGTTCCGACGTGGAGCCTCTATCCCGATACGTGTGATATCTGTCCACTGAATGGCGTCGAATATAAATTCGATTATATTTTTACGAGCAAGGATATGAAAGCCGATTCGTTTGAAGTAGGGCAATCGAAAGGGGCGGATCATCTGCCTGTTTCCGCTGTTATAGAAATATAGGCGAAGCGCTCGGCCCGCGGCGCTCCCTTTGTATTTCTGTGTCATTTGTTGTCTAATATAAACATGACATACATATTGGTAGTGTTGGTGGCAATCCTTCTTGGAGGCATCCGCGTGGTGCAGCAATATCAAAAGGGCGTCGTCTTCCGTTTTGGGAAGATCGTAGGTATGCGGGAGCCTGGGCTTACATGGGTCTTCCCAATTTTCGAGTCTTTGCGGAACATCGACTTTCGCACCGTCACGTTGCCGGTGCCGGCACAGAAGATCATCACAAAAGATAACGTGTCCGTGGACATCTCAGCGGTGTCGTACTATCAGATCGTGGACGCGGTGAAGAGCATCGTTGCGATCCAGGATGTGCGTGAGGCGATCGACCAGATCGCGCAAACGTCCCTGCGTAACGTGGTGGGAAAATTCCAGCTCGATGAGATCCTCTCCGAGCGCGAGACGATCAATGCGGAGATCACGAAGATGCTGGATACGTTCACCGAGCGGTGGGGCGTGGTCGTGAGCGCTGTCGAGATCAAAGATATCCAACTGCCGGATGATATGCAACGTGCGATCGCCAAGCAGGCGGAGGCCGAACGCGAGAAGCGGGCCAAGATCATCTCCGCGGAAGGGGAATTCCTTTCGGCGCAGAAACTTGCCGACACTGCGGACATCATGATGGCCCATCCAATCGCACTCCAGCTGCGCAATCTGCAAACGCTCACCGAGATCGCCACGGAAAAGAATTCCACGATCATCTTCCCGGCCCAGTTGATGGGTACGGTGACCGACATCCAGAATTTCCTGAACGAGGAAAAGATCAAGAAAGCAAAGAGCGCCGTTTGATCCGGTCAGCCGCTTTTAAGCGATAGGCGCCTTTTTTATACTGTGGTAACATACTCGTTATAGATTTATGCAAAGAATGCTGCGCAAAAGAGGTGTTTCGGTCACCTTCATCGTCCTTTCACTGATTACCATTGCCGGGATCGGATTGCATCTTTTTCGCATCGGCTATCCGGCGCAACCGGTCTTTGATGAGGCGCATTTTGCCACGTACGCGGCCGATTATGCCGCGGGGAGGGTCTTTGAGGATATTCATCCGGCGCTCGGGAAGGAGCTGTACGCCATGGTATTGCGGTTCTATCCCGCGGAAGTGTTGAAGGACGCGACATTCGGTAAGTTGGAGCTTTTGTCCAACGGGAACCTTGCGCTCATCCGCCCCGAATTGGATTATGGGAATTTTCCCTACACTGCACTTCGGATCCTAGCGTCGCTCTTCGGCGTTCTTCTGCCGCTCATGTTGTATCTGCTGATGCGTTCGTTGAAGGGGGGGCCCGTGGCGGCAACCCTCGCCGCATTTTTTGTGGCCTTCGATAGCGCGTTGCTCGTGGATACACGCCTTATTTTTCTTGACGGCATGATGATCGTGTTCGGCATCGCCGCGCTTGCGTGCTACTTCGGCATCCGTGGCCGTCGCCGGCCGATCCTTGCGGGATTGTTGTGGGGCGCCGCACTCTCGGTAAAGCTCACGGCGATCGTCTTTGCCGGCCCGATCGTCATCGCGTTCCTTTTGGCGTTCGCGCCGCCGCGCGATGAAGGACCGGAGGGCAAGTCATTGCTTAAGTTCGTTGGTATGGGGTTCGCGGTATTGGCGTTGGTCGCGTTCGCGGGCTCGCTTGTGTTCGCGCCCGTGGCGCGCATCAATGCCATTTCGCAGATCGAAGATGTCCAGGGCTTACCGTCTCTTGCGTGGCAGAATGCCCATCCAATAGCGTCCTATTTCATCGCCGATTATTTGGAACTGAGCTCTTCGATCTTCAGCTATACTACCGGGCAGTTATATACCGACAATTCAAGCCCCTGGTATCTTTGGCCGGCCGGGCAGATTCCCATGCCTCTCTACGTCAGCAAGGGAAAGGCGATCGTGCTCGGGGGAAATTTGATCCTATGGTTGGCATCGACTCTCGCGATCATCTTTGGTCTCGCCGCGCTTGTCCGCTACATAAAGGACCGATTTTTGGGCAAGGATCAACGACAGGCATTTTTCATATTGCTCGGGGGATATCTTTCCGTCATGATGCCATTCATACTTTTTATCCACCGCAATACGTATATCTATCATTATTTCCCCGCACTCATCTTTGCCTTCGGAATGCTCGCTTGGTGGGTCGCTCGGGCGTTGGGGGTTGAGGAATGGCGCGATATTACGCTTAAAAAAGGAATCGTGCTCGGCCTGGTCGCCGCCGTGGTTTTGATCGGATTCTCCGTGACGCTCCCGCTGGTGTACGGGCTTTAGTGTCCGCATCGGCGCCCTTATAGTGTATAATCAGAATATGTCGGCTCCACGTCCATTGCGAATATTGGTGGTAGATGACGATCGGGTCTTGAACAACGAGGTGGTTGCGCGCCTGACCAAGTCGGGGTTTTTCCCCGAACAGGCGTTTGACGGTGAGTCCGCGTTGGAAAAAATGAGCTCGCCCTTCGATCTCGTTATTCTCGATCTGGTAATGCCCGCCATGTCGGGCTTCGAGGTCTTGAAGGAAATGCAGAAAAGGAACATCGTTATGCCGGTCGTGGTACTTTCCACGCTTCGCCAGGAGGCGGATGTTCAGCGCGCGGAAAGTTTCGGCGCGCGCGAATGTTTAGCCAAGGCAACCCCCAACTTCATGGACGCTGTTGTGGCATATGCCGAAAAAGTGAGCATAGAATAAAAATCCGGTTCTCCGGAGTTTTTATTATACGCTTCCCGCGGGAACCCCGGCCGAAACTTCCGCGTCTTTCCATGCCTCTATAATTTTCGCGACGCCATGAAACAACGATCCGGGATCGGCGAGCTGGCGTTCCGCTTCCACCCAATCGAACACTCCACGTACCGAACGGCGCGTGTCGCGCTCGTTCGCTTCCATCAGGATATTTTCCATACCGATCTCGTCCCCGTAATAAATAATGGGGGAGCCGGGAATGCTGAAGAGCATTTCGAACGCGCGCAGGATATCGCGCTTTTCGCCCCTGAACATCGTCGCCGTTCGGAGCGAGGTGCCGAGGTTGAACTGATATTTCTTTTCCGCATCAAAATGATCGAAGACCTCGCCGCGCTCATCTTCCGGAAGTAAGGCGAGTGGCATCTCGTCGTGATGGCGGAGGAGCGTGACCCATTGTGCCTCTTCCGGGATCTCCGCCGACTCGGCGAGCATCGGTTCGAGCACGCTCCGGTCATCCCGCTTGAGCGCGAGGACGAGTTTCCCGACAAGCGGGAAGTGATACATCAAATGACATTCATCGCCGTCGCCGAAATATGATTTGAGCACCGGTATGGGATCTTCGCCGTGCGCTTCGCCGAGCAGCGCCACGCCGGGATGGTGTTGATCGAGATATGCGCGGACGCGTTTGAGCACGATATGTGTCTCGGGAAGGCTCACGCACCCGGTCCCTTCCTTCTTTATGAGATGCGCTGCGGCATCCAGCCGGAAACCGTCCACGCCGCGCGCGGTCCAGAAGTCTATAACGCCCATCATGGAGGCAAAGACCTCGGTGTTGTTCCAATTGAGATCCGCCTGTTCCGGGTAAAAAGTAGAGAAATAATAGCCTTCGCCAGCCGGATTCGCGATCCAATTACTGGACTTGAGGATGGAAAAAGGGTTGGCGGCGCCAGCGTATTCATTCCCCGTATCGCTCCACAGATAAAAGTTCCGTTTTGGATTTTCCGGCGAGGCGCTCGCTTCAATGAACCACGGATGTTTCGTGGAAGTGTGATTGAGAACAAGGTCGATCATCACCCGAATTCCATGCAGGTGGGCCTCTTCGGTGAATTTCGAGAAATCCTCCAATGTGCCGAGCTCCTTCCGGACATTGCAATAATCGGAGATATCATAGCCGTCGTCTACGAACGGCGAGGGATAGAACGGGAGGAGGTGTACGCAGCCGACGCCGAGGCGGGTCAGATAGTCGAGTCGCTCGGTCATCGTGGCAAAGTCGCCGGCAAATTTATCAACGTACGTCGAATAAATAACGGTCTTTTTCCACCAATCGGTGGCAGTGAGTAGCTTGAGGTTCTGTTTCTGATCCATTAACTATATTTACATGATATATACTCTGTAACGAGCGGGATGATAAAAATGTTTCACTTCTGTATAATGGGAACAAGGTCGAAGGTCAGGGGAGTGGTAGTAATTAACATATATTAAAAATATGAAACAAATGACATGTGCGCAGATGGGCGGTCCGGCAACGTGCGCTGCGGTGGTCGTGGGGAATACGCCGGACGAGATGATTGCCAACGGTATGAAGCATCTTCAGGAGGTACATCCTGATATGGCGGAAGGGATGAAGACCATGTCAAAAGAAGCGACCGATAAGTGGACGGCGGAGTTCCAGGCCAAGTGGGCCGGCATTCCGGACTCGCAATAACAAAATGCCCCTCTCTTTTTGGACCGTTATTCTTATATCTAGGTCCAAAAAGAGAGGGGCTTTTTGTTATCCCACTGTGATAAGATAAAGGAAAGGCCGAATCCGGAGATCGTTTATTAATTAATCATTAAATAATACGTTTATGGATATTTCGGTTGTCATTGCCCAGGTATTAGGCATCTTCTTCGTGGTTGTGGGCATTGCGATGGTGGCCAGCAGTAAGGCCACCGCAAGCGCGATAGAGGAGTCGGTGGCGCACAAAGGGATCGTGTTCATGTGGGGCATGGGAGCGCTGTTCATCGGCGCGGTCATCGTGGTGCTCAATAACGCGTGGACCACCGGTTTGCCGTTGCTCGTTACCATTCTCGGATGGTTGGCGCTCATAAAAGGCGTGTTCATCATGCTGGCGCCGGGCGCCGCAGTGGCGCTCTATCGGAAGTTCGGCAAGAGCGGAATGCTCGTGTTTTGTGGGGTGGTGTGTTTCGTGCTTGGCCTGATTCTCTTGTACTGGTAACAAGTGAAGCATCTCATCATAAAGATTTACGGCGATGTGCAAGGTGTTGGATTTCGCGACGCCGCGTATTGGACGGCACGGAAGATGCACGTCGCCGGTTTTGTGATGAACGATCCGGATGGGTGTGTTTATATGGAGACGGAAGGGGAGGAAGCGGCGCTGAACGATTTTTTAACATGGTGCGGGAAGGGGCCGGTCACGGCAAGGGTGAGCCGCGTCGAGACCGAGTGGTCCGATGCCCCCGGAAAATTTACGGGCTTCCGTATCGCGTAGGAAAAAGACAAGGGCTATTTTTTTGTGATAAAGTTTCAAGATGGCGACGAACATCGGGGTCATCATCATCCTTATCACCGGGCTTGGGTATCTGAGCAATTTTTTGAACTGGCGGTATCTCAATAACGGCGTCATCCGTTTTTTATATTATATCGGTGCGTTGGTGCACGAGACGTCGCACGCGGTGCTCTGTATCCTTACCGGCGCCAAAATAGAGGAATTCACGATTTTTTCGGATCAGCCGCGTGTCGTACATCGAAAATCCAGGATACCGTTGCTTGGTGAACTGCTGATCTCCGCCGCTCCGATCGCCGGCGGCCTGCTCTTTCTTTTCCTCGTCAACCGCTATCTTTTGGGGAATTATTTCGCGTTGACGCCCGCGGCATTGTTGCATCTGAATCTTTTGCAATGGCAGAGCTGGGTGATGATCCTACTGCTCTTCAACGCCGGCGCGATGCTGGGACCGTCAACACAAGATCTTAAAAATGTCTGGCCGGTGTTGATCGTTCTTTTATTCATATACTACGCGCCGATCGCGGCGTTCGGATTGATGGCGCTCGTTTTGATCGCGGCGAACATTGTGCTTCAGATCATCGCCATTACACTGATTTTTTTATTACGCCGTTCCCGCGTCGCGGCGATCGTTTTTGCCGTGGTGGTCGCCGTCGTTCTTATCGTTCTGTTCTGGCGAGCGACCTATGTGGTCAAGGCGGCCCCCATTCCCACGGGCCTCGATCCGAACTTCATCACGCAGGTGGACGATTGTTTCTTGCCGACCGCTGCAGTGTATGGATATGACCTGCGGATCACGTCCGGATTCCGGAGCATAGCGCAGCAGCAGCAAATTTATGACCAGGGAAGGTTGGAGGATGGGACGGTCGTGAGCGAGGCGCCGCCGGGACACAGCCTGCACAATTATGGGTTCGCCGTGGACATCGTTGATCGAACAAAAGGATACGATGTCGACTGGTCTCAGCTCATCGCGATCGGCGCGTATTGCGGATTGGGCAATGGCGGCGTAGGGGATTATCCGCATTTTGAATATCGAGGCGGCTTGGATACGGATCAATTCGCGGTGGGGATGCGTCCCGCGCCCCTCACGCTGCCGTGTCCTGCCATGGCCACCCGCGCCGCCGCTGGCCAGGTGCTTACACTGCAGGATCTGCGTGCCTGCGACGCTCCGAGCCTATGAAACATTTTCGTCATATTGGACGTATGTATATCATGAATGCGCGGTAGGGTTCTGTGGGTCGAAAAAGGACCCGCTACGCATGTAAATGGAGCGATTATAAATTAAAATTATAAAAATATTATGGTGAAAGTTTTAAGTACGGCTTCATGGGTGGGCGCGATCGTTCTCGCTTCAAGCCTGGCGGTCGTTATGCCGGCGCTCGCGCAGACGAATGCGGTTGTCAGCGTGCATGGCGGCGTTGAGGATGGGGCGAATGGTGGTATGCAGTACGGCGGTATGCAGGGCGGAGGCGGAATAATGGGTACGGTGAGCGCGATCAATGGGAACACACTTACGGTGACCTCCGTTTCTCGACCGGCGCGTCCGATGCCGGAGCGGGCCACCTCGACACCGGTAACGTCCGTATCTTCAACCGCTTATACGGTGGATGCCACGAACGCAAAGATCTATAAGGGCAGTCCGACCTCGACCGTTTCTGTTTCGGTCATCGCGGTTGGTGATACGTTGATCGTGCAGGGAACCGTAAGCGGCACGAACATCGCCGCAACCGTCATCCGCGACGGCGTAGTGCCGACGATGGGACGTCCGGGCATGGGTGGCAAGGGTCTTGGCCATAGCACGAGTTCCACTCCTACGGGCACCACGTCCATTCAGGGTAATGGCGAGCCGGTCATCGGCGGCAGCGTCACCGCGATAAGCGGCACGACGCTCACGGTGACGAACGCGAGCAATGTTACATACACGATCAATGCAGCCAGTACGACAATCGTCAAAAATGGCACAAGCACCGCGATCGCGAACATTGCGGTTGGCGACAACGTCATCGTGCAGGGCGTCGTAAATGGAAATGCGGTGACCGCATCCTCCATCATCGATCAGGGTGCAAAGCGGGTGAACAGTTCCTCAACGAACGGTTCGTCCACGAAGCCGCAGGGTGGTGGGTTCGGCTTTGGCGGGATATTCAGTGCCATCGGCGGATTCTTCCAGCACCTGTTCGGATTCTAAGATCCGGATATCTTGGAAAATAAATAATAAGAAAAATGGCCCCGATTTCTTCGGGGTCATTTGATTTGGTGGGGATGTCACGCTCTCCGCTAGATCGCCACAAACAAAGGATGGCAGGCTAGCGCGGCGATTATCCGTGAATAGAGAGGCCTCATTCCAACCGTATTGGTCAGTGCCCACTTGTCAGCGAGGCATTCGATCTTGTCGGCCGCTTCCGTTGCGGCGCTTGGTACTTGCCGGTCGCCGTTGAGCGGAATGTGGAACGAATGATCCGCTCCGATAGCTTTCGCGCTGCAATAGTGGCAGAGATTCAGCGAAAGCTCCCTGCGTGCGTCTTCCGGAAGTCTTTGGGCCAATCTTGTGATAACGATTATGCAGTCTTGCGTGCAGGCGTTTACAACACCATGGAGATCTGCGGGGTTGATAACTGCTGTCGACATCGGAACATCCTCCAGGATTGGATTTGCAGACTATACTATAACAGAATATATAGGATTTTGCAAATAAATAAACCCACCGTTGCCTTCGTCGTTGAGTGCCGCGCCGTTTGGCGGTAAGCTTGTGGGATGCCAGCCACCGAATCATCCTCCAATTTTGAAGCACGATACAAACTGTTAAACCCCGAGCAACGCCAGGCGGTGGATACACTTATTGGACCGGTCATGGTGATCGCCGGGCCGGGAACGGGAAAGACGGAGGTACTTACGATGCGCATCGCGAACATCCTGCAAAAGACGGGGATCGCGCCGGAGAAGATCCTCGCGCTCACCTTCACCGAATCCGGCGCGATCGCCATGCGCCGCCGTCTCGTGGAGCTCGTCGGCGCCGATGCATACCGCGTGGAGATCTCCACGTTCCACGGCTTCGCGAACCGCATCATCCGGGATTATCCGGATCATTTTCCGGCGATCATCGGCGCGTCGAGCATCACGGAGATCGAGCAGGTGGATATTTTGCGCAGGCTCATTGATACACTGCCGCTCAAAGATCTCCGTCCGTTCGGCGATCGCTACTATCATCTGCGCGCGATCCTCGGCGCCATCAATGAATTAAAACAGCAAGGCGTTTCGCCCGAGCTCTTTTCCCTCATCGCCGCGGATGCAAAAAAAGATTTTTACGCGAATCCGGATTTGATCAATCAATCGGGCAAGTTTGAAGGAAGGATGAAGGGCAAATATGTGACGGCGGCAAAACAGACGGAGCGGAATTTGGAAGTGGCCGTGATATATGCGGAATATCAGAAGGCACTTGTTGACGCGCGGCAGTACGATTACAGCGATATGATCATGTACGTAGCACTCGCACTCGGGAACGACGACGAGCTCACGCAGGTGCTTCAGTACGCGTACGAATATTTTCTTGTGGACGAACATCAGGATACGAACGACGCGCAGAACAAAATAATAGAGTTCATCGCCGGCGCAAGCGATCGTCCGAATCTTTTCGTGGTGGGGGACGAAAAGCAGGCGATCTATCGTTTCCAGGGCGCGTCGCTCGAGAACTTTCATTACTTCCGCGATCACTACAAAGGCGTTGTGCTGATCGCGTTGCGCAACAATTATCGTTCCACGCAGGCGATCCTTGATACGGCGCAGGCGATATCGCCGCGCGAAGCGACGCTTGTGGCAAGGGCGGGACATAGTGAGATTCCGGCGCACCTCGCGGTGCTGTCATCGCCCGCGGTGGAATATTATTTTATCGCCAAAAAAATAAAAGAGCTGATTGCCGGCACGGATGGCGGGGCACCGGTCAAGGCTGAAGAGATCGCCGTGCTGTATCACAACAATAAAGACGTGATCCCGCTCGCGGCGATGTTGGAGAAACAAAGCGTGCTTTTTACTATTGAATCAAATCAGGATGTGCTGGGGGATGAGGAGATCAAAAAGCTCGTGAGGCTGCTCCGCGCTGTCCAGCACTTCGGCAGCGACGTGTGGCTGGCGGAGGCGTTACACGTGGACTTCTTGGGCATTCCACCGATCGACGTTTACCGGCTCTCTTCTTACGCATTCAAGGAGCGCCGCAAGATGTATGAGGTGATGCAGTATCCGGTCGGGCTTGAGGCCGCGGGCGTGAGCGAGGCCTCAAAATTGGCCTATGGCAAGCTTTTCCAACACCTTTCCGAGTGGCGCCGGGCCGCCAAGAACCGGGGTGCCGGGGAGGCGTTTGAAATGATCGTCTACCAATCAGGGTTCATCCAGGCGGTGCTTAATCACCCTTCCGCAACGGAGAAATTGGCGAAGCTCCACGCACTGTTCGATCTCCTGAAGTCGTTCATTGAGCGGCGGAAGGATTACACACTTGATGATTTTTTCGGATATCTGGATCTGATGGAAGAGCATGACATTTCCATCCGCGGCAAAGACGCCGTGCGCCTGCCGGGCCGCGTTCGTCTGATGACGGCGCACGGATCGAAAGGTTTGGAATTCGACTACGTGTTCATCATGAACGCCGTCGACCGCAAATGGGGTTCACGTTCGCACAAGGAATCCATCAAATTGCCGACAAAGATATATAGAGGAGCAAAAGAAATTGCGCCGGTCGGTGACGACGATGGCGATGAGGCGGCGCAGGCCGCGAGCGACAACGCCGATGAGCGCAATGTTTTCTACGTGGCGCTCACGCGCGCTCGGAAAGAGTTGTTCATTACGATGCCAAAATTGGATCAGGGTGCAAAGGAGCAACTACCCACGCAGTTCATCGCGGAGTTGAAAGAAGATATTTTGAAACCATATACTACGGATGCGTATGAAAAGGATTTCGCCGAGCATCGTCCGGAGATAGAATTCACACCCGCGCATTTGAACGACCCGAAAGTGCCCGAGCTTGAAGACAAGGAATTTTTGAACGAGCTCTTCCGCGCGCAGGGGATCTCCGTGACGGCACTCAATAATTATCTGGAATGTCCGTGGGCATATTTCTACCGCAACCTCGTGCGCATTCCGGAGGCGCCGAACAAGAATCTTTCGTTCGGCAACGCGGTGCACGCCGCGCTCAAGAGTTATTTTGATGCGCTCAGCGGTGGCGATGGCACGCCGGGCGAAGACCGAGGTAAGGAATATCTCGTGCAGCGCTTTGAGGAGTCGCTCGCGCACGAGCCGATCAAAGAGAGCGAATACGAGGAGGCGTTGGAAAAGGGTCGCCGCGCGCTGCCGGTATTTTATGATACCTATCGTGCGACGTGGTCTACATCGTCGGCGAGTGGAAGAGCGCTGAACGAGGCCCGCATTGAAGCGCTGCCGCTTAAGGACGGCACGCTCATTAATGGCAAACTGGATAGAATAGAGTTTCTTGGTGCCGCCGGGGCGCAGGGCATCGCGGCCGACGAACGCGAACCTGTCCGCGTCGTGGACTACAAAACCGGCAAACCGAAGACGCGCAATGACATCGAGGGCAACACGCAATCGAGCGATGGCAACTATAAGCGCCAGCTCGTCTTCTATAAACTTCTGCTTGATAAGGAAGGAAAGCGCGATATGAAGGATGGCGTCATCCAGTTCATCGAACCGGATGATCGCGGCAAAATGCACCGCGAAGAATTTGAGATCACGCCCGGCGAGGTAACGGTGTTGGAGAAGCAGGTAATGGATGTCGCCCGCGAGATATTGGATCTTGGTTTCTGGAATAAGGGCTGCCACGAGCCGGACTGCAAATACTGCGAGCTTAGGAAGGGGATGCGGTAGGGTATAATAAGGATTACGCTTCTCGGCGTCTTTACTATGCTCAAGAGCAAAGGATTTACTCTGATAGAGCTTCTCGTCGTCATAGCGATTATCGCCATCCTTGCGGCAGTCGTCGTTTTGACGCTCAATCCCATAGAACTGCTTCGCCAAGGCAGGGATTCCAACCGCGTGTCGGATATGGCGACGCTTACCGCAGCCATCAACCTGTATAGCACCGATCAGTCGGGGGTATCGGGGTATTCCCTTGGCGCGGTAAATACCATTTATGTTTCCATTCCTGATCCAATGGCAAGTACCACGGCGGGCGACCAGTGTCAGGGGCTTGGCCTGGAATCACTTCCTGCCACATACGCTTATCACTGCGCGACATCTTCTACTTTCAGGAATATTGATGGTACCGGATGGATTCCGGTGAATTTCAAATCGATCTCGTCAGGTCTGCCTATTAGTAATCTCCCCGTCGATCCGGCGAATACCTCGTCGTCGCGGCTTTACTACACCTACACGACGAACGCTGCCCAGTACGAGGTGACGGCGGTGATGGAATCGCAAAAGTACGGCCCCGGCGGAAGCGGCGACGTGATCACTTCCGACGGTGGTCCGCTTGCGAGCGTTTATGAAAAGGGATCAAAGCTCGGTCTGGAGCCGATGGATTACGGCGACGCAAGTCTTATCGGATTCTGGCCGCTGGATGAAGGAAGCAACTCGGTCGCATACGATTATTCCGGTACGAACGCGACCGGCAGTTGGTACGGTTCGCAGGTGGGGACCACGGGCGGTTATTATTCGTCCGGGAAGATCGGTCCGTACACAGGCGCGTTCGACGGCACGAGCACATACGTGGTGAACGCGGCCAACAATTCAGCGTTCACACTGACGAACGCCGTGACGATGGTGGCGTGGGTCAAGGTCAACGCTTCCGGTACGGATATGAAGATCATTTCTAAGCGTCCATCATACGTGCTGACGGTCTATAACAACAACATTCCGGAGACGGAAATTTTCATCGGCGGGAGTTCTCAGGATACGCGTTCCGCGGGCGGGGGAACGACCCTCGTGAACGGCGTATGGTATCAGATCGCGGGTACGTACGATGGCAGTACCGTCAAAACATATGTGAACGGCGTACTCGACCGGCAGGTCTCGGCGAGCGGGATTATGAGCAGTACTACATACGCCATCGATCTCGGCAAGACCGCCGACGGCATCGCAAACTATTTTAACGGTCTCATTGACGACGCCCGTGTTTACAATCGCGCGCTCACCGCAGCGCAGATCGCCGCGCTGTATAACGGAGGGAAGTAGAACGCTTACCAAAGTCTTGAAAACGGCGCAACGGTGGTGTATATTCCCCGATAGCGAGGTATTTGCCCGATGCGCACGTTAAATCCTGAGGCGGCAGTACGCCTCTTACAGCTTGCCGAACAATCGTATCGTCCAGCGGAAATCGTCGCACTTACGGAAGAGATCGAGGGAGACAAAAGAGTACTTGAGCTCAAGGTTTCTATCGGTCGACCGGCCACAAGCGACGAGATTGATGATTACGTCAGGAAGAAACTTCGCCTGGACGGACTTTATTTCCGCTGGGCAGCCGATGAGCTTTAACTCGGTATCATTCAGACAGGGGCGGCTTCGAAGTGGAGCCGCCCTTTTATTGTCCAAATCCCGTCGGAGATATACACTTATCCTATGAATACCAACACTACCACGCAGGGGAAAGGCGAGCCGGTTTTGCATGAGATGGTAACTACGGGCTTTGAGCTGGATAATTATAAAATCGTTAAAAATTTGGGCGTCGCGCGCGGGATCATCGTGCGGTCGCGCAACATCTTTGGCACGATCGGCGGTGCGCTCCAGACCATCGTCGGCGGCAATATCACGCTATACACCAAGCTCTGCGAGGACACGCGTACGCATGCGTTCGACCTCATGCTCAAGCATGCCGGAGAGATGGGCGCGAACGCCGTCATCGGCGCCCGTTATGATGCGACCGAGGTCATGAGCGGCGTCACGGAAGTTTTGGCATACGGCACGGCAGTGGTGGTGGAGAGAAAATAATTGCATGACCGACTGCATCTACTGCACCCTGCTGGAAATAAAAGCCCGCACGCTCAAGCGGAACGATCTCGCGTGGGCGTTTTTGACGAACATCCCGATCACGCCGGGGCACACGCTCGTGGTGCCCGCACGGCACGTGCAGAGATTCGAGGAGTTAACGTCCGACGAGAAGGCGGCGATCTTTGCGCTCGCGGCGGAGGTGAAGGACGCGTTGCGCGCAACATTCGGCGCCGAAGGGTTCAATCATGCGTGGAACGAGGAGGCAGTGGCCGGGCAATCCATCCCGCACTTTCATCTGCACATCATTCCGCGCAAAGCAGGCGATGAGGGCATTACCGAATACGAGCCGCGCAAGTTCATCTATCGGCCGGGTTCGCGCGAAGCGACGCCGGAGGCGGAGCTGCAGGCGATCACGAAAGAAATAATTGAGAAAATGTAGCCATGGCCGTTAAGCGTAATAAACATTTCAAACTGAAACCGGGACAGACGGATTACACAAATATCCGCTGGGCGCCGGTGATTAATTGCGTGGTCACGCACAAAGGGAAAGTGTTGCTCGTTCAGCGGGACAAGGATCTCAACTTTTATCCCGGTTATTGGAACGGCATCTCGGGATTTTTGGATGATGGAAAGGGCTTGCAAGAAAAAGTGAAGGAAGAGCTCCGCGAGGAACTTGGCATATCGGCGAAAGATATCCTTTCCATTAAGCCGGGGGAAGTGTTTGATCAGGAAGCGCCGAAATATAAGAAGACGTGGATCGTGCATCCCGTGCTCGTGCGGGTGAAGACCGACAAGGTATCGCTTGATTGGGAAGCACGGAAGTTCATTTGGACCTCCATAATTGCCGCCAAGAAAATGAAATTGCTACCGGGATTCAAAATGGTGCTCGCGAAGGTGGGAAAGATAACATAATAAGCACTATGGATATTGAAAAAGAGATACTCGCCATCAAGGAGCGCAACGTGCGGGTAGAAGCAGACAAGGCTTGGGAGAGGAGCAGTCTCCGGATCCTGTCGGTGGCCGCCATAACCTATATCGTCGCCGCACTCGTGCTCTATCTCATCGGCGTTGCAACTTTTCTCCTTAGCGCCCTCGTGCCGACCATCGGCTACCTCCTTTCCACGCAATCGTTGCCGATCATCAAGCGGTGGTGGATATCCAGATTCATGAGGGAGCGACAAAAAAGTAATATTTAATGAATGGAAGAAATAAAAGGCAGTCCACATGAACGGATAAGCCCGACGGCGTGGATCGTCGCGCGCCAAAGGACGCTGACCGACATTCCGTATTCCCGGGATGTTTTTGACGAACTTCAGACGATCATGAAAGCGACGCGGTCCGCCGAAGAAATGAAAAAGATGGAGGATTTGTTCGAGCCGGAAATTACCCCCTTTATGGAAGCAAGGGTGAAGCTTGTTAACCGGATATTAAAAGAACGGGGAGCCAAACAGATACTTGAGCTCGCCGCGGGATTTTCTCAGCGGGGCATGGAAATGACCGAGGACTCTGCGGTGGAATTTGTCGAGATGGACCTGCCGGGCATCATGAAAGAAAAGAGGGGAATCGTGAAGGCGCTGATAGCGGCTTCAAAAATATCACCACGGCAAAACCTCTATTTTTATGATGGCGACGCGCTTGATGAGAACGACTTGTCCGCAGCAACGAAGATGTTTAAAAAAGAACCGGTCGCAGTGGTGTGCGAGGGCCTCCTGTCTTATATGAACTTCGAAGAGAAGGCGAAGGCGGCGCACAACGTGCATCGGTTGTTGGAAATATTTGGCGGCGCGTGGATAACCCCGGATCTTTCTCTGTGGTCCAGCGGGAAAACCCAAAAAGTAAATAATCAGGTGGCGGCCATCACCGGCATCGATAAACAAAAGATCTCTTTTGAGAATGAAGCGGCTGCCCGTGCGTTCTTCGAAGAGCAGGGGTTCGTCGTGGAAAGCCATAGTTTCAAAGAGGTATTGGACGAACTCTCATCGCCCGCGGAACTTGGTCTTTCCCGCGATCGGACCATAGATATCCTCGGCTCCCGCGCGGTATTTGTTATGACATCGCAAAATAATAACAATTAATCCCATGCGCATAGGCATTGATTTTGACGAGACGGTGGCGGATTCCATCCAGATGATCATCAAGCTGCATAACAAGCAGTACGGCACGAACTATAAAAAGGAAGAGGTCGTGAAGTATAAGGTTGAGGAGATCTGGGATGGGACCAAAGAGGAATGGATGGCAAAGCTGGATGATTTTTTCTCGGCAAAAAACGTGAAAAACCTGGATCCGGTCGCGGGTGCGATTCCGGCGATCGATGCGTTAAAGAAAGCCGGACATGAGCTGTATATCATCACCGCGCGGGGAGAGGGTGATGTTGAGGCGACGGAGCTGTGGCTTAAGAAACATTTCCCGGAGACCTTCAAAGGAATTCATTACGCGCATGTGCGGTCGGAGGATCCGGCCAAGAAGCGTAAAAAAGCGGACATATGTAAAGAGCTTGGCGTGAAACTGATGATCGATGATCACATGAGCGTCGCAAAGAATTGTTCCGAGGAGGGGATCCGGGTATTGCTCATCGACGAGCCGTGGAATCAAGGAGAGCTGCCGGAGCACGTGGAACGCGTTTTTTCCTGGGAGGAGATCGTGAAAAAACTTTCTTGATGTGTAAACTATCGGCATGATCAAAGCTGCCATATTCGACCTTAACGGTATTTTCCTCCAAAGCCCAAAGTTGAGCGATCGCTTTACGAAAGATTTTGGCGTGCCGGCGGAAATATTTTTACCGAAACTTTCGGAAATCATGGACAAGGTGCGTCAACCGAACGCGGGTAAGGCGTTCGAATTCTGGGATCCGGCGCTAAAAGAATGGAAGGTGAATTTCTCAGAGCAGGAATTCTGGGATTATTGGTTCAAGGCGGAGGTGCAATCGGATGCGATGATCGCTTTCGCGCGCGAGCTTCACGGAAAAGGAATCAAGGTTTTCATCCTCTCTAATAACTTCAAAGAGCGTGCGGAATATTATGGGCACTATCCGTGGATCCATGATGCCGTCGATAAAGTATATTTCTCTTGGCAAACGGGATTCGTAAAGCCCGATCCGCGCGCGTGGGAATTGGTGCTGCGCGAGAATGACCTGAGGCCGGAGGAGTGCGTGTACTTTGATGATCAGGAAAAGAATCTCAAAGCCGCAGAGAGCATTGGCATCAAATCGTTCGTGTTTACGAATGAGGCGGAGCTTGAGAAGACGGTGAAGGGGTTACTGTAGGGCGGTATATAATAACTACATGATCATCAAACACGCAACGCAGGTTGGGGATCCTATCATTCGCGCGAAAGCAAAGCCCGTCGTTGTAACCTCAAAACAGAATAAGAAGGTCGTCAGAGACCTCATCGACTCCATGCGTTTTCACGGTCTTGTTGGGATGGCTGCGCCGCAGATCGGAATTCCGCAACGAATATTCGTGACGGAGATCCGAAAAACAAAGGCCAGAACTCCGAATCAATTGGATCCCGTGCGGACGTTCATCAACCCAAAGATGATCGGCTATTCCACAAAAAAAGTGTTCAGCTACGAAGGCTGTGGAAGCGTGGCTGCTGCGGGATTATTCGCCGATGTGAAGCGTTCGCAGGCGGTGGTCATCGAGGCCTTTGACGAGAAGGGCAAAAAGTTCCGCCTGCGAGCGAATGGATTGCTTGCGAGAATTATTCAGCATGAGTTTGATCACTTGGAAGGAAAAGTATTTCTCGATCGCTTATCGGACATGAAAAGCGTTATGAGCAGGAGCGAGTATCTGCGGCGTTAATTGACTCAACGCTGAAAATTTGGTATAATCCCGCCAGACCTTTTAGAGGTTAACAGAGGTCAAATTTCGCAAACGAGGTGGAAAAATGGGGTATCTCTCATCGTACCAATTCCCAACAAGAGACGTCGAGTTGGGGGATAACGCGCTCATGGAACTGTGCATGTTGTTTTGGGCCGCGGTCATCGTGGCTCTTGCATGGTTTACCAACTTCCCGGGCAATGTTCCATACCGGCTTTGGGTAGCTGGTATGGTGGCATGCGCTCCGGTCGTCGCAATGATCGGTGCGCGAAGAGACAAAGAGACCACGGTTTCCCGGGAGATGATCTATTTCTTCCGCCCGGGATTCGCCTCTCTCAGGATGGTCTTCTGGCCTATCACGATGCTCGTCGCATGCTTCGGCGGTTCGCTGCGAAGCGGGCTGATCGAAAGCTTGTCTAACGATCTTTTCCACAAGCACGGCCGGAACGGAATGCGATGCAACACGGCGTACGAGATCGCAGCGGCACGCGTGGGGTCTTACGACCGTTATTGCGACAAGGTCGAGACCGGAGCGACGTATGTGGCCGAGGGAGCAAGAGAGCTTCCCGCGGTGGCATGCCGGACGACGGTACTCGCCGCGACGCTCAGTGGCGTTGCGGGGACGGTGGTGTGCGCGGCGCAGGATCAAAAACCCGCGCATGTGCCCACAACATCCGTGCTCCTCGTGCGCACCGGGCAGAATCTGCAGGCGCCCTACACCGGAACGTATCATCTTGCCGAGCTGTTTCAAATGCGTGGCAGGTGGATCGCTCCGGATATGGGCTACGTGGACTTTGCCACCAATACCTACCGTGAGTTCTTCGCGGGTGGGGGATACACGGTCGTCAATCGCAAGAAGGCCACGCTGTCCCTCGAAGGATTCTTCGTCCAGGACACTGGTCCGGCGGCAAAGGGTGCGCGCTACTTCTGGGCAAACCCGATCATGACGGTGCAATTCACGCCGAAGTGGACGTGGCAAACCGGCTACATCTCATATCTCCCGATCAACCATTCTGGAACTTTCCAGCAGGTTTTGGAACGGTCCAAGATGCAGTACGCTTTCACAAAGTCGGTGAAGGCGGGCGCGGGGTATGCGATGTATCAAACACCGGGCAAGCCGGTGCAGAACAAGCCGTTTGCCACCATCACTTTTGCCACTCGGGCTGGCTCGATCGAACTTTGGGCGCAACATGTACCCAAGGGCGCTCAGGTGCAGGCGCGATATGTTTTCGCGCACACCGGCCGCTGATCACTGACCCTCTGTTTCTCTTTTCTTTTGACCGAAGGCCGAGCGCTTACAAACGCTCGGCCTTTTTTCATTGACTTTGCCCCCGGATTCCATAGACTGATGCCAGCGACTCTGACCTGTGGTATTCGCGTTTTTGCCATAGCAGAGAGACGACCAGTCAATCCGACCGTTCCCGACGAGGATTGATAGAACAAGAGGAACACATGCACAGCGACGAATTCACGCAGTTTCTGGAGGGGCTCAGCACGCTCAACTTCAGTTCCGTTCCCCGGACATGGAAAGAGGCATATGCTCTCGCCGCCATGTCTCACAGCACCCAAACGCTGTTCAGCTCCGAGTGGATGAATCACTTTTCACCGGTTGAAAACCTTTTGGCGCTCGACCCGGTCGACGCTTCGGGGTGGCGGCTTGCAACCCTCAAAGCGGTTCAGACGGCTCTCATGTTTTGCCAGGACTGGGGAAACGAAAAAGCGGAGCTCGATTCACGGCTGCGCATGATCGAATCATCCCGTGTGAGCGGAATGAGGGAGAAGCGGGATCAGCCAATCGTCCTTGTTCGTACCGAGGTGGGCGACGATGGCAAGCTCAAGGTGCGCGAAGTAAGCGCCGCCCGGATCGTGCTTCCGTTAAAGCTCACCCTGCATCGCACCAAAGAAAAAGCGTGGGTGATGTCTGATGTCACGGAACTCTTCCGGGTGACGCTCACGGCGGGATCCACGGCATTCTATCGCGCTTTGCGGTTGATCGAGGGCACCGCGCTCGCGACCGGTGTCGGTGATTGGGGAGTGGACGAAGGACTCCTTCTCTCATTGCATTGGGTCTTTGCTGCAAGCATGGATGTCAAGCCGTTGGATGAGGTGGAGAAATTCCTCTCGGATCGTTCGGGATGTGTTTCGATCAGCACCGCCCGTCGGCTGATGCGGCAGGTTCTTCCTGCATGACCAGCAACCAAAAGGGAGTTTGAGATTTTCGGAGGCGTATCGTAAGATGCGCCTTTTTCTTTTGCCGGGTATATAATCTCCTTATGCCAACCGAACATTTCCGCCCATTCGTCGCCGTATATCTGCTCTTTGTTCGGGACGGGAAGATTTTGCTGTTGCGCCGGGCAAACACGGGCTATCAGGACGGGATGTACAGTTTGGTGGCCGGGCACATAGACGGTGGCGAGACGCTTCGCGCCGCTGCCGCCCGCGAGGCAAAGGAGGAGGCCGGGGTGGACATCGCGGTAGATGACCTGCTCCTCAAGGTGGTCATGCACCGACTGGTGGACAGGGAATATCTTGATTTCATTTTTGAGGCCGCCAAGTGGCAGGGCAAGCTCACGAACATGGAGCTGGACAAGTGCGACGATCTCCGCTGGTTCCCACTCGATGCATTGCCTGACAACGTCATTCCCTACGTCAAAGAAGTGATCCGAGCTTATCGCGAAGGCGTGGGGTACGTGGAGGTGGGGCGGTAGGGATAATAAAATAATTTCGCCACTAAATGTGGTATAGTAATTAAAATAATTAACCAAAAGCCATGAATAAAAATGCGTGGTGGGGGATTGTTGCGGTCGTGGTTGTTGTGTCGGCCATCGTTTCATTGATAACTATTAAGATCGCCGCCCCGTCGGGAACGGCGCAGGCACAGTCAGTTTATAGTAAGGTGATTAAATCCGGCGTCATTACCGCGTGTTATTTAGAGTATCCGCCAGCCATCATTAAAGACCCGAATTCAGGAAAACTTTCGGGTATTTTTTATGATGCGCTAAACAAAGCTGCTGCGAATATGGGCTTGAAAGTTGATTGGGCTGTGGAAGAAGGATGGGCCGATCTTATCCCATCGTTGAATGCGAACAAGTGCGACATTATTGGTTCACCGGCGTGGAGCAACTCTGCGCGCGCTGCAGGTGCGGAATTTTCGGTGCCTCTCTACTATAGTGCGATCAACGCATATGTCCGCGCAAACGATAATCGCTTCAATGGCAACCCGTTCATCGCAAACGATGCGCAATATACCGTGATGGATGAAGATGGCGAGACCTCGCAGGTGATTGTCGGGCAGATGTTCCCGAAGGCAAAAGAGGTTACCGTTCCGCAGAATGCGGACTTGTCGCTCATGTTGCTGGATGTCGTAGATAAAAAAGCGGATATGACGTTCGTTGAAGCGAGCATCGCCAATCAGTTTTTAGCGACCCATCCGGGTTCGCTCAAAAACGCCGACCCGAATACGCCGGTGGCTGTTTACGGCAACATCTATCTCATCAAAAAAGGAGAATTCGAATTCCAGACGATGATTAACAATGCGATGGACGAGCTTCTTGGTAACGGATATATTAGTGAGCTCATCACGCAATACGGCAAGCAATATCCTGGTGGGTTCTATACCGACGCAGCGCCGTACGTCGTCCCGAAAGGGAACTAACCAATGCTGTCGGTCTTCGATATTATCGTTCGATACAAAGAGGCCTTGGCTAGAGGTCTCTTTGTCACTCTGCAACTTTCGTTGACCATTTGGATCTCTGGCATTGTCTTTGGAATCCTTATTGGCTATCTTGGAGCAAAATTTAGAAAGAGCGTCGGCGTACCATCACGGGTCATTTCGTTTGTCCTCGCCGGAGTCCCGATCTTGGTATTGCTATTCTGGCTCTATTATCCTGCGGAGACATTGTTGCGGATCAACACGGACCCGTTCTATGTTGCGGCACTCGCGCTATCCATCGTGAATATTTTTCTCGTTGCGGATCTTACGCGAAATGCACTAACCAATTTCCCCAACGAATATAAGCTTGCGGCAAAAGTATGTGGAATGTCTCAGAAGGACACGTTTAAAACGATCGAGCTGCCAATCATCCTTCGTCAGATTCTCCCCGGTTTACTTGGTATTCAGGTAAATATGCTTCAATTGACGCTGTTTGCCAGCATCATTACGGTTGGTGAGATTTTCCGCGTCGCCGAGCAAATCAACGCGCAGATCTATGAGCCGGTGGAGATCTACTCCGCGCTCGCAATTTTCTTTTTGATTATCTGTCTGCCGCTGAACGGTCTCGCCTTATGGCTGAAACATAAACTCACGCGGGATATTTCCGAATCCTAATATGCTTATCGCCAAAAACATTACCAAGAAATATCAGGGCGTGGAGATTTTGAAGAGCGTTGATGTCTCGATTATTCCCGGCAAGATCACGGCGCTCATTGGGCCAAGCGGTGCGGGAAAGACAACGCTGTTACGTTCGCTGGCGTTGCTTGATCTTCCTGATTCCGGCGAGATTCTTATTGATGATGAAAAGTATGCTTTCCCGTTGAATGGCGCTGAGATGAAGAATCCATGGCCGGATGTTTCGATTGTTTTCCAGCAGCTTTTTTTGTGGCCGCATCTTACCATCCGCGAAAACATTCTCTTGCCACTTAGAGTAAAAAATATCGATCGTACCGCCGAGCTTAAAAAATTCATCGAGCTTTTCGGGATGGGGGATTTTGTCGACAACTATCCGAATCAGGCCTCGCTTGGTCAGCGGCAACGTGCGGCAATCGTTCGGGCACTTATGCTTCATCCCAAATATCTTTTGCTCGACGAGATCACGTCATCGCTCGATGTGGAGCAGGTGAGCATTATTCTCTCGCATTTAAACGTTGTTCGCGACGCTGGCGTGGGCGTGCTCATAGTGACCCACCTCATCAACTTCGCCGAGCAGGCGAGCGACCAGATCATCTTTTTAGACAACGGCCAGATCTTGGAGACCGGCAAGGAAGTTATCAAGAACCCGACCCATCCGAGAATCAAGAAGTTCTTGTCGATGGTGAGGGAGGTGAGCTGAAGGGCTCCGCGCGAGGCATTCTCCCTCCTGTTAATTAATATCCCCACATGCTCCAATCCACTGCTTTAGCCCTGCTTAAGACGGGCGAGAACGTATTCCTGACCGGGGCGCCGGGCGCTGGCAAGACGTACGTGCTCAACCAATATATCGATTTCCTGAACCAGCACGAGGTGGAGGCGGCCGTGACGGCGTACACCGGGATCGCGGCGAGCCACATCAACGGGCGCACGCTCCATTCGTGGGCGGGGCTGACGCGCGGGCCCATGCACGAGGATGCGCAGGAGGTGGATCGCGTGCGCGCGAACGAGTTTCTGACCGACCGCATCCGCCGCGCGCGGGTGCTTATTATAGACGAGATCAGCATGTTGCATCCCGCGCAGTTCGATCGCGTGGACCTGATCTGCCGCACCGCGCGGAACTCACCCGAGCCGTTCGGGGGATTACAGCTCATCTGCTGCGGCGACTTCTTTCAGATCCCGCCGGTGAACGGTGAGAGCGAGAAATTTGTGATCGACTCCGCCGCGTGGAAGAACGCCGGGATGCACATCTGCTATTTACACGAACAACATCGGCAGGCGAACGCGTCCGGCGACGAGTTGCTGGAAATTTTGGCCGCCATCCGCGGCAACGCAGTGACGCCGGATATCGTTGCCAAGCTTGATGCGCGCATCGGCGTCGCAGTGGATGCGCCGATCGGTATCGCGCGCCTCTATACGCATCGCGAGAATGTGGACGAGATCAACACCGCAGAGCTGCGCAAGCTCACGACGCAGGATGTCGTGTACGACGTCTATCAAAACGGCCCGCTCGCGCTCGTGGAGAAATTAAAAAAAGATAACGACGTGCCGGACAAGCTGGTGCTCAAGATCGGCGCGCGCGTGATGTTTACGAAGAATAATATGGGTGCGGGATATGTGAATGGCACACTGGGCGAAGTGATCGGATTTGAGAACGGGGGAGACGGTGATTCTGCAACGGCGGGAGCTGCTGCTGTGGAGGCGAATCCCGTCATCATGACGTTCGATAAAAAGCGCATCACGCCGGGCCGCTTCCAGTGGAAGGTGGAGGAGGGCGGCAAAGTGCGCGCGAGAGTCTCTCAGTTGCCGCTCAAGCTCGCGTGGGCCATCACGGTGCACAAGAGCCAGGGGATGACGCTCGACGCCGCAGTGATTGACCTCGGCAGCGCCTTTGAGCGCGGCATGGGCTACGTGGCGCTCTCGCGCGTGCGGGAGCTCAAGAACATCTCTTTGATAGGGTTCAACGAGGTGGCTCTGCAAGTGAGCCCGCGCGTGCAATCGCTGGATGCCGGCTTCCGCGCCGACTCGCGGCACGCGGAGGAGTATGTGGCCTCGTTTGGCGAGGACGAGCTGCGCGCCGCGCAAAGCGAGTTCATCCGCCGCGCCGGCGAGGAATCCGGACCGCATGGCCATAACACTGCCGGCACCGTCTTTGACGACCTGCGCATAGACTACACCGACATTGACGAGATGCCGGTGGCGGATTTCTAAGCCGGTCATTTAAGAAAGATTTAATCTCCGATACTGTATAATTGAGGGCATGCGCGAAAGGTCGTCGAGCGGGAATATAAACGTAACAACAAATACGATGGCAGACGAGATCAATGATCCGGAGTTGGAAGAGGAGGTCAAAGATGAGGAGTTGAATACCGACGATACGCCGACGGACGATAACGGCGAAGCGAAGGAATAGCGGCGATGAAGATTTTTGTGCGCGCGAAACCCGGCGTCAAGAAAGCATACGTCAAAGAAACCACGGACCTTTTTGAAAAGAACGGCGAGCGGCACTTTGTGGTGGCGGTGGGTGAACGCGCAGTGGAAGGCGCCGCGAATCGGGCGATAGAGAGATCGCTCGCAGAATATTTTGATGTGTCCGCCTCGCGCGTGCGAATCGTCTCCGGGCAGACGGCAAAAGAGAAAGTGGTTGAGATCTCCTGAGAGAGAAAATAACCAAGAAAACGGCGCGATGGTTTTGTCATCGCGCCAGGAGCACCTTTCTTATTTCCACGCTTCGCGTTGGAGGAATCCTTCGTGGATCGGATTGATTGGCCTTGGTTGGCCGATTTTTTCATTTCGCTCGGCTATGAACCTTAGATAATCGATCTGATCGTGCGGCGGCGGCACGCCACGTTCGCCGGGAATGGGGGCGGGGTGGGGCAGTAGGTGGCTGAGTGCTGAGCTCATCACAAACCTCCTGATCCTTTTCTGTTTTCAGTATAGCACTCGGTACATTGTTGTATGATGTAGGTATATGGAAATTTCATCTCGCGTGGCGGTCGTGGGGGCGGGGGAGCTCGGGCGTGCGATCGGGGTTCTGCTCAAGGAGAAAAATATCGAGACCGAGTTTTGGGATGCCGACCCGGCGGCTGTGCCGGGTGAGCGTCCGCTTGCGGAGCTTATCCCGACGGCGGGCCATGTTTTGTTCTGTGTGCCTTCCTGGGCGATGCGAGCGGCGGTGACGGGCGTTCTGCCGTATCTTGCTCCGGGAGCCACCGTGGTGTCCTTTGCCAAGGGGATAGAGAAGGATTCCCTGCAGACAATGGCCGAGATGGTACCGACCCTGCTTCCTGCCGGGACCCCGTTCATGGTGGTCGGTGGACCGATGCTTGCTGCGGAGATCGTGGCGGGAAGCGCGGCTATCGGCGTGTTCGCATCGCAGGACGAGGCGGCGCTCGCATGGGCGCGGGAAACGTTCGCAAGCCAGCATTTTCGCGTGGAAACGACTGCCGATGCGGCAAGCGTGGCGCTCGCCGGCGTGCTTAAGAATGTATACGCCGTTGCCCTTGGTATTGCCGACGGGCTCGGCGTTTCCGGCAACGAGAAGGGATGGGTCACTTCGGCCGCCGTGAAGGAGATGGCGGACGTTGCGATGGCGCTTGGCGCCGATCCGAAGATCATCTTGGGAAGCGCAGGCGTCGGCGACCTTATCGCCACCGGCTATAGCGTACATTCGCGCAACCGCGAAGCGGGCATTGAGATCGTTGCGACGGGCAAGTGCAATATCCGCGGCGAGGGATTGAACTCGCTTCCGTTCCTCATGGCCCGCCTCGGCGAGAAAGCATCATCGTTTCCGTTGATGACGCTCGTGCACGAGATCGGGATCGTGTGTTCGCCGGCGCGTCCGGCGATGGAGGAATATTTCAATCGCGCCGCTGAAAAATAGTTGAGGCTACGCTCCGCCGCTCTGGCGCCACAGTGATTCGAATAGTATCTCCATCGTGTGATGGATGTCTTGGTCTTCTATCAAAATACCCACGGGGCGTTTTTTGTTGAGCGAGATGATCGCCACTTTGTTCGCGTAGATGAAATTGCAGTTGTTGATCTCGATGCCTGCGGGCAGGAACTGCGTCGTGCGAAGCTCTTCGCCGTCGCGCGCCTTCAGCTCCGCCGCCGCTTTGGATTTTGGCGTGAGGATGCGGATGCGGAGATATTGCCGGTAGCGGCTCTCTATGAAATCGTCCATGTAATTTTCGCCGAGGAGACTTTTCCATTCGTCCCAAGAGAGGATCGCGGAGATGTGATGTTTTGATTCCAGGATATCGCTCATGATCTGGCGGATCTCCTCCACGCCGCCGTACGCGCGCACGGTCGGTTTGACGCCGGTGTCGTGGCGAAGCGATTGCAGTTCGGGGAGGACGAGCTTCAGCGCCGCTTCGCGCTCTTTGACGCTGATCATCAGCCGCTCCGGATTCTCCGCCGCCCAGATCTTCCGCTTGCGCTGGATATACGCGTTCATCAAACCCTTCTTATTGAGGGAGTTGATGATGAGGTTGACCGTAGTGCGCGGCAGGCGAGCCTTGGCGGCGATGTCCGTGGCGGTGCTGCCTCCCAATTCAAGCGCCGCAAGGTACACCGCGGCCTCTTGCGGACTGTATCCAAGCTGCTCAATGACGGCTTTTAGGTGCATATGGGATATTTTCTAAAATTATAGCACATTTTCCAAAAATGGTGACAAGAATGTTGTCACATTTTTAATGCGGTTTATTAAGAAATTATAAAGGTATTTCCGAGGCGCGCTCCACATGTGACAACGCGTTTTGGTTATGCACAGGGACCGCTTGCTATGCGGGCGCGGACTTCGGCATGACAATGGATATACCATGACAAAAAATAACAGCTTTGCGGAGGTGCGAAAGCGGGATGGTCGAATAGTTCCGTTTGATCAGGACAGGATAACAAGCGCAATTTCGCGCGCGATGTCGGCGACGCGGGAAGGTTCCGCGCAGGCAGCCGAAAAAGTGTCCGAGCAGGTGATCGGCGCGCTCATGAAGAAATATCCCGCAGGACACGTGCCGACGATCGAGGAGATCCAGGATATCGTGGAGACACAGCTTATTTTGATGGATTTTCAGAAGACCGCGAAAGCCTATATTCTCTATCGTAACGAGCGCTCGCAGTTGCGCGAGAACACGAAGGAGATCCCGGAATATGTGACGAAACTTGCCACTGCGAGCAAGCATTATTTTCATAATCAGCTGGCGGAATTCGTCTATTATCGCACCTACGCGAACTGGATCCCGGAGGAGGGCCGTCGCGAGACATGGATCGAGACGGTGGAGCGCTACATGTCGTTCATGAAAGAGAATCTTGGCGACAAACTGACCGCCGAAGAATACGCGGAAGTGACTGACGCGATCCTCCATCAGGAGGCGATGCCGTCAATGCGGTTATTGCAGTTCGCCGGCACCGCGGCGCGGGCCACGAACGTGTGTGCGTACAACTGCTCGTTCACCGCGCCGCAGAAGCTGGAGGACTTTGCGGAGATCATGTACATCTCCATGTGCGGCACGGGCGCGGGATTTTCCGTGGAGAGTCAGAACGTGCAGAAGCTTCCGCAGATCAAGCGCCAACACGGGAAGAAAGTGAGGACGCATACGGTGGCGGACAGCAAGGAAGGATGGGCGGACGCGCTCACGCTCGGGTTGCGTACGTGGTTTGAAGGAAAGGATATCGAGTTCGATCTCTCCGAGCTCCGGCCGGCCGGCGCACGCTTGAAGACGATGGGCGGCAAGAGCTCCGGCCCGGAGCCGCTCCGCTCGCTCCTCGCGTTCGCGCGCGCGAAGATCCTCTCAAAACAAGGACGCCGTCTTTCGAACATCGATGTGCACGATATCTGCTGCAAGATCGGCGAGGTGGTGGTGGCGGGCGGCGTACGCCGCAGCGCGATGATCTCGCTCTCCGACCTTGATGACAAAGAGATGCAGGCGGCAAAGACGGGCCAGTTCTATTTCGCGGACCCACAGCGCTCCATGGCGAACAACTCCGCGGTCTACACGCGTAAGCCGGATGCGGAACAGTTCATGGAGGAATGGCTTGCGCTCGCAAAGAGCCATACCGGTGAGCGGGGGATATTCAACCGCGGCAGCCTTGCAATGCAGATCCCGAAGCGCCGCAAGCGCATCCTTGGGCAGAAGATATTGAAGATCGGCACGAATCCGTGCGGCGAGATCTTGCTCCAGCCGAAACAGTTCTGCAATCTCTCGGAGGTGGTCGCGCGCGCGGAGGATACGGAAGAGACATTGCTCACGAAGATCCGCATCGCGGCGATCCTCGGCACCTATCAATCCACCCTCACGTATTTCCCGTATCTTTCCAAAGATTGGAAAAAGAATTGCGAAGCGGAGCGGTTGCTGGGCGTCTCCATCACGGGCCAGTGGGATTGTCCGGCGGTGCGCAACGAAGCGGTGCTTTCCATGTTGCGCGACCGCGCGGTCGCGGTCAACAAAGAATATGCGAAGAGATTCGGCGTTCCGGCATCGTCATCCGTCACGTGCGTGAAGCCGTCCGGCACAGTATCGCAGACCGTTGATGCGGCATCGGGCCTGCACGCGCGGCATGCGGCATTCTACATCCGCCGCGTGCGCATCTCCGCCACCGACGCATTGTTCCATATGATGAAAGACCAGAAAGTGCCGTACTTCCCGGAGGTCGGGCAGTCCATTTCTTCAGCCTCCACGTTCGTGTTCGAGTTTCCGGTCAAAGCGCCGGAAGGCGCGGTGCTCAAGGACGATCTTTCCGCGATCGACCAGCTGGAATACTGGCGCAAGGTGAAGGTCAATTTCACCGAACATAATCCGTCGGTGACGATCTCCGTCGGCGAGAACGAATGGATCGCGGTGGCGCACTGGCTCTATGAGCACTGGGACATGATCGGGGGATTGTCGTTCCTGCCTCGCGAGAGCCATGCCTATCTGCTCGCGCCGTACGAAGAGATCACGAAGGAACGGTACGAAGAGATGGCCGCCAACCTTCCGGCGATCGATTTCTCGCAGATATTGCTTTATGAGAAGACGGATTCCACCGACGTCAAAAAGGAATTGGCATGCGTGAGCGGCGTGTGTGAGATCGACGACGTGCATACTGACGCCTCGGTCGTCGAATCCACCATTGCGAAAAGCTGATGTACGAAAAGATCCTCAAGCCGATATTCTTCCGCTTCGATCCGGAACACGTCCATGATTTTTTCGCGTGGTTCGGCGAAACGTTGGGGGTCTTTCCGCTGACGCGCTGGATGGTTTCCGTTGCATGTGATTACGAACATCCGTCGCTCGCGTCCCGCGTGGCGGGGATCGATTTTCGAAATCCGATCGGACTTGGCGCCGGGTTTGATAAGGATGTGCGGCTGACGAAGATCATGCCGGCGGTCGGGTTCGGGTTCATGGAGGTGGGCGCGATCACTCATTTTCCGTACGAAGGAAACAAGGGTCCGCGCCTCGCGCGGCTTCCCGGCGACCAAGGGCTTGTGGTGAACTACGGGTTGAAGAACTATGGCGCGGAGGCGATACGGAAGAAGATGGAGCATCTGCATCCGGACACGCCGGTGGGCGTGAATATCGCGAAGACGAACCGTGCGGACATCAAAGGGGAGAAGTCGGTGGAGGACTACATCGTCTCGTACAAGATGCTCGCGCCGTATTTTTCGTACGTCACGCTGAACATCTCGTGTCCGAACGCGCAGGACGGATGTACGTTCCAGGATCCGCAGCTGCTGGATCGGCTTCTTTCCGCGCTTGATGCCGAACTGCGCTACGATGCGCCGATATTTCTGAAGATATCAAGCCATCTTTCCGTGCCGGAGGTGGACGCGATCCTGGATGTCGTGAAAAAGTATTCGTTCATCACCGGATTTGTGGTCTCAAATCTTGCGAAGCGCCGCGAGATGCTTGCATTGCGCTCTACGCAAAAAGAACTGGGTGTCATTCCGGCGGGCGGCATTTCCGGCGCGCCGCTCAAACGGATCTCTACGGAGATGGTGCGGCATATGTATGAGAAGACGGGCGGCAAATACGTATTAATCGGCCTTGGCGGCGTGTTCACCGCGGAGGACGCGTACGAGAAGATCAAAGCGGGTGCGTCGCTCGTGCAAATAGTGACGGGGCTCATCTATGGCGGACCGATGGCGGTGAAGCGGATCAATAAAGGACTTGTGAAGCTCCTCGCGCGCGACGGGTATGCGACGGTGGCCGATGCGGTGGGGAAGTCGTGATAAACTTATAGCATTATGAAGATCCAGAATTTTAATGAGCTTGCAACGACGGATGCCCGTCGCGCGCTGCTTACCATCGCGGAAGCCGGATACGAAGCGATCGACACGACGATGGTGCTTGCGAAAACAATGCGCCTGGATGGGAACACGCTCACGCTTGCGGATCAAACCATAGACCTGGCCGGCGTCGGAAAGATCGTTTTCATCGGGATCGGTAAGTGTGCCGTAGAAGCCGGGGTGTTCGCGGAAGGATTGCTTGGCGACCGCATCGCGGATGGCGTGGTGGTGGATGTAAAGCCATGTCCGCCACTCACGCACATAAAAACGTTCATGGGCACGCATCCGTTGCCGTCGGACGAGAACCTGCGCGCCGCGGAGGCCATCGTAGCCGCCGTCACGGGGCTTACGGAAAAAGATCTTGTTGTGTTCGTGATCTCCGGCGGCGGATCGACGTTGCTTTTTCTTCCGGAAGACAAAACAAGTCGCGAGGAGATCCCCATCATGCAGGCGCTTATCGACGCCGGTGCGACGATCCGGGAGATCAATACCATTCGAAAACATCTCTCGTACGCGCGCGGCGGCAACCTGGCAAAGGATGCCTACCCCGCACGGGTGATCTCGCTCATCTTTTCCGACGTGGTGGGCGACGATCCTTCATTCATCGCTTCCGGGCCGACGGTAAGGGATGAGACGACGATGGCGGATGCTTCCGCCGTGCTCGCCAAGTTCGACATACTAAAAAAGTGCAATAGGGAAAAGTGCGGTCTCATCGAAACGCCGAAGGACGATAACTATTTTGCGAACGTTTCAAATATGCTGGTGGTCTCGAATCGCCATGCGCTCGAGGCAATGAAAACTACGGCGGAGCGGCTCGGGCTTGCGGCGGAGATCCGCGGGAGCGATCTGACGGGCGAAGCGGACGATGTGGGCAAGGTGATCGCGGATGCGGTCCGTGCCGCTCCGCCGCGCACGGCGCTCCTCTGGGCGGGTGAGACGACGGTAACGGTGCACAACCCAGCGGGACGAGGCGGAAGGAATCTGGAGCTCTGCGCCTCCGCGCTGCGGTTTGTGAGCGAGGGCGAGGAGATACTATCATTCGCGTCGGACGGACGCGATCACGGGGAGTTCGCGGGAGCAATATGCGATACTATAACAAGAAAGGCCGCGGGGGACCTGGGCGTGGATCCCGAAACATTTCGCGCGGCGGACGATACATACGGATTGTTCGAAAAAATAGGGAATTACGTGATGACGGGGGACACGGGATCGAATGTGTCGGACCTCATTATCGGATTGAAGTTTGATTAAATTTAAAACATTAAAATTATATGAAAAAATATATATTAAAATTTGAGGAAGTCGGCATCAAGGATGTCGGGATGGTAGGAGGCAAGAACGCGTCGTTGGGCGAGATGATCCGGACACTTGGCGCGAAAGGCGTGCCCGTGCCGTCGGGATTCACCGTCACTGCCGATGGCTACTATTATTTTTTGGCGAGCACCGGGCTGGACAAATTCATTAAAGAAACATTAAAAGGTCTGAACACCAAGAATTTGAAGGAGCTTGAGCGCGTTGGCAAGCTGATTCGCGAAAAGATGGTCGCTACCGAATTCCCGGACGATCTGAACAAGGATATCGTGGACGCGTATCATAACTTCATTGAGAAGCGTTATGGTAAGAACGCGGACGTGGCAGTGCGATCCAGCGCGACTGCGGAAGATCTGCCGGGCGCGAGCTTTGCGGGCGAGCAGGAGAGCTATCTCGGCATCCGCGGCGCAAAGCAAGTATCCGTCGCGGTTCGAGCGACCATGGCATCGCTCTTCACCGACCGCGCGATTTCGTATCGCGCGGACCGCGGCTTCGATCATCTGAAGATCGCTTTGAGCGCCGGGGTGCAGAAGATGGTGCGTTCGGATAAGGCCTGCTCCGGCGTCATGTTCTCGGTAGACACGGAATCCGGTTTCCCGAACATTGTCATCATCAACGGTTCGTGGGGTCTCGGTGAAATGATCGTGAAGGGCGAGGTAACGCCGGACGAGTTCATCATCTGGAAGAACGGGTTAAAGGAAGGTGTGAAGCGTCCGATCATCGAACGGAAGCTCGGCGTAAAGTTGCGCAAGATGATCTATCATTCGCACGCGGGCACGGGTGTTTCGAGCATCCAACAGACGAAGATCGTGAACACGAACACGGAGGAGCGCGAGACATTCGTGCTGACGGACAGGGAGGTGGCCAAACTCGCGACATGGGGCACTATTATAGAGAAGCACTATACGGATCACTACAAGAAGTGGACCCCGATGGATATGGAATGGGCGAAGGACGGCGTGACGGGCGAGATTTTCATCGTGCAGGCACGTCCGGAGACGATCCAGGCCGGCCGCGATTTTTCCAAGCTCAAAGAATATATCCCGCTTGAGACGAAGCCCGCGATCCTGACCGGCGCATCGGTTGGTTCAAAGATCGCGACGGGCAAGGCGCATGTCATTTTGGAGGCGAAGCACATCGGTGATTTCAAGAAGGGTGAGGTGCTCGTGACGACAATGACCGATCCGGATTGGGAGCCGATCATGAAGATGGCGTCCGCGATCGTAACGGACAAGGGCGGACGCACGTCACATGCGGCGATCGTTTCCCGAGAGCTCGGCATCCCGGCGATCGTGGGAACCGAGAAGGCGACGAAGCTCATCAAGACAGGAGAGGAGATCACGGTGGATACCACGGGCAGCGGTGGAAACATCTATAAAGGCGCACTCAAGTTCAAAGTGGTGGAGCACGATCTCAAAAAGATCCCGAAGACGAAAACAAAGGTAATGGTGAACGTGGCGGTCGCGGACAGCGCGTTCGAGGTATCGTTCCTGCCGAACCAGGGCGTGGGTCTCGCGCGCGAGGAGTTCATCATCGCTTCCAAGATGGGTTTGCATCCGATGGCGCTGCTGCATCTGAAGGATCAGACGCCGGTGGTACGCGCGGCGATCGAGAAGAAGATCGTGGGATGGAAGGATCCGAAGGAATACTATATAGATAACCTCGCGTTCGGCATCGCAAAGATCGGCGCGGCATTCTTCCCGCATCACGTGATCGTGCGCTTCTCGGACTTCAAGACGAACGAATATCGTACATTGCTCGGCGGCGAGGCGTACGAACCGAAGGAAGAGAATCCGATGATCGGCTGGCGTGGCGCATCGCGGTACTATGATCCCAAATTCAAACCGGCATTCATGATGGAGGTCGCCGCGATGAAGCGTGTGCGCGAGGAGATGGGGCTTACGAACGTGATCCCGATGGTGCCGTTCTGCCGCACGGTGGAAGAGGGCATCAAGGTGCAGGAAACGATGGCGGAGGCGGGATTGATCACGAACTACATCGCCAAGGCGAAGAAGCTTAAGCCGAAGGCAGTGACGCCGATCTACGTGATGTGCGAGATCCCGTCGAACGTGTTGCTTGCGGATAAGTTCTTGGACATCTTTGACGGCATGTCGATCGGTTCCAACGATCTCACGCAGCTCACGCTCGGGTTGGACCGCGACTCCGGCATTGTGACGAAGATCGCGAACGAGAACAACGAGGCGGTGAAGATCCTGATCGGCCACATCATCAAGAAGTGCCGCGCGCGCAAGAAGTACATCGGCATTTGCGGCCAGGCGCCGTCGGACTATCCGGACTTCGCACAGTTTCTCGTCACGCGCGGTATAGAGAGTATTTCACTGAACCCGGACACTGTCGTCCCGACCACGATCGCGATCGCGAAAGAGGAGGCGAAGATGAAAGGGAAGAAGATAAAATAACTCGCTGTTTGGTACAAAAAACACCTGTCTATTGGCGGGTGTTTTCGTTTTAGACAGTTTTAACCGTTGTACGTTGACAAAGTGAGTTATTTTATGTTATATAAATCGCAGGAGACTTGTCACATGAAAACGAAGGACAATCCAGCCGCCGTCACCCTTATGGTTCCGGAGCAATACGCTCTTGTACCGACCAATCCCCACGTCCAAGCAATCGCTCGGCGGCTCCGGTGGAAACCGGATACCGCAATTAGGCGCATCAGGGCAGCGCTTCCCGCGGTCATCGAGCAGCAGATATACCTTGCCATTTCGCCGGAAAGCGGCGAATCGGGCATCCTGCCCGAATCCATGGCAAAACTTCTGCGGCTGTACATGGGCCATCAGCAGCTGCAGCTCGACGATCTTGCTCCGGGCTCATCGGGCAGGAATCGCTTCACCAACTTCGCCGAATTCCTGGGCGCGTGCATCATGCTGCTCAAGATCATCACTCGGGAATATTCGGCGTTCTCGCTCAACATCGAGCATGCCGGATTGATCGTTCTGAACTACGGAACGGACGATCCCGAGCTGTTGATTGAACTGGTGGATTGCAATCTCGAGGAAATGTGCGAATTGCTCGACATCAGTAATAATATTCCCTATAGCGAGAGGATGCGCATTTGCGTCGGAACGCTTGTGGGCAAGGTCATTCCCGATAACCAGAGGCGGGGTGTTGTAGATACGCTCGACCTCACCGACTTTCTCGGCATGCCGTCGGCACAGCGCCAGAGCCTCCGAAGGATCATTTCAGGTGAGACTTCGGATTATCTGTCGGCCGATGCCCATGAGATGAGGAACTACTTGAACCTCGAGCTTCTCAAAGAACTGGAGATAATCTGATGGGAGCATTCGCATTCGCACGTTCACTTCTGACCACGGTCGCGAAAGCTACGGATCAGGGTCCGCCATGGGGGGATGTGAATCCACTCGTGGTGATCGGCTTGACCGAGGCAATTCTCGACCTGAACCTTGGCGAGGAAAAGATCCACAAGGTCGTAAAGAGCTTCGTTCGCCAGCTGGCGGCTCAGGTGCATCCTGACCGCAATCCGGCGGACGAAAATTACGATCGTCAACAGCAGATCATGAAAGCCTTGGATTACCTCGGCAACGACGAGAACTTCAGCCTAGCCCTCGACCACTTCAGAAACTTGAAGGCAGAGGACCGTCGCGAGATGGGCGTGCTACGGCAGCGGCTTACCATGCTCCAGCGATCGACGGGGGATCTCGAAGAGCGGCTTGCGTTTCTGAATCAAGGAAAAAATCTTCTTGAGGAGGAACGGGCCACCTTTGAAAGGCAGAGGATACAAGACCCCGTCCAGGCTCCGCTTTTGCGGAAGAATCTGGAGGACATCAAGAAGGTCTTGGCGAGTACCGAGCGCCGCATGCACAGCACCGAAGCGCACGTCACCGAATGGAGAAGTCGATTCTGGAACCTTTCCGCATACATCGGGCACATGGCAAAGCAATCTCCGGTATATTCCGGAGGAGTCTTTGCTCTCGACGCTCGATGGGTTGCTGTGGCATCGTTCTGGGACGTTCCCAACGACCGTGATCCATCGCCCCTGGACGAGAACGGGTCTGTACGACCCGAGTCCTACAAGGATATTCTGCACATCGTCAAAAAGAAGGCGAGTGCCGATTCGATCATTGAAAGATGGAAACAGGCGGTTGCAACGCTTGTGACCGAAGAGGATCCGGGACCAAAGGCAATGCCATTGGGACTCAGTATTCTCTCGCTCCGGAATGGCATGGCGGGTCTTGCTATCGGCCACCGTCATGCGATGCCGCCCAATGGAAGGGTGGTCGGCTCTCTGCCTCCCGACGCGATACCTATCACGCGGGCGTTGCTTTTTCATCAGCCTCCGCAGATGAAGGTATTCGAAACCTTGCACCCATTCGTGGTTCCCGGAGGCCTCCTGGTCTTCGTCCAGAACCTTGCAAGGGATCGGGCGTATTCCATGGCATTTTTGGGAGCGAACTATCCGCTCATGCGGTTCTCGGCCAAGCGCGTTGTCCTCGCGGTTGGATGAGCCGCTTTGGTTTTACCTCAGGCGCATATTCGATACTTATCGAACATGCGCCTTTTTCTTTGAAAATTTATAAACACGCCAATTGTTGTATAATACCTATATGACACACAAAGTAACCTTTTTCAATTGCGATCGGTGGGGTGACGTGGCAAAGTCGTATTTGTCGGGGAGCGAGAAGTTGAAGACGGCGGGGGTGGAAGTGGCGTTCGGCGATAGCATCTTGTGCAAAGATGAGATCCCGACGGGAGACGCGGCCAATTTCGACATCGCGGGCGTGTTCATGGATTCGCCGGTGGACGCAACGGTGATCGGAGCGCTTCCGGAGCTCAAGTTCATTACGACGCTCTCCACGGGATTTGATCACATCGATCTTGCGGCCGCAGCGGCGCACAGCATTCCCGTGTCGTCCGTTCCGGCATATGGCGAGAACACCGTCGCCGAATTCGCGTTCGCGATGATTCTCGCGCTCTCGCGCAAGATCATCGCGGCGAACAACCGCGTGCGCAATGAGCACAAGTTTACGACCGACGGCCTTTGCGGCTTTGATCTCGCCGGCAAAACGATCGGCGTCGTTGGCACCGGCCGTATCGGCAAGCACGCGGTGCGTATGGCAAAAGGATTCGGCATGAAGATCGTCGCGTACGATGTATTCCATGACGATGCGTTCGCGAAGGAGATGGACTTTCAGTATCTCTCATTGGAGGACCTGCTCGCGCAAAGCGATGTCATCACGGTGCACGCGCCGTATCTTCCGTCCACGCATCATCTTATCAATCAGCAGAACATCGGTCTCGTAAAGAAAGGCGCGATCCTCGTGAACACCGCGCGCGGCGCGATCGTGGAAACGGCGGCCGTCGTATCGGCATTGAAGAGCGGGCAGCTCGGCGGAGCAGGGCTTGATGTGCTCGAAGAGGAGGCGGCGATGAAGGCGGGGGACATGTCGCTCGACGCGGACCTCGTGCAGCTGCCGAACGTGATCGTCACGCCGCACAACGCATTCAACACGAACGAGGCGTTCCTGCGCATCCTTGATACCACGATCGACAACATCGTCGCGTTCGTAAATGGTGCGCCGACAAACCTGGTAAAGCCTCAGGTATAACGCGTCATGAAAGTAAGCTCTCTTAGCACGCATCCCATTCTTGATTCCCGCGGCCAGTGGACCGTAGAGGTAACGCTCACGTTGCAGAATGGTGTCCGTGCAACGGCGTCCGTGCCGCAGGGAAAAAGCACCGGTGCCACCGAAGCGCGCGCACTGCCCGCGGCGACGGCGGTAAAGAATGTCAACACGATCGTCGCGACACGCATCATCCACAAGGATTTCCTGGATCAGGCCGCGCTCGACGAGTTCCTTGTCCGCTTGGATGGCACGAAGACAAAATCACGCCTTGGCGCAAATGCCATCCTTGCCATCTCCATTGCGTTCCTCCGCGCTACCGCGAGCACCAAGAAGGTGCCTCTTTGGAAACATATCCGCGAGGTATACGGCATTTGGGTGGATCCGACCACCACCGCACTGCACCCGCGACTTTTTATGAATGTGGTGAACGGCGGTTTGCACGCGGGCAATAATCTGCATTTTCAGGAATATTTAATAATTCCAAAAGCCCGCACATTCAAGGAATCGGTTGATATCGGCACGGCGGTCTATCACGCGCTCGGTGCGGCGCTTGTGAAGGCAAAGGGCCGCGGCGCGGCGAACTTGGGTGACGAAGGCGGCTTTGCGCCGAACTTTAAGAGCGATCTCGAGCCGTTTCAGATGCTTCGCGCCGTGGCGAAGAAATTAAAAGTGGATAAAAAAATTGATTTTGGCATCGATGCAGCGGCAACCGACATCAAAGGATTGTCGCGTCTGCAGCTCGGCAATATGTATAAAAAGCTGATCAGAGAATATTCGCCGATTTATATAGAGGATCCGTATAGTGAGAACGATTTCAAGAATTTTGCGGCGATCACGGGGGCAAATAACGTAAAGAATAAATCGAAGCTCTGGATCGCGGGCGACGACCTGACCACCACGAATACCGACCGCATGGAAATGGCGCAAGCAAGAAAGAGCGTCAACGCGATCATCATCAAGCCGAACCAGATCGGGACGATCACGGAAACACTGAATGCGGTGCGCCTTGCGAGGCAATACAAGTGGTCAGTTGTGGTGTCGCATCGTAGCGGCGAAACGAACGACGATTTCATCGCGGACCTCGCCTACGGCGTGGCCGCGGACGGCTTCAAGCTTGGTGCCCCCGCGCGCGGCGAACGCATCGCAAAATACAATCGATTATTGGAGATCGAGGCCGGGAAATAAAAATCACCCTTACGTCTTCTTCGGGCTGTGGAAGTGAATGAAGTTGTCGAGGCCTAAATACGCCCCGGCATTCGAGAAGATGATGATGAGCAGGCAGATCACGACGATCACTTCGTCGCTGATGAATTGCGCGACGTTGAATGCGGCGAAGGTGACGGTCGGCAGATAGCTCAAGAGTGCCAGGATGATGCCCGCAATGGATGCCAGGCGGGTCAGGAGGCCGAGCACGAGGCAAATGCCGATGATGAGGAATGCCCACTGGGCGACGGGCTGGATCCAGTTGCCGGCGCTTGCCGGTGTGGCGAGCCAGGAATAGAGGTCGCCGAACGAATGCGCGCGTACCGTCTTACCGAGCGCGGGGCTGAAGAGCGCGCTGAAGCCGAGATAGAAAAAGTTGAGTCCAAGCGCGAGCCGGAGGAACAGGATGATCACCCGCAGTGAGTGGGGGAGTTTCATATGATGCTATAATTATATTATATCATGGCGATGGAAAATCATCGGAAACATTCGTTGGGGCATCGCGCATATTTACTCTTCCTTTCGAGGCGGATGAAGCTCGTGATCCTTTTTTTCGTACTGACGATTGCCGCGTGGTATAGCGAACGGTGGTCGCCGGCATACTATCTTCCATTCGTGCAATACGGGGTGGAGATCCTCGCGCTCTTCAGCGCACTCTATTTTTTGGCGATAGCCTTCTATACCTATATGGAATATCACTTCTACACCTATATGTTCACCGACGAGGCGTTCGTCATGACCTACGGATATATCATGCGTAATGAGTTTGCGGCGCTGTATCACCAGATCCAAAATGTGAACATCCAACGCGGACCGCTTGATCGCATCGTGGGCGTCAGCCAGATCATCATTTTTATGAACGGCTCCGAGCATGCGGGCGCACACAATAAGATCGTCCTGCCGGCGGTGGGAAAGACAAAGGCGAAGCTTGTACAGAAGGAATTGCTGGTGCGTGCACGGAAGAACGCGGGGACCTATCCTACTGGGGAAAATCGAAGCGCAACAGTTTCTGACCCTGATCGATAAGATAAAGCGAATTTTCCTGCTGGTCGTAGAATGGATCGGTTCCCGCGGAAACGACGGTGAGGTTCTTTAGGCCGGTGTCGGCAAAATCGAGGAACGCAACGCGGTCGGGATATTGCACGAAAAGGTGCGCGTTATCTTTGTACCAGAGAAGTCCTTGCACGTCCGTCGCCTGTGGAAGGTTGAAGCGGTAATGGTCCTGCGTGGTAAATGAGAACACTTCCAGGCTATGGTATTCGAGCGCCGCGAGCGTGGAGCCGTCGGCGGTGGGATAGAACTGTTTTACGTCATTGGCGAGCGAGGACAGCGCTTCATTCGGCACGTTATAGAGATACAGCGTGTTGTCGCTTTCCAAAATGCCGAGCACGTTGCTTCGAACCCACGCAAGTTGTTTTACCGGACCGTGGACGACAAGTGAACTGTCCACCGTGTCGCCGGAGAACTTGTCATAGATCATGATCTGCGAAGTGCTCGTGGCGCCCAAGGGACCGGAGGGAGCGATGAGCGCCCATGCCATGACCGACGGCGAAACAGCAATGGGGGATTCGATGAGCGTTCCGGCAGGAGCAGTTTCAATGACCGTCGTACGGTGCGTGCCCGAATCAATGGCCACGATTTGCGCGGTTGTCTGCGCGATCACGCTTGTGTCGTCGTACGGATCGATGAACACATTCGTTGATGGCGTGGATTTGATGCCCGATTGTTTGAGGAGTGCGGAAAGATTCGTGCTCGTGGCGTTGGTGAAGTCATAGAGTGAATAGGTAGTGACGTCGGCCTTTGCGTTCACCGTGCGGATGATCGCGGTTTTGAGGTCGGTACTGTGGCTGATCGCTGCGCCATAACCGATGATCTTGCCGAGCCACGAGATCGTCGCGCTCGTATTCGCGACGACAACCTCGCCGTCTGCTTCAAAGAAGTCGCCCACCGCCGCGGTGGCGGTGGCCACGTTTGTCGCTGTTTTCGGAACGAGCACGGCGTACTTCATTTCGGTGACGAGCGACGGCCCGATCTGCGGGGTTTCGGTCCATGCATCATAGCCATCCGCCGCGAGCGTGAGCGTATAGGTCTTAGGAAAGAGCCCGGAAATGAAGGTTCCGGGGCTCAGAAATGATGATTGATTCTGAACGGCCTTCCCGTTCAAGGTTATTTGGGCGTTATTGGGGTATGAGCGGACATAAATGCCCCCGGCCTTCTCCGCATCGAGCGTGGAAGGGTTGATGCGCCATCCTTCGGCGTACAACACAACGACTGCGCCTATTACCATAAACAAAAGAACCAGCACATAAAATATGCGTTTTCGGGTTTGGAGCTTCATAGCAATAGGATTCTAATCCACATTGATAGCTTTTTCCAGAGCGGTGGTATAATGGAGTTAGATCCCGCGCAGATTTCGGATCAAACAATATTAAAGGGGAAAGCAAATCTCTGCCGCCCGTGGGCCGCAGTTGAGCTTACCCACCTGGCTGTTACGCCAGAAATCTGACGGGATTTAACAAAAGGGACCTCCTTTTTCAGCGGTCACGTTCCCGCGTGACATTTCCGTTGAAAAAGGAGGTCCCTTTTGTTAAATCCAAGAGAAAACGTACTTGCCGGTACGTCTCGTCGGCACTTTTTACCTCGCCGATATTTTAAAGCAGTCGAATCATTCGAATAAAAAAGGCCGGGCAAGATTAATTGCCCGGCGCCGTTGCTTTGTCCCGAATCTGTTACGGTAGCCACACCGCCATCGCGATGATGCCGACGCCATCGGGTAGGGTTGCAATCCGAAGATCCCACCCAAAAACATTTCCCGGCAGTTCATAATTCTTGGGACGAGGTACCATTGTTCGCGCGCGCACGAGTTCTCGCACGAAATTATGGACTCCTATAACTGCGGGTTGTAAGGGCGATGTCATTGGGTAAAATCTTTCCGTAAAAAGACGTCCCTCTGGCATACCCTTTCGTCTGACAACGGCGAAGTGCGCGATGGATGACATCTCATATTTCAAAAATACCGGAGAAACAACGGGGGTCAAAGCGTTCGTTGTCGCAGGAACGATGGCCAGCGGAGTTGACTTCGGTAGTTCGGTGTAAAGTAGCGACATTGCGAAACCCTCCCAAAACAAACCTATCGTTTTGCGGTTTCCGTGTCAAGATGATCGATCTTCGCGGCGAGGATGAAGTCGTTCTCGAACAATCCGTTCACGGCATGCGTGGTAAGGTCGAGGCGTACCTTATTGTAGAAGATGTATATGTCCGGATGGTGGCCTTCGGACTGGGCGATGTCGGCGACGGCGTTCACAAATTTCATTGCCTCAACGAAATCTCTGAAGGTGAATTCACGTGAGATCTTTTTCTCGTCATCGGACACTTTCCAATCGGGAACCTGCGCGGCATATTTTTGCACGTATTCATGGTCGAGCGGCGGCATGCCGCCCTCGCACGGAACGCAATGGCCCTGAGATAAATTGTTGATGATCATGGTGTTGGTAAGAACGATTTAGAAACTGGCGGGGTTGATGTGGAACAGTGCGCCGACGACGGTGCCAAGCAGGAATGTGGCGAGCGCGGTGCCGAGCATCAGCCCGACGGTCTCGCCAAACTCGCGCCAGAACTTCCGGTCAAAGACGATCGCGCCGTAGAACGTGAAACCGGCGACGAGCAGGATGCCCACCGACGTGGAAGTGATGAACGCGGGAATCATTACATGGATCAAAAAATAGGGGAGCGCGAGCAGGACGACGGAGCAAAAATATGATATCCACGTGAGGAATCCGGAAAGGACCGCGGATTTTTCCGTGTCCTGCTTGGCCTGCAGATATGACGCCGAGCCCATCGAGATGGCCGCGGAGAAGCCCACGATGACGCCTGCAACGCCCGCAATGAGCGTCGAACCGGTGACGCCGAGGAATCCGGCGTGGACGCCCGTGATCTCAACGATCGCGTCGGCAAGGCCGAGCACGATGAATCCCATATAAGCCACGCGTTTTTCTTTAAGCTGGGCGATGAGCGCCTTCTCGTGCGATTTCTCGTCCTCTATGATCTGTGCGAACCGCACGCGGTGCGATTCGGGGATCGTCTTCGCAATGCTTTGATATTTTTCCACCGCGCCGTTCTCGTGTGTCTCCAAAAATTTCGTCATGAATGTGACGCCGAATGCCACGCGTAAAAAAGAGAGCGCCCAGACGGTGTACCACCGTGCGCGGACCTTGGCCGCTTCCGCCACCGGCATAAGCGATTTCCAGAACTCGTAGTGTGTCTTTTCCTGCGTCGAAAGCCGCTCGAGCGCCTCACGGTTGCCGGGATCTTTCTCCAGTTGCGCGAGCTTATGGTAAACGACGTGCTCCGTCAGCTCGTTTGCTGCGTTCCACGCAAAAGTTTCTTTCATATTCTTCCATTATACCGCAATTGACGCCCGTACAACGGCGGAGGATACTATGAGTAGTGTGCACGGTAACCATCTTATCGGTCGGGGGGAGCGATGATTGAGGACCAGGTGATTTCCACGCAAGAAAACCGTATCGTGATAACGCAGAATTGCATCAACATGTGGGTTCCCGGGTTCAAGTTGCCCGAGCGATTCCTTCAGGCCCGTGCCTATGCACATCTCGCCATTACTTCTCTTGCTAACGAGGAAAGGAGAGGGGCTGATGTTCAAGCGGTTCGTGACGCGTATCGGCACGCGGCAAACGAACTGGATCTTTCACTCTGGATGTTCATCATGGACGAAGCCGAAAAGTTGCGTCCGATATTGGAGGATTTGAAAGCCTATCCAGACTTAGAGAGCCGATGCCTCGTCATGCGCGAAAAGCTCAGGGGTTTGGAAGATGATCTTCGCTCGCGGGACTCGGTCATCTCGCTGATCGCTTTCCGCTATGGGGAGATCATGAGGCTGTTGGAAGATGTTTTCCAAACCGCCAAAAAGATGTTCGCCACGAGGACTCTTGCAGTCACGTGACCCGCGGGGATGGTATACACCATCCCTGTTTTATTGCTTCTTTTTGAATAACAAAAAATGGGCTGTCTGCAATATGCAGAAGCCCATGAAGCTATCTTGCCGCCGCGCACCGATAGTTAAACACTTTGTGTGGCAGCGTGGCTTAGAACTGGTGGCTGTCGTCTTTGCGAAGCCTTCCTCGGACCGCGCTTACGCGTTGTCTTGAACTTCGCCCACCCCAAGAGGTCGGCGGCTGAAGTCTTCTTGTCCAGTAGGGCATCGGCGGGACTGACCGTGTCGGACATCTTTGCCGGATCGCCGAGCAAAATTATTGGCACAAGTGAGTCAATCTGCTTCAGGATTCCGGCAAGTTCCACGCCGTCCATCGTCATCATCTTGAAATCCGCGATTACGAGATCGATTGAGCTACGTCTAAACAAAGTTACCGCCTCGGGTGGATTTGTCGCGGAGAGGACGCGAAAGGAGTTGGTTGCAAACATAAAGCTCAGTACCGAGAGTCCCTGCTCGTCGTTGCCAACCAACAGAATAACCTTCTTGGTTCTCATACTTGAATACCTCTTCTACCCGCCCGAGATTGAAGCGAGTGCACAACGGACAGAGTTATCCACTCTGCACTCGCTTCAAGAAACACGGAAAAATTTGTTTGGAGATTATAAAAGAGCACCTGAATCGTATAACGGAAGACGTGCTTCGTCAATGAATTTATGACCTTTTTACAATGTCGGGCCGCCGGGAATCGAACCCGGTCTAAACGCACCCCATGCGCTCGTACTGCCGGTATACTACGGCCCGTCTGAACAATCCTAATTCAATTCAGTAAAAATGTCATCTCTCTTTGTGCGATCACTGCTGTTTTTTGCCGGCAAGTGAAGCCACTATATCCTTGAATGCGGTGAGCTTTTCTTTGAGCTGTGGATCGAGCCGTCTATGATAGAGTTCCAATCCTTCTATCTGCGCCGAGATGGTCGCCATGAAATACGTAAAAAGTTTTTTTTCGAAATCCGACTGTCCGTCACCCGGGATAAAATCCTGAACCCCTTTTCTGATGCGATCAGGGGGAAGGGCAATATAGAAAATGGGTATGTTGCCGGCGGCGGATGGCGCGACCACCATCTCCCCGTCTTTTTCGACCATTCCAATGCCGTACTTTAAAGATGCTCCGCCGTTTAGATTACGATCCCTCACGAGCCCCAATTTTTTTTCATAGTTGGAGCCATTCGTATCTCCCACCTCATCAAAAGCGCATACAAGCGTGCCGGTTGTTCTATCAAGGATCACATTGTCCACCTTATTGGCGCGGTCGTCATGCGAAGATGTGCGTGCGACCACAAACTTTTCGGGCAGGTTTTTCATAAAGATGGCATACGCAAGCATTTCAAGCTGCTCTCCTTCCATCGCGCGGCGCTTTCCCGGTATTTCTTCCGGGGAAATTCCTTCGAACCAACCCTGTTCCCAATCCTGATTTCGGGCAAGATCTTTGTCGACATCCGGATAAAAATTGCGGTAGGCTTCCATATCAATACGCCCATCGTTTCCGACGGGTATATTTTCAACGCGATAGGCGTTGGTAGCTTGCTCTATGTATTGTTCTATTTTTGCGATGCCTTCGTTACGTTCAAGTCCTGAAGTTTTCAATCTTTCTGGCATAGCACGAGGGCGGATATATTATTTTGCCGCTGCGGTCGCCGTCTTTCGCACCACCGCTTTGCGCGGTGCTTTGTTGAGCGTGCGCATGCAGGCGGTGCAGATGAGCATCCGCTTGCCGTCTACCGTTGCGTACTGCAAATTCGGGTACTTTCTGGTCCAGTTCGTAGGATTATAATGGCCGCGGAGCAATATCCGGTGTCCGCCCATCTGTGAAGTTTTCTCGCATCGCGCACATTTCCTCATGTTCGTGGTATTTGATTTATTGACAGTATTATAGGGCAACAAGCGAATTTGCGCAAGTTCGTCATATTGACATCGGAATATATCGCTTTAGCCTCCTAGTCCACGCGCACTTTGAGTTTTCTCGTTTTCTTTTTGTCCGCCTTTGGGAGGGTCACCGTAAGGATACCGTTCTTGAACTTCACTTCGGCGCCTTCGGGATTCACCTCCTGGGGGAGGATGATGGAGCGGCCGAACTTGCCCCAGTAGCATTCCTGGTAAAGATAGTCCTCGTCGCGCACATTCTTCTCCCGCTTGCGCGATCCGCGGATGGAGATGGAGTCGGTGGTCACGTTCACGTCGATGTTATCCGGGTCAACGCCGGCGATCGCGGATTCCACCACGATGTCGTTCGCCGTCTGGTAGACATCCACGGTGAGCTGACCCTCCGGTTCGCCGTCGGCCCAGAGATCCTCTTTTTCTTCTTTGGTGCGGAGCATTTTCGGACGCGCGGTGGCGGGGGAAGAGAGCGTGCCGCTGCTCGCCTTTGCAAGCTCAACTTCGTATTCATTGTCCGCTTCCGTCTTGACGCCGGAGAGATCCTCGAAAAACTTTTCGTCCTCGCTGTTTATGATCATGGGGTAGATTATTTATAAGGTTATATTGATCGCTTTCGACTTTATCTTTTCGAAGTCATTTAATACGAAGAATCCGACTATGATCAAGAATATCACGGAATAGACGGCACCTCCATAGGTAAGTATAAGATAATTGAAGGTGGTGTGCAAAACGGCGGCGATTGCAAGGCCGAGAAGGACATAGCGCATGATCTTGCCCGTTATAATGCCGCGCGCCCAGTAGTAACCGACGACGCCAGATGTAAGGGCATGGAGAAGCGTCGCGCCCACGAAGCGCAGGGATACCGTCTCGAGCACCGCGGGAATGATGGCTGCTTGCGGGGTGAGACCCGCGATCGCGCCGATATTCTCGAGCGTCGCGAATCCGAGCGCGGCGACGATCATATAGATCATCGCGTCCACCGGTTCGCTGCCGTCGTGGTTCCGGCTGATAGCAAAGTGCGCGGCGGTGAACTTCATTGTTTCCTCGATGATGGCAAGACCGAAGAGCGAGAGGAGTGAGAGCATGGCGAAGCCGATCCCCGTCATCCATCCGCTGAAGAGATTTTCGATGGCGACGGTAAAGAACCCGAACGCCATACCCACCACGAACGTGAACGCGATGAGCCGTTTCGGTTCGGGGTGCGTTTCTTCACCGAGGTAAAAAATCATCCACGCAAAGCCGGGTAAGAGACCGAACACGAGCGATATGATCAACATCACCATGATTCAATTCTACAATAAAAAATCCCGCGATGCATGAAGAGTATCATGCGGTCGCGGGATGCTTGGCGTGTGCGTGAATGCGTTCGAAGTATTCACGATGGGCGAGCATGGCCACCTTGATCCGTGGAAGGCCGGTCTTTTTGCGGATATCCACTATGGCATTCTTGATGGTCTGGGTAATGACCCCTCGCCGAGATGCGATTTCCGGGTACGATAATCCTTGCCGGAGAAATTCGAGGATATCCAACTCCGCTTCGGTGAGCTTGTCTATCAGCTTGAACTCGGCCGGCGGTTCAATGCGTCCATAGGCATCCCACTGCTTGCACAGCTCCCTATCATAGAGGAGCAACGCCAGTTGCAGGAGGCTATGCACGCCGTAGCGAGGATACATCCTGGAGAGACAGTTGCTCGCGTCCACATAGCTTATGTGCATCGCGTCCTTGATCTCTTTGCGCGAGGGTTTCTCTACGAGAATCTCTTTGACCTCCCATTGCTGCGGTGAGAGAGCGTGTTGTGGTGGAAGTGATGCCGAAAATGATGGAGTAGCTGCCAAAGGGGAGTCCTCCTCAAAAAATTTCAAGATTGTGTTCCGGAAAAAATCCTATCGCGTTTCAGCGGGAAAATCAATGATGGACTACCACTTTTCTATCATCAGTATTTTTCCGGGACGGAAGATCTGGTAGATCTCTTCCGTAATGAACGGCATGAACGGGTGGAGCGTGGCGAGCGATCCGAGGAGTAGACGTTCGAGCAGGGCGTAGGATTTTGCCTTCTCCGCATCGGTGCCATCGTGAAGAGCGGGCTTTTCCTGTTCGACGATCTCATCGGCAAGCCGATGCCACGCGTAGTGGTAGAGTTTTTCCCCGGCCAGATGGAATTCGAAATCGTCGATGTGTTTTGTGACTTCCACTTTGAGTGCTTCAAGCTCCTTTACTTCCTCGCGTCCGGCGATGTCCGCATCCGCGGCGGCAGCATTAAAGTCCTCCGGCTTGTTCATTTGAATGAACCGCGCGATGTTCCAGATCTTCGTGGAGAAGTTGCGGTAACCACGGACGCGATCCTCGGCGAGCTTGATGTCGTTGCCCGCGGCGGCGCCGATCACGAGCGAAAGTCGCGTGGCGTCCGCGCCATACTTGTCCGTCATCGTGAGCGGGTCGATGATGTTCCCGAGACTCTTCGACATCTTGCGTCCCTTGTCGTCGCGGACGAGGCCGTGGAGATACACGCGCCGGAAGGGGACGTCGCCCATCAGCACTTCGGACATTAGGATCATGCGTGCCACCCAGAAGAACAAAATATCATAGCCGGTCTCGAGTACCGAATTGGGGAAGTAATCAGCGAGGTCGGCGGTCTTTTCCGGCCAGCCGAGAGTGGAGAACGGCCAAAGCCCGGAGGAGAACCACGTGTCGAGCGTGTCCGGGTCCTGCTGATAGAAATCGTGGCCGCATCGCGGACACGGATCGCCGATTTGTAATTCGACCGCTCCGGCGTTGGGGAGCGCCTGTTGTCTTCCGATATCCTCTTTTGGCAGATTCTTAATATTTCCCAGCAATGTTCGCAAGAAACTGCCATGTGCCACAAAGGCAACATTTTTAGAGTCGTCATTCTTTCTGTGATGGGAAAGCGCCTCTATGGCCCTCTTTTCTACTGCCTCGTGCGATTCCCCCTCCGGATATGTACTGTTCCAATCATAGTGAAAAGTTGCGCCAAATTTTTCATCGCGCTCCTTGAATGGCATGCCCTCGGCCAGACCGAAATCGCGCTCCTGTAGTCGTTCATCGATAATAAGAGCCGCGCCGGTTTCTTGAGCAATGATTTCTGCGGTTTCTTTGGCGCGGAGGAGTGGAGAGCTTATAATGATTCCTATATTCTCATTCTTCAGCCGGCTCGCAGTTTCTCTCGCCTGGTTTTTTCCCATTTCGTTCAGCGGAATGTCTGCTTTTCCCTGAAGGCGCCCTTCCTCGTTCCAATCGGTGAGACCATGCCGCACGAGGAACCATTTTGATTTTATATTCATGCTCACCTGCGGCTCGCCGCAGTGCATGCAGTACCATACCGGGATCTGATGCCCGAACCAGATCTGGCGTGAGATGCACCAGTCGCGCAGGTTGTCGATCCAATTGAAGTAGATTTTTTCAAAGCGTTCCGGCAAGATTTTTATCCCGCCGTTCGTGACCGCAACCTTCATCAACTCCTTCAATGTTCTTTGCTCGTCGCCGAACGGCTTATTCACCGCAATGAACCATTGCAGTTTCGGCAGCGGCTCGATGATGCCACCGGTGCGTTCCGCGGTCGCCACATTTTGCGATATTTCTTCTTCTTTTTCGATCAGCCCGCGCGTGCGAAGTTCCTCCGCTGCGATCTCACGCGCTTCGGCGGTTTTCTTGCCGTGAACCAGCGGGTTCTCCACGGTCATTTTGCCATATTCATCTATGATCTGGACAAAGGGGAGTGAGTGGCGTTGCGCGATCTCCCAGTCGATCATGCTGTGCGCGGGTGTGACGCCGAGCGCGCCGGTGCCGAAATCCTTTTCCACGGATTCGTCCGCGATCACTCTGATGTGGATCGGTGTTCCGCAATAGTCCACGTCAAATTCTTTGCCGACGAATTGCTTGTAGCGATCGTCCGATGGATGCACGGCGACGGCGGTGTCGCCGAACTTCGTTTCGAGCCGCGTGGTGGCGATGGAAATGGGGAATTTTGTGCCGTCGGCGAGCATGCCATAGCGGAACGTGTAGAGTTTTGTCTTCCGCTCCTCGTAGACGATCTCATCGTCCGAGATGGTGGTTTGTCCTTTGACGTCCCAGTTCACTACGCGATGGCCTCTATAAATAAGGCCGAGGTCGTACATCTTTTTGAAAGCCGTGCGGACCGCCACCTCGCGTTTGTCGTCCAGCGTGTATGCTTCACGGCTCCAGTCCAAAGACGCGCCCATGCGTTTTACCTGGTTCACGATCGTGTCGTGACTCTCCTGCGCGAACGCGCGAACGCGTTTCAGGAATTCCTCGCGTCCGAGATCGTGGCGATTTTTACCCTCCGCCTTTACGATATCTTTTTCAACTTTTGATTGCGTCGCAATCGCAGCGTGGTCGGTGCCGGGGATCCACAGTGTCCGCTCGCCGCGCATGCGATGATAGCGCACCATAATGTCCTCGATGACGAGCATCGCCGCGTGGCCCATGTGCAACGTCCCCGTCACGTTCGGGGGAGGAAGCACGATGGAGAACGGCTCCGCGTCGCGTGCCGTCACGCCCTTCTCTACGCACGTGTCCGGATTGAAATATCCCGAATCCTCCCACTGTTTATAGATCTTTTTCTCAACTTCGGCGTGTTCGTAGCGGGGTTCCATAATGTTGGATTATAGGATATAATAGAGAAAATGAAAGGTCGTCGATCATCAATCAACCTTTAATATTATCAATATGGAAGAAACAAAGAACGGACAGAGGATCGTTTCGACGGGAAAGACGACGTGCGCGTGCGGCGAGGGATGCACCTGCGGCTGCGGTCATCATTGCGCGCATCGCGTGATCTGGTGGGTCGTAGGCATCGTGATCCTTGGCATCGTTTTCTGCGTCGGCATGAAGGCGGGTGAATTCCGTGAGGAATTGCATTATATGTATGGAAATTCCTACTATCAGGGATATCCCATGATGCAGCGCGTGTATAACGGCGGCGGCGTTGCCGTGCCGGTGACGGGAAGCGCGACGACAACTTCGGGTAATGCCCCGATGATCCCAGCGAATCAATAATCCGACCGTGGCGTAATGAATGATAAAAACCCCTCCATGGAGGGGTTTTTATATTTGACCATACTCGATTAATGATTTAGAATATCAGCAGAAATTCGGAATGGCAAAGGAGCCGGACAAAATGGGTCAATTCGAGAAGTTTGTTGTGTGGCAATGGAAGTGGTTTGACACTCCAAGGCTGTTCCTCTTGGCACCGATGCCGGCGCTGGCGCTGTTCGCCGTTGTGTTCGGACTTCGCTGTGTTCAGTGGAGCATGCATATGGAGGTGTCCGTGATCCTGGGATGCCTCATCGTTTTCCCGCTCATCGGTGTTCTGCTCATACAGGTACACAAGTGGTATGAGAAAAGAGCAGAAGCCGACAAGCAGGAATTCGCGATCATCTTCGGAAGATTTTCCGCCGACATAGACATTCCGACGATCCGTGCGATCGTGCAGTTGCGCGTTGATAGCACTCTCATGCAACTCGCCAATATTATCACTCAGGTCTGGGGTGACGAGCGCATGGAGGCGACGATGGCATTTGAACATGCATGGCGTCTAGCGAAGCGGCGCGATTTCGCCGTCAAGAAAACCTACCAAGAGTATCTCTAGCGGTTTCTGCGGGGCGCATCACGGTGTGATGCGCCCCCTTTTCATATCCCATAATTTTCCGCTACACTACCTTATATATGATCGAATTTTCGTTGTTAAAAAAATCTAAAAAGAGCGGTGCTCGGCTTGGCATATTAAAAACGCCGCATGGCGAGGTGATGACGCCGGCTATCGTGCCGGTGGCCACGCTCGCGGCCGTGAAGGCTCTGCGTAGCGACGAGGTCGCGGCTACAAAGACGCAACTGCTCATCTCGAACACCTATCATCTCCATCTCCAGCCCGGTGAGAAAATTGTGAAGGCGGCGGGCGGCATCAATAAGTTCATGAATTGGCCGAAGCCGTCGATGACGGACTCCGGTGGATTTCAGGTGTTCAGTCTCGGCTTCGGGCGCGATCTTGGCGTCGGCAAGCATTCCATAAAATATTATCCGGGCAAAGTTGAGCGTGCGATAGAAAAAGGCAATCAGCCGAATCATGTGCGGATGACGGAAGAGGGCGTACATTTCCGGTCGCCGATGACGGGGGATGAAATGTTTCTGAGTCCCGAGACATCGATCGCGATCCAGCAGCAGCTCGGCGCGGACATCATGTACGCGTTCGACGAGTGTCCGCCGCCCGGCGCCACGCATACCTATATGAAGCAGTCGCTCGCGCGGACGCACCGCTGGGCGAAGCGTTCGCTTGCGGCACGCACATCCAAGCAGGCGCTCTATGGCATCGTGCAGGGCGCGGATTTTGAGGATTTGCGAAAAGAAGGCGCGCGGACGATCGCGCGCATGGACGGGTTTGACGGCTTCGGCATCGGCGGCGATATCGGCGAGTCAAAGGACGAGTCGCGGAAAATTTTGCAGTGGGTGATCCCGTTGCTCGATCAAAAGCGGCCGCGGCATTTGCTCGGCATGGGGCATCCGGAGGACATCGAGCTTATCATCAAAGGCGGCGTGGATACGTTCGACTGCACGGCGCCGACGCACTATGCGCGGCGCGGCATCGCGTTTGTGAGCAAGAAGAGCGGCGTCCGCGGCGGCGCGCACGAAGGCCGCGTGGATTTTACCAAGGCCGCGCTTTTAAAAGAAAAAGGCCCGATTGATGCGGAGTGCGAATGCCTTGTCTGTCAGAAATATCAGCGCGCCTACATCGCGCACCTGGTGCGCGCGAACGAGATCACCGGCGGCGCACTGCTCACGTTCCATAATCTGTTTTTCTTCAATACGTATGTGGAAAAAATGCGCGAGAAGATAGTGAGAGGAGTATTATAAGAGCATGGCGATGAAATTCACTCCGGTAAAAACGCGGCCGATCCTGCCCCCAAAGGACAATATCTATCCGATACTCGATGATTCACTGCCCAAGCTCCGCGAAGGGGACATCGTTTTCATTACTTCCAAAATTCTGGCGATCCATCAGGGGCGTTGCGTGAAGATAGGGCCGGGGGTGACAAAAGTGCAGTTGATAAAAAAAGAAGCGGAGCGGTACGCGCACAGCCATCTCAAATCGTGGAAGAATCTTTATATCACCATTAAAGGACACACGCTCATTGCGAACGCGGGCATCGATGAGAGCAATGCGAACGGATATTACATCCTGTGGCCGAAGCGGCCGTCCGCGCTCGCAAAGGAGATTCGCGCGTATTTAAAAAAGAAATACAAGATCAAAGACCTCGCCGTTGTCGTGACGGACAGCCATATCATTCCGCTGCGCCACGGGACGATGGGAATTTCGATCGGGTATTACGGTATGGAGCCGCTGTATGATTATCGCGGCGTGCCGGACATTTTCGGGCGGCTGCTCCAGCACACTACCAAAAACATCGTTGATGGATTATCATCCATGGCAGTACTGCTCATGGGAGAGGGCAGCGAACGGACGCCGATCGTGCTGTTGCGCGGCGCGAAGTTCGTCGTCTTTACCGACAAGGATACGTATCGCCAATCGGTCGTCGATCCAAAGAACGATCTTTATTCACCGCTCTGGAAGGAGTTCAAATGAACAACCAGCCGCCCCGCATCATTGCGTTCGCGGTTCAGACACGCGATGGCTATGTCGCACGCTATCCCGGACATTCGACTCTCGAATGGAGGAGCAATGCCGACGCGGAATTCTTCACCGCATATCTGAACAGCCTGGATGAGACGGGCGTGATCGTCGTGGGAAACAATACCTACAAAGCGGTTCAGTCCCGGCTTTCAAAAAGGAACTGTATCGTCTTTACCCGTTCGGTCACATCCGCCGACCGCCGCAACAAAAAATTGCTTTACTACAATCCGGAGGGAACTTCGCTCGCAACGGTGCTCAATGGATATCGCACGGTCGTGCTTCTTGGAGGGACGGAGACCTACACCTTCTTTTGGGAGCGCGATCTCATTGACGAAATGTACCTGACGATTGAACCGGTGGATTTTGGTGGCGGGTTGCCCCTCTTCAATACCCCGGAGCCGATGAGCGCGAAGATGCTATTGAAGTCCTCCGAGTCGTTGAACGAACAGGGGACTGCCCTGCGCCATTATCAAAAGAAACCCTTGACATAAACCCGCTCATAACGGGTTTTTTCTTATGTAATATTCACCCATGGGCGTGCGTAGTATTAAGCAGGTCGAGGCGCAAAGGTCGCACTACATAAATTCAAATTCATCGTTACGCTTATGCTTGTCAGAATGCACAAGAAAGGGATATATACCCGTCATAGCCTACTTAAGGATCTGTCCGAGATAAAGGCGGTCTTGGAGGTGGAGTCGCAGCTCATCAAAGAACTCATCAAGATGGCAATAGCAAGGCAGACCGCAGGTTTTGAATTTCGCTTCTAAAACGAGATTCACATGTACAAGGAATGAAGTCCGCTCTCCGTCGTGGGGAGCGGACTTTTTTGTTTCGGATTATAATAAGATTAAATGAAATTCCGCCATGTCCACCTACTATAATCCCCAGCGGTCGCGGAATATCTTCGATCCGAAGTCGCATGAGCCGTTCACGGTCAGCCGCAGCGGCATCGATCTTTTTGTGCAGTGCCCACGATGTTTCTATATAGACAAGCGGCTCGGCACCGCACGGCCGCCGGGATATCCGTTCAGCCTGAACAGCGCCGTGGACGCGCTTCTCAAAAAAGAATTTGATATCCATCGCGCGGCGGGCACCGCGCATCCGCTGATGAAAGAGTACGATATCGATGCGGTGCCGTACGCGCACAAAGAGCTTGATGCGTGGCGCGATTCGCTCCGCCGCGGGATCCAATTTCTGCACGAGCCGACGAACTTGCTCATCCGCGGCGGCGTGGACGACGTGTGGGTGGCGCCGACGGGGGAGTTGATCATCGTGGATTATAAAGCGACGTCAAAGACGGAAGAGGTGTCGCTCGACGCCGAGTGGCAGGACGGATACAAACGGCAAATGGAGATCTATCAGTGGCTGTTTCGCAAGAATGGGTTCACGGTTTCGCCTGTCGGCTACTTCGTGTACTGCAACGGCGACGCGGATGCGCCGGCGTTCGATGCAAAGCTGGAGTTCGACATCAAAGTGATCCCGTACATGGGCAACACCGATTGGATAGAACAGACAATCGTGAACCTGCGTAAGTGTTTGATGGATGAGAAGATCCCGGTCGCGAGCGCCGACTGCGATTACTGCGCGTATTTCAATAAGAGGGCGCAACACGAGAAGCATCTTGGTTGACGTAGTTATACATATATTGTAAAAGGGAGTGGTAGTTTTAAGGAGGAGGAATGACCAATCGAGTTCGCGACGATGTGTGGATGGCACGCATTCTGGTTCTTTTTTTGTCGGCGGTGTTGATGATCTGGTTCGTCTGCAAAGTTGTGCATACTGCCGATCGGGCCGCCGATGTTTTTGTGCAGGCGAACAGCACCCAGTACGATACGTGGGCGCTCACAACCTCCTTTGCGCGGAGATACACGGTGTTCGCGGTGCTTACATCGAGCCCGTGCAGCGTCCTGAGCGGCCATGTGGTGGAGGCCAGCGCAAAGGTTAGTGACGTATACGGCACCACGGCTGTCGTTTACGCATGTTTTTCCGGATGGTGGTGGGAAAAAACAATTCCACCGGTGTACGTCGTCGATGTCGGGTCACGGTTTCAGCATCTACCGCAAAAGGGTTTTCCTTAGGCGGTAGTTTTTTTGTTTCTCAGCCCGTGGCGCGGTAGAATACTATGCATGACCGAAGATAAGGTGTTTACGATCGCGGAATACATCGAGATCCTCAATGTATTCTTTAAATCTCAATCGGCGCGGATCATCGGTGAGATCTCCGAACTTAAGCGCGCCGCGAGCGGCCATGTGTATTTCAGCATCAAAGACAAAGAAAATCCCGGTTCGCTCGACGCGATCATGTGGGCGCGGAACTATCAACTGTGCGGCATCAATTTGGAGGTCGGCATGGAAGTGATCCTGAACGGCCATCCGAACGTGTATCCGAACAACGGCCGGCTGTCGTTCGTGGCGGACACGGTGGAGCTGGTGGGTGAAGGCGCGCTCAAAAAAGCATACGACGAGCTGCGAAAAAAACTGGAAGCGGAAGGCGTGTTTGCCGCCGCACGCAAGCGTATCCTGCCGGATTATATTTCGCGCATCGGAGTCATCACTTCCATGAAGGGCGCGGTCATCCATGACTTTGAGAACAATTTGGGAAAGTTTGGTTTCAAAGTGAATGTGATCGACGCGCGCGTGGAGGGTGCGCAGGCGGCGCCATCGCTACTCGCCGCGATCCATGCGATGCGGGAGATGGTAGAGGACGAGGGCTCCCGCGGCACGGGCATCGAGGCGCTCGTGATCATCCGCGGCGGCGGCTCGCTCGAGTCTCTGCAGGCATTTAATAATGAGGCGCTCGTGCGCGAGGTCATGGATTTCCCGGTGCCGGTGATCGCGGGCATCGGCCACGATCAGGATGTGCCGCTGATGGCGCTCGTCGCGGACTATATGACGTCCACGCCGACCGCCGCCGCGCATCTCTTGAGCCGGTCGTGGGAGGAGGCATACGCGAAGGTGCACGAATTTTCCGGATTGCTCAATCGTTTTCCGCTGGAGTTGCAGCGCGTGGAGAACGCGCTCACGAACACGTGGGACGGCCTGGTCAATATGATGGAACGGTCGCTTGAGGCGGCGAAGGCCACGGTCGCGCTCGGCGCGCAGGCCATCAAGCATAATGATCCCGCACGCCAGCTCTCGCTGGGCTATTCCATCGCGCGAAGGAATGGTAAAGTAGTACGGAGTACGAGCGGGCTCGCGCCCGGCGACGGGATGTCGCTCACCGTGAGCGACGGTGAGATTGGTTCGATCATAAAAACTATCAATCATAGTAATCATGGCAAAGACAGCAAAACAATCGTCGTCGGAAGCCGCGAAGAACGGGCCGCACGACCTAAAAAAATATCTGGAGGACATCAAGCGGATCTCGGATTGGTTTGAGGAACAGGTGGAGATCGATCTTGAAGAGGCGCTCATAAAGATCCGCGAAGCGGGGGAGTTGATCAAGTTAAGTAAAGATCGTTTGGTGGAGGTCGAGAACGAATTCAAGGAAATCAAAACTAAGATAGAAAACGAATAATATGATATCAACAAAGGAATTGTTTTTGACGGAGTTCGACCGGGAGATGGCGACGACGCGCAAGATTTTGGAGCGCGTGCCGTTCGACAAGTTTGATTGGACGCCGCACGCGAAGTCCATGCCGCTCGGCCGTTTGGCGAATCACGTGGCAACGCTTCCGCGCTTCGTGCCGAACGTCATCGACGAGGAGAAATTCGTGATGGCGCGCACGGGGCCGCTTGATGTGAAGAGCACCGCGGACATTGTCGCCGCGTTCGATGATCTGGCCGCGAAGGCGCGCGCGTCGCTCGCGGGAACGACGGATGAGGCGCTCGCTGGCGAATGGGAAATGCTTTTCGGTGAGCAATCATTCTTTAAAGGACCACGCGCCGTTGCCTATCAGTCGCTTTTTATGGACCATCTTATTCATCACCGCGCACAGCTTGGCGTATATCTCCGGCTGAATGACGTGCCGATCCCGGGCTCGTATGGGCCGTCTGCGGACGAGCCGATGTAAAAAGTAAAAGCCCCTCTTCTTTTGGCCTAGATGTAAGAACAACGGCCAAAAGAAGAGGGGCTTTTACTTTTCCCTGAAGGAAATTTTTTTGTCTGTTATCATTATCATATGGATATCTATGCCTCTCGTATGCAAAAGAGAGGCTTCACCCTCATCGAACTTCTGGTCGTGATCGCGATCATTGCCATTCTGGCGGTCGTCGTAGTGCTCACCCTGAACCCCGCAGAACTCCTCCGGCAATCGCGCGATGCCAATAGGGTTTCCGACATGGCGACGCTGACGAACGCGCTGAATATTTACATCACCGATCAGGGAGGAAGCAGCGGTTTCAGTATAGGGACCGTTTCAACGACATATATTTCCAATCTCGATCTCTCCGCTACGAGCACGAACCAATGCGGGAGTTTGGGGCTTCCGTCGTTGAATACTTCCACCGGCCAGGCGTACCAATGTTCGTCTTCTTCCACATATCGAAACGTCAATGGCGGGGGATGGATCCCGGTGAATTTTTCGAAGATATCTTCGGGCGCCCCACTGGGAAGCCTTCCCGTTGATCCTACCGGCCAAACATCGACGAATCTCTTTTATACATACAGTACGAATGGCACTCAATTTGAATTGACGGCGATACCGGAAAGCAGCAAGTATCGCGCCGCGCAGATCACCGCTGCGCCCATCACTACCATTCCGGGGCCGATTGCCGAGGGATCGAGCCTGTCGCTTTCCTCGCTATTCAATCCGTCGGGGCTCGTGCGATATTGGAAGTTCAATGAGGCAACAGGGTCATTGTTCTACGATTTCTCCGGGAACAATGACACGGGAAATAGCTATGGGGCAACGGGATGGGCGGCGGGAAGTAAGCTTGAGGCTTCCGCGATGAACATCCCGGGCTCCGTATATGTCGGTGATTTGTTAACGACTTCATTACCAACGACCCAGATCACTGTTTCGGCGTGGGTAAAAGTTTCTGCCCATGCAAATTGGCATAATTATATAAATGAGAATTGGGTCAATCCGGGAGCGTGGCTCTTGTATTCCGATAGCGGGGGCAATGCCATATTTGGAGTCGTGAATTCCTCTGATTCGCAGATTAACGCCCAAGGATGTTTGGCCGCGTTCACAACGGGAACATGGCATTTCCTCGCGGGCACCTACGATGGTTCAAATGTGAGAGTGTACCTTGATGGAGTATCGTGCAGCGGCCCGGTGTCCCTCGCTTCACAATCGCTGTCTACGAGTGTGGCGGTAATTTCCAATGCAGCGAGTCCCGGATCGTACGCCATGAATGATGCAAAAGTCTATAATCGAGCGCTCTCCGCGGCGGAAATTATGGCGATCTATAACGCGGAGAAATAAAAATACCGCGGATCATGCGGTATTTTTATTGTCGCAGCGTTTTTATTATTTTGCCGGCACCGCAACCGCGTCTTTGGCTCTTGCCGCCTTTAGCGCGTCCGCCCACCAGACGAGCTGGTCGAGCATCTGATCGGCAGTGGCATCAAATGACTCGGTCTTGAGTATGCCTTTTTCATCAAGCAGACGCCACGGGTTTACCATGTGTACCGCGGTGCGGATGGAAACCATCTGTTGTTCCGCCACCACCGGGCGCAACTGATCGACGGCGCGCGCGCCACCGACGGTGCCATACCCCACAAATGCCACCGGCTTCTTGTTCCACTCGCGACCAACGTAATCGAATGCATTCTTGAGCACCGCCGGATAGCCATGATTGTATTCCGCGACGGTGAAAATGAATCCGTCGGCCTCGCCGATCTTCGCCGTCCATTTTGCAGATACCGGAAATGGATATGCTCCTTCTTTGCTCATCGCCGCCGCGGGCGACATTGCCTCGTCAAAGAGGGGGAGCGGATAGTCGCGGAGATCCAAGAGCTCCACATCCAATCCTTTCGCTTTTGCCTTTTCCACTATATATTTCGCCGGTTGTTCGCCGAACCTCTGTTGACGCGTTGTTCCGAGAATTACTTTAATTTTTAACATGTTTTTAATGATTTATTATGATTATTTTTTTGACGACATCGACTTTTTCTTTTGTTTTTGCATATCACCTACAAGGCTACTGAGGAGTTTGAGCGTGTGCTCCGTGTTCAGCGCGTAGAATACCTCTTTGCCGCTGCGTTCGTCGATCACGAGGTCGCACGCTTTGAGCGTTTTCAGATGTTGCGACACCGCCGGCTGGGAAAGCTTTACGATACGCGTGAGCTCGTTCACCGTCTTCCGTCCCTTGATCAGCGCCTCAATGATTCGGTACCGCGCCGCGTTCCCGATGCCTTTGCCGAACTTGTTTATTTCCTTGCAGAGATCAGACATATTTAGATATTAGCATATGCTTATATGAAGTCAAGGGGGCTAGTGAAAGGATTTTTTCTACGGTATAGTCATTGCATGTCACAGGAGGAAGCTCCAAGAATGGAGAATGAACCGAATCCGGAGCGTGCGCTTACGCGATTTGAGATACTGGGAAAACTGAGTCGTCACTGCGAAAAGTTCAAAGTTGAACGGGAAATGGAGGACGCCGAAGGAATATACCTCCTTGAGGTTGTGGATGAATTTCATCGTACCCGGTACATCTATCAACGAAAAGGATCGTTTCCCGGGCGGGGACACGAGATCAAATCCGTAACAACAACCATTCTCGAGGAGGATATTGAAAGCGGCTATTCGAAGGTCGTTTCTGATTACGATGCGGCGTCCGGTTGGTGGATAGATCAATAACAAAAAAGACTATGGACAGTAAGAAAGTTGTAATCCGGAAAACACCAAAGCATGGCAACGGAGTGTTCGCCCGCGTGAAGATCGGGAAGGGCGACGTTATCGCTGCATTCAACGGAGTTATATACGATTTTGATCATGATGATTGGAATGACGACCTCTATAACCATGCCATCCAGTTTGAAAAAAAGCGGTGGCGGGATTCAAAGGGGATTGCCCGGCTGGTAAATCATTCGTGCGATCCCAACTGCGGCATCCGCGACCTTTTCAAGATCGTGGCGATGCGCGACATCGTTCCGGGCGAAGAAGTCACCTGGGATTACGGCATGACGGAAAACTATGTATGGCGCATGAAGTGCACATGCGGATCGCCGCTCTGCCGGAAGACGATCGGCGCTTATAAAACAATGCCGCGTGCCATCCGAAAAAAATATAAAGGCTATATTTCGGCGTGGTTGATCAAGGAATGATGTTTGCGTGATATAATAAAAAATATGAAAAAAACATTAAATATCATTGCGGTCGTTTTGGGCATCGGGTTCATCGGGTTGGCGATCTATTATTGGGTGACGCCGGCGGATATGCTGCCGATGTTCGTGCCGGGCTATGATGCCGCGATGGCGACGCCGCACGTGAAGCACGGTATCGCATCGCTCGTGGTGGGGTTGGCGCTTTTGATCTACGCCTGGTTCGCGAGCGCGAAAAAAGTTTCGTAACGATGGCGGTATACGCACCGAAGGAGGTTCCCGAAAAAGGATTTTATTATCACTACAAGCACGACCCCGAGGGTCCGGTGAATGACTATGCGTACGAAGTGATCGGCGTCGGCCATCACACGGAGGATTATCTTCCGCTGGACGATGTGCTTATGGTCGTGTACCGGCCGCTCTATGAGGGCGAGGTTTATAAAGCCGGAAAGCTCTTCGACCTGCGCCCGCTCAAAATGTTCATGGAATACATCACAAAGGAAGGGAAGACATTCCCGCGCTTCAAGAAGATAAGCGACGAAGCCGTGGTAAAAGAGCTGCAGGCGATCCGTGAGCGGATGTATGTGGACTAGAATGCTGGTTATTTGGCGGACGAATCACGCTCCGTGGTAAAATTGAGCAATGGATGGGGAACAAGAAATCCGGGACATCGTTTTCGATCCCAAACTTAATGCATTTGCAGAAAAGAGCTTGACCCAGTCGCTTTCTGCCATCGGCTATCGTAAAGAGTTATTAATAGAGTTATTCGACTCTTTGAAGGAATTGCAATGTGAGAGATACGGAGAACTTCACGCAAAAGAACTCCATCAACTCCATACAGTTCATTTTTTAGGTGAACTTGCGGGTGGTCTTTTTAGAAAATATGTAATACCCGAAGTCCCTGCGACCGGTAAGGTCATAGATATCGGATGCGGCACGGGAACTCTTATTAAAGAGTTGCGTGCGCGAGGGAGCGGGGAGATCGTAGGTATAGATATAGATTCATATCCCGAATGGGAGGAATTGCGATCGCGTGGGATCAGGGTTGAGGAAATTTCAGAGGAGCAATTTCCAGCATTCATGAAGGCGGAATCTCCGGATGCGGTGGTTATCACCTGGGTGCTGCACCATATGAACTACGTGGAGCAAGAGCACTATTTGAAGGTGATCTTTGAAAATCTGAAAAGCGGCTCCCGTGTGGTGATATTGGAGGATGCTTACAGCACGAAGTGTGCGCCTGAAACAGGCAAGAATTTGTACGATGACTTTATGGCCTTGGCCCCCGATGACCGAAAAAGAGTGATGTCGGCTTTTGACTGGATTGCCAATCGCGTCTTGGAGCGAAGAGATAAGATACCGATGCCGTTCGGATTCCGGACGTTGGAAGAGTGGCAGCCGCTATTTGAGAATAATGGATTCGATATTGTGGAGACGAGATTTCTGGGTTTTCCCGAAGATCGTGACGTGAATAACGGACAATCCTTATTGGTCGCGGTAAGGAGATAGAAAGATATACCGATGGTACATCAGTGGAGCAGCAGCGAGCCGATGATCCCGATAGCGATGCAATAGAACGCGAACGGCGCGAGATTCTTTGTTTTGAAATAACGCGTGAGGAACTTCACCGCGAACCAGGCGGCGAACGCGGCGGCGGCGGCGCCTGCGAGCGAGACCTCGATGAGCGCGCTCCCGCCCGATGTGAGCAAGGGCGGGATCTCAAGCAGCGCCGCCGCGCCGATGATCGGCGTGGCGAGAAGGAACGAATAGCGAAGCGAGTCCTCGTGCGAGAGCCCGACCATCAGACCGCCGGCGAGCGTGGAACCGGTGCGCGAAAATCCCGGGATGAGTGCAAGCACCTGTAAGATGCCGACTTTGAACGATCGCCAGAAAGAAAGATGATGTGCTATGCGCGTATCGTTATTTTGTACGCTTTCCGTTGTTGTCGCCGCCGCGCCGGACCTCGCCACGGCGCGCTTACGCAACCATTCGGCGAGCAGGAGCAATAATCCGTTCAGTATCAAAAAGAACGCGGCGCTTCGGGGAGAGAGGAATGATCCCGTGATCCGATCTTTAAGGAGCAGGCCGAGGATACCCGCGGGAATCGTGCTCATCACAAGCAGCCAGCCGAGCTTTGCATCCGGATCTTTGTCGCTGATCTCCCGCGCCGCGAGTGAGCGGAATATGCCCTTTACGATCCGCACCCAGTCTTTGAAGTAAATTACAAAAAGCACCGTTGCGGTGGCGAGATGCGTAGCCACTAAGAATTCCAGGAATGTCTCGGCATTCTGGTTGATGTTCCATCCGAAGAGACCGGGCAGAAGGACGGTGTGACCAAGGCTCGAGATGGGGAACAACTCGGTGATGCCCTGCGCGAGACCGAGGATGATCGCTTGAAAGAATGTGAGCATGGCGTTGTTAAAAATTGATTAAATTTCCAGATCCCCGCGCGCTTCTATCTTATAGCGTTTTTTGCGGAGATATGCCATGTAACCGGCGACGCCGATCATCGCGCCGTTATCCAAGTTGTATTTGAAGTCGGGGACGAGGAACGAGCATCCGGCCTTCTTTGCCTCTCGCGCGAGGCGCGCGCGGAGCGCCTTGTTCGCGGCGACGCCGCCGGAGAGCATCACCGACCGCGCGCCGAAATCCCGCACCGCACGGATCGTCTTTTGGGTAAGCAAATCAAGCGCGGCTTCCTGGAACGATGCGGCAATATCCTTTTTGGAGACGGTCTTGTGATCGCGCATATAATAGAGCACCGATGTCTTGAGTCCCGAAAAGCTGAAGTCGTAATTCTTCTCGCGCAACATCGGGCGGGGGAATACGATCGCGTGCGGATTACCGCTGCGGGCGAGGCGTTCTATTTCCGGGCCGCCAGGGTAGGGGAGGTCGAGTAGACGTGCTACTTTGTCGAACGCCTCGCCCGCAGCATCGTCGCGCGTCTCGCCGAGCCGCTTCCATTTTGAGAACGAATCAAGCTTGAGCAGGATGGTGTGTCCGCCGCTCACAATAAGCGCGATCGCGGGAAAAATATTGTTCCGCGCAGCCGCCCCGTTGCCCGTTTTTTTCTGTGAGAGCAAGAAGCTGTATAAGTGCCCTTCAAGATGATTCGCGCCTACAAGCGGCACGCGATATTCATTGGCGAGCGATTGCGCGAACGTGATGCCGGTCCAGAGCGCCGGCTCGAGGCCGGGGCCGACGGTGACAGTGATGAGGTCGAACTTCAGCTTCGGATGTTTTACTTGGAGCTGTCTAAAAAGTATCGGAAGATTTTTCAAATGTTCGCGCTTGGCGAGATTGGGAACGACGCCACCGAACGGGCGATGGATGGGGATCTGTGTCGTAACGAGATTTTCCAGAACTTTGATGTGCGGCGCGCGCGCGATGCCCGACGCGTCAAGCAGGGCGATACCCGTCTCGTCGCACGATGTTTCGATCGCAAGGATTTTCATATAATGGGAATAAAATGTTCTATTATTGTACAACCTATCACGTTCAATGGATAGAAAAAAGGAGGCCGAACATGCTGGCCTCCGCTCTGCTTCTTTGCGCCGATCTAATGTTTGTGGGCGTGACATCCTTTGTGGTGCGGTGCCGTCCTCACTTGGCGCTTGTAATTTCTTAAATTGACGTCCGACGGCCCGTTGAACATGGCCAACCAGACCGCGTTCATGTTATCCAGGGTTGTCCATTGAGGGGGATGACGGTCGCCCTTGGTGACCACCCGGCAACAAAGAACCTCTGCGGGTTGCTGTTCCTTGCATTGTTGATTCTTTCCTTGCTCCGCCATAGCTGGCATAGCAAGAGAAACGAGGGCGACCATGATCGCCCAGAACCACGCTAAATGAGAACTTTTCATGGCTACCTCCCATGGCGCCAGGCTACGACTATTATGCTTTTAAAACACCAATGCGTCAAATTGCGGAAGAAGAGTACTATCGGCGTGATCACATCCAGCTGCCCATCCCGTTATATCAAACGATATTAAAAATATGTGTTATGCACACTCCACGTCTTACGAGCTTGTGATCGTCGTGATATCCTGCGCGAAGGTTTGTTCCTGTTCCACCGTGGCCTGGCCATAGGTCCAGAGATAATTTTTCCAGTTGCCGCCGGCGTAATATTTCGCGGCGGTACAGCGATCCACGTCAAGCTGTGCATTGTAAACCGCTTGGCATCCTTGCATCGCACCCTTCAGGTAGAGCGCCGTGGCCACGAATGCGTCAGCATTCTTCCAGGGCGACGGGGGATTGTCACCCGTGATCTGGGCGATGCTTGCCGCATACAGTTGCCACGTGGACGGCTCGAACTGCGCCGGTCCCATCGCGCCGCCGTACACACCGTCCGCGTTGGGGCACGATACGAGCATCTGTGATGGATTCAAACCGAGCCCTTGCACGATCTGAAGGAATATCGGGATGTTCGACGGGCTCATCGCTTTTTGATAACTGCACTGGCCGACGTTCTGCCCAAGCGCCGACTCGCGATTGAGGATCGCGAGGACGAGCGCGGCATTCACTCCCGTCGCCTGCGAGGCGACCTTCGCATACTGATACGCCTGTTCAAATGTCAGCGAGCCGCCGCCGAGGAGTTGGAATATCTGATTGCGGATCTGCGCCGCGGTCTGCTTTGCCTGTGCCGCAAGCGCGGCCTTCGCCGCCGCGTCGCTCTTGGTGGCCGTGAGCAGTTGGTTCACCTGGGTTTTGTTCGCCACCACCTGCGCCGCTTGTGCCGCGGCGAAAGCCGCCGCGGTCGCCTCCGCGCTTTGGGATTGCGCGAGCTGTTGATTCTGGTCCTGCAGTTGCCCGGTCAGTATGTTCAATTGTGCGACGTCCGCATTGAGATTGGATTCAAATAAGGAAATATTTTCGGAATCGTCCCAGAGCGTGGAGAGCTGAGGATTTGCCAGGAACGATTGCAAAAAACCGGTCCGGTCGTTTTTATACAGCGCGTTCAAAAGGTTGCCCACCGCCACTTTTTCACTCGCGATCTGGCCATGGGTGACGCCGATCTGCGAAGTGGTTTGCGCTATCTGGCTGTCGATCTGCTGGAGCGTGAGATTGATGGCTTTTATCTGAAGATTGAGCTTCGCGATCTGCGCGTTCAAAGTGCTGATCTGGCCCGAAAGGGTCGTTCCTTTCTTTTGGTCCGCAGCGATCTGGGTCTGATACTGGTCGATCTGCCCCTGGAGCTGCGCAAGCTGGTTCTCAAGATCCTGTTGCCGCTGCGCGGTGGTTTGGGTGGAGGTTGCGGTTTGCGCGACCGCGACCGCCGAAACAAAAAAAGCGGCGCCCGACGCGGTTGATAATACGACCGCGGCCGCCGCGGCGAAAAGATATTTTTTTTGCGGGATGGAACGCATGATGATGTTCACCACCATTAAGGATACTACGGAATGGGAGAAAAGGGTTCTCTGTTTGCACTGCGGGGTGCGCGGCTCTTTATTATGGTTTATGGAAAAATAAAAATGGACGGTGCACCGATGTGCGATCGTCCATTACATTCTTACCGTCTCCAGGTGGTGTTCGCGGGCGAGCGCTCGCGCAATCTCCACGTAGCGAACGTGTTGGGGATACTTCCTCGCGAGGACATCCAGGAGTTCCCGGAGGTTCACCGCTCCATCGCGCTTGAGATCGTACAGTTTGCACAGGCGGCCCATCCCGACGACCACGAACCCCACGCATTCCGTGATGGTTCCGTTTTCCGGATTTTCATTCTCCAGAAAGACCATGGGAAACGGATGCGGGGTGTCACACTCATAAAAGCCGCACTCCTTCACGATGACCCTGATCTCATCGAGGTGTTTGTTCCAGGTCACCCTGGGTTTGAATTCCTGCTGAGGACGGCCCTCTAATGCGTTGCGCGTCAGGCTGGTAAGAATTTCCACGCTTTGCTGGTCCATGCCCACTCCTTTTTTACGAACTTCCTCAATTGAAAGATATAGGATGAAATACGTCAAGGCCATCACGCGATGGACATGCCATATCCTTTCTGCTTAAATACCTCGCAGGGAGGACGTATGAAAGTTTATGTAATAGATGATCAATTTGTGATCCATCTGGAAGGCAGCCTGAAGGAGTCCGCGCACCTGGTGCTGGATATCAACAATAGCGGCGCCCTGGTGCGTCCCACGCTCAAAATGGACGGCGAGAGCATGCACGATCTGTTTCGCGGCCTTCTCAAGTATGCGTCGGTCGATGGATTCGACGATCCCGATCACGGCATGGAGCGGTTTCGGAACGAAGGGGTCAAGCAACTCCTGGATCTCGTGGAAGGCCTTCTGCGCGCGCGACACGAACGCGGTGAGCATCGGTTGGATTTTCTCGGCGAGCGTCGGCTCGCGATGGCGCGCGCGCTGATCCGCGCGGGGGATGAAGTGGATATGCATATGCATTCCTAGGGTGGGCCTGCTAATTGCGCGGGCCCTTTTTCTATAAAAAATAAAATGGAAAGGGCGCGGCGGAAGATTCTCCGCTGCGCCCTTTTGTGTGTAATTTTCCGAGTTCAGATCCATTCCTTGAGAGGCACCTTTTGTTTGATGCGGGGAATGGCCAATAAGAGTGCCGCAATGATCGCCCCTACTGCCATGTAGAGCGGCAGGATGTAATTGGCAAATGTCCTGTCGGTGATCGCGAATATCGCCAGAAAATAACCGATGCCGTAGCAGAACCACGCGAACGGCCGGTCTTCCATCGGGCTCCTTTTGAAGAAGACGAGTGTGGGGATCGCGGCACAAAGATCGGCTACGATTGCAAGATACAGTGCGTATTGCGAAAGTTCCTGTCTCTGGCGAACGAACCACCATGCAATGAGCGAAACGATGCCGAACGCGAGACATGCCCACTGCCAGCGATCGAGCTTTTCCCACTGTTCACGTTGCCGGATGGCGAGGATGACGACGATCGTCGGGTTGCTGAATCCGAAGAGCGCCGGCCAGAGATTCGCGCCTGCGCCGGAGCTTTTGTAGGTGAGCATAAGCGCGAGGCCGATGAGAGACCACAACGCCCAGCTGGTGATGATCGGGTGGATCTTGTGCTGGTAAACCCTGATGGCATACGGAATGACGTTGATGAACACCAGTCCGCCGGAAATCATTCCTATGGTTTGTGCGCTCACGCCGCACCTCCTTTCCAAATTCACTCGTATAACGAGCTCAGAAAAGTATAACATTATTTATTTAATGTGTCAATTTTGGTCCCGTCGGGAGCTAGGGTATAATGAAACACATGAAATTATTGATTGCGACGTTCAACAAAGGAAAATTTGAGGACTATCGGGATTTCTGCAAAGATTTGCCCATTGAATTGGTCGGTCTTGCCGATGTCGGTATAAAAGAGGATTTTGATGAGATATACGATACCTTCGAAGAAAATTCAAAAGGCAAAGCGGAATTTTATGCAAAGCTCTCCGGATTGCCGACCATTGCCGATGACAGCGGCATAGAAATTCCTTTCTATCATATGGAGCCCGGCGTTAAGACGAAGCGATGGGGCGGCAACCTGACGGATGATGAATATTTCGCTTTCATTTTGGATAAGATAAAAAAGATTCCCGAGAGCAAGCGGCAGGCACAGATGCGGGCGGTGCTCACGCTTTGCATCAACGGCACGTGTTACCAGGAGGAAGGGAAGATCCTAGGAAAGCTCACGGACAAGGTGTATGAGCACAGCACCACTCACGGATATCCGTGGGACAAGGTTTTTATTCTGGATGACAACGGCAAATATTACGAAGATTTGAATGAGGAAGAGAATCGCCGGTTCAATCATCGGGGGATCGCATTCGGAAGATTGAAGAAATATCTTCTCACTATTCTCTAGCCATATGACGTCTTTTGTGGTATAAGGTTCGCAGTACTCTATCAACGCGCCCTAAGGAGGCAACCGTGTACACTGCTCAGTTTTTCAGCCGCACCACGCGATGCCATCCTCTAGGGGAGGACATCGTATATCTGCCCGTAACTTCGGATCGAGAAGCGAAGACGTACTACAAGCTTCCGAAACAGCGAGAATGGATAAAGGGTGTTCTGCCGCCAGACATCTTTGCACGCTTCGCGCACAGTTCAGCTATCGTGAGCTTTCTCCAGAGGGAATACGAACGCCACGTGCAAACATTCGGAGAGGATCCCGAATGGCTTCACAATATGAACCGGTGCCAGCAAGCGGAATTTTGCCGGTGCCACACCATAACGGAGGGAGAACTTCTCTTCGCGCTACCGTCGGTGCCATACGCGGGCATCGGCTATATCGTAACCGACAGCGGGTTCACCCATCGCGCCTGCGAAACATTCAATCTTTTCCGGCTTCAGAATATCGCTCAACTTGGCCGTCTTCACGACCCGGTAGTGGTTGAGGCTGGAATGACACCGCTTTCTTACGGAATGCTTTTCGGGCAAAACCGGCTTGCGCACTCGCTTGATGTGAGGGCGATCGCGCTCCTCATGGCAAAGAACAACAACCTCGATCCACGGCGTACACGCATCCTCGAGACCGCTGGACTTACGCACGACGCGCTTACGCCCGCATATGGCGACGGCACGAAGTCCATCGATCCCTCGTTCTTTGATGAGGATGCAAATTACCGCAATCTATTATGCGGTGATCGTTGGGAGACCTTCCGCAGAGACTACGACATCGACGCGGATGCGCTCGTGGCAACCGTGCAGGGAGAAGGTCCGCTTGGATCATTGCTTGATATCGCAGACAAGCTTTCGTATCTGTCGCGCGATGTTCAACCGTACATTGGCCGCTATAGTCCGGATGGTCCCATCTCGTATTCGGATGGATACCACGAGGTCTATCGGTTCATCTCCAAACGCAAACACCTTCTCGGTCTATGGGGAACGGTGCGCACGAAAGGGGATGTTGTCTTCGTGGAAGACGGCGTGTGGCTTGGCGATGTCCTTACGCTTCGGGCGTGGATGTTCCGAAACCTCTACCATCATCAGGGCTCGCGGTACTTGGAGCGGATGACGGCGGTGGTGCTTGTTCGGCATCTCATCGATATCGGGGCGATCACGAAAGACGATCTCCTCCGATACGACGACTTTTTTCTCGATAAGATGATACGGGAGCGCTTCGGAGTAGAGGTGAATCCTGTCGTCGCGGATTCGTATAACGCGAATCCCAGGGTGGAGGTATGTACCACCCTTGCTCATGCAGAAGAACGTGAACGCGAACTTCTGCGAAGCGGGGTGGGAATCACCTTCATCGATGCGCACCCTCCGGCAAAACCGGCAACACATCTTCTCGTGAGAAAGAAAGGAAAAATTCTCCCGTTCGCGGAGGCATACCCCCACGAGACAGAAGAGATAGACACTATCATCAAAGGAATTCCTACGGTGAAGGTGTACTACCTCGATGTTCCGCGGGATCGGCTTCCGTGGCAACTCCGGGAAGTCGCGGATATCGTACGAAAGAAAGCATTGAACTCATGAGGCCGAGTCATTTTGATGAAGCCTCTTTTTATTTTGGGGTTGTTTGCGGCAACTCAAAAAGTCAAAAGCCCCACATCGTAAAGCATGGGGCTTTTGATGTGGGGCGTGGGTGGTGCTATTTACTACACTCCCTGCAACTCCTCGTCGGGCACCGGACTGCCAATTGTCCAGTTGTGTTTTTTGAGGGATGCCAACAGCGTGGAATCTTCCTCAAAACGGCCGGTGGGGTGGATCACGAAGAACGCGTAGCCTCGGAATTCGGGACCCCGACGCCATCCGAATTGCAAACCGGATGCCGTGGTGTACCAGAAACTACCGGGGCCGCTCTTCGCTCTAACCTTTTCCGACCCGAGCCAATCGTGGGATGCGTTTAGGGTGAGCATGAGCTCGAGGCGAAGCCTTTTCTCTTGCTCCCTCAGTTCCGCATTCCATTGCGGATCACGACCGGAGTGAAGGGTGATGCTTTCCGCGTAGTTTATTTGCGCTTCGAGAATGACGTTCGCTGCGGCTTTGCATGCGAGAACGAGCATACCGAAACCTGCGCGGAATGACAGTTCGCTGCCTTCGAGAAAAAAGTATTCGTTGTAATACGCTACCTGCTTCATGAGTTCTCCTTCGGACGAGTAATCGTCACAATGGCGAGGATGTTGATCATCCTGCCGACGGAATCCATTTGGGCGTTCACGGGCTCTGTCGGCAGGACGAAGCGGGCTTTCAATGGTCTGAGAATATTATATACTATATATAATAGAGTGTCAAGTATTGGGTTTGTAATACTAAGAAGGGGGCGTGTGATATTATAAAGGCAATGAAACGGGTGTTTATGATCCACGGCTGGACGGGTAAGCCGAACGAGCATTGGATGCCGTCGGTCGCCAAAGGATTGGCGGTGCGGGGCTTCGAAGTGCATCAGCCCGAGATGCCGGAGACGAACGCGCCCCGGATGGAAGCGTGGGTCTCGCGTCTCAAGCAAGAAGTCGGCGTCGCCGACAAAGATACGTACTTTGTGGGGCACAGTATCGGGTGCCTCGCCATTCTTCGGTATCTGGAGAAATATAAAGAGACGATTGGCGGTGCAGTGCTTGTGGCGCCATGGATCACATTGACGCCTTCGTCATTCTCCGCGCCGGAAGATGCGGCGGTGGTAAAAGAATGGACAGAGCGGCCGTTCGATTGGGATTTACTCAAATCGCTTTGCCCGCATTGCGTCGCATTGTTTTCGGAAGACGACCCTGATGTGCCATTCGACGAGAACAAGCCGGTCTTTGAAAAGGAGCTCGGCGCTCGCGTGATCATTTTCAAAGATAAGGGACACTTTACCGCGAGCGCGGGAGTCACGATACTGCCAGAAGTTGAAGATGCGGTGGTGGAGATGGCATTCTTATAGCCCCCAAGGGGAATCGCCCCGCGACTCGAATGCTCGCCGCCGCTCGCATTCGGTCTGGGCACCGCCTCGCCGGATTTTCCTGCTGAAAAATCCGGTTCCGGCGGTTCGATTCCTCTTTAGAACGAACTACACAAATAAAAACACACCCGGCAGCGGGTGGTGAAAAGTTAGAGCCCGTACTTGTGGCTGTCGGTTCTATTAGTTTACTCCAACGAGCATACCCGAACTTCTTCTTGGATACGACTGAGTTTGCAAAGAAAGTTGAACAGATTATTTCGATTGCCGAAAGGAAGAATATAAATCCCGCGACTCCTTAAATCTTTTCAGCCGAATGAGGCCATGATAGACAATACGATTATAGTCAGCCGTTTATAGAAGTTATACATAGGACGTATAACAAGAATGATTTTCCCGGCTGTTGTCGCTTATGGCAATTTGTCCTGTCTATCAACTTCTGACGCCATGAGTATCATGGACAATGGCGGTACACAAGCCCATTTACCATGGGCTGTGTTGAAATGCGCCGAAACGTGAAAAAAACGTCAGTAGCCCCAGGGGGAATCGAACCCCCATTTACGCCGTGAAAGGGCGCCGTCCTAACCATTAGACGATGAGGCCATGAGTGCGCGATATCGCGCGCGGAACGGCCGAGCTTTGATGCTATACTATAATAAAGTACGGATTTTTGAAAGGTCGTGGCTTCATTTTGACCGCAACCTTTGCTATTGAGGCGAATGATGATAGGTTTAACCAGGTTATGAAACGCTTCTTTGAGATGCTGCCGGGGATCCTGGCGTGGCTCACTCTTATCTTTATGTTCCTGTTCTCGTGGCTCCTGCCGGTGTGGGTGTCCATTTTTATTATTTTGTTCGATATCTATTGGGTGATGAAGACGGTGTATCTTTCTTTGCACTTGCGCGCGACGTTTATGGAGATGCGGCGGGTGATGAAAGTGAATTGGCTCGCGAAGATTCGCGAAGAGATGCCGGATGCGACTGCCGGCGATGCCGCGCATCCCTCACTTGACGACATCCACCACCTCGTCATCCTGCCGATGTACGACGAGCCGTATGAGGTGGTGAGCGAAACTTTTGTGTCGCTTACTCGCGTCAATTACGACAAAAAAAAATTGCTTGTGGTGCTCGCGCTTGAGGATAAAGCGGGGGACGGCGCACGCGCGACGGGAACAAAGCTGCAGCACGAATACGGAGCGGCGTTCGGGAAGTTTTTGATCACGCATCACCCGGCGGGGTTGCCGGGCGAGATCCCGGGCAAAGGTTCCAACGAGGCGTGGGCCGGCGCGCAGGCAAAGCGCGAGATCGTGGATATCCAAACCGCGACGTATCCAAAGGGTCTCGCGCCGGAGAATGTGCTCGTCTCCGTGTTCGACATTGATACGCAGGTATTCCCGGAATATTTCAGCCGGCTCACGTATGTATTTTTGAAGGCGGAGAATCGCACGCATGCGATCTATCAGCCGATCCCGCTTTTTACGAACAATGTGTACGAGGCGCCGATGCTCGCGCGCGTCGTCGCGTTCAGCACCACGTTCTGGCAGATGATGCAGCAGTCGCGGCCGGAGCGGCTCACATCGTTCTCGTCGCAATCCATCCCGCTCAGCACCCTGCTTGATATTGGCTGGTGGCAGAAGGATATCGTCTCCGAGGATTCACGTATTTTCTGGCAGGGATATCTGCGCTACCACAGTGATTTCCGCGTGGAGCCGCTCTTCTATCCCGTTTCCATGGACGTGAATGTCGCGCCGACGTTCTGGGGCACGATGAAGAATATTTATAAGCAGCAGCGCCGGTGGGGATGGGGCGTTGAGAACATTCCGTACATGTTGGAAGGATTCCGTCATGATCCGCAGATCCCCGCTGGCAAAAAACGCTATTGGACGTTCAACGTGATCGAAGGATTCCATTCGTGGGCCACGAACTCGCTCATTATCTTCGCGCTTGGCTGGCTGCCGCTCGCGCTTGGCGGCCGCCACTTCGACCACTCGGTGCTTTCGTACAATCTGCCGCACATCACGCGCGACATCATTTGGCTTTCAATGATCGGCGTCGCGAGTTCCGCGATCCTTTCCGTGATGCTCCTGCCAAAACCACCCGGCGGGTTGAGTATGAAGGACTACTCGGTGTTCATTTTGCAATGGGTACTGATGCCGTTCACGCTGATCATCTTCGGCGCGTTTCCCGGACTGGAGGCGCAGACGCGCTTGATGCTCGGCGGAAAGTTCCGGCTTGGCTTCTGGGTGACGCCGAAAGGGAGATATGAGAAGAAATCGTAAGCGGTATACTTAAGCCATGGAAAAAGAGATCGAAACACGTTTTCTCGATATCGATAAAGAAAAACTCGCAAAAGAACTTGGCGAGCTTGGTGCTATTGATAAGGGTGAGGAAAAACTCGAAGAAATCATCTTTCATCCGGCGGATAAGTCGTGGATCGGGAAAAGAAAATTTGTGCGCCTCAGGAAAACAAAAAATAAAATAAAGCTGACGTATAAGGAGAATGTGGAACAGACCGCCGACAGCGCACGAGAGATTGAATTTGAAGTCCCCGATTGGGATAAGTGCGTGGAGTTTTTAAGTAAACTTGGATTGGAGCCGATGCGGCAGCTTGAGAAATATAGGCACACGTTTGTGCTTGGCGATGTAACGATTGATATTGATACTTGGCCAAAGATTCCTGCCTATGCAGAAATTGAGGGGTCGTCGGTGGAATCATTGAAAGCCGTCAGTGAAAAATTGCATATGGATTGGGAAAAGCGATTCGATGGCGACGCGCGAGAGGTATTCCGGCGTTATGGCTATAACCTTGATGAAATTGTAGTTATTACTTTCAGCGAACTCAAATACAAATAAGCGCTGTTATTTTTCCGAGTTATTCCTGGTGCACCCGCGCCCTGAACTCTTCAACTTTTTTTCGTAGCGCCACGTTCTTTTTGAACTGCGGATCGGCGGTGACGGTTTTGATCGCCGCCTCGCGCGAATGTTTGACGAGCTCCGGATCCTTCAGCGCCTCCATCGCCACATCGGGGAGTCCGGTCTGTACGTTGCCAAAGAACTGACCCGGACCGCGCAGAGCGAGATCGTGCTCGGCGAGTTCAAACCCATTCTTGGCTTCCAGGATCGCCTTGAGCCGAGCGTTCGCGACCGCTGCCGGAGAGTCTGCCATCAAAAAACAATACGACTGGTATTCGCCGCGGCCGACGCGCCCACGGAACTGGTAGAGCTGTGCAAGGCCGAAACGGTCCGCGCCTTCGATCATCATGATGGATGCGTTCGGCACATCCACGCCGACCTCCACAACCGACGTGGCGACGAGAATATCAAACTCCTTGTCTTTGAATTTTTTCATCACCTCTTCTTTTTCCTTCGGCTTCATCTGGCCGTGCAGCATGGCGATGCGCAGGTCGGGGAAGATCTTCGTTGATAATTTTTCAAATTCTTCTTTAACGGATTTTAATTCCAGCTTTTTGACGAATGCCGCTTTTCCTCCCGGCACTTTCGTCGCTTCCTCTTCCTCCGGCGCGTCGATGCGCGGGCAGATGACGAACGCCTGGCGTCCTTCTTTTATTTGATCATGGATGAATTTGTACGTGGCGGTGCGCTTGAGCGGCGCAACGATCTCCGTTTTGATCTCCTTGCGCCCCGCCGGCAGTTCGGTGATGAGCGAGAGATCCAGATCGCCGAACACGGAGAGCATGAGCGTCCGCGGGATCGGCGTGGCGGACATGCTGAGGAAGTGGGGGATGGGCGTGCCCCCCACGCCATTTTTCGCCGTGCCATTGCCGGCGTGCGCGCCGCTCTTTCGCGCATTCAGCTCCGCGCGCTGGCGCACGCCGAAGCGGTGCTGCTCGTCTATTATTACGAGTCCGAGCGCCGAGAACTCCATTGCTTTTTGGATGAGCGCGTGTGTGCCGAAAATGATGGAGACCTCGCCCGCGGCCACCTTCTTATAAAATTCGGGTTTGGTCGTCTTTGATTCCAATTCCTTGCCGTAGAAAATATGTGCGCTGCTGCCGGTGATGAGCCCGATGGCGGGCTGGGCGTCTCCGAGCGCGACGGAGACGAAGAATTTCTTCATCGTCTCGAAGTGCTGTCGCGCGAGGATCTCCGTAGGTGCCATGAACGCGGTCTGAAGCCCGTTCTCCGCGGCGATCACCGCCGCCACTGCGGCCACAACGGTCTTGCCCGATCCGACGTCTCCTTGTAAAAGCCGGTTCATCGGCCGCGCCTTCTCTATATCTTTGATGATCTCCCACAGCGATTGCTTTTGCGAGTGCGTGAGCTCAAAGGGGAGCTTGGCGAGCATCGCCTTCACGCGTTCGATGTCCGCCTTGATCACCGGCGCGGATTCCTGCGCGAGCTTCATCTTTTGCTGCATGTTCAAAATTTGGAGCAGGAACAATTCTTCGAACGAGAATCGCAAACGTGCCGCGGTCGCATCCTCGATCGCGCGCGGGAAGTGGATGGAGTGGATCGCTTCGTTCAATTCCGGAAAGTTGAATTCCACCAAAATTTCCGCCGGGATCCATTCTTTCATCACCGGTTTTTTGCGGAAGAGCGATTGCGTGACGAAGCGGATGCCGCGCGAGGTGAGTCCGCGGGTCTCCGGGTACACCGGCACGAGTCGCGCGGTGTGGCTCATCTCCTGGTGCTCGCTATCGCGCACATGGATCACTTCGTAAACGGGATTGTTCAAATAAATTTCGCCTTCCTCCGATACGGATGCTTTTCCGGCAAAGTTCGCTGCGCGTCCGGTTTTCAACACATTCGCCACGTACGGCTGGTTGAACCACACCGCGCGGATGGTTCCCGATTCGTCCGCGATCGTGGCCTCCACGATGCTCATCGCGCGACGCCAGCTGCGCTTGCTCTGAATTTCTTCCACGATGCCGGTGATCGTGGCCTGCTGTCCCGGTTCAAGCTCGGCGATAGGATATACTTTTGTGAAATCTTCGTAGCGGGTGGGAAAGTGCCACAGCAAATCTCTCACGGTTTTGATGCCCATCTTTTCAAGACGGCGCAAAGCGGGAACTCTCGCTCCCACTACCTCAAAAAGCGGCGTGTCAGAGGCGATTTGAAGCATTGATTTGCGAATAGTATAGCATACCTTGTCTCCAAAAGGCATACCGGAAAAATAAAACGGCGTCCTCGTGAGGTGCGCCGATAATGAAGGAATTCGTCCTGGCCTAATCGCAGACGTTCTCCGGAATTGGAACGCCTTTCTGCCGTTCTCTCGTGCGCATCGCCCGGAGATTCTTCAGGCACTTGCGACGAAACTTATCGCGTTTGGCAGAATCTGCTTTTTTGCCCAGGAAGTGATTGCTTGCTTTGCGGGCAACGCGCTTCAGTTCCGCATCAGGGATAATGCCGATGATGTTCTTAAGCACGCTTTCCGCGATCCGCGGCTTGCATTCGCAGATTTGCAGTCGAAACAATTTCAGGAACAGGTGTGGATTTGCTTTCGGGTCGGTCCTCGCCTTTTTCGTGGCCATATTCTCCTCCGGCGCGCCAAGGTTCCGTCGCCTCGCTAAACATAGCACAACAGCTTACCGTGCGGCAATTACTATCAATACCCGCTCCAATTGTTCAATTCCCGTCTGAAAACGAACAAACAAAAAGAATATCCTTCTCGCCGAACGGTCATCTGCCTGGAGGCGAGAAGGATATTCTTTTTGTTTTTATCGGTGCCCCCACCAGGACTCGAACCTGGGACCTTCTCCTTAAGAGGGAGCAGCTCTACCAACTGAGCTATAGGGGCAATATCAGAAGTATTCTATTAAGGATACGCGGAAAATGCAATCGGGTCGCGAGTAATTATGCACAGGGTTGTCCGATTGATGTGGTATTATGAAACCATATGGAAGTTCTGGCCGCTCTATTTATCTGGCCGTTCCTCATACTGGCGATATTCCTCGCGGGTCTTTCTTTTGCCTTTTTCGATGCGAGCTATCTCGTTCTTCTCATTATCTTCGCCATCATCCTGTTCGCCATCTTCCGTCCCAAGGGAGATACCGACACCACCCTTGTTAAGGAGACACCCGCCGAGCAACTGCAGCGTGTGCGCCAGATAGCAATCGTATTTTGCATCTCCGTCTTTTTGCCGCTTTTCGCGCGCTATCTGATCAGCGGCATGACCCAGCCCGGTGCGACGACCGGGTCGCTTCCGGCCGTCATCGTGGCGCTTGCCGTCGGGTTTGGCATTCTCCTTTGGGGTTTGTTCACAAAGAGAAGCAAGACGCTTCTCTACAGCAATCTCATCGGCGGGGGACTTACCATCATGTACTGCTACTTTGAGATCTGGACGCTCGGTTCGTTTGCCCGCGTCATTGCGACCGCGTTCGGTCTCGTAGTTGCTGTCGCATTTTCCATCATCAAACTCAAAGAGAAGCTTAAATAATATGAACGCAAAGAATCTTTCTCTTAAAATATGGTTCGGGATCATCATCTTCGCGTTCTCGCTCGCGCTCGCATATTTTACCGCATCATACATACAATCCACCGGCCAGATCGATTATTGGCTCGTAATCGAGGCGTTCGCGGGACTCTTTGTGTTGGTGGGCATTGCGGTGTCCAGCATTTTCCCGGTGAGCTTAGGATTCCTCTATTCGGCGACGATCCTTATCATGAACGTGTTGCTCGAAAAGTACGATATCATCCCGGATCTCAATAAGGCGACGTTGCTTGGCGTGATCCTCATCGTCCTTTACATTGTCGCGCTCGCCAAAAAAGAAGGCGGCAGTATGCCTGCCGTCGCACCCCCGGCGACTCCTGCTGCACCAGCACAACCCACACCGCCGCCGACGATATAATCCGCCGGCGCTCGTAATGGACGAACACTCTACCTCCGCTCTTATCGTGATCCGCGTGGCCGCCACGATGCTTGCCTGTGGCGTTTGCGTTTGGATCGGGTGGGTGTTTTATCAGGGAACAATGCATCCCGCGTCGCCTTTGGAGAACACGCCGCCGATGAATGCGGACCTCGGTTCATCTCAACCGGTGCAACAACCGTCAAAGGACATACAGTACTCAGAATCGAATCCAACTTTTCTTACGGTGTCGCCGGTCGGCGCGAGCGAACCCGTTCCGTGCGCAAACTTTACGGGGTTCACGTATGCGGAGGACGTCGCACGCTTCAATGACGCAGATAATGAAATTGATCCTTATTTAAAACAGAGCGACGTCATGCCGTTTCAGGCGGACTATCATTGTGATGCAAAAGGAAGCGGCAATGTGGTTGAAACGTACGAGTTTTATTCTATTTCGGGGCACACGGATTACACGTTGATAAAATTCGGAAAGCCCGGCGTCCTCGACGATCTTGATATCTACCCGGTCTCATATCCCGGAGACGGATGCGCCAAACCGCTTCAATGGAATGTCGCTTCGGCCGATGCGATCACAAAATTCTTTGCCCCGGCGCCCGGCGTCACTTTTGTGCAAAATGCTGCCGGAGATGCCTCGGCGACATTCGATGTGAAGCTCGCGTGTATGCCGCCGGGTAATATGCAATGGATGATCAACTGGATCCCGTCGGGCGCGAAGGTAGGTACCTATATGGAATATCCTGCGGCGATATAACGAACAAACAAAAAGCAAACTAGCCCTCTTCGCAGACTAGCAGATTAATAGTCTGCGAAGAGAGCTAGTTTGCTTTTTGTCGGTGCCCCCGCAGGGAGTTGAACCCCGACTTCATGGTTCGAAGCCATGCGTGATATCCGTTTCACTACGAGGGCAATGCACCGTACGCTCTAATGCTACAATTACTTCTATGACAATTGCAATCATCGTTTTTGAATTCGTCGTACTGCTCTTCTCCGCGGTGCTCCACGAGGTAGCGCATGGCTATGAGGCGGAGCGGTTAGGGGACGATACCGCGCGCCGTGCGGGGCGGCTGACGTTGAACCCGCTCGCGCACCTGGATCCCTACATGTCGTTCATCATGCCGGTGGTGTTGTTTTTAACGACGGGATTTTTCTTCGCGGGCGCGAAACCGGTGCCGTACAATCCAAACAACCTGAAGAACCCGCGCACGGGTGCGGTGAAGGTCGCGCTCGCCGGTCCTGCCACCAACCTATCGCTCGCGCTCGTGTTCGGAGTGCTCTCCGTGCTTTTGCCGGTCGCGGGCGCCACGAAGGACGCGCTCTTCAACGCGATCGCGAGCGGATCGACGCCCGTCTTTACCGGTTCGCTTGATGGCGCATATTTTTTCTTTTTGATCATCGTGTACATCAATGTTCTTTTAGGAATATTCAATCTTGTGCCGATCCCGCCGCTCGACGGCTCAAAGTTGCTTTTCCTGGTTTTGCCGCCGACACCGGGCACGTATAAGTTCATGTATTTCATGGAGCGGTGGGGATTGATCCTCGTGCTCATTTTTGTATTCTTTGGATTCGGGATCATTTTCCCCGTCATCAATTTTTTCTTCTCGCTCTTCACCGGGCGTTTTTGAGTTATGCACAGCGGTTGGTTGCCGTGAGTGATATAATGAGGGTACACGCATGAGCGACTCTCTTGGCGGGCCGAGGAAAAAGGCGGCGATCATCACCGCGATCGTTTTTGTGGTGCTCGCAAGCGTACCCGTCGCACTTATTGGGACCTATCGGTGGGTTGAAAACACATTCACTACTCAGGTCGTCACACAACAGCAGACCCTTTCCGATATCGCGGCGCTCGCGATCAAGGTAAAGCTCGATAAGCTCGTGAATATTGCCACCGCGCTTTCTTCGTCAAATCAACTGAGTAGCGATGCGGCGAGCGGTAAGTGGACGTCCGCAGCCGCCGATGCCCGCGATCTCGAGAACAACACGAACTATTACGATCCATTCATCGATCGGATTATTGTGTACGATCCAAGCGGTATCCAGCAGGCGGCCTATCCGGAGCTCACCGGCGGCATCAATACCCAGGCTTCTATGAATGGCTGGTATGGAGCGCTCGCAAGCGGGACGCAAAGCACCTTCGTTTCGGGTGTTACGAAACGGCTCTCATCTCCGCAGATACAGGTGGTGAACATCGCTTCCGCGATCACGTCAAACAAGAAGATCGTCGGATTTTTGATTCTGCAAATACCAACGGATAATTTCCTTGATTTCGGGGGAAGTCTTTCTTTGGGAACGTATGGATTCGCCTATGTGGTGGATTCAACGGGCGCTCTCGTCGCGCATCCAAAATATTTATCGGATGAAGGCACGGTAATAAACTATTCATTCGTTCCGCAAGTGAAGAAAGCGCTTGCCGGAGAGAGCGGCACGGACATCGTTTCCGATCGGGGCAGCGGAGAGCGGGGTATCATATCTTATGGGCCCGTGCCGGGATACGGATGGGGGATCGTAACACAGGAGCTTTATTCCGAAGCATTCTCGACGGAAGCGGCGATTTTGTTCGGGATCCTGCTTTCCATTGTTTTACTCACGATTTTGGACATTCTGATCTGTTATTTCGTATACAATTATATTATTGCTCATGCTCATGCATAGTCATAGGAAAGAAAACGGGTTTACGCTGATAGAGTTATTGGTGGTCATCGCGATCATTGCCATTCTGGCGGTCGTGGTGGTGCTTACGCTAAACCCCACAGAGCTTTTGCGGCAAGCGCGTGATTCCCAGCGTGTATCGGATCTCGGCACGCTCAAGAGCGCCGTATCGCTCTACCTGGTTGATACCGGAATCCCGAACCTCGCTTCGACATCGGCCGGATATGCGGGGTGCTATCTTTCAACGGTAAGCGCGAAGGGGACGTCCACCTGCGGAATTTTCCAAAAGACCTATGCGAGCGGCACCATAAGCACCACGGCTACGCTCTATCGGAATAATAACGCCCTGGGATGGCTGCCGGTGAACTTTTCGCAGATCACGTACGGATCACCGCTCAGCGCTCTCCCGGTAGATCCAACCAATAATGCCAGCTATTACTATGCATATGTGGCAACCACGACGGGCGGATATTATTTCCAGATCAATACTCTTATGGAGAGCAAAAAATATAATGCGAGCGGCACGAACGATGTTGTGTCGACGGACGGCGGTCACAACAATCAGGTATTCGAGTCGGGGAGTCAGCCGGGCTTGAGCCTTTAACCGGGCGCGGTACTTCACGCGCCGGTTTTTTTGCGCTATAAATAGGAGGACGAAAAATCGCTTCGGGCCTGTACTACGTACATGCCCTTCACTCGTCAACAATATATACGTAAGACGTATATATTGTTTCCTCGCTCGGGCCTGTAGCTTAGTGGTAGAGCAATCGGTTTGCATCCGATAGATAGGGGTTCGATTCCCCTCAGGTCCACACAGAAAACAAAGCAACCCTGTTCGCCTCCAGACAGATGACCGTTCGGCGAACAGGGTTGCTTTGTTTTCTGCTGATGGACGCTTCGGTGTGGGTGATTTGGAGAGATTAAAAAAAGGGGCCGTAATTGCATCAATCGTATTTTCTTGGCATAATCGTGCAAGTAGTTTTGGAGGGTGACCGTGATCGATTGTACTGTTATTTGCGGAAGTACCGATGAGGAGCTGAAAGGGCTTCTTGATGGGCCGGATGGTGACGACATAGCGATGCATCTAACAGCGTGCGAGCCTTGTGACTGCCTGGTAAGGGCATTCATAGACCGCATTATGCCTCAGCCGGTAGCCAGTGCGCCGCCGGTGGTGGTGGCCGCACAATCCGCGTCCGGTTTGGAAAACTTTCTTCGGAGGCACTTTTATTGCTGAGCGTGGCAGGGTCTTGCAGTCAAGCCGCGGCGGCGTTCATCGTCCCGCGGCATTTTATTTGACATAAAGACCGACCTCGCTTACAATTCTTTGGTATTAGCTATGCCTACCATCCGTCAACTCATAAAAAAGCCCCGAAAGCCGCTTGCCACAAAGACGAAAGCGCCGGCTTTGGCATATTATTTCAATTCCATCCATAACCGGCCGGTAGATTCAACATCGCCGTTCAAGCGCGGTGTGTGCGTAAAAGTATTTACCCAGACGCCGAAGAAACCGAACTCCGCTATTCGAAAGGTGGCGCGCGTACGGTTGACGAACGGCATGGAAATCACGGCATACATTCCGGGCATCGGCCACTCGTTGCAGGAGCACTCCATCGTCATGGTGCGCGGCGGCCGCGTAAAGGATCTTCCGGGCGTTCGCTATCACGTCGTTCTCGGCGTACTCGATACCACGGGCGTGGAGAACCGCAAACAGCAGCGTTCCAAATACGGCGCAAAGCGCGCAAAAGCGAAATAGACTAAAAAATTTAGGCAATATTTAATCTTTTATCATGCGCAAAAAGCGAATATATAAAAAGTTCCATCAGCCCGACGTTGTGCACGGCCGCGTTGAATTGGGCCGCTTCATCAATTACGTCATGAAAGACGGAAAAAAATCCACGGCTGAGAAATTGGTCTACACTGCGTTCGATAAAATAAAGGAAACCACAAAAGAAGACCCGCTTGTCGTTTTTGACCGCGCGATGGAGAACGTGATGCCGCTTTTGGAGGTTGCCTCCAAGCGCGTCGGCGGTGCGAACTACCAGGTGCCGCGCGAGGTTCGCCCCGAGCGCCGCTTTGTGCTCGCGCTTCGCTGGATCATCGGCGCCGCCCGCGCCAAGAAAGGAAAGGGCATGGCCGACAAACTGGCCGAAGAGATCATCGCAGCATCCAAGAACGAAGGCAGCGCGATCAAGAAGAAGCTCGACATGCACCACATGGCAGAAGCGAACCGCGCCTTCGCTCACTTCGTACGCTAGTGAAAAATGCAGCGACGCTCCTTTTGATAAAAAAATAAATTTTTATATAACTTTTTCATGCCCCGCCAATATCCCATCGAGAAGACCCGCAACATCGGTATCATCGCTCACATCGATGCGGGTAAGACGACCGTTTCCGAACGCGTGCTTTTTTATACCGGCGTCAGCCATAAGATCGGCGAAGTGCATACGGGCGACACCGTGATGGACTGGATGGAGCAGGAGCGCGAGCGCGGCATCACGATCACATCGGCCGCAACCACCGCGTTCTGGACGCCCACGTATCATGATCACGACAAAAAGTTCGAGCATCGCATCAACCTGATCGATACCCCTGGACATATCGACTTCACCGTGGAGGTAAA
>Ga0265338_10000288_pt1 | contig 90670 bp, 86 predicted proteins | sample 42126metaG_FD_193579 | JGI IMG/M metagenome (GOLD analysis project Ga0265338, IMG submission 193579) | Rhizosphere microbial communities from Carex aquatilis grown in University of Washington, Seatle, WA, United States - 4-21-26 metaG | ecosystem: Host-associated > Plants > Roots > Rhizosphere...
CGCGCGATGTGGACCTGCCGCTGGTGACGGCGAACTTCTTCTACCACGCCGGGTGGGCGGACAAGCTGGCCTACGCGGGATTCGGCGCGGCGGCGGCGGCCCCGCCGAATCCGACACTGCCGAATCCGACACTGCCGAATCCGACACTGCCGCGGCCGCTCGGCGTCGTCGGCCAGGTCATCGGCTGGAGTTCACCGCTGCTCATGCTCGCCTGGAAGATCGCCCCTGCCCTGGCGTGCGGGAACACCGTGGTGCTCAAGCCGGCCGAGAGCACGCCGCTGACCGCGCTCGCGTTCGCGGAGATCTGCGCCGAGGCCGGCCTGCCGCCGGGCGTGGTCAACATCGTCACCGGCGACGGGCAGACCGGGCAGCTCGTCGCGCGCCACCCAGGGATCGACAAGGTGGCGTTTACCGGGTCTCCCGAGGTCGGCAAGGAGATCGCGAAGTCCGCCGCGTTGTGGGGCAAGCGGTTTACCCTCGAGCTCGGCGGCACGTCCGCGAACATCGTGTGCGCGGACGCGGACATCGAGGCGGCGGCCCAGGGGATCGTCGAGGGCGTCTTCATCCGCCAGGGTCATGCCTGCTGTGCGAGTTCCCGGGTGTTCGTCGCGGAGGAAGTGCACGACGACCTGGTCGCCGCGGTCAGGCGGCGGATGGCCGCGCTCCGCTCCGGCAACCCGCTTGACGAGGCGACCGACATCGGCCCGGTCAACTCGCACGGTCAGCTCGACAAGATCACCGAGCTCGCCCGCTCGGCGGAGGCGGACGGGGCGGTGCGCTGGTCGGCGCCGCACCGGCCGCCAGATCGCGGGTTCTGGTTCCCGCCCACCATGTTCGCCGTGGTAACGCAGGAGCAGCGCATCGCCAGGGAGGAACTCTGCTGGCCGGTGCTCACCGTCTCGTCGTTCGGCACGCCCGATGAGGTGGTCGACCGGACCAACAGCACGCGCTACGGGCTGTCGGCCGGCGTCTGGACGCGGCAGGGCGAGCTGAGCGCGTGGCTGGCCGCACGGCTGCGGGCCGGGGTGGTCTGGGTCAACTCGTTCGGCGGGCTCGACCCGGCGGTGCCCTTCGGCGGCTTCCAGGAGTCCGGGTTCGGCCGGGAGGGCGGCCGGCACGGCCTTGAGGCCTACCTCGACCTGCCGGGCGCGTGGACGCCCGATGTCTGACGCCCCACCGCCCGGCGGTGAGCGGGCGCCGGGCGGGCCCGCCCACCGCGCGACCCCCGTTCCCCGCACCACCTACCGGCTCTACATCGGCGGTGCCTTCGCCCGCGCGGCGAGCGGCCGGACGTTCCCGGTCCACGGGACGGACGGCGCCTTCCTCGCCAATGCCGCGCTCGCGGCTGACCGCGATGCCCGCGACGCGGTGGTGGCGGCGCGCGGTGCCTTCCCCGCGTGGTCGCGCGCGTCCGGCTACCAGCGCAGCCAGGCGCTCTACCGGGTGGCCGAGGTCATGGCGGCCCACAGCGGAGCGTTCGCCGCCCAGCTCGGTCAGGCCGGGGGCGACCCAGCCGAGGCGGCCGCCGAGGTGGACGCGGCGGTCGACCGGTGGACCTGGTACGCAGGCTGGGCGGACAAGATCACCCAGGTACGCGGCACCGTCAACCCGGTAGCCGGGTCATTCGGCACCGTCTCGCTGCCCGAGCCGGTCGGCGTGACGGCCGTGCTCGCCCCGCCGGAGAGCGCGCTGCTCGGCCTGGTCAGCGTGCTCGCCCCGGTGATCGTCAGCGGGAACACCGCCGTGCTCGTCGCCAGTGAGCGCTACCCGCTGCCCGCGGTGGCCTTCGCCGAGGCGCTCGCCGCCGCCGAGTTCCCGGCCGGGGTGGTGAACGTGCTGACGGGCGAGGTGGCCGAGATATCTCCCTGGCTGGCCGCCCACCAGGACGTGAACGCGATCGACCTGGCCGGCGCCCCCGGCCCGCTGGCCGACGACCTCGCCGTGGCCGCCGCCGGCAACCTTAAGCGCGTGGTCCGCTTCCCGGCCACCGACTGGACCGCGGAGCCGGGCCTCGAGCGCATGTTCGCCACCCTGGAGACCAAGACGATCTGGCACCCGGTCGGCCAATCGCCCCGCTAGACGAGCGCGGGGATGAGCTCCGCCGCGATCAGCTCCATCTGCTCCGTCAGGTCGAACAGCGGCGTGAACAGGATCATCTCGGCTCCCGCGGCGATGACCGACCGGACACCCGCCAGGCACTCGGCCGGCGTGCCCGCTACCGTGGCCGCCTCGATGGCCGGGATTCGCTGCCCGTACATGGCGGCGAGCGCCCCGTTCATTCGTTCCCGCGCCCGGGCCCCGTCGGATGAGTCGATCCCCAGGTAGACCCGCTTCGCCACCGGGAACTCGCCGTCGCCGAACCCCTCCTTGCGGCCCGCGTCGGCGAGCGCCGACCGCACGACGGCCACCTGCCCGGCGAACGCCTCCGTGGTTGACGACCCCGCGCCGAAGAACCCGTCGCACAGCCGCACGCCGCGCCGCACCGCGGTCTCCGCCGACCCGCCGAACCACAGCCGCGGGTAGGGCTTCTGGAACGGCTTGGGCTCCATCATGGCCCCGGAGAGCTGGAAGAACTCCCCGTCAAACGTCACCGACGGTGACGTCCACAGCTGCTTCATCAGCGCTAGGCCCTCGGTGAACCGGGCCACGTATCGGTCGCTCGACATGCCGAACGCAGCGAACGGGCGGCGCGGTCCGCCGGAGCCCACCCCCACCTCGACGCGCCCGCCGGACATCTGGTCAAGCGAGGCGATCGCCTTGGCCAGGTGTGCCGGGCCGTGCAGCGTGGTCACGAAGACGGTGCAGCCGAGCCGCAGCGTCGTGGTGCAAGCGGCGGCGTACGTCATCGCCTCAAGCGGCGACAGCCGCGGCGCGCCGCCGAGTATTGCCTCCTGCGTCCACGCGCTTTCGAAGACGCCGAGTTCCTCGGCCCGGGCGAAATAAGACCGGAAGTCCTGGGGGGAGAACGATCCGTCGGCGCAGTCCTGCGGTATGGCGATCGCGAACCTCATGCCCGCATCGTAAGCCGCCCCGCCCCGCCCCGCCGCCCGAAGTTGCGCCCCGACGTGGCCGGTCCGCCCCGCGCCCTGGTCCGCGGTTGTGCGCCCGATAAAATGGCGCTTTTTGCCATCGGGCGCACAACCGCGGACATCGGGGGGTACGGGGGGTCGCCCCCCCGGAAGATAACTGTGATGGTTGTCCCATTACCCCACGGTTTCGGCTGCGCATAAGGCGGACTAGCGTACGGGTATAAGACATGAGGACCCTAAACGGGGCGGTGCCGCGACCGGCGATCCCGGCCGCTCATCTTGTGCGCGTCCCGTCGAAGAGCGTGAAAGGGACGCGAATGCCCGAAGCACCGTCCGGTAATGGGAAAGTAGCGCTAAGTTACGGCGAGGGCCGTGAACTCGACCTGCCGGTGAAACCCGCAACTGAAGGCTCCGCGGGGATCGAGGTGTCGAAGCTGCTGGCCACCACCGGAATGGTCACCCTCGACCCCGGTTTCGTTAACACGGCCGCGTGCTCCTCCGAGATCACGTACATCGACGGGGACGCGGGGATCCTGCGGTACCGCGGGTACCCGATCGAGCAGCTGGCCGAGCGGTCCAGCTTCCTCGAGGTCAGCTACCTGCTGATCCACGGCGAGCTGCCGACCCAGGCGCAGCTTGAGGACTTCACCGCGCAGATCTCCAAGCACACCCTGCTGCACGAGGACCTGAAGGACTTCTTCAACGGGTTCCCGCGCGACGCGCACCCGATGCCGGTGCTGTCCAGCGCGGTCTCCGCGCTGTCCACGTTCTACCAGGACGCGCTCAACCCGTTCGACGAGCCGAACGTCGAGCTGTCCACCATCCGGCTGCTCGCCAAGGTGCCGACGCTGGCTGCCTACGCCTACAAGAAGTCCGTCGGCCAGGCGACCTTGTACCCGGACAACTCGCTGAACTACGTGGAGAACTTCCTGCGGCTGACCTTCGGCATCCCGGCCGAGCCGTTCGCGGTCGACCCCGAGGTCGCCAAGGCCCTCGACATCCTGTTCGTGCTGCACGCGGACCACGAGCAGAACTGTTCCACCTCCACCGTGCGCGTCGTCGGCTCGTCCGAGGCCAACCTGTTCGCCAGCATCTCGGCCGGCATCAACGCCCTGTTCGGCCCGCTGCACGGCGGCGCCAACGCGGCCGTGCTCGACATGCTCGAGGACATCCGCGACCAGGGCGGCAACGTGAACGCGTACGTCAACCGGGTGAAGGATAAGGAGCCGGGCGTCAAGCTGATGGGCTTCGGCCACCGGGTCTACAAGAACTACGACCCGCGCGCGCGAATCGTCAAGCAGCTCGCCGACCAGCTGCTGACCAAGCTCGCCCCCAACGACCACCTGCTCGACCTCGCCACCCAGCTCGAGGAAGTGGCGCTGAGCGACGAGTACTTCATCAGCCGCAAGCTGTACCCGAACGTCGACTTCTACACCGGGCTGATCTACCGGGCGATGGGCTTCCCGACCAAGATGTTCACCGTGCTGTTCGCGATCGGCCGGCTGCCGGGCTGGATCGCTCACTACCGCGAGATGGTCCACGACCCGGCCACCAAGATCGCCCGCCCGCGCCAGGTCTACACCGGCCCGGCCGAGCGCGACTTCCTGGAGATGGTCAAGCGCTGAGGTAGCGAGAACGATTGGGGGTACTTAGGGCCCGAATTCGGGTGCAAAGTACCCCCAGTCTTTCTGAAAAACTGATAACAGCAAGAAGTGCCTGTCGCGCGGCCGTGGGCCGAAGCGCGGAGCACGCCGTTGACCTGGCTGCCTGGCTCGACATGGGTGCCTCCGCCGGTGAGACGCGTTTGTGATCGGGTAGTCCCCGCGGATAACGTAACTCCGTGAGTGACGAGCCGATAGCGGGGGACGCGCCCGTGGCCGCGGTGACGGCCGAGGAGCAGGCGGGACCAGTGTCGGCAGATCCAGGGCCGGCGCGGACAGCCGACCCGTGGAGCGACCCCCGGCTGCCCTGGGAGGGCAGGCCGCGCCGGGTGGACATCGCGTGCTGGGCGGCGATCACCCTGAGCGGCCTCTACTACCTGGCGCTGCTGCCGTTCCGTGCCAGCCTTGTCGGCACCCACCCGGTGATCCTCGTGCTGCTCAACGGGTCGACCGAGGGGATCGTGTCGGCCGCGGCGTTCGCCAGGACGGGCCACGGCTCGCTCGCCGTGGTGCTGCTCGCCTCGGTACCCGGGCTGATGAAGTTCGACCTGATCTACTGGTGGGCCGGCCGGCTGTGGGGAGAGCGGGTCATCCACCTGTTCGCCGGCCAGAGCGGCCGGCAGCGGCGGCGCGGGCTCAAGTTCGTGGAGCGGGTCAACCGCTGGGGCCCCAAGTTCACCTGGCCGGCGATCATCATCACGCCGTTCCTTCCGCTGCCCAACGCGATCGTCTACGCCGTGGCCGGGTGGACGGGGATGAGCTGGGTGACATTCCTCATCCTTGACGCGATCGGCTCGCTCGCGTGGGCCGGGATGCTGGCCGGCCTTGGCTACGCGCTCGGGCAGCACGCGGTGTCCGTCGCGGAGACGATCTCCAGGTACGGGCTGTGGGTATCGATCGGCATCGTCGTCCTTGTGGTGGTGGGACAGATGAGGGGCGCCCGGGCGCAACGTTAAGTTGCACGTGCATATTGAACGTGCAGTAGCCCTTGCAGGTGCATGCGCTCATGCGCCATGATGTGTCTGCGTCAATCACCCGGATGACGCAGACAGCTCCTCGGGGTCACGATGAGTCTGCACCAACTGGACACGCTGCCTACCCGCACTCGGGTCCATCCCGCCGCCAGGCAGCCGCTCAATGAGTCCGCCCGGCTGGCGCCGGCACCCAGGCGCCCGCGGATGATGCGGATGCCCGCGGACTGGTGGGACTCACCCGCCGCGGTTGGCTGCCCGCTCTCCCGTGGCCCGCAGTCCGCGCGGACGGCCCGTCGGCTGACCAGGAACACGCTGCGCGAGTGGGGCCTGTCGTTCCTCACGGAGGACGCGGAGACCATCGTCGGCGAGTTCGTCGCGAACGCGGTCACTCACGCGGCCGCAGGCGAACTGTCCCGCCGGGAGGTGGCGGAGAACCTGGGGCTGCGACTGGTCCGCCGCACCGGCGAGGTGATCTGCGCCGTCCTCGACCCCTCGGACTCGGCCCCGGTGCTCCGGGCGCCCGGCTCGATCGAGGAGTCCGGTCGTGGCCTGCAAATGGTCGACGCGCTGAGTGACGTATGGGGCTGGTCCCCGGTAGCAGGCCGCGGCAAGGCGGTCTGGGCGATCCTGTTCTGCGCCTGAGCAGGACCGCTGCCTCCGCTTAACCGCCTGAGCCGACCCGAGGAGGGGAGTGCCGGGTCAGGCGGTTAGCGGTGGAACGCGTGATGCTAACCTCGCATGACGCAAGGGGAGATGAGGAGGCGCGGCGCAATGCCATGGACCTGGCGGTACGAGAAATCGGACGGTGCTGTGGTGAGCGACGCGGGGCTGCAGGAGGCGATCTTCGCCAACCAGGGGGACGCCGAGAGCTGGCTCGGCGAGAACTGGCACGAGCTGCTCGACAGCGGGGTGGACCAGGTCACCCTCTTCGATGACACCCGCAAGGAGTACGGCCCCATGTCCTTGCACCCGGAAAGCTGAGTGGGAAACCGGGGTCGGCGGCGGCCGGTTAGAACTCGTCGCCTGGCTTGAGCCGCGGCGCCGGGGTGCGGAAGCGGCGCAGTTGCAGGGCGCGCATGATGGCGTAGAACGCCAGCCCGCGCGTCGACTCCTTCGGCATCCGCTCGCGCAGCACCTTGAAGATCGACCGGCGCAGCAGGATGGCGTCCACGGCGATGACGGCGATGATCACCAGCAGGAAGAGCTGCATGTAGCTGCCCACGGCCGAGTTGGACTTGCCGGCGAAGAGCGCGATGATCAGCACGATCAGCGCGTACATGTAGAACTCCATCGGCCGCCGGTGGGCGTCCACGTAGTCCCTGGCGAGCCGCTTGGCCGGGCCGCGGTCACGCGGGCCGAGCGCCCACTCCTCGCCCTGGCGCATCGCCTGAAGCTGCCGGCTGCGGTCGTCTCGCGCCTTGGCCTTCTCATCGGGCGTGAGCTTGCGCCGCGGGTCGGGTGCCTTAACGGGCCCGCGGCCGCTGGTGGTTGAGCCGGTGATCGTCCGGTACCGGCTGGCCTCGGCCGCGCTGCGCTTGGGCGTGGGCCGCCCCTTGCCCGCCTGGACGGAGGACTTGCTCTTTTCCGGGGCTTCCGCGGTCTGCGCGCCCTGCGGACTCTGAGAACCCTGGGCCTTGCCTTCGGTAGCGCCGGCGTTGCTACGTCGGAACACGGAGACAGCTTAGTGGCTGTTTTGCCCGCCGGGGGCCGGCCGATCTTCGTACCGGGTGATTTGCCCCGATTCTCTGCGGGGATACAGCCGTGGATCAGTGGCTACCACTCGCAGCAGCGCGTAGGGTTGATGACGGTGAGCCGGCGGCGAATCGCCGTCGCCTGGTGGCGTGTGCCGCCTGGTGCGGCGCTCAGGTAAACGAAGGGGACGGCCGCGTCTATGAGCGTGATGAAGCGAGTCTCGCTGATATTCCGGGCCAAGGCCGACAAGGCGCTGGACCGGATGGAAGACCCTCGCGAGACCCTCGACTATTCCTACAAGCAGCAGGTCGAGATGCTGACCAGGGTGCGGCGCGGTGTTGCTGACGTCGCCACGTCGCGCAAGCGGGTCGAGCTCCAGATGAACTCCTTGCAGAAGGAGATCACCCGGCGCGACACCCAGGCGCGGGACGCGCTCGGCAAGGGCCGTGAGGACCTGGCGCGCGCGGCGCTGCAGAACAAGGCGCAGCTCCAGACGCAGTACGCCGACCTGGAGGGCCAGTTCGCCAACCTGCAAGAGCAGGAGGAGAAGCTGACCCTCGCCTCGCAGCGGCTCGACGCCAAGGTGCAGGCCTTCCGCACGCGGAAGGAGACCATCAAGGCGACGTACACCGCGGCCGAGGCGCAGACCCGCATCAACGAGGCCTTCTCCGGCATTTCCGAGGAAATGGGCGACATCGGCCTCGCCATCCAGCGGGCCGAGGACAAGACCGCGCAGATGCAGGCGCGGGCCGGCGCGATCGACGAGCTGCTCGCCTCCGGCGCCCTCGAGGACCACGTGGGCGGCAACCAGGACTACATCCAGGCCGAGCTCGACAAGCTCGGCTCCGGCGCCGGGATCGAGTCCGACCTGGCGCGGATGAAGAACGAGATCGCCGCCAGCGCCCCCAAGCAGATCGAAGGCAACGGCGCCCGGCCGGCCGAGCCGGCCGAGCAGGAGGCCGAGCCAGCCGATCAGCAGGCAGGTGACGGGTTGTGATCGTACGCATACTCGGTGAGGGCCAGTTCCGGGTCGAGGGCGACACCGCCGCGAAGCTGACCGCGCTTGACAAGGACCTCGACGCCGCGGTCCGCGACGACGAGGCGGCCGCCTTCGCCGCTTCGCTGCACGCCGCGGTGGCCCTGGTCAGGACGTCAGGCTCACCGCTCGCCGCGGACGAGATCGTGACGGCCGACTACATCCTGCCGTTCTCCGACGCCACGATCGACGAGGTGCGCAAGCTCCTCGCGGACGGCACCATCCCTGGCGACTCCATCGGACTGCCGTAGCAGTTCGGCCGCGGCAGTCCGCCGCGGCAAGCCGCCGTCTCGCCCGGCCCCGGCCGTCACCGTCGGACCTTCTGCCCACGGCGAATCGCGTCACCCGCGCGATTCGCCGTGGGCAGAACCGTCTCCGGGTACGTTGAGGCGGCTTAGCGGAACGATTCAGCCTGTCCTCAGCGTTCTACGGATAGATTGAGATAGATCTCGCTTGGGTGCCTCGCGGCCTCCGGGTGAGGCGGCCACCCGGGATTCCCCCGGAGGCCGGCAGCGTTAACTGAGATAGATTGCCATTGACAACCAGGCGCGACGCGGCGAACCCCCACAGGTCGCGGGCCTGGCTGAGCGGAGGTGCGTTATGGCGACGCCAACGAGGTACGCGCCCGACCGGGGCCTGACCGTGCGGATGACCGCGACGATGTTCCTCCTCGGCCTGGTGTTCGTAGCGTTCGTTGCCCTGATCATCGGGATTATGAGCGCCGCGCACGCGAGCGCGGGCGCCATCATTTTCATCGCGGTGATCTTCGGCGGCGGCTCGGCGTTCGTCTCGCTGTTCTACAGCGACAAGATCGCCCTGGCGGCCGCGGGCGCTCGTGTGGTCTCTCCGCAGGAGGCGCCGGAACTGCACGGCATCGTGGACCGGCTGTGCGCGCTGGCGGACATGCCCAAGCCCCGGGTCGCGATCGCGCCGACCCGCATGCCCAATGCCTTCGCGACGGGCCGCAACAGCAAGAACTCGGTGCTGTGCGTCACGGAGGGCCTGCTGCGCTACAGCGACCTCACCCAGGAGGAGCTTGAGGGCGTGCTGGCCCATGAGCTGAGCCACGTGGCCCACAAGGACGTCCAGGTCATGACCTACGCCAGCCTGCTCGCGATCGTCGCGGGCCTGCTGGTGCGGTTCGCGTTCTACTCCGAGCTGTTCGGCGGCGGCCGTCGCGGCAGCAACGACGGCAACGCCGCGCTGCTGATCCCGCTGATCATGCTCGGCTCCGCGGTCGTGTACGCGATCAGCTTCCTGCTGATCAGGCTGCTGTCGCGGTACCGGGAGCTAGCCGCGGACCGCAGCGGCGCGCTGCTCACCCAGAACCCGAGCGCGCTGATGTCCGCGCTGACCAAGGTCAGCGAGGGGATGAACCGGATCCCGACGCAGGACCTGCGGGCCGCGGAACCGCTCAACGCCTTCTACTTCACGCCCGCGATGAAGCTGACTCGTGGCGGCGGCGGCAAGAGCCTCTCGGCCCTGTTCTCCACCCACCCGTCTCTGAAGCAGCGGATCGAGCAGCTCGAGAAGATCCAGCGTGAGCTGAGCCAGCCTGGCGCGGGCAACCCGCGCGGCATCCAGTAATGGGCATCCTGGACACCCTCTTCGGCCGGACGAAGCCTGTCCAGCCAAAGCTCGACGACCTGTTCGGGCTGCCGTCCGCGGCGGTCCAGCTGGAGGCGGCGACCGGGTTCAAGCCCACGGGCTCGGGCTCGGTCAGCTTCCGCGCCGCGGAGGGCAGGCCCTTCGCCGACATCCAGAAGGAGGTCCTTGAGCTCCTCGACATGGACAACGGCAAGCCGGGCGGCGGCCTGCCGGTCGAGGTGACCAAGGACAGCTACGGCTACACCTGGATCGTCAGCAACCACCTGAGCGACGAGATGGACGCACTGGTCACTGACCTGCACGCGGTGAATTCCGCCCTCGTGGACGGCGGCTTCGGCCCGCAGCTGCTGTGCACGCTGGTGGCGTTCAGTGACGATAATCACCGTCGCCTCTCGCTCGTCTACTTGTACAAGCGCGGTACGTTCTACCCCTTCGCCCCGGTCCCCGGCAGCCAGGACCGCCGCGACAACGCCCTGGAACTCCAGGTCAAGGGCATCCTGGGCGAAGACCTGAAGATCGAGCAGGACCTGGGCCGCTGGTTCCCGGTCTGGGGCGCACCGGGCCTGTGACGGCCGCGGACGCAGCATCCTTTTGGCCTGACGCCCATTGGCAGGAATGCCGCGGGCGTGCGTACAGTTGAAAGCGAACGACGGTGCCGCGTGCGGGCGCCGTCCACAGCGAACAAGGGCCTATCTAAGACGGGAGCTAGTCACAGATGACCGTTCAGGACGAAGTGACGCAGCAGGGCATCATCATCACCGAGGCCGCCGCGGCCAAGGTCGCCGCGCTGCTCGCCCAGGAGGGCCGGGATGACCTGCGGCTGCGGGTGGCCGTTCAGCCGGGCGGGTGCTCGGGCCTGAAGTACCAGCTGTACTTCGACGAGCGCGCGTTCGACGGCGACATCGTCAAGGAGTTCGGCGGCGTCGGCGTGGTGACCGATAAGATGTCGGGGCCGTACCTGATGGGCGCGACGATCGACTTCGTCGACACCATCGAGAAGCAGGGCTTCACGATCGACAACCCGAACGCGACGGGCTCCTGCGCCTGCGGCGACTCCTTCCATTAATCGCGGCCGTCAGGCCCGCAAAGCTGAATAGAGTCCCCCCACGATGCGGATAGCCGTCACCGGGTCGATCGCCACCGACCACCTGATGATGTTCTCTGGCAAGTTCACGGACACCCTGATCGCCGAGAAGCTGGACAAGATCTCGATTTCCTTCCTCGTCGGCGACCTGGAGATCAGGCGCGGCGGCGTGGCCGGGAACATCTCGTACGGCCTTGGCTGCCTCGGCCTGCGACCGCTGCTCGTCGGCTCGGTCGGCCAGGACTTCGCGGAGTACGCGTCCTGGCTGACGGCGCACGGCGTGGACACCTCTGGCGTGCGCACGTCGGCGTCCAGGCACACCGCCCGGTTCACCGCCACCAACGACGAGACGGGCAACCAGATCGCCTCGTTCTACCCGGGCGCGATGAGCGAGGACGGCGAGATCGACATCATCTCGCTCGCCAGCGCTCACGCCGTTGACCTGGTGGTGATCGGCGCGGGCGACCCGGCGGCGATGCAGCGGTTCACCGCCGACTGCCGCGCCGCGGGCGTGCGGTTCGCCGCCGACTTCTCCCAGCAGGTCGCCTTCCTCGACGGCGACTCGATGCGCACGCTGATCGAGGGCGCCGCGTACCTGTTCTGCAACGAGTACGAGGCCGCCGTCGTGGAGCAGAAGACCGGGTGGACCGGCGAGGACATCCTGGACCGGGTGGAGACGCGGATCGTCACCCTCGGCTCGGCCGGCGCCCGCGTCGAGCGCAAAGGCGCCGAGCCCGTCGTCGTGGGCCCGGTCAAGGACGCGACGCTCGTCGAACCAACGGGCTCGGGCGACGCGTTCCGCTGCGGCTTCCTCGCCGCGACGGCCTGGGGCCTGCCGCTGGAGCGCGCGATCCAGCTGGGCAACCTGATGGCGGTGCACGCCCTGGAGGTCGTCGGCCCCCAGGAGTACGACCTCACCCCGGGTGCCCTCGCCGACCGCGCCAAGCACTCCTACGGTGAGGAAGCGGCCGCCGACCTGGCCGTCCACCTCCCGGCCTAACTCACCGGGCAACCCGCAGCATACCGAATACCCCGCACGGAGCAGCCATCTCCGGGGCGGGGTATTCGCGTTCCCGAAGCCCCTGGAGAATCATGACGCGCCAGCGGGCGCGTGCTCCGCCGGATTGTCAGGCCGGCGGAGTCCGTGGCGGGGACCGGAGCATCGCGGCCGTCTACGACAGGGGGTAGTTTTGCGGTATGGCACCGCGAGCCACCGCTTACAGCGGACCACCCAAGTTGACCCTCACCACGGCGTTCACGCAGTGGCGCCTCGACGTGCCGGCGCTGGTGCTGATCGTGGCGCTCGGTGCCTGGTACCTGTGGTCGGCGCGGAAGGTCCGCCGGGACGGTGGCCGGTGGGGGAGCGGGCGTGCCTTCGCGTTCGTCGTGCTCGGCCTCGGGTTCCTGCTGATCGCGACGATGGCCTGGCCCGGCGCGTACGAGAGCGTGCTGTTCTACGCGCGCGCCACGCAGACGGTGCTGCTCGTTCTCGTGGTGCCGTTGTTCCTGGCGATGGGCAAGCCGCTCACGCTGCTCACCGAGGCGCAGCCGAAGCTCGGGCGGCCCGTTGAGCGGGCCGTGCGCAGCCGGGTCGCGAAGGTGGTGACGTTCCCGGCCATCACCACGCTGCTGCTCGTCGCGGTGCCGATGACCATGTACTTCACGTCCTGGTACACCGCCGTCTTCGCCAGCGGCACGGTGCGCGAGCTCACCTACCTGATCCTGATGGTGCCCGGGTACGTGTTCTTCTGGACGCTGCTGCGCGTCGACCCGGTGCCCAGGGAGTACCCGTACGGCGTCGCGATGTGGATCACCGCCGCCGAGGTGATCGGCGACGCGTTCTTCGGCATCGCGGTCATCGCGGACCAGACGCTGATCGGTGCGGCGCACTACCACGCGGTCGGCTACCCTTACGGGCCGAGCCTGGCCACCGCCCAGGTCATCGGCGGCGGCATCATCTGGATCCTCGGCGACTTCGTGGGCCTGCCGTTCCTCGCCGTCCAGCTCATCCAGATGATGCGCGCGGACAAGCGCGAGGCCGCCGAGATCGACGCCGTCCTCGACGCGCGCGACGCCGAGCGCGCGGCCGCCCGCGCGGCAAGGGAGACGCCCCCCGGCCCCGGCCCCGGGACCGCGCCGGCGGCCGGTCCCGGCGCGGCCTCCAGTGACCAGCCGGCCGTGGTCGTCGGCTCCGTGACCGGTGAGCATGAAGATGCCGAAGCGCCCGACCGCCCGTGGTGGGAGTCAGACCCCCGCATCACCGACCGCTTCAAGCAGGCCTAGCGGCCCCGCGACCATGATCATGTAGGGTTAATAGCGCTATCACGCCACTAAGTCTACATAAAACCGAAATCCTTCACGAAAACCTGCCGTCAGGGCGGCGCGGCGAGTGGCAAGAACCCCGCACTGCCCATGGCGGCCGCGGGCTAGTAGCGGCGGCGAATGCCGAACGACCAGCCGGTGGCGTGGTCGGCGCGGAACACGCAGTCATGCGACTTGAGCGCGCACCAGGCTGGGATGTCGCTGTAGGCGGCGGGGTCGTCGGCGAGGACCGCGATCACCGCGCCGACCGGGACGTCGCCGATCTGCTGGGCGAGCATGATGATCGGGATGGGGCACTTGCGGCCGAGCGCGTCGATGGTGACGGCCGGCGCCGCCCCTGGCGGTACGTAGGCCGGCAGCCACGCCGCCGAGGAGGCCGCCGCGGCCCGCGCCGCATCGGTCACCGGCGAGACCAGGGGCTCAGGTCCCGGCGGCTGCGGCCAGCGGGAGCCCGAGGGGAAGTCGGCCATCGTGGGCGCGCCGAGCAGGCCAGCGGCGCCAGTGGGACCTGCGGTTCCCGTGGCACCCGCGGCACTGGCGGGCCCGGGCGCTCGCGGGGGAAGTTCCGTGGCCGGCGCGGCGTCAGCCTGCGGGGCTTGCTGGCCGGCCTCAGTTCCCGCCCGCCCGCGCGGGCCCGCGGCATGCCGCCCGACGGGCCGGCGCCCGCGGCCCAGCCACGGCACGCGGCTCATGCGATGACCCTCACACGTCCATAGTGCCCCCGCCCCCGCCCGGTTACGCCGGCGAATACGCAAAGAAGTACCGTGACCGCGCTCGGTGCCCGGCTTCCCGCCCGCGGCCCGAACGCCGGGGGTCCCCTGCACACCGCACCGGGCGCGCGATACTGTTTGCACGACACGCTGTAGAAGACCGGAGACCGGCGCCTGAAGGAGATAACAGGCGGCCGGGCGACGTTGTTGGGAAGGCGCTCCTTTGACTCTGATTCGCCGGCAGGCCGCGCCAGGCGGGCGCGGTCTCGCCCCGCGCGGGGCTGGGACACCCAGCACCTGCCCGCAGGGCACCGGATCAACCGGTATTGGCCACCGCACGCGAGCCCCGCGCAGCCGCCGGGCTAACGCGGTGCGCGTCGGCGCGCTTGCCGCCATGCTGCTGCCGCTCAGCGGTTGCGCGTGGAATAACGATTTCACCCGCATGGGCTTCCCCAACCCCATCACCACGCAGGGCGCGGTCGCGCTGTCCCTGTGGCAGGGTTCGTGGGTCGCCGGCCTGCTCGTCGGCGCCGTGGTGTGGGGCATGATCTTGTGGGCGGTGATGTTCCACCGCAGGCGCGGCGACAAGCTCCCGCCCCAGGTGCGCTACAACATGCCGATCGAGATTCTTTACACGGTCGTGCCGTTCGTGCTCATCGCCGTCCTCTTCTACTACACCGCCAAGGACGAGAACACGATCGACGCGATCCCCAGCAACCCGGCCGTGACGGTCAACGTCACCGGCTTCCAGTGGTCGTGGGAGTTCAACTACCCGCAGTACAAGACCGCCGGCGGCGGGTCCGTCACCACCGACGGGTACATGTGGGGCCAGGGGCCGCTGCCGGTGCTCGAGATCCCCGTGGGCGAGTCGGTCCAGTTCAACCTGACCTCGCCGGACGTGATCCACGCGTTCTGGGTGCCGGAGTTCCTGTTCAAGCGGGACGTCGTGCCCGGCCACCCGAACCACTTCGCGATCACCGCCACCAAGACCGGTACGTACACCGGGCACTGCAGCGAGCTGTGCGGCCTTTACCACAGCAGGATGCTGTTCACGCTCAAGATCGTGACTCCTGCGCAGTTCAAGACATGGATCAGCCAGCAGCAGGCGATCCAGCAGACGGCCTCAGGGAGCACCCAGTGACGACCCTAGAAAACCCGGCCGCGCTGCGAGCGGCCGCCCGCGCTCAGCGCACCGAGCGCAAGGGCTCGGTGCTCGCCGGCTGGCTCTCCTCCACGGACCACAAGATCATCGGGCACATGTACCTGATCACGTCGTTCGTGTTCTTCCTGTTCGCCGGGATCATGGCGCTGCTCATCCGGATCCAGCTCATGTCGCCGACGAGCAACTTCCTGTCGGACCAGATCTACAACGAGCTGTTCACCATGCACGGCACGATCATGCTGCTGCTGTTCGCCACCCCGCTGTTCGTCGGGTTCGCGAACGAGCTGGTGCCGCTGCAGATCGGCTCGCCCGACGTGGCGTTCCCGCGGCTGAACCTGCTCAGCTACTACTTCTTCCTGTTCGGCGGGCTGATCGTGCTCGGCAGCTTCCTCGCCCCCGGCGGCTCCGCCGCGTTCGGCTGGTACGCCTACGCGCCGCTGACCAGCGCGACGAACTCACCGGGCATCGGCGCGGACCTGTGGATCATGGGCCTTACGCTGTCCGGCCTCGGCACCATCCTCGGTGGCGTCAACTTCGTCACCACGATCTTCTGCATGCGGGCACCCGGCATGACGATGTTCCGTATGCCGATCTTCACCTGGAACGCGCTGCTCACCTCCATGCTGGTGCTGCTCGCCTTCCCGGTGCTCGCCGCCGCGCTGCTCGTCCTTGAGATCGACCGCCGCCTCGGCGCGCAGGTCTTCTCCGCCAACTCGGGCGGCGCGATCCTCTGGCAGAACCTCTTCTGGTTCTTCGGCCATCCGGAGGTCTATATCCTCGCGTTGCCGTTCTTCGGCATCGCGACGGAGATCCTGCCGGTGTTCAGCCGCAAGCCGCTGTTCGGCTACAAGACGCTGATCGCGGCGACGATCGCGATCGCCGGCCTGTCGATGACCGTGTGGGCGCACCACATGTTCACCACCGGCGCGGTGCTGCTGCCGTTCTTCTCGTTCATGACGCTGCTGATCGCGATCCCCACCGGCGTGAAGTTCTTCAACTGGGCGGGCACCATGTGGAAGGGCCAGCTCAGCTTCGAGGCGCCGATGCTGTACACGGTCGGCTTCCTCGTCGTGTTCCTGTTCGGCGGCATCACCGGCATCATCCTGGCGTCGCCGCCGATGGACTTCGCGGTCTCCGACTCCTACTTCGTGGTGGCGCACTTCCACTACGTGCTCGCGGGCACCGTGCTGTTCGGGATGTTCGCCGGCCTGTACTTCTGGTGGCCGAAGATGACCGGCAAGATGCTCAGCAACGCGATGGGCAAGGTCCAGTTCTGGCTGATGTTCATCGGCTTCAACATGACGTTCCTCGTGCAGCACTGGGCGGGCGTCCAGGGCCAGGTGCGGCGCACCGCGAACTACCCGTACCTGCCCGGTGACGTCACCACGCTGAACGTCATCTCGACGGTCGGCTCGTGGCTGCTCGCCCTGTCGATCCTGCTGTTCCTCTGGAACGTCTACGTCACTACCAAGCACGGCGCGAAGGTTACCGAGGAGGACCCGTGGGGCTACAGCTCCTCGCTTGAGTGGGCCACCTCCTGCCCGCCGCCGCGGCATAACTTCTACCGCATCCCGCGGATCCGCTCAGAGCGCCCGGCGTTCGAGGCGCACTACCCGCACATCCTGGCCGGCGCGGCTTCGCGGGGCGTCGAGCAGGACATCCCGCCGATCAGCGCGGGCACTCAGTCCCCCGTCAGCGCCGGCAAGAACTAGGGGCGTGCATCTGACATGAAGGTCGAAGGCTGGCTCTTCCTTGGCTGCGGCGTCTTCTTCGGCGGTGCCGACGTCGTGTACTGGTACGTTTCCTATGACCCGACCGGCACCACGGCTCTGGCCCTGGCGGTCGCGCTGGCGCTGCTCACCGGCTTCTACGTGCTGTTCACCGGCCGCCGCCTGCCGCGGCGACCGGAGGACGACAACGCGGGCGAGATCGTCCAGGGCACCGGCGAGATCGGCTTCTTCAGCCCGCACAGCTGGTGGCCGCTGTGGGTCGGCGTGGCCGCCGCCACCGCCGCGCTCGGCTTCGCGGTCGGCTTCTGGCTGGTGCTGATCGGCGTGCTCGCCCTGGTGCTCGCCGCCATCGGCTTCGTCTTCGAGTACTACCGGGGCTACTTCAGCCACTAGCTGGCCGACTTAGCGCGCCGTGCCCCCGCCTCCTGGCAAGCCATTGCCGTGGAGAACGGGGGCGACGCGTTTCCCGGGCGGCGTCAGCCGAGGTACTTGGTCGACGCGAGGGTCACCGTGGTCGCGGCGCAGTGCCTCAGTCGAGCGCGAGCACCGGGGCGGCGGCGAGTACTGCGGCGGCCAGTTCGGCGTCGCCGGTGATGTGCAGGTCCAGTCCCGCGGGGGTCGCCCGGTTGGCGACCAGCCGGCAGAAGTCGACCGCGTCCGAGACGACGACCACGTCGACGGGTTCCACTCTGCTTGCCCCGCCTGTCCCACCCGTCCCGCCCGTGCCGATCGGGACATCCCAGGTGCCGCCGCCCGGCCCGGTCAGCACCAGGTGCAGGCTCATCGGCGCGTCCATCCCGGTCCTGGCGGCGGCCACCGGCAGGAGCCGGGCCGCGACCTCGGTCATCAGGCTCAGCGTGGCGGGGTCGGGTACCGACGGCGGCAGCCCGGCGGCCTGCCGGATGTCGTTGTCGTGCACCCACAGCTCGAAGGCCCGGACGATGAGCAGCAGGCTGACCGGGATGCGCAGGCCGTGCACCGCGACCTCGGCGCCCAGGTCGCCGGCCCGCGCCAGCTCGATGGTGCGGTCGGCCGCGAGCCGCCACTCGGCGCGGGTCTGTGCCGGGCGGCGTCCGGCCTGGCGGACCGCCGCGGCCTGCGTCGACGCCACGTGATCGGCCGCGGCCACCGCGGGGTCGCCGGCGAGGGAGCGCTGCACGTCCTCCTCGACGCCGGTGAGGTGACCGACTAGGCCCTGCACGTCCAGGTCGCGCAGGGCCGGGCGTGCCCAGTCCGCGTCCGGCAGTTCCCGCAGCAGCCCGTGGAAGGCGTCGGCTGCGCGGCGATAAGCCTCATCGGGTGCGATCTGCTCGGGCGCGGGGTGGGGACGGCCGGCGGCGCGCGCCCGCAGTGCGGCCGCGACAACACGCATCCGCAGGCCGGCGGGTAGTACCGGACTTGTGGGCAGCGCCGAGGAGCGCTCTTCGCCCGTCATGATGACTCCAAAAACTCACGGTCGAGCATCGATTCCAGCTTGGCGAGCGCCAGCCTGAGGCGGGATTTGGCCGTGCCCTCCGGTATGCCGGCCGCCTTCGCGGCCTCCCGGCAGGTCAGCCCGCCGAAATACGCGAGCTCGACGATCCGCCGCTGGCTGTCGGGCAGCCGCTGGACGGCGGCCCGCACCGCGGCGGCGGCCTCCGACACCACCGCCTCGTCGAGTGGCGTGGGATCCGGCTGCAGTGGCACCAGGCGGTAGCTGTGCTCCTGCCTGGCCACCCGGCGCAGTTCGCTGCGCACGATGTCCACCGCACGGTGCCTGCCGAGCAGTACCAGGTAGGCGCGCAGCGGCCCGGCGGCCGGGTTGTACCGGCCGGGGTTACTCCACAGCTCCACGAACACGTCTTGCACCACGTCCTGTGCTGCGGCGGCGTCACCGAGAACGCGGTAAGCGCCGGCGTATACCGCCGGCCCCAACCGGTCGAAAGCCTCCGCCAGGGCCCGATCGTCCCCGGCGCCCAAGCGCGCCGCGAGCAGCGAGTCACTGTCCCCCACATGCTGGAGGCTAACGCGGCCGTACGCCGGCCGGCAATGGTCCGCTGCCTGCCGCACGGCCGACTTTCCTTCCAGCAATCCCGCGGTAAGCACCCCGCCTCCCTCGGCCACGAGACGTACCTGCCGGTGATACGTCACCGGGGGGGCCGGCGGATCAGTCCGGCTCGGAACAAAACAAAGTGATCCGGACCCGGCACCGGCGACGTACCCGCGTTGTCAGGCCCGCGCCCGCGCGGCGCACCGAATGAAGGGGAGGGGTTCGACATCATGAGCGTGCTCGTTACGGTCAAGTTCCCGGGAGACACCGCTACGTTCCGCCAGGCGCTCGTAGACCGCGCCGATGAGTTCGCGAAGACCTCGGAAGCCGCTAAGGCCGCCGGCGGCATTCACCACCGCTTCGGGGTCGGTGACGGCTTTGTCCTCGTGGTGGACGAATGGGAGACCATCGGCCAGTTCGAGCGATTCTTCGGTGACCCGAGCCTGCAGGCCTTCATCGGCACCGTCGGCGCCGCCCCGGTGCCGCCAGAGATCACCGTCACCGAGGCGGTCGCATCACCCGACCAGTACTGAGCGCAGCGGCTAGCAGTACCCGGCCCGGCGCATACGGCGCCGCCCGCGGCGGGGCGGGCCGGGCGGGACAGGACAGCATCGCCTCGCCGAGCGCGGAACCGCCGCGGGCCTCCTCCGGAGGCCCGCTCAGGGGCGTGGCGGATCCGCGAGGACCAGGCCGGCCTGGTAGGCGATGATGACGAGCTGGACGCGGTCCCGTGCGTCCAGCTTGGTGAGCAGGTGGGCGACGTGCGTCTTCGCCGTGGCGGGGGAGATGCGCAGGTGATCGGCTATCTCTCCGTTCGACATGCCGGCCGCGACGAGCCGCAGCACCTCGCACTCGCGGTCGGTGAGCAACTCGGTGACCCGCCCGCCGCGACCCGGCGCGGCGGCCGGCCCGCCCGCGGTCGCCGCCGCGCCGCCCGGCCGGTGGCTCGTGCTGCCCGGGTGCGCCGGGAGACCCGGCGGCATGGCTCCGGGCAGGCCGAGGGCGGGCGTCCTGGCGAACTCGCAGATGAGGCGCCGCGTGACGCTGGGCGCGAGCAGCGCCTCGCCGGCCGCGACGACGCGGATGGCGGTGATCAGGTCCTCGGGGAGCGTGTCCTTGAGCAGGAAGCCGCTGGCCCCGGCGCGCAGCGCGCCGAACACGTACTCGTCGAGGTCGAAGGTGGTGAGGATGATCACGCGGACGTCAGCGGACTCGGCCGCGGACGTGATCTGCCTCGTCGCCTCGATCCCGTCGAGCACCGGCATCCGCACGTCCATCAGCAGCACGTCGGGCTTCGCTGACCTGGCGGCGGCGACCGCCTCCGCCCCGTTGGCGGCCTCGCCGACCACAGCGAGGCCCTGCGTGGCGGCGATGATGCCGCAGAACCCGGCCCTGACGAGGGCCTGATCGTCGGCCACCGCGACGGAGATGGTCATTCCCCGCTGCCGCCCGCCGCGATGTCGGCCCGCTCGCCGACTCCGCCCCGCCCGCCCTCCCAGACGACAGCCGCCTCCCTGGCCAGCAGGAACACCGGCTCGGCGACACCCGGAGTGACGACGGCGCCCGTGGCGCGCACGGCGCCGGCTCCGCTGCCCGCGGCGCCGTCACCCAAGGCGGGCGCGCCCGCCGGCGGCAACGGCAGCGGCAGCGCCGCCGTCACCTCGAAGCCGACGCCGGGCCGCGGCCCGGCGTCGAAGGTACCGCCGCACAGGTGCACCCGTTCCCGCATGCCGATGATCCCGTGGCCGGTGCCGGCCGCCGCGATGCCGGCCGTGCCGAGCCCGGCGGGCAGGCCGCCGTCGTCGGTCACCCGGATGACAAGGTCGGCGTCGGTGTAGCAGAGGTTCACCACGCACACCGCGCCGGTTCCCGCGTGCCTGACCACGTTGGTGAGCGCCTCCTGGATGATGCGGTACGCCGACAGGTCGACACCCGCGGGCGCGGGCCTCGGCTGCCCGGACAGCTCAACGGTGACCCGGACCCCGGCGCCGCAGGTGCGCGCGACGAGCCGGTCCAGGCCCGCGAGGCCCGGCGCAGGCGCGAGCGGCGCCGCCGCGGCGAGCCGCGCGCCGGCCTGCGCGGTCCCGGCCAGCGGAGTGCCGGCCTGTACGGGCCCGGCTTGGACGGGACCCGTGTCCTGCTGGCGGAGCACGCCGAGCATCCGGCGCATCTCATCGAGTGCGTCCCTGCTCGTGGCCTGGATCGCGCCGAGCGCCTCCTTGGCCCCGTCGGGGCTCACGTCGATGACGTACTGGCCGTAGCCCGCCTGCACGGCGATCACCGACATGCTGTGCGCCACCACGTCATGCAGTTCCCGCGCGATCCGCAGCCGCTCCTCGGCGACCGCGCTGTTCGCCGCCTGATGCTGCAACGTCACCACGTACAGGCGGCGCTGCCGCACCGAGTACCCGGTCATCCACGCGATGACGCTGGCCAGCGCGACGGGGACGAGATCGCCAGGCCCGACGTGCTGCCGTCCTCCGATGCCGCCGCCCCCGACGACGGTGAACGCCATGATGGCGAGCAGCAGGACGAGCGCGGCGAGCCCGGAGCGCCTGCGGCTCTCGACGGTGACCGTGTAGAGCACGAACGCGGCGCCAAGGAAGACCAGCGTAGGCAGCGCGGGCCCAAGCGCGGCCGTGAGCACGCCGAGGATCACAAGACCGCAGTACGCCGCGACCGGTGCCCGGCGGCGCAGTGCCACCGGGACGAAGATCGCCACCGCGAGCAGCAGGAGGAGCGAAAGCCTGGGCCCGCCGGGAAGGTTGCGCGCGGCCACGGCCGCGCCGGTAATCGCCACGAAGCCGCCCACCGCGCAGTCAAGCGCGATCCAGTGGCCGAGCCGCATCCGCTTCGTCAGCGGCGGGCGCGGCGGCCGGGACGGCCCGCTTCCCGGGTACGCGGGGTACGCCGGGTAAGCCGACGGCCGGCGGTCGTCGACCGGATACGGCATGTCGCGTTCGGGCCCCACGTTCCTACGGTAGCCGTCCCGGGCGCCTGGCGCCTCATCCCGGGGGCGTAGCCCGCGATGCTGACCGGCGCAGCGGAAGGTTTTTCCGATATCACCGCGAAGGGGGACGCGCCGGGCCGGCGGTCCTGGCACCCTAGGCGCCATGAGAGCATCCCCCTCTGAGGGGCAGGCCGACCCTCAACCGCTCACCAGTCCTGCGGGCCGAGGCGCGGCGGTCATCGAGACCACCGCGCTTACCAAGGTCTACCCGGGAAATGTCACCGCGCTCGCGGGCCTGACCGTCGCCTTCCCTTCCGGGGTCACCGGCCTCATCGGCGCTAACGGGGCAGGCAAGTCGACCCTGATCAAGGTCCTGCTCGGCCTGCTCGAGCCCACACAAGGCGCGGCGAAGGTCCTCGGTCACGACAGCGTCAAGGACGGGATGAAGATCAGGCAGCTGGTCGGCTACATGCCCGAGCACGACTGCCTGCCCACCGACATCACGGCGACCGAGTTCGTCACGCACATGGGGCGCATGTCCGGCCTGCCGGCGACCGCCGCCAGGGAGCGTGCCGCCGAGTCGCTGCGCCACGTCGGCTTGCACGAGGAGCGCTACCGGCAGATCGGCACCTACTCGACCGGCATGAAGCAGCGGGTGAAGCTCGCCCAGGCCCTCGCGGGCGACCCGCGGCTGCTGCTGCTCGACGAGCCGACCAACGGCCTGGACCCGGCGGGCAGGAACGCGATGCTCGAGCTGATCGAGCGGATCGGGGCGGAGTTCGGCATCCCCATCGTGGTCGCCAGCCACCTGCTCGGCGAGATCGAGCGGATCTGCGACGGCCTCGTCGCCATCGAGGCGGGCAGGCTGCTGCGGGCCGACACGATGGACAGCTTCACCCGGGCGAGCCAGACGCTCCTCATCGAGGTCGACGACGGCGTGGACGCGCTCCGCGCGGAACTCGCCCGCCGCGGCCTGCGCGCCCGGCCGTACCAGCGGGCCCTGCTCGTGCCCATCGGCGGCGACGATACCTACGACGCGGTCCGCGACGCCATTGCCGCGCTCGGGCTGCCGCTCAGCCGCCTCGAGCAGCGCCGCCACCAGGTCGAGGAGATCTTCCGCGACGATGATCGCATCGCTGCGCCTGGTTCAGGCGAGCACGGTGAGCTGGAGGCCGTCGATGCCCACTAAGTCGACAGCTGACATGTCAAGTGCGGGCCGCCCGTCCGCCCCGGGCGGGGTCATCCACGACCTCGGCTACCAGCGCTACGACGGCCCGCGCCTGGGCAGGTCGGGGATCGTCGCGGCGCTCGCCTGGCACAGCTTCCGCTCCGCGTACGGCTTCAGCCGCGGCGCGAAGGCCAAGATCCTCCCGGTGATCGCCATGATCGCGCTCTGCCTGCCCGCGGTGGTCAACGCGTTCGCCATGTCGAGGGGAAACCCCCGGGTCGTCGACTACGACACCTACAGCCCCGTGCTGCGCGATCTCGTGCTGACCGTGTTCGTCGCCGTGCAGGCGCCCGAACTGGTCAGCCGCGACCTGCGCAACCGGGTGCTGCCGCTGTACTTCTCCCGCCCGATCAAGCCGGGCGACTACCCGCTCGCCAAGTACCTCGGGTTCACCGCCGCGATCCTCGTCCTGTTCGAGGTGCCGCTGCTGCTGCTCTACGGTGGCTCGGTCGCCAACGTGCACGGCGGCAGCGCGGTCTGGGCGCAGACGCGGGCGCTGATACCCGGCATGCTGCTCGGGCTCATGTGGGCCGTGTCGCTGGCCGCGATCGGCCTGTTCCTCGCGTCGCTGAGCGCCCGCCGCGGCCTGGCCACCGGCACGGTGGCGATCGTGCTCCTGCTCACCTACACCCTCGCCGAGATCCTGCTTCAGATCGAGACCCAGAGCGCCATCAACTCGGGCGTCGTCAGGCCCGCCGGCCCGCCGGGCGTCTTCGTCGGCCCCCCAGTGGACCTCGCGGAGAAGGTGGCCGGCCTGTTCAGCCCGTTCACCCTCTTCGAGGGCGTGCGCCGGTGGCTGGGCGGCACCAGCACCGCCGACAACGTCCCTGCCCCCGGTGCCTTCGGCGTGGTCTACGCCCTCGTTCTGATCGCCATCGTGGCCTTGAGCCTGTACGGCCTGGCCGCCCGCTACCGGAGGGCCCGCCTGTCATGACGACCATCGAGTTCCGCAACGTCAGCCGCTGGTACGGCAACGTGGTGGCGGTCAACGACATCACCATGGACATCGGTCCCGGCGTGACCGGCCTGCTCGGCCCGAACGGCGCGGGCAAGTCCACGATCCTGCACATGATCGCCGGGTTCCTCGAGCCGTCCAAGGGGACGCTCACCCTCGGCGGCACCGCGACGTGGAAGAACCCGGAGGTCTACCGCCGCCTCGGCCTCGTACCCGAGCGCGACTCGGTCTACGCCTTCCTCACCGGCGCCCAGTTCGTCACCGCGACGGCGAAGCTGCACAAGCTCCCCGACCCGGGGCGGTCGGCCGCGTGGGCGATCGGGCTGACCGAGATGGCCGAGGCGCAGGACCGCAAGATCGCCACCTACTCCAAGGGCATGCGGCAGCGCATCAAGGTCGCCGCGGCCCTCGTCCATGACCCGGAGATCCTGCTGCTCGACGAGCCGTTCAACGGCATGGACCCCAGGCAGCGGCTGCACATGATGGACCTGCTCGCCCGGCTCGGCGATGAGGGCAGGACGATCCTGTTCTCCTCGCACATCCTTGAAGAGGTGGAGCGGCTGTCCGGGACGATCCAGGTCATGGTCGCGGGCCGCCTCGCCGCGTCCGGCGACTTCCGCGCCATCCGTCGCCTGATGACCAGCCGTCCGCACGTGTTCCACGTGAGGACCACCGACGACCGGCGGCTTGCGGCCGCCCTGGTCGGCCGGGACTACACGCACGCGGTCGAGCTGACGGCCAAGGGCCTGCAGGTGCGGACGTCTGACTTCGGCGCGTTCTGCGAGCAGATCGCCGTCATCACCCGCGACGAGAACATCCGGCTGACCGAGCTGCTGCCCACCGACGAGTCGCTGGAAAGCGTCTTCGGCTACCTGATCGCGAACTAGGAGACTCTGCGATGTTCAACCCGGTAGTCGCGGGCATCACGGTCCGCGCCACGCTCGGCCGCAGGCGCGCGATCCTGTTCGCGATCCCCGCCGTGATCCTGATCGCGCTCACGCTGATCCTGCGGGCGTCCCATCCCGCCGCCCTGGCCTGGCCAGACCAGGTGCTCGGCGACTTCGGCTTCTCGGTGCTCTTGCCGCTCACCGCGCTGATCATCGGCACCGGCGTGCTCGGTGCCGAGATCGACGACGGCAGCGTGGTGCACCTGCTGGCCACCCCGGTCCGCCGGGCCGACGTGATCATCACCAAGTTCGCCGTCGCCGCCGGCCTGACCGCGCTGTTCGCCGCCGTGCCGGAGCTGATCGCGGGCCTGCTCGCGCCGCACGCCGGCAAGCTAGCCTGGGCCCTGTTCGTCGGCGCCCTGGTCGGTGCCGTCGTCTACTCGGCGGTCTTCGTGCTCGCCTCGGTGGTGACCTCCCGCGCGATCGCGTTCGGCCTGCTGTACGTGGCGATCTGGGAGGGCCTGCTCAGCAACCTGGTCGGCGGCGTCCGCATCCTGTCGATCGCGCACTACGCGCTCGGCGTCGCCAACGCCATCTACCCCGACCAGAACCTCCAGGCTGGCCTGGGCCTGTCCACGTCCCTGATCCTCGGCGCCGTGATCACGGTCGGCGGCCTGTACCTGGCCACCCGCCGCCTGCAAGCCTTCTCCCTCACCGGCGACCCCGCCTAGCGACCCCGCCAGCAGCAAGAAGCGCGCAGCGCTCAGCCGCGCGTCACCGCTTAGCCGCGGGGATGCTGTGCGCTTAGTCGGCTGCTCGTGTCCACCCAGCGGGCGAGCAGGGCCGTCGCGGCGCCGGAGTCGATGGCCGCGGCGGCGCGGGCCAGGCCCTCAGACAGCGCCTTGACGAGCGCCTCGCCCGTCGCCGCGGCGGTCGCGGCCGGGTCGGCGGTCCTCGCGGCCGCCACGGCGCCGAGCCCCTCGGCGGCGGCCACCGCGGCGGCCGCGTTGAGCAGCACGATGTCCCGCACCGGGCCGCCTTGACCGGCCAGCACGGCGCGGGCCACGGCGGCGTTGTGCGCCGGGTTGCCGCCGCGCAGGTCGTCCAGGGAGGCGCGGGGAAGCCCGAGCGAAGCGGGGTCGAAGGATGTCTCGGTCACCGTGCCGTCGACGGCGACCCAGACGACGGACGGGCCGATGGTGCTCAGCTCGTCGAGCCCGCCGCCGTGGAACACCAGCGCGGAGACGCCGCGCCCGGCGTACACGCCGGCCAGCACCGGCCCCATCGTCGGGTCCGCGACGCCGACCGCGAGCGACGACGGCCGGGCCGGGTTGGTGAGCGGCCCCAGGTAGTTGAACGAGGTCGGCACGCCGAGCTGGGCGCGCACCGGGCCCGCGTGCCGCAGCGAGGAGTGGTAGAGCGCCGCGAACAGGAACGCCACGCCGGTCTCCGCGAACAGCGCCTCGGTCGCCGCGGCCGGCAGGTCGATCACCACCCCGAGCGCCTCGAGCACGTCCGCCGAGCCGCTGGCCGACGAGGCCGCCCGGTTGCCGTGCTTGACGATCGGCACGCCGGCGGACGCGGTCACGATCGCCGCCATCGTGGACACGTTCACCGAGTGGGAGCCGTCGCCCCCGCTGCCGACCAGGTCGGTGACCGGCCCGGGGATGCTGATCGGCGTCGCGTGACTGAGCATCGACGCGGCCAGGCCGGACATCTCCGCGGGGGTCTCGCCCTTGGCCCGCAGCGCCACGCCGAACCCGGCGATCTGCGCCGGGGTGGCGGCGCCCTCCATGATCTCGTTCATGGCCCAGGCGGCCTGCTCGGCGGTCAGCGCCTGCCTGCCGATCAGCGCGCGGATCAGCGCGGGCCAGCTCGGTGTGTCCATCGGTCAGCACCTATTCGAGAGGACGGAGGGAATGATGAAGATGAGGAACGAGAGGTTGCGATGCCTGCCGCCACCCGCTCACCGGGAGCCCCGTCGGCGTCGGCGGCGGGCGGCGCCCATGTTGCTTCACCGTCTTCTTGCTAGCCGCCGGCGGCTCGTCCGGGGCCCGGCGGCAGTGTTGCCAGTGACGCGGGGGATTTTTGTTACTGAGCTGTGATGGCGGCCGCGCGGGAGCGCATCAGCGCCGCCAGCTCCCTGGCCAGCGCGACCGGGTCGATGGGGTGGCTGATCACCGCGTCGGCCTTCGACCAGGTGGCGAGCCAGCGATCGTCTGGCCGGCCGATGATCAGCAGCACGGGCGGGCAGTTATAGATCTCGTCCTTCGCCTGGCGGCTGATGCCCATGCCACCGGCCGGCTGCGCCTCGCCGTCGAGCACCATAACGTCGGTGCCACCCGCGTCGAGCAGTCGGAACAGGGCAGGCGAGGTCGCCACCTCGATGATCTCCGCGTCCGGCGCGTCGGGGGCCGGGGATGAGCCGATGGCGAGCTTCATCGCGGCCCGCGTGTCGGCGTCGTGACTGTACACAACGACCTTCATGCAGCAGATCCTACTGTCACCACCCGGGGGGACGACCCCCCGTACCCCCCGGTGTCGCGGTCCGCGGGCGATCCGTACGCCCGATGTCCTGGGCGGCCGGAGGCGAAAACTGGGGGTCGGCTGCGGATCCCCTACGGGGTGTCGTAATAATGACCTTCGTGGCTACAGCATCCGTGACCGGGCCGGTACCGCGTACCCCGGCCAGTCGACCGAACCTGGTGAGCGTGGGCACCATCATCTGGTTGTCCAGCGAGCTCATGTTCTTCGCTGCGCTGTTTGCGATGTACTTCACGATCCGCTCGGTCGATAAAGGCCAGGGCCTGCCATGGCCGATGGCTCATCTGAACCTCCCGCTCGGCTCGACGAACACCACCGTGCTCGTGTTGTCCAGTGTGACCTGCCAGATGGGCGTATTCGCGGTTGAGCGTGGCCAGATCAGGCGGGCGGCGTCGATGTGGAACGTCGCGAAGTGGGGCCTGCGCGAGTGGTACGTGCTGTCCTTCCTCATGGGCCTCTACTTCGTTCTCGGCCAGGCGTACGAGTACACGCAGCTGGTCAAGGAAGACCACCTGACGATCTCGTCGAGCAACTACGGCTCGGTGTTCTACCTGACCACCGGGTTCCACGGGCTGCACGTGACCGGCGGTCTTATCGCGTTCCTCTTCTTGCTCGGGCGTACCTACGCCGCCAAGAGATTCACTCATGAGCAGCAGGTCAGCGCGATCGTTGTGTCTTATTACTGGCACTTCGTCGACGTCGTCTGGATTGGCCTGTTCACGACCATCTACCTCATCCAGTAAGCAGGGGACACGGAGTGAGTTCGATCATCTCCCGGCGCAGGCACCCGGCCGCTGGCTACGCCGCGGTCGCTAGTGGCCTTGTCATGGCTGGGGTGCTGTACGGCGCCTTCTCCGCGGGCGGCGCGTCGGCGGCGGCGCCCGCCCAGCAATCGACCCAGGTCGAGCAGGGTCAGGCACTGTTCGAATCCAGCTGCTCCTCGTGCCACGGGCTCGACGCCCAGGGCACGACGGTGGCTCCGAGCCTGATCGGGGCCGGCGCGGCCGCGGTGGACTTCCAGATGTCGACGGGCCGCATGCCCGCCAAGGAGCTCGGCGCCGAGAACGACCGCAAGCCGCAGGAGGAGTTCACCCAGGCGCAGATCTACGCCATCGCGGCCTGGGTCGCGTCGCTCGGCGGCGGCCCGGCCATCCCGAGCCCGGAGATGGTCTCCACGGCCGGCGCGAACACGGCGCTCGGCTCGGAGCTGTTCAGCACGAACTGCGCCCAGTGCCACGGCTTCGCCGGCGCGGGCGGCGCGCTGACCTACGGCAAGAACGCGCCGTCGCTTAACGCGTCGACGCCCACCCAGATCTACGAGGCGATGCTGACCGGCCCCGAGGCCATGCCGGTCTTCGGCGACGGGACGATCACCCCGGCCGAGAAGCGCGACATGATCGCCTACATCGACGCCACGCGGAACGAGGCCAACCCCGGCGGCTTCTCGCTCGGGCGCACCGGGACGGTCACCGAGGGCCTCCTCGGCTGGCTCGGCGGCCTCGGCTTCCTCGTGTTCATCGCCATGTGGCTCACCGCGAAGCGGCGAGACCACCTCAAGGCTGAATCGGAGAGCAGCAGTCATGAGTGAGACACCGGAGGAGCCAGCAGGCCCGCGCCGGGTCATCGGCACTCCCTCGCCCGCCCCGACGGCGGTCGACGTCGCCCCGCCGCCGTCGGAGCCGGCGTTCTCCGCCGAGCCGCCGGCCCTCAGGCACGCCAAGAACGCCGAGCGGGTGGCCGCGGCACTGTTCGTGCTCGCCTTCCTGGCCGGCTGCGGCTTCATCGCCGCCTACATCAGCCTCGAGGTCGGCATCGCCACGCTGCCCAAGGGCGCCGACCCGGTCGTCGCCGCGCTGCGCTCCAACATGGCGCTCGGCACCTCGCTCACGGTCGCGCTGCTCGCGCTGGGCGCCGGCTCGATCATCTGGGTCCGGCACCTCACCCCGGACATCGAGATCGCGGAGGAGCGGCACGACCTGAACTCCGCGCCGGCCGACCGGGCCGCCTTCAAGAAGGACTTCGCCGAGGGCGCCGCGATGTCCCAGATCACCCGGCGGCCGCTGCTGCGCCGCACGATGCTGCTGGCCACCGCGCCGCTGGCGCTCGCGCCGCTCGTGCTGCTGCGCGACCTCGGCCCGCTGCCGCAGACCGACCTGCGGCACACGGTGTGGCGGAAGGGGCTGCACGCGGTGACGCTCGGCGGGCTGCGCCGGCTGCGGCCGGCCGACATGTCCACCCCGGGCAGCATGATCACGGTCATCCCCGAGGGGTACCAGGACGACGACAACGCCCTCGCCAAGGCGGGGGTGATCCTCATCAAGTTCGCGGCCGGCGAGCTGCACGTCCCGACGAACTACGACGGCGGGACGCTGGTGTCGACGATGAACTGGACGATCGACAACATCGTCGCCTACTCCAAGATCTGCACCCACGTGGGCTGCCCGGTCGCGCTGTACGAGCAGACCACGCACCACATCCTGTGCCCGTGCCACCAGTCGACCTTCGACGCGGCCAACGGCGCGAACGTCATCTTCGGCCCGGCGGCGCGGGCGCTGCCGCAGCTGCCGCTGATGCTGGACTCCGAGGGTTACATCGTGGCGGCGAGCGACTTCACGCAGCCGGTGGGCCCGAGCTTCTGGGAGCGCGGATGAGCGACAACGTGAAGAGCGACGCGGTCAAGATCCCGCCGGCCCTGGACGGCGTCGGCACGTGGCTCGATGACCGGTTCCACGGCGCCAAGGGCGTCCGGGTGCTGCTGAAGAAGGTCTTCCCGGACCACTGGTCGTTCATGCTGGGCGAGATCGCGCTGTGGTCGTTCGTGATCCTGCTGCTCACCGGCACGTACCTGGCCCTGTTCTTCCAGCCGTCGTCCGCCACCGTGATCTATCACGGCTCGTACGTCAAGCTCGACGGCATCAGGACGTCGCAGGCGTACGCCTCGACGTTGAACATCTCGTTCGACATCCGCGGCGGCCTGCTGATCAGGCAGATCCACCACTGGGCCGCAATCTTGTTCATGGTCGGGCTCATGGCGCACATGCTCCGGGTGTTCTTCACCGGCGCGTACCGCAAGCCGCGCGAGATCAACTGGCTGATCGGCATCGGGCTGTTCACGCTCGGCCTGGTCGAGGGCCTGTTCGGCTACTCGCTTCCCGACGACCAGCTGTCCGGCGCTGGCCTGCGGATCTTTGAGGGCGTGCTGCAAAGCATCCCGATCGTCGGCACGTACATCGCTTACTTCCTGTTCGGCGGGGAGTTCCCGGGTACGGCGATCATTCCGCGGATGTACATCCTGCACGTGTTCCTGATCCCTGGCCTGATCCTGTCCCTGATCACCGCGCACCTGTTCATCATGTTCCACCAGAAGCACACGCAGATGCCGGCGAAGGGGAACACGGAACGGAACGTGGTCGGCCAGCCGTTCTTCCCCTACTTCCTGCTCAAGGGCCAGGCCTGGTTCTTCTTCATCTTCGGCGCGCTGGCCGGGCTCTCCACGTTCGGGCAGATCAACCCGATCTGGCTGTACGGACAGTACACGCCGCTGGCGATCTCCTCGGCGTCGCAGCCCGACTTCTACATGGGCCTCCTGGAGGGCTCGCTGCGCATGATGCCTGCGTGGGAGATCAACTTCCTCGGGCACACGCTGGCACTCTCCGTGCTCATCCCTGGCCTGCTGATACTTGGAGTCTTCTTCACGGGGGCGGCCCTCTGGCCGTTCTTCGAGCAGTGGGCGACCGGCGACAAGTCGTTCCACCACATCAACGACCGGCCGCGGAACGCCCCGGTGCGCACCGGTATCGGCGTGGCGGTGCTGTGCTGGTACGGCATCTTCTGGGCGGAGGGCGCCAACGACGTCCTCGCCGACCGGTTCCAGGTCCCGCTGTACACCATCACGTGGATCGCCCGCGTCGCGATCTTCGTGGTGCCCATCGGCGCGTACTTCGCGACGAAACGAATATGCCTGGGCCTGCAGCGCAAGGACGCCAACATGCTCGTGCACGGCGTGGAGATCGGCATCATCCGCCAGCTCCCGAGCGGTGAGTTCATCGAGGAGGAGCGCCCGCTCACCGAGGAGGAGCGCGCGGTCATCGAGTCCAAGCGCGTGCCCGCGGCACTTCCGGCGCCGATGGAGACGGACGCCAACGGCGTGCCGCAGCCGGCCGCCCGCGGGCCGCTCGGCCGGGCCCGCGCGCTCGCCAACCGCGCGTTCACCGAGACCTCCGCGATCCCCGAGCCGCACGGCAACGGGCACGGCAACGGCCACGGCGAACTCGAGGGCGGCGAGCACGCCGCGATCGGCGGCCGCGAGGAGCATTAGCCACCGCCAGCGAACAGAAAGCGCCCCGGTGCCATGGCACCGGGGCGCTTTCGCGTTGCCGTTCCGCTTTGCCGAGCGGTCCGCCGTCGCGGCGGTCCCGCGGCGTCGGGCTTACCGCCGCTAGCCGAGGCCGGTGAGCCGGAACGTGCGCGTGCTTCGCCCGATCCTGGAAGCTACCGCGCGAAGCTACTCCGCCAGCCCGAGCGAGAAGGCGGCCTCCAGGTCATGGCGGGAATAGGTGCGGAACGCGACGTGCGTCTGCGTCGCGGTGACGCCGTCCACCTTGTTGAGGCCGCCAGGGATGGCGTCCGCGAGCTCGTCGTGCGCACGGACCCGGACGATCGCCATCAGGTCGTAGTCCCCGGTGATCGAGTACACCTCGCTGACCGACGGGAGCTGCGCGATGGTCTGCGCGACCTCTGGGATGCGGTGAATCTCGGCCTTGAGCAAGACGATGGCGGTGACCACAGGCTGCCTCCCGGTCAGAAGAGCGGATATCGCGGCTTACCATATCCCCGGTTTAGCGCGGTTATCCCCGGGGGGATGCTCTCGTGCCGCTCAGGGCGGCGCGCAGGAACCGGGCCAGCCAGGCCGCAGCGGCCCGCGCCGCGCCAACGGCGGCCTTCTGGCCATACATGTGAGCCCTGGCGGCCAGCGCGTGCCTGGCGGCCGCCTCCGCGTCGCGGGCGGCCAGCCAGGCGTCCAGCTCGTCGAGCGTGCCGATCCCTTCCCGGTCGGCCAGCCGGGCAAGCAGCCGCCCGAGGACGGCGGCGGTGGCGCGCGCGTCGTCGAGCGCCCGGTGCGACGGCCGCACCGGCGTCTCGAAGAAGCTGGCCAGGGTGGCCAGCTTCCTGTCCGGTACCTCCTGCGGCGTGGCCATCAGGTGCCTGGCGAGCCGCACGGTGTCGAGTACCTCGAAGGCGGGCCAGGCGCGTCCCATGCCGGAGCACGCGGCCGTCAGGAAGCCGAGGTCGAACGGCGCGTTGTGCGCGGCGATCACGCTGCCTTCCGCGAAGGCGAGCAGGCCGGGCAGCACCGCGGCGATCGGCGGCGCGGAGGCGAGCATCTGGTCGCTGATCCCGGTCAGCTCGGTGATCGCCGCGGGAACGGGTGTTCCCGGGTTGACCAGCGAGCTGTACTCGGCGACCACCCGGCCGTCGTGCAGGCGCACCGCGCCGACCTCGGTGATGCCGGCCTCATCCGGCGCCCATCCGGTGGTCTCGACGTCCACGATCGTGAAGTCGAGGCTGGCCAGCGGGGCGGACCGGATGCCGGGCGCGGGCACAGCAACGTCAGCCATGAGCACCACGGTACGGCGGTGCACCGACATTCCTGCCCAGGCGCGCCCGTCGGCGGCCTGGGGCCAGCCGATTACCCAATGGTCACAATTGCCGCAACTAGGTTGATGGCGCATTCCTGACTCAATAGCGTTACACGGTCATTCCGCTGTCGGCACGGTGAGGGGACATGAGGGTCAGGCTGCGTACGCGCTCAGGCAAGACCCGGGGTGTCCTCGCGCCCGGCGTGGCCCTGCTGCTGGCGGGCGGGCTCGCGGTGGTGGTCACCCAGGCCGCCGGCGCGCAGCCGCAGCCGAGCATTACCCAGGTGCAGGCGACGATCAACACCCTCACCGGGCAGTTCAACAAGGCGAACCAGCAGTACGACCAGGCGGAGGAGCAGCTCACCGCCGCGAAGGCCCGGCTGTCGCAGGTGAACAAGCAGCTGTACCGCGAGCAGGCCAGCTACCTGGCGGCGCGGAAGCTGGTCGTGCAGATCGCCGACTCCGCCTACGAGGACTCCGCCTCCACGTCGCTGGCCGGCCTGCTGACCTCGGGCGACCCGGCCCAGGTGCTCGCCCAGGCGTCGCTCATCCTGCAGGTCGCCGGGACGCGGAACATGGAGACCCAGGCCTTCCTCGCCGACGCCACCCAGCTGACCGCGGTGCAGCAAGAGCAGCAGCGCACCGAGCAGGGCATCGAGCAGCTCGCCGGGCAGATGGGCAAGACGAAGGACCACATCGCGACGCTGCTGTCCAAGCAGAAGTCGATACTCAGCTCGCTGACCGGCGCCGAGCTCGCCCAGGTGCAGCAAAGGACCGTCAGCAGCGGCGGCGGCATCACCAACGCCGTCTACGCCGGCCCGACGGGGACCCAGGCGGACACGGCGGTCGCCTTCGTGTTCAAGCAGCTCGGCTGCGCGTACGTCTACGGCGCGACCGGCCCGTGCAGCCTTGGCTTCGACTGCTCCGGCCTGATGATGCGGGCGTGGGCGGCGGCGGGCATCACGATCCCGCGCGACACCTACGAGCAGTGGGCGGCGCTGCCGCACATCTCCGAGTCCAACATCCAGCCGGGCGACCTGCTGTACTACGACGGCATCGGGCACGTCGCCATGTACGTGGGCAGCGGGATGATCATCGACGCCCCGTCGCCGGGCCAGCCGGTCCGCGAGCTCTCGATGAACGACTCCTGGTACGCAAGCACCTTCGACGGCGCCGCCAGGCCGTTATCTTCCGGGGGGACGACCCCCCGTACCCCCCGATGTGCGGGCGGCCGGGCCTAATCGCAAAAACCGCGATCGTATCAGGCCCGCCCGCCCGCACCAAAGCTCCGGAGTAGCGCCCTAAACTTGGGGCGCTATGCGACGCACGCTGATCGTCACCAACGACTTCCCGCCTCGGCAGGGCGGCATCCAGTCGTTCGTTCATGAGCTGGCACTGCGACTCGACCCGGACAAGCTCACGGTCTACGCCCCGAGGTGGGAGGGCGACGCCGCGTTCGACGCCGCGCAGCCGTTCGAGGTGGTCAGGCACCCGACCTCGCTGATGATCGGCGGACCTGGCGTGCGCCGCCGCGCCGCCGAGCTCGCCAGATCACGGCGGGCCGAGGTCGTCATCTTCGGCGCCAGCGCGCCCCTCGGGCTGATCACGCCGGTGCTCCGCAAGGCCGGCGTGCGGCGGGCGATCGCGATCACCCACGGGCACGAGGCCGGCTGGGCCGCTCTGCCGGGTGCCAGGCAGCTGCTGCGCCGCATCGGCGACGAGACCGACGTCGTGACCTACCTGGGCGAGTACTTCAGGGTCCGCGTCGCCGGCGCGCTCACGCCAGCCGCCGCCGCCCGGATGGCCCGCCTGCACCCAGGCGTGGACGCAGGCGCTTTCCGCCCCGACCCCGGCGGCCGCCAGGCGGTCAGGGACCGCTACGGCCTGGCCGGGCGCCCGGTGGTGGTCTGCGTGGCCCGCATCGTCGCCCGTAAGGGCCAGGACACCCTGGTACGGGCGTGGCCGTCCGTGCTCGCCCGGGTTCCCGAGGCCGCCCTGCTGATCGTCGGCGGCGGCAAGCACGCCCCGGCGGTGCGGGAGCTGTCCAGGCGCCTGGGGCTGGCCACCTGGGCGCCCCGTGACGGCGCTGCCGCTGCTGTCGGCGCTGACCCCGTCCCCGATGACCAGCCAGGCACAAATGACCAGCCAGGCACAGATGACCAGCGAGATACGGTGGGCGCCCGTCCCTCGGTGTACTTCACCGGACCGGTGCCGCAGGCCGAGCTCCTGGCCCACTACGCGGCGGGCGATGTCTTCGCGATGCCGTGCCGCACGAGGCGGGCCGGCCTGGACGTGGAAGGCCTCGGCATCGTCTACCTGGAGGCGTCCGCGGCTGGCCTGCCGGTCGTCGGCGGCGACTCGGGCGGCGCCCCGGACGCGATCCGCGACGGCGAGACCGGCTACGTGGTCGGCGGCCGCGACGTCCAGGCCCTGGCTGACCGCCTGACCGCGCTGCTGCTCGACCCCTCGCACGCGAAGGCGATGGGCGAGAAGGGCCGCGCGTGGGTCGAGCGCGACTGGAACTGGGACCTCACCGCCTCCCGGCTGCGCGCGCTCATCGACGGGTAGTCACCCGCCGGGCTCCCGCCAGGAGTCTCCCGGTTAGGAGTAGAGCGCCTCGATGTCGGCGGCGAACTCCTTCGCGAGCACAGAGCGCTTGATGCCGAGCTTGGCGGACAGGTGCCCCTGCTCCTGGGTGAAGTCACCGTCGAGTATCCGGAACTTCCTGATCGACTCCGCCCGGGACACCGCCTTGTTCGCGTCGTCCACGGCCGCCTGGACCTCGGCGTTCAGGTCCGGGTCGTCCCGCAGGTCCGCCACGGTGGCATCGGCGGGCTTGCCGTGCCTGCCCTTCCATGGCCCGAACGCCTCCTGGTCGATGGTCACGAGCACCCCGATGAACGGCCGCCCGTCGCCGACCACCATGCACTGCGAGATCAGCGCGTGCATCCGCATCCGGTCCTCGAGCACGGCGGGGGCGACGTTCTTGCCGCCCGCGGTGACGATGATCTCCTTCTTCCTGCCGGTGATGGTCAGGAATCCCTCGTCGTCGAGCTCGCCGATGTCGCCGGTGGCGTACCAGCCGTCGGCGGTGAAGGCGTCCTTGGTCGCTGTCTCGTCCCGCCAGTAGGCGGGGAAGATTGACGCGCCCCGGGTGAGCACTTCACCGTCGTCGGCGATCCGCACCGCGACGCCAGGGATCGGCTGGCCCACGGAGCCGATCTTCTGCCGCTCGGGCCGGTTCACCGATACCGGCGCGGTGGTCTCGGTTAGCCCGTACCCCTCGAGGATGGCGACACCGATGCCGCGGAAGAAGTGCCCGAGCCGCGGCGCGAGCGCCGCGCCGCCGGAGATCGCCCACTCGGCCCGGCCGCCGAGCGCGGCGCGGAGCTTGCCGTAGACCAGCCGGTCGAACAGGGCGTGCTCGGCCCGCAGGCGCAGGCCCGGCCGCCCTGAGTCGAGCGCGTGACTGTAAAGCACAGCGGTCTGCGTGGCGCGGGCGAAGATCTTGCCCTTGCCCTCGGCCAGGGCCTTGGCCTCCGCGCCGTTGTAGACCTTCTCGAACACGCGCGGCACCGCGAGCACGAACGTCGGCTGGAACGACGCGAGGTCGGGCAGCAGGTCGGCCATGTCGCTGCAGTGCCCGAGCACGATGCCGGCCTCCAGGGTGCCGACCTCGATGACCCGGGCGAAAACGTGCGCGAGCGGCAGGAACAGCAGCGTGGAGGCCGCTTCGGCGGTGTGGATCGCCGACAGCGGCCCCATGAACGCGTTCCTGACGGCCGCGAGCAGGTTCCCGTGGGTGAGCTCGCACCCCTTGGGGCGCCCGGTGGTACCCGAGGTGTAGATGACGGTGGCGACGTCCGCGGCGCCGCGTGAGCTGGTGCGCTCGGCCACCGTCTCATCGCTCTCCCCGGCTCCGGCGACGGTCAGCGCGGGCAGGTCGGACTCGAGCAGCCAGAGGTGCTCAAGGGCGGGCAGCCGGTCCCGCGCCCCGCCGATCAGCCTGGCAAAACCGTCGTTCTCGGCGATCACTGCGCACGACTCGGAGTTGGCCAGGATCCACTCGGCCTGCTCGGCCGAGGAGGTCTCGTAGATCGGCACCACGACCGCGCCGGCGGTCCACAGCGCGTAGTCGATGAGCGTCCACTCGTACCTGGTGTGCGACATGAGTGCCACGCGGTCGCCGGCCTGCACGCCGGCCGCGATGAACCCCTTGGCGAGGGCGTGCACCTCGTCCCTGAACTGGCTGGCGGTGACGTCGCCCCAGGTGCCGTCCGCCGACTTGCGGCGCAGCATGACAGCGCTCGGCTGCTCCGCCGCGCGGCGCGTCACGACGTGTGCCGCGCATCCGTTCGCGGGGATCTCCGCCAGGGCAGGAATGCTGTACTCGCGCAAGGACCTCTCCGTTTCTTCGCGAACCCGGTTCATCCAGCCTTCTCCTGGAAGGTCGGGCGGGCCTGGGGCCGCCTTCAGATGAGAGAGTTCGTCAGCCCGAGTCTATGTTTTATCCCATGAGGGTCCACGTAGTAAGTGACGTGCACGGAACGGCCGACGCGCTCGCGGCGGCAGGCGACGGCGCGGACATGCTGATCTGCCTCGGCGACATGCTTCTCTTTCTCGACTACGTAGACCATAGCCAAGGGATATTCGCAGATATCTATGGAGCGGAGCACGCCAGGGAGTACATCGGGCTCCGCACCGCGCGCCGGTTTGACGAGGCAAGGCGGCTCACCGCCGGGATCGCGTCCCGCCTGGCCGCCGAGCGCGGCACCGACCTGCGCACCCTCACCGAGGAGGCGATCAGGAAGCAGTACGCCGCCCTGTTCGGCGCCCTCGCCGAGCCCGCCTTCCTCACCTACGGCAACGTGGACGTCCCGCGGCTGTGGGACACCTACCGCAAGCCGGGGCACCACGTGCTCGACGGCGGCCGCGCGGTGGTCGGCGGAGTCACGTTCGGGTTCGTCGGCGCCGGGCTGGTGTCCCCGTACCGCACGCCGAACGAGGTGCCGCCGCCGGAGTACGCCGCCAAGCTCGACGCGATCGGCGCGGTGGACGTGATCTGCACGCACATACCGCCTGCCGTCCCCGAGCTGCTCTATGACGTGAAGGCGCGCCGCATGGAGACCGGCTCGGCCGCGCTGCTCGACCTGATCCGGCAGACCCAGCCGAGGTACGCGCTGTTCGGCCACGTGCACAACCCGCTGGCGCGCCGTGTACGCGTCGGCCGCACCGAGTGCGTCAACGTGGGGCACTTCCGTGCTACGCGCGTCCCCTTCGTGGTGGAGCTTTAGTGCCGCGGTAGAGCTAGTCTGCCTGTATGAGCACTGATCCGGGCAGCGATCCCATTGGTGATTTCCAGCGCTGGCTGATGAGGACGGGCGCCAAGAGCATCGGCCGGGACGTGGCGTCCCGGGTGAGGTCCACGGTCGGCGGCGGTAAAAGCGCCAAGCAAGGCGACGTCTGGGACACCGCGACCACCGAGGAACTGACGGACGAGCCGCCAGAGTGCCAGTGGTGCCCCATTTGCCGTGCGGCTCGCAAGTACCGTGACTCGGGCGGGTCAAACGCCAACCTTGGCGGCCAGTTCGCCGGGGTGACTGACACCCTGGCCGGGCTGACCCGGGACGCGTTCGGCCTGTTCGACGCGGCTATGCGGGCCTCGCAGCGGCCGCCGGACGCATCGCGCACCGCGGGCAGGCCCGGCGGGCGGCCGGATGACCGGCCAGCGGGCCAGCCGGGTGCCGGGGACTCAGACCACAGCACCGTCGTCGTCGGACCCGGAATCGGGTGGCCGACCGTTGTCCATGCGGAGCACGATGACGACGAAGCCGCCGACGAACGCGGCGACCGCGAGGAAGGCGGCCAGCCCGGAGATGGTGGCGCCGGCGGCGTCGCTGATGAGGAGGTAGAGCGGACCGCCGAATAGCGCGAGCCAGGCTCCCTTGGTCACCGGGTCGAGCCTGGGTAGCGGCGGCGGCACCGGCGGAACGTAGTGGTCATCGGCGGCATCGTCGATAGACGGAAGGTCCCGCGGGCCGGCCCCGGCGCTGAGCGGCGGCCACGGCTGGTCCGGCACCGCCGTGCCCTTGGCGGGCTGACCGGGCAGCGCGGGCGGGCCGCCGAGCACGGGCAGCCCGGGCAGCCCGCTCGGGTTGGTCGGCGGCTCCCTGGGCAGTGCCTCCGGCAGGGTGGGCGGCATGGCCGGCGGGGTGACGTGCACCGGTCCCGCCAGGTCTTCCCGGTCCGGCCAGGGCGCCTCCTCGGGGGCGGGTGAGGGCGCGTCAAACCGGGCGACCAGGTCCAGCCAGACGGCTTCGTCGCCGTCTCCGCCCTTCGCGCTCCCGCCGCCGCTCCCGCCCGGCACGTCCCCCTCAGCCAATGTCGTTAGCCTCCGGGGGAACGACACCCCGCGCCTGGCTCGCCGGGGTGACCGCGACAGCGCACGCCGCCATCGTGCCGGGATCACCCCGGCGGGACCGATGCTGCGTGGGTCGCGGAATGCTCACCTTTTAAGTCTTACCCGTTTTGGCGCTCGATGCTGTGCTTCTGGACGAATGCCAGAGTGCCATCGAAGATCTCAGGAGCGTCGTTGTCAAGCGTCGCGACGTGGTAGCTGTTGGCGAGCGGGCGCACCTCCGCGGCAGGCAGCGCGGCGGTCAGGACCGCCATGCTCCGCGGTCCCACCACGTGGTCCTCGGTCGAGCGGTACACGAGCACCGGCTGGGTCACCGACGAGAGTTCCGCCACCGTCGTCTTCCACATCGCGGGCAGCGTCGCGACGGACGCGACCGGGGTCCGCTTCGACGCCCCTTCCTGCGCGTCCGGCTTCTTGATGTCGCCGCCGATCGACGGGATCGACCGGACCAGGTACTTCAGTGCCGGCGTGAACGGGATCAGCGGGCTGTCGCCTGCCAGCGACGGGTTCACGAGCACGAGACCGCTTACCCGCTCGCCCTGCGTCTCCGCCAGCCGAAGCGACAGGCAGCCGCCCATCGAGATCCCGGCGACGAACACCTGGTCACAGCGGGCGGAGAGCTCCGTGAACGCCCGCTCGGCGGCCGCGTACCAGTCCGTCCACCCGGTCTTGGCGAGTTCCTGCCAGGTCCCGCCGTGCCCGGGGAGCAGCGGCGCCCGCACGGTCAGCCCCGCCGCGGCGAGATGCTCGGCCCACGGCCGGACGGTGCGCGGCGATCCGGTGAACCCGTGCAGCACGAGGACCCCGACCGGGCCTCCGTCGGCGGTGAACGGCGCGGTGTCAGCCGCGCCCTGCTCAGGTGTTATTGACGACACCATTGCATCGTCCCATGATTTCCTGGGACGTGCGACGATGTAACCGTGTTCTACTGGGTAACGAAGTACACGCTTGGCGTGTCGCTCTGGCTGGTGTTCCGGCCGTGGTCGCGTGGACAGCGGAACATGCCGCGCCGCGGGCCGGTCATCTTGGCGAGCAACCACCTGTCGTTCGCTGACCACTTCTTCGGGCCGCTGCCGCTGCCGCGCAAGGTGGTATTCCTCGCCAAGTCCGAGTACTTCACCGGTAAGGGCCTCAAGGGCCTGGTGAGCCGGGCATTCTTCAGCGGCGTCGGGCAGATACCGATCGACCGGACGGGCGGCGAGGCCAGCGAGCGCGCGCTGCGCTCGGGGCTGCGCGTCCTGGCGGCGGGCAACGTCCTCGGCATCTACCCTGAGGGCACCCGCTCGCCTGACGGGCGACTGTACCGTGGCCGCACCGGGGTGGCCCGGCTAGCGCTCGAGTCCCGCGCGCCCGTCGTGCCGTGCGCGATGATGCACACCTTCGAGTTCCTGCCGCCCGGCTCGCACAACCCCCGGTTCGGCATAAGGCCAGGGGTGATCTTCGGCAAGCCGATGGACTTCTCCAGGTATTACGGCCGGGAGACGGACCGTGAGGCGCTGCGCGCGGTCACGGACGAGATCATCGCCGAGATCGCCAAGCTCGGCGGCCAGGAATACGTCAATGTCTATGCCCAGCAGGCGAAGGAGCGGCTGCAGGCGGGGGACCCGCTGCCGCCGGCGGAGCAGTTGCCGGCCGGAGAGCCGCCGCAGGCGGACCCGCGAGCAACGGATTCATCAATGTTAACGATTGCATCGGCTCGCATTCCGCCGGCCGGATTGCACGAGTCTTCCTGACGACTAGGCTTTCCCTTATGCGAGTGGGAGTGCTTACCGGCGGCGGCGACTGCCCGGGGCTGAACGCGGTGATCCGCGCGGTGGTACGGCGGGGAGTTCAAGAGTACGGACTGGAGTTCGTCGGGTTCCGTGACGGCTGGCGAGGGCCGCTCGAAGCCGACACGATGCCGCTGGACGTCAGCGCGGTGCGCGGCATCTTGCCGCGCGGCGGCACGATCCTCGGCTCGTCGCGGACGAACCCGTTCAAGGAAACGGGACCGGGCCGCAGCGGCGTCGAGCGGATCAAGGACAACATGACGGGCCTTGGCGTGGACGCCCTGGTGGTGATCGGCGGCGAGGACACGCTCGGGGTCTCGGCCCGGCTGAACAGCGAGGGCATTCCCGTCGTCGGCGTGCCGAAGACCATTGACAACGACCTCGGGGCGACCGACTTCACGTTCGGCTTCGACACCGCGGTGAACATCGCGATGGAGGCCATCGACCGCCTGCACACCACGGCGGAGAGCCACCACCGGGCGCTGATCGTCGAGGTCATGGGCCGTCACGCGGGGTGGATCGCGCTGCACGCGGGCCTGGCGGGCGGGGCGAACGTCATCCTCATCCCCGAGCGCCCGTTCGACATCGACAAGGTCATCGGCTACGTGGAGCACCGGTTCCAGACCAGGTACGCGCCGATCGTCGTCGTCGCCGAGGGCGCGCACCCGCTGCACGAGGAGCTGTCACTGCAGTCCGGCCAGCTCGACGCGTTCGGCCACGTCCGGCTCGGCGGCGTGGGCCAGTACCTCGCCTCCGAGATCGAGAAGCGGACCGGCAAGGAGGCCCGCTGCACGGTGCTCGGCCACATCCAGCGCGGCGGCACGCCGACGGCGTTCGACCGGGTCCTCGCCACCCGCTTCGGATTGCACGCGGTCGCGGCGGTGCACGACGAGGACTTCGGCACCATGGTGGCGCTGCGCGGCACCGAGATCATCCGCGTCCCGCTGTCGGAGGCCACCCGCGAGCTCAAGCTCGTCCCCGAGGACCGCTACGCGGAATCCGAGGTCTTCTTCGGCTGACCGTTCACTCGTCCGAACATCAACCCCAGTCATCCGAACGGGAGCGGTTAAACCTGCTCCCGTTCGGGTGACTTCTTTATGGCGTGGCGGGATCGGGAGCGGGCGGTCAGCCCGCGGACAGTCGTGGCCCACAGACCGGGCCCCGAACGTCCGGGAGCCAAGATGGCGGACATTTAGGTACATCGGAGTGTCACTAAATGTCCACCATCCTGCGTCCATCGCGCGGCAGCCGCCCGCAAAGGCGATGCGGCAGCCTCCAGAGAGGCGCGCAATGGCCCGCTGCCGTTATGGCACTTCATGGGGCTGCCGCCAGAAGGCGGGGGTGTTAGCCTTGGCGCGTGCGATGTTGACCTGAGCCCCGGGATCGTGCCCGTGGACCTCCACGTGGACCAGTCGCTTACGTAGACCGGACCACGACAGGAGGAACCATGTCTTCATCTTCATCTTCAGAGGTTCGCCTTGCGGGCCGCGGCGACGCGGACGCGATCGGGCGACTGCTCTGCGCGTTCAACCGGGAGTTCGGTGAACCCGCGCCCGAGCCGCCGGTGCTGGCGGAACGGATCCGGCAGCTGCTCGACGGCGGCGACACGCTCGTACTGCTCGCCGGGGACGGGCCCGACGGGCTGGCGGTGCTGCGCTTGCGCCCGGCGATCTGGAGCGCAGGGCTGGAGTGCTACCTGGCCGAGCTGTACGTCACGCCCGCCCGGCGCGGCCAGGGCCTTGGCCGCGGGCTCATGGACGCCGCCCTGCGCGAGGCCCGTGAGCGGGGTGCCGACACCATGGACATCGGGGTTGACGAGCCCGACCACGCCGCCCGCTGCCTTTACGAGAGCCTCGGCTTCACCAACCGCACCAACGGTGCGGACGGCCCGCTGATGTTCGTCTACGAGCGCGAGCTGTAACCAAGGGCCCCAGGTGCCCGGCTGGGCACCTGGGGCAGCCAGTCAGCGAGGAAGCGGCGGCTACTTCGCGATAGGTCTTGAGTCTTAGTCGCGGCCATGCATATACTCGTCTACGAGTACTCGTGAGCGAGCGGCTGGAGGGGCGATGGCTAAACGGCGGAAGATGAGCAACCTGCTCGCGTTGTCGCTGCTTTCGCTGCTCGCACAGCGGCCGATGTACCCGTACGAGATGGCCCAGACACTGCGGGCGCGCGGCAAGGACAAGAACTTCAAGATCAACTGGGGCTCGCTCTACACCGTGGTCGCGAACCTGGAGAAGTACGGGTTCATCCGTGAGTCTGGCACCGTCCGGGAGGGGCGGCAGCCCGAGCGCACCACTTACCAGATCACTGATCAGGGGCTGACGGAGCTGCGGGACTGGCTGAGCGAGCTGCTCAGCGTGCCGGAGGACGACCGCGGCGGCTTCGTCACCGCGCTGTCCGAGGCGGGCATCCTGCCGCCGGATGCGGTGATCGGCCTGCTCACCACGCGGCTCACCACGCTGGACAAGGACAACGCCGTGCAGCAGGCCGACCTGGCGCGGTGGGCCGCGCGGCTGCCGAGGACGCTGCTCATCGAGGGCGAGTACCAGCTCGCCATGCGGGTCGCCCAGGCCGACTGGCTGCGCGGGCTCATCCGCGAGATCGTCGACGGCACCCTCGACGGGGTCGACACCTGGCGGCACATCCACGAGACCGGCGAGGTGCCACCCGAGTTCGCGGCGCTCGACGAGCAGGCGATGAGGGGGTGGGACGACGAGGAACCGCGCCACGACAGCGCGGACAGCGAAAACGACGCGAGCGACAAGGAAGCGTAAGAACGACCCCGGCTCACGGTGCTGCAACACCGCGAACCGGGATCGCAACCTCACCAACCAGCCCTTGCGGTAACCGGCAGGCATTCGAGGCCCAACACGATTGTATGCCGGTGGTTCCGCACCGAGCTGGGCAACTACGACCAGCCCAGTAACGAGGAGTCACCATCATGCAGTCATCTCCGCCGACCGCGCCGGCCATCGAGGCGCGCGGCCTCGTCAAGACCTATCCGGGACCGGGGAAGACCCGTGTCAGCGCGCTTGACGGGCTGACCCTCGGCGTCACCAAGGGCACGATCTTCGCCCTCGTCGGCCCGAACGGCGCCGGCAAGACCACCACCGTCAAGATCCTCACCACCCTCGCCAGCCCCGACGCGGGCACCGCCACCGTCGAGGGCATCGACGTCATCGCGGCGCCGGCCCAGGCCCGCCGGGTCATCGGCGTCGTCGCGCAGCGCTCGGGCGCCGACCCGGCGGCCACCGGACGGGAGAACCTGATCCTGCAGGCGCACCTGTACGGCATGCCCACCAGCGCGGCGCGGGCCAGGGCGGATGAGCTGCTCGACCGCTTCCAGCTCACCGCGGCGGGCGGGCGGTTCGTCCGCACCTACTCGGGCGGCATGCAGCGCCGCCTCGACGTCGCCCTCGGCCTCGTCCACCAGCCGCGCGTCCTGTTCCTCGACGAACCGACCACCGGGCTCGACCCGGAGTCACGCGCGGCGATGTGGGACGAGATCACCACCCTGGCGACGGCCGACCAGGTGACCGTGCTGCTCACCACGCACTACCTGGACGAGGCGGACCGGCTGGCCGGCCGCGTCGCCATCGTGGACCGCGGGCGGGTGGTCGCCGAGGGCGATCCCGGCCAGCTCAAGCGGGACCTCGGCGTGGACTCGCTGGACGAGGTGTACCTGCGCCACGCGGGCCGCCGGTACAGCGACGCGACGCGGCTTGCGGAGGTGGCCGGGCGATGACCACCACGACATACCCCGAACGGGTGCGTGTTGCCCCCGGGGCCAGCACCGTTGCCGCCGACACGTGGTGGCTGACCGGCCGGAAGCTGCGCGCGCTCAGCCGCCAGCCGGCGGTGCTCGCGATGGGCGTGACCCAGCCGGTGATCTGGCTGTTCCTGTTCGGCGAGATGTTCCGCAAGGTCATCGACATCCCCGGCTTCGGCTACCAGGGCTCGTACCTGGCCTACCTGATCCCCGGCATCGTCGCGATGAACGCGATGTCGAGCAACATGTGGGCCGGCATGGCGATGATCGAGGAAATCGACCGGGGCACGCTCAACCGCTTCCTGGTCACCCCGGCCAGCCGCCTGGCGATCATGAACGCCTCGGTCGCCGAGCAGGCGGTGAGCACCACGGTGCAGACGCTGATCATCGTGCTGCTCGGTTACGCCGGCGGCGCGCACTACCCGGGCGGCGCGCTCGGCATCGTGGTCCTGGTGATCGCCTCGATCGAGGTGGGCGTGTTCTGGGGCGCCCTGTCCAACATGACCGGCATGCTGCTGCGCGCCCGTGAGGCGGTCATCGGCGTCTACACGTTCTTCATGCTCCCGCTGATGTTCCTGTCAAGCGCGTTCATCCAGCCGGGCTTCCTCCCCGGCTGGATGCAGGCCATCGCCTCACGGAACCCGCTCAACTGGGAGGTCCAGATCGGTCGCGCGGCCCTGTCCGGCAGCCCCGACTGGTCCGCGGTAGCGGTCCGCTGCGGCGGCCTGCTCATCCTCGCCCTGATCGCGGTGGCGGTCTCGGTAAGAACCTTCCGCAGCTACGCGAAGAACGTCTAACCGGGTAGCTAACCCGGAAACCCGGAGGGCGGTGCGGCACGAGCGGCACCGCCCTCCGGTGTCGCTCAGCCGCGCCCGGCCGGCGAATCTGGACAGCGCGAAACAGGCCCCGGCCGGCGCCGTCTCGGACTAGCCGCTGACCAGGTCGGAAATCGGCACGCTGAGTCGGACAGGCTGCTCAAGGTCGAGAACCGAGCGATGGACAGCGTGCAGGCGGTAGGTGCTGGTCGCTGCGTCGAGATGAAACTCGCGGATGTCTACGATGTCGTACGACTCATCAAGGACTACGACTAGATAAAGGGGTATCCCAGCCGTCGCGTACTCCGCCTTCTTGCCCACCAAGTCTTCCTTGATGGTGTTAGGTGACGTGACCTCAACGATCAGCAACGTTTCCTGGGCAGTTGGCTTCCTAGCCGGGTCATCGATGCATCTGAACACAATGACGTCTGGACGGCGGAACGTAAACCTAGGCACTCGCCAAAGCACAATGTCAACGTCGGTCTCAACACGCATGCACGGGTCAGCCGGCGAACGCGCGGTCTCTAGCGCGAAGGAGAGCCGACGCGCGATGAGATTGTGCTGCGGTGTCGGCGACTCGCACTTGATGACGTGCCCGTGCACGATCTCGATGGTGCGCGAGATCTCCTCGGACAGGTCGTGATACTCCGCCTCCGTCATGTACTCAGGTAGCTCGTCGAACCACCAGGGGCTGCTCATGGGCATCATCTTTGCACGCTCCTCAGCGTTTTCGGCCCGTACCGGAGCGGCTCAGTTGAGTCAGGTGAGCTGGTCCAGGCGGGTCCAGGGGGAGGGGGGATTGTCGTCGCGGTGCAGCCACAGCAGCGGCTGCATCCGGTCGAACGCGGCCTGGAAGCCCGGCTCCCAGGGGAACCTGCCGTGCTTGTCCGGCCACACGACCTGCAGGTACGGGGGCCTGACCATGCCGTAGAACGTGTCGGAGATGCCGAGCAGGCCGGAGCTGGCCCGCCAGCTGTCGTCGACCGGGCGCAGGGTGAGCGGCGCCGGGCACACGTCGTCGAGCACGTCACCGGGGGAGAGGTCCGTGCCGTCGGCGACCCGCACGCCGATCGCGTTGATGATGGACGCGGCGTTCTCGACCGGCAGCCCGCACAGCACGAGCTCCGGCACCTGGCAGGTCAGCCACATTCCGACGCTGTAGGCCCATGGCGGCGCCGCCTCGTCGCCGTGCCGACCGGAGATGGCCCAGCCGTGCTCGCCGACCGTCGCGGCGACCCAGCTCATGTACGCCGCGTGCTCTGGATCCTGGCCAGAGCAGTCCGCCTCCGCCGCGTGGCCGGGGCACTCGGGACGGCTGCGACGGCCGGAGCGGCGCTTGGGGAGGTTCATGGCTTTACGCTACGCCGGGGGTCTGACATTCCAGGTGGCCGCGACAATCCGCTCCTGCGCGCGATCCGCGGCCGGGGCGGTCGTCAGGCTCGGGGACGGCGTGACCGGGTCGGCCAGATAGCGACCGCGAGGGTGACGAGCGCCGGGGCGACCAGGGCCCAGCCGCAGTAGCCGAGCATGAGCGCGACGATCGCCGCGGCCGGCGCCGCCGCCAGCCGGGCCGGGCCGCGCAGCACGCGGACGGCCGAGGTCATGCAGCCGAGGTAGACCACGAGGAACAGGGTCGTCGGCAGCGCGACGAGCGCCGCCGGGCTGGCCAGGCCGAGCCCGTACAGCGCGATCACCGTGAGGCCGGACACTGCCACCGCCGCGAGGAACCGGGGCGAGGGCCGTGCCGGGCCGGCACCGGGGCCGGCGGGACCCCGCCTGGTCAGCTCGCGGGTCATCTCGGCGGCGCCGCTGACGTACGCGTTGACCGCCCCGAGCGTCAGCACGACGGCCGCGACGGCGGCGGCCGCCGTGCCCGCCGTCCCCGCCGCGTCCCGCAACAGGGCGGCGAGCGGCGCCTCGGTCGCCCCTCCTGCTCTGCCCGTCCCTCCTACCCCGCCCGCCCCGAGCACGCCGATCGTGGCGACCGCGAGTCCCAGGTAGAGCACGCTGGTGACGGCGAGCGCGATGCCGATGACGCGCGGCAGCTGCCGCGCCGGGTCGGCGAACCGGGTGGTTAGCGGCGCGGCCGCCTCCCAGCCGACGAAGGAGAGCATCAGCACCGAGGCGGCGTGCCCGACGGCCGGCCAGCCGTGCGGGGCGAACGGCGTCCAGTTGGCCGCGCGCGCCTGGCCGGCGGACCCGGCGACGGCCACGATGACGACGACGATCAGCAGCGCCACGAGGAGCAGCTGGGCGGTCGCCGAGGTGCGCAGGCCGCCGGCGGCGAGCGCGAGCACCGCGCCGAGCAGCAGCGCGGCGATCAGCGCCCTGGAGAGCGGGCCGCCGCCGGTGAGCTCGGTCACGTACCCGGCGCCGATCAGGCAGACGACCGGCGCGCCGGCCACCACCCCGGCGAGGAACGACCAGCCGGCTAGTCCGCTGGCCCGCGCGCCGAGCCCGGCGCGGACGTACCCGATGACCCCGCCCGCCGACGGGAAGCCGCGCCCGAGCGCGCCGAAGACGACCGCGAACAGGCCGGACAGGACGAGCAGCCCGGCCCAGGCAAGCACGGACGCCGGTCCCGCCGCGGCGGCGGCGAGGCCGGGAAGCAGGAGCAGGCCGGGGCCGAGCAGCGCGCCGATGTAGAGCGCGGCGCCGCGAGTCGTCGTCAGCCCTGCCGTCGCCGGCGTCGCACCCGGCGGCACTGCCGTGCCGTCGCCGGCGCCGCGGCGCAGGCCGCGCGCGGTTCCGCCGTGGCGAGTGAAGCGGGACGCGTTACCGGCGGTGAAGCGGGCCGGCGCCAGGGTTTCCGTCATGCTCCGATACTGCGTCGCAGCGGGCCGCACGCGATGGCAAATATTGCTCCGCTATCCGAACCGAACGGCATGAAATTGCGTCATATGGCGATTTAGTCTAAGAACATGCCTGACCATGTTCCAGACAGAGTGGATCGTGCCATCGTGACCCGCCTGCAGCGAGACGGCAGGATCGCGAACGTGGACCTCGCCGACGCGGTCGGCCTTTCGCCGTCCGCCTGCCTGCGCCGGGTCAAGGCCCTGGAAGCCGACGGGATCATCGCCGGCTACCGCGCCGAGGTCAGCCGGGCGCGCGCGGGCCTCGGCCTGACCGTGTTCATCGGGCTCAAGGTCGACGGGCACTCCCGCGCGACGTCATCGGTGATCGAGGAGGCCCTGCTCGCCATCCCCGCCGTCGTTGCCTGCTACCTGGTCTCCGGCTCAGATGACTTCCTCATCGAGGCGGCGGTGCCGGACCTGGCCGGCTACGAGCTGCTGCTGCTCGACCAGGTCCTCGCCATCCCCGGGGTGACCGAGGCGCGGTCCACGTTCGCGATCAGGACCGTGCTCAGCCGAGGTCCGCTCCCGCTTGGGCACTGGCGATAGCGGGGGAGAGCTCGCCGTTGAGGACGAACCCGTCCGTGACGTCGCCGTGCGCCACGTCGCCGCTGCGGATCGTCCGGATGTCGCGCGGTATCAAGGTGAGCGCCGAGGACACCACGATCACCCCGGCGGCCGCGAACTGAGTGGCCGACACGCCGATCCCCGCGGCGAGCGGCCCGGCGGCGAGCGCGCCGAGTGGCATCGCGGCCAGCGAGCCCATCGCATCGTACGACGACACTCGGGCCAGCTTGTCCGACGGGATGCGGGTGGCCATCTGAACGGTCCACTGCACCATCATCACCTCGCACAGCAGCCCGACGGTGAACGCGGACAGGCAGATGACCGCCAGCGGCAGCACGAGCGCCAGGGCGAGCGGCGAGATCGCGATCGACCCGCCAGTCAGCACCACGAACAGCATCGGCCGCCGCGGAATGTACCGCAGCGACACCAGGCCGCCGACGACCAGCCCGAGCGCGTCGGACGCGGAGATCGCGCCCCACGCGGCGGGGCCGCCCAGGTGCGCCCGGGCCACCACCGGCCCGAGCACAAGGAACGCGCCGTTGAACGCCATCATCACCAGGCAGAACTGGATCACCGTCGCCCACAGCCAGGTGTGCTGCCGGAACTCGGTCCACCCTTCGCGCAGCTCCGTCAGCAGGCTGGGGGCGGCGCCGGCGGGCCGGCGGGCAGCGCCGCGGCCGCCCTTGACGGCGAGCATCAGCGGCACCGTGCCCGTCATGCCGATCGCGCACAGCGTCAGCGCCAGACCGGGGCCGGCCACCGCGACCACCACGCCGGCCGCGGCGGCGCCGGTCATCTGGCCGATGTTCATCATCAGCCGGCTGATCGAGCTGGCCTCCTGGAGCAGCGCCTCCGGTACCAGCTGGGGGAGCAGCGCCTGCGACGCCGGGTAGAACAAGGCGCCGCCGATGCCGGTGACCGCCTCGAGGCTCACCATCGCCCACAGCGGCGGGTGCCCCAAGGTGAGCATGAGCAGCCCGAAGACACCCTCGCCGACCACCACGGCGATGTTGGCGGCGATGATCACCAGCTGCGGCCGGAGCCGGTCCGCGAAGACCCCGCCAAGCAGCGAGAACACCAGCATCGGCGCGGCCTGCGCGGCAAGCACGTAGGACAGGTCGGCCGTCGACCCCGTGACCTTGAGCACCGCGAATGAGACCCCGACCATCGAGAAACCGACGGAGAACGGCGCGAGTGCCCGGTCGGCCAGCAGGAGGCGGAAATCACGGATGGCGAGCACTCGATACCGGCGGCCAAGCGCGCGCCAAAACATGACAGGGTCCGTTCTTAGGTCGACAGAGATCGAATCAACCTAAGCCTCAGCGCCCCGGCCGGGCAACTTATTTCTGCCGGGGCACGGCGCGGCTAGAGAATCTGCGGCGCCGGGCCGCGCCCGACGGGAAACGGACCCGGCCGGTCAGCGCCGCTGCGAGTGGGCGACGTTGATGACCGCGATCATCAGCCAGATCAGCAAGACCATGAGGACGTCGGGAACGCCGCCTGGGTGGTGAGCCACCACGACGCTGGTGGCCCCGACGCCGAGTCCCATGGAACCGAGGCCGAGAACCACCCCGCTGAACCCGCTGCCCCGGGAGGGCGCCTGGGCGGGCGGCGGCACGGCTGCGGGACGGGCGGGCGCGACGGGTCCCTGGTACGCGGGGGCACCCTGGTACCCGAGGGGCTGCCCGTTGTACTGGCCCGGCCGCCCGGGGCTGGACTGCCCGCCCAGCCGCGCCTCGATGCGCTTGTCGATCTCGTCGCCGATCCGCTCGACCAGGCCCTCGGCGACGGCCGCGTCGTACCGTGGCCCCAGTTCGGCGTGGGCGGCCACGGACGCAGAGATCTCATCCCGCTCGTTGACGTTCACGCGAACACGTTATGTCGCAAACGGCTCGTCGGGCAAGCAGGAGAACAGGATCGTTTGAGCGGGGGTATGCCCCCCGCTCAGCCGGGGGATGGCCCCCGGTGGCACCGCGCGCGAGAGGTGCCACAGCATCGCTCCCGCCTCCCCGCAGGCCACCCCGCGCTCACGGTGTCACGACGGCGGCCCGGGTAAGCCGCCTCCGTTCGGTATGCCCCGTACTTTCCGGCTTTCCTGCGGACCGGCCGGAGACGAGCCAGTCGAAAAGGCTTCGGAACTGGCAGACTGGGACGATGACCATGACCGATCCAGTCACCGCCGCCGGGGCGGCGGGGCTGGTCGCAGGCGAGCCGTGCGTACTGCTTAAGCAGGGCGAGATCTTCCTTAAGGGACGCAACCGGCAGCAGTTCGAGCGCATGCTGCAGGCGAACCTGCGCGCGGCGGTGCGCGGCACCGGGGTGCGCGCCGAACTCGCGCTGCGCGAAGGGGTGCTGGTGCTGCGGGTGGCGCGCGACGGCCTGACCCAGGAGCAGCACGCGGCGGCGGTGGACCGGGTGGCCTCGCGGTCCGTCGACGTGCCGGGGATCGTCCGGGTCTGCCGTGCGCTGCGCGTGGACAAGACGCCCGAGGCCGCGGTCGCGGCCGCGGTCGCGCTGACCGGGGCGGACAGCGGCACGTTCGCCGTCCGGTCGCGGCGCCGCGACAAGCGGTTCCCGGTTACCTCCGAGCAACTGAACGCGCTGATCGGTGCGGAGGTCAAGGCCGCGCACGGGCTGCCGGTATCGCTCAAGCACCCGGACACGGAGATCTTCGTCGAGGTCGACACGCAGGAGGTGTTCGTTTTCACCAGCGGGCAGCCAGGGCAGGGCGGGCTGCCGGTCGGGATGAGCGGGCGCGCGGTCGCGCTGATGTCCGGCGGCATCGACTCGCCGGTCGCCGCGTACCGGATGATGAAGCGCGGGCTGCGCTGCACCTTCCTGCACTTCTCCGGCATGCCGCTGACCGGGCCGGAGTCGGTGTACAAGGCCTACGCGCTGGTCCGCGGGCTCGACCGGTTCCAGGGCGCGTCCCGGCTTTACGTTGTGCCGTTCGGCAAGGCGCAGCAGTCGCTGGCCAGCTCGGGAGCGGGGCGGCTCCAGGTGATGGCGCAGCGCCGGCTGATGCTCAAGACCGCCGAGGCACTCGCCGTCCGGATGCACGCGACCGCGCTGGTCACCGGCGACTCGCTGGGCCAGGTATCCAGCCAGACGCTGCCGAACATCACGGCGCTCGACGATGCCGTCCGGCTGCCGATCCTGCGTCCGCTGCTCGGCTGGGACAAGACCGAGATCATGGCGGAGGCGCGCAGGCTCGGCACGCTCGCCATCTCCGAGCTGCCTGACCAGGACTGCTGCACGCTGCTCACCCCGCGCAAGGCGGAGACCAGGGCGAAGATCGAGGACCTGCGCAAGATCGAGGGCCGGCTCGACGCGGACGAGCTCGCCGAGCAGCTCGCGGAGCACGCCCAGGAGTACCGCCCGGCGGCTGAAGCCGCGATGGCAGAAACCGCCGTCTTATCGCGCCTTCTGGGCCCTCACGGGTGGTGGTGCTTCGCGGGCGGCGCCGGGGTCAGCGTCCGGCCCACCAGGGGCGACAGGTGCTGCGCGATCGAGGCGAGCTCTCGCAGGTCCGACTCGATGAGCGCCTGCGGGCCGTCGCAGAGGGCGGTCTCCGGGTGCGGGTGGACGTCGACGATGATGCCGTCGGCGCCGACCGCGATCGCCGCCCGGGACAGCGGCAGCACCAGGTCGCGCCGCCCGCCGGAGTGCGAGGGGTCGACGATCACCGGCAGGTGGGACAGCCGCTGCGCCACCGGCACCGCCGATATGTCCAGGGTGTTGCGCGTCGCCGTCTCGAAGGTGCGGATGCCGCGCTCGCACAGCACGATGTCCAGGTTGCCGCGCTGCGCGATGTACTCCGCGGCCATCAGCCACTCCTCGATGGTGGCGGACATGCCGCGCTTGAGCATGACCGGCTTGCCCGCGGCGCCGACCGCCTGCAGCAGGGGGAAGTTCTGCATGTTGCGGGTGCCGACCTGGAGCATGTCGGCGTACTTGCTGACGAGCTCCACGTCGCGCTGGTCGATCACCTCGGTCACGATGGGCAGGCCGGTTTCCTCGCGGACTTCCGCGAGGATCTTGAGCCCTACCTCGCCCAGGCCCTGGAAGGCGTAGGGGGAGGAACGAGGCTTGAACGCCCCGCCGCGCAGCAGCGACGCGCCGGCCGCCCGCGCCATCCGGGCGGACGCCAGGGTCTGCTCGGGCGTCTCCACCGCGCACGGGCCGGCGATAACGGTCAGCGTGTCCGGGCCGATCGGCACCCCGGCCACCCGGATGACGGAGCGCTCCCGCCGGTGCTCCCGGCTGACCAGCTTGTACGGGACGGAGATCCGCACCAGGTCGGCGACTCCCGGCAGCCCGGTCAGGTTCAGCGTGGCCGCGAACCGTTCGATGTCGCCGCTCAGCCCGATGATCGTGCGCGACTCGCCGCGGCTGACGAATGCCTCACCGCCCGCGTCGCGTACCACGCTCACCACATGATCCACATCGGACGCTGAAGCGTCCGCAGCCATTACCACAACCATCTGCCAGCCCTCCACCCGAATGACCGCCCGGCCGCTACCCGTCCGCCCGGCAAGCGCCGCTACCGAAGTCCTCTCAGGGTAGCGATATCGCGCGCGTGCCCTGCCTTCCCGCCAGGTGTCTCGACGACGAACGGGACATCGGGCAGGGCCGCGAGCAGCTCGCGGAACGGCCCGGTGCCGATCTGGCCCGCGCCGATTGCCTCGTGCCGGTCGCGCTTGGACCCGCAGCCGAGCAGCGAGTCGTTGGCGTGCACCAGCCGCACCGGGGGCCGCGCGCGGCCGGAGGTCCCGGCCGCGGTTTCTGTCGCCGGGCCGGCCGCGCTGGCGAGCTCGTCGAGCATGGCGGCCACCCCGCCGGGGGCGGTCAGGTCGTGCCCGGCCGCGAACAGGTGGCAGGTGTCCAGGCAAAGGCCCGCCTTGGGGTGATGCTGCACCGCGGCCAGGTAGGTAGCCGCGTCGCCGGTCCTCGCGCAGAGCATCTGCCCCTGGCCGGCCATCGGCTCGAAGAGCAGGTCGGGGTCGTCCTCGCCGAGCTTGTCGAGCAGCGGAAGGGTGAGCTCGCCGATCTGCCGCAGCGCCTGCTCCCTGGCCAGCTCCCCGGTCCAGCCCACCGCGGAGCCGGCGTGCACGACCACGCCCCGCGCCCCGATCTCTGCGCCCCGGCGCAGCGCGTACGCGGTCGCCTCGGCCGACTTCCCGGCCACCTCGGGGTTGCCCGAGCCCAGGTTGACCAGGTACGTCGCGTGCACGAAGACCGGCATCCCCGACTCGCGCAGCCGAGCGTCCTCGGCGGCGTCACCCGGGCCCGCCGCCCAGCCGCGCGGGCTGGACACGAACACCTGGATGACCTGGGCGCCCACCTCCGCCGCGTAGCCGAGCCCGCCCGTCGCCAGCCCGCCGGTGACGGTGGCGTGGGATCCGATCAACGGCATCAGAAGGGATTGTCCGAGCCGCACATCAGGGTGATGGGCGTGCTCGTCGGCGCCTGCCCGGAGGGGCTCGTGCCCGTCGCCTGGTTCCTGTGGAAGAACCCCTGCTGCACCGTGACGTTGGTGAACCCGGCGTTCGCCAGGTCCTGCTGCGCCTGCCCGCAGTTCTCGCCCTGCACGCTAGGTATGGCCACCCCGGGCGGTCCCGCAGACACCGACACGGTGATGGCCTGCCCCGGCCGTACCGGCGTGCCCTGCGCGGGCGACTGGGCGACGATGGTGCCCTGCTGCTCGCTGCTCTGCACGGTCGTCTGCTGCAGGTTGAGCTGGTTCGAGCTCGCCCACTGCTGTATCGCGTTGATGTCCTGGCCGACCAGGTTGGGCAGCGCGAGCCCGGCGACCACCTCGACGGCCACCGGCTTGTTCTGCGGCCAGGAGGTGCCGGCCGGCGGGTCGGTGCCCGCGAACTGGCCGATGACCGGGTTGCTCTGCACGCCGACCGGCTTGGTGGCCGAGGCCACGGTCAGCCCGGCCGCTCGCAGCGCCGCCTCGGCCTGCGCCACCGAGTCGCCCGCCGGGATCGACGGCACGCTGATCATCCGCGGTCCCAGCGAGATGGTCAGCACGATCGTCGCGCCGGGCAGCGCCCGGCCCGACGGCGAGGTGCTGATCACGTCGTTCTTGGGCACGTTGTCGTCGACCACCGACGGCCCGGTGCGCACATGGAAGCCCGCCTGCTGCAGTGCCTGCGTGGCGGCCGTCGCCGTCATCTTGGACACCGCGGGCACGTGCGCGTACCGGCCGGAGGTCAGCCACCAGCCGCCGCCGCACAGCCCGACCACGGCGAGCAGTGCCGCCATCAGGTACACCAGCCGCCTGCTGAACAGCCACCGCTGCAGAAACGGCTCCTCGTCGCCGTGGCGCGCCCGCCCGTTACGGTAGCCGCCGACGTCGTCGGCGGGCAGGGCGGCGTCATACCGCCCGCCGGGGCCGTAACCAGTGCCGTACCCCGCGCCGTCGTAGCCGGCGTAGCCGGGGCCTACGACCATGGTGTGCGAGCCGGCGGCCGAGTCGCCCAGGTGGGCCGCGCCGGCCCCGGCGTAGGGGCTTGGCTCGCCGTACGGGGACGTGATGGCCGCCGCCGACGGTGCCCATGACCCGGCGACCTGCTCGGCCGGGTCGGCGATGCCGCGCAGCGCCCTGGCCACCCGCAGGAACACGCTGGCGTCAGGTGGGCGCAACTGCGGGTCCCTGCTCGTCGCCGACCCGACAAGCTGGTCGAGTCCCGGCGGGATTCCGCCGGCGAGCGTGCTCGCCGCGGGCACGTCGCTGTTCACGTGCGCGTACGCCACCGCGAGCGGCGACTCGCCGGAGAACGGGACCCGCCCGGTGAGCATCTCGAACATCATGATGCCGGCGGAGTACACGTCGGTCCGCGCGTCGCTCGGGGCCCCGGTGACCTGCTCGGGCGCGATGTAGGAGACGGAGCCGATGATCATGCCGGCCCGCGTGTTCCCGACGGCCGCGCTGGCCCGCGCCAGGCCGAAGTCCACGACCTTGACCCGGCCGTCGGCCGTGATCAGGACGTTCTCCGGTTTCACGTCCCGGTGCACGATCCCGGCCCGGTGCGCCGCGGCGAGCCCGGCGAGTACCGGGTCCATGACTTGAAGCGCCTCCTGCCAAGGCAGCCAGCCTCGCTCACGCAGCAGCGCGCGCAGCGTGCGCCCGGGCACATACTCCATGACCAGGTACAGGTGCTCCCCGTCCGCGCCCTGGTCGTACACGCCGACGATGTTCGGGTGGGACAGCTTGGCCACGGACTTGGCCTCGCCGATGAACCGGCCCACGAAATCAGCGTCACGCACCAGGTCGGCGTGCATGACTTTAAGCGCCACCTCACGGTCGAGCCGGGTATCGGTGGCGAGATAAACGGTGGCCATGCCGCCGTGCGCGATGCGGGCCCGGACGTGGTAACGTCCGTCCAGCATCCGCCCGGTGAGCATGTCCGCGGGGGCAGGATCCATCACGGCGATTTTACGGGGCCTATCGGCGACTTTGGCCGGTGTTAATCACTTTGTCAGTACTGCCTGTCGTGAGCACTGGCCGCGGGGACGCCCCGCCGCGCCCCTGATCATGGCAGGGTTTGGCCCGCTCCGCAGGTATCTCGGTAAAAGCTGGGCCCGGCCGGGCCTTCCGGCCGTGCCCTGGTGCGGCGCCGAGTTCCCGGCATCGGAAAGCGTGCGGCGGGGCATCTCTTACCTGGCTATATCTGCAAGCGTCGACTTGCACCGATGTGGGGCTCATGGGAGACTCGGCCGCGCAGTTGCCGGGGCGAGGGAGGCTGTCATGGAAGACCGTATCGAGCAGCGGATCACCATCCGCGCGGCGCAGGACAAAGTGTGGCAGATGGTCACGCGGCCCGGCTGGTGGTTGCCAGGAAGCAACGCCGACCCGGCCCGGGGTCCCGGGCGGGTGTCGGTCGCCTACGGCGGAGACAACCGGCCGTACGTGATCGACGTCGTCCGCCTCGAGCCGCACGGCTACGCCTCCTTCCGCTGGGCCAGCGCCTTCGGCGGTGCGGAGCCCGCGCCGGGCCGGGCCACCCTGGTGGAGTTCTATCTGCGGCCGGTCGGCGACGAGACGGGCGTGACGGTGGTGGAGAGCGGCTTCGCGTCGCTGGACCTGCCGGATGCGCTGCGCGAGGGCGAGTTGAAGGGCAACCTCGGCGGCTGGCAGTACGAGCTCGCCGGACTGCGCGCCCGCGCCGAGCGGTGAGCTCCGCCGAGCGGTGCGCTCCCGGGGCGCGCCCGGTGGATGCCCCTGGCCGGCCTGCGGGCGCCGGGACGGTTACGGCGGAAGGTGTCGCCGGCCCGGACCGGGTGCTCGCGGCGCTCGCTGACCCGCGGCGCCGCGAGCTGCTTGAGTTGCTCGCCCGCGCGCCGGGCGCGACCGCGGGTAGCCTGGCGGCCGTGCTGCCCGTGTCGCGCCAAGCGGTCACGCAGCACCTCGCGGTCCTCGAGGAGGCCCGCCTCGTCAGCCGCAGGAGGGCGGGGCGTCAGGTGCTGTTCACCGTGCGGACAGACGGCCTGACGGCCGCCGCCGGCTGGCTGACCAGCCGCGCCGCCGCCTGGGGTAGGCCAGATGATTCCGCTGACCAGGGGGAAGATCCACTATTGTGATGGAATGTCGGGTGTTTGGGACTGGCGCGGACGTGGGACATTGGACTCGTGACACAGATAAACCCCGTGGCTGACGATCTTGTCGTCGAATGGCTGTCACTCCCCGAGGTAGCCGCCCAGCTTAGTCTCCCCATCAGCCGGGTGAAGCAACTCCTCCGTGACCGCAAGCTCATCGCCGTTACCCGGCCGGGCGGTGAGCGCGCGATCCCCGCCGCCTTCATCGACGGCGCGCAGATCGTCAAGGGCCTGCCAGGAACGCTCACCGTGCTGTTCGACTGCGGGTTCGACGACGTCGAAGCTCTCCGGTGGCTGTTCACGGCGGACGACACGCTCCCCGGCACCCCGATCGCGGCCCTCTACGCCCGCCGTGGCACCGAGGTCAACCGCCGCGCTCAGGCCCTGGCCTTCTAGGCAGCTGCCACGCCGGCAGCGCGGCGGCCCCGCCGTCCGCGCTACCGGCGTGCCCGCACCGCTCCGCCCGGCGCCGGCGCGCGCATGCCCCTGGCGTGGCTTGTTACCGCCGTGACCGGCTTCTGGCGTGCCCGGCGCCGGCCTGCCCGGTGGTTCTGGCATGTTCGGGTGGTTGAGAACTTGTGGCGGCATCACAGAAACTTGACCTCTGGGTTATGCTGAGGCACATGCCGCCAAGACCGCGACAACGACTGACGTCGCATGCGCCCCAGGAAGCACAGCGCCGTGTCGGGATGCCCAGACCGCGGATCACCGACGCGCTGAAGACCGGCCGGTCGTTCTCGTTCGAGTTCTTCGCGCCGAAGACCGACCAGGGGGGGCGGCAGTTCTGGGACACCATGCGCAGGCTCGAGCCGCTCAAGCCGACGTTCGTCTCCGTGACGTACGGAGCGGGCGGGTCCACGCGCGAGGGTACCGTCCAGGTGGCCGGCGCGATCGCCGAGCAGACCCGGCTGAACCCGATGGCCCACCTCACCGCGGTGAACCACTCGGTCGCGGAGCTGCGCAACGTCATCGGCTGGTTCGCCAGCGTCGGTGTCCGCAACGTGCTGGCACTGCGCGGCGACCCGCCAGGCGACCCGAACGCGCCCTGGGTACCCCATCCAGAAGGCTTCGCCCACGCGCGGCAGCTCGTCGAGCTGCTGAAGTCCTCCGGCGACTTCTGCGTCGGCGTGGCCGCGTTTCCCGAGCGGCACCCGCGCTCGCCCGACGAGGAGACCGACACCCGGCACTTCGTGGAGAAGTGCCGCGCGGGCGCGGACTTCGCCATCACCCAGATGTTCTTCGACGCCGAGGACTACCTCAGGCTCAGGGACCGGGTGGCGGCCCGCGGCTGCCACGTGCCGATCATCCCGGGGATCATGCCGGTGACCAGCCTGCGCGTGCTCGAGCGGCAAATCGAGCTCGGCGGCTGCAAGGTTCCCGTCGACCTGCTCGACCAGTTGCGCGCGGCGGACGCGCGCGGTGACGCGGCGACGGTCAGGAGCATCGGCGTCGACTACGCGGCCAGGCTGTCGGCCCGGCTGCTCGACGAGCAGGTGCCCGGCCTGCACTTCATCACGCTCAACGCGTCGCGCGCGACGATGGAGATCTACCAGGCGCTCGGCCTCGGCGACCGGGGCAGTGCCGTGTCGGCGGCCAGGGGAAGTGTCGCGCCCATCACCGCGTAGGGCGGCTCGGCCCCGGAGAACCGGAAGTCGGTCAGCAGGTCGGTGAACCCCACGGCCCGGTACAGCCGCCGTGCCCGGGTCGGCGCGTCGGCGGTGGAGAGCACCGCGGTCCGCTCCGGACGGCCGCCGGCCACCGTGAGCAGCAGCGAGCGCCCGATCCCGTTGCCCTGCCAGCGCGGCAGGACGTGCAGCTCGGCCACCTCGAAGGAGTCGTCAAGCCATCCGCCCGGCATGGCGCTCTCGGCGGCCAGGACGACCGCGCTAGTGCGCGTGGCGAGGGCAGCGGCGACCATGTCGTGCCACCACTGCCCGGTCTCGCCGTGGAACCCGTAGGTGAACCCTGCGAGCTGGCCGTCGGCCTCGGCGACGAGCCCGCGGAACCCCGGGCTCGCGGCGTGGCGCTCCATGATGGCTTCCCGCCCCGACAGCGTCCGGTCCGGTGGGCTCATCGCGGCCGCGTACACGGCGACAAGTGCGCGGATCGAGGACCGAAACTCGCCGGGCCCAAGCTCACGGTAGGCGATCCTCACGAATAGACCCTCACCAGCCACAGACTAGAACACCGGGCAAGCTCGCCGGGTGCCGGGCGCGAAGCCGCGCGTCACGCCCGGCGCGCGAGCGATCCCCCACCGGGCGGTGCGTGACCCTGGAATGTCAGACCCTCTCGGTAACTTCGAACTCGTCAGCAAATGGACTGGACTTTCGCGCGAACCTGTGTTCGAATGAGACTGTGTTCGAATAACAGGGTTTGACTCCCGGTCGCCGCGACCCCCGGCGACCGGTGCCGGCCGGGCGGGGCGCGGGGAAGCGCTTCGCCCGGCCGGCGGATCACCGATCGCGCGGCCGGCCAGCCAGCCTGGCTGACGCGGACTTCGGCGCATCTCCTGGAGGAGTGATGAGCATGATCAGCTCGCTGGCGGCGGCGGGAGCGCCTACCCGCAACGCAATGCCCCTGCCGAGCCGGGTGCCCGCGGCGGCGCTGACCCTGCTGCGCACGGCGCGCCTCGGGCTGTCGGAGGCGGAGGCGGAGACGGACGCGGGGACGCGCTACATCGGCGCGCACCTGGCCGCGCTGCGCGCGGCGGCGGCGATCGTGGCGGCACGAGGCGAGCCGGGAACCGGGGCGCGGCGTCGCCGGCCCAGGTCGGTCTGGGAACTGCTGCCGCAGGTCGAGCCGGCCCTGGCGGAATGGGCGGCGTTCTTCGCGGCGAGCGCGGCCAAGCGGGCCGCGGCGGAGGCGGGCCTGCCGCGGGCGGCGAGCGCGCGGGAGGCGGACGACCTGCTGCGCGATGCGGCCACGTTCCTGAGCGTTGCCGAGCGGGCGCTGGGCCTTGACAGTGAGCCGATGCTGCCGCTGTCGTTGCGGCACGCGAGCTGAGGAGCCCGCTGACGGGCTTTGCCTGCCGCCCCGCCGCCGAGCCGGAAGGACGGGCGCGGCTAGGACGGAGGAGGAGTAACGGGGCGGGCGGCCCCTGGACGGGGCAGGGCCTCCGGCCCGATCAGGCGGTGCGGTGGCCTGTGCCGCCCACCCGGCAATCGCCGGGTTACACCGGGTGGACGGCAGGAGTGCTCAGCCCTCGCTGAACGCGCCGCGGCTGGCCCGCCTAACGGCGAGCGGCGGTGCCTAGCGTCAGAAGGACTCGATTGAGTTGCTCCGCGCGTCCGCGTCAAGCACACCCCAGCTGATGAGCTCCTCGGTGAGGTCAGCCGGCGACTTGTCGTAGATGACCGCGAGCGAGCGCAGGTCCTCGTGCCGCACGGACAGGACCCGGCCGTTGTAGTCGCCGCGCTGGGCCTGGATGGTGGCCACGTAGCGGGCGAGGGGGCCCACCTTCTCCTTCGGGAGCTGGTTCATCCGCTCAAGGTCGATCACGAGCTTGGGCGCGGTCGCGATCGGGGTCGGCGCCGCGTCGCCGGGCAGCAGCTCGGAGACGGGAACGCCATAGAACTCAGCCAGCTCGGCGAGCTTCTGAACGGTGACCGACCGGTCGCCGCGCTCGTACGAGCCGACCACCACGGCCTTCCACCGGCCACGGGACTTCTCCTCGACCCCGTGCAGGGACAGCCCCTGCTGGGTGCGGATGGCGCGCAGTCGCGCGCCCAGGGTCTTGGCGTACTCAGATGGCATTTTTCCTCGTTTTCCCGGCCAGTCGTCGCTTACGGTAACGGTTACGCACAGTGACGGTAGGCGGCAAGAGCGACAAGGTCAAGCCGAATGGCAAAAACTGGTTGAACTCGTCCAGTAACCGGCATTGCCCTTCCCTGCCGATATCTACCCTCCGTCAGAACGCGACAACCTCCGCTGTAACCGGCTTTCCCGTGCACAGAGGGGTCAAAGCGGGGCTGGCTCGCGCTCTCGGAACGTTATGGCGGTCTATGTCCAATGTGACACAAATCACATCTCTCGGGGTGGCTGGATGAGGCCGTCTGGCGGTCGTGCGAGGCCGTCGCCGGGCCGGGTTGTCGTAACGGCGGGCGGGAAAGTTACGCAGGGGGATGTAAGGCGTGTCGGGGTCCTACTAGTCTAGTGACTTTCCGTGTTGCTTGTGTTGCCATCAGTCGCGAAACGGCCGTGTCGCGGCCCCTGCAGAGCCGCCGCGGCCCGTAGCGCTGCGCCACCGCCGGCGGGGTGCCGGCCGCCTCGCCGGCCGGGGCCGAGCGCCGTGCGGCGGCGCCAGGAAGCGCGCGCCGCGCGGGGAAGCCGCGCGGCGGGCAGACCAGGACACAACCTGCGTTAACGCGCCTGATACCGTTGGCACACGAAGGCATCCTTTAAGGACCGTCCGGTGAGACGGGGAAGGAGGTCGTGACTGGTGTGCGCGATGCGACCTGAGCCAGTTCACGAGCCGGGCCCAGGTGGCCCAGGCGATCCCGGCAATCTTGCCGGCCAATCTCGCCCTCGCCCAGACGGCCAGGGCGGGGCCGTCCCGGCCGGGCCAGGGCCGCAGGGCTGGAAAGCGGTACTCACCCCCGAGGAGATCCGGCGCGCGCTGACCCGCATCGCGCACGAGATCCTGGAGCGGACGCACGGCGGCGACCAGGTTGTCCTGCTCGGCATTCCCACCCGCGGCGTCTTCCTGGCCCGCCGCCTGGCCGCGCGGATCGGGGAGTTCGAAGGCTCTCCCGCCCCCGTCGGCTCGCTCGACGTCACCCTGCACCGCGACGACCTGCGGCTGCGGCCGGCCCGCGCGCTGCAGCGCACCGAGGTGCCGACCGACGGGATAGACGGCAAGACCGTGGTCCTCGTCGACGACGTGCTGTTCTCCGGGCGGACGATCCGCGCCGCGCTCGACGCGCTTAACGACCTCGGCAGGCCGCGCGCGGTTCAGCTCGCGGTACTCGTCGACCGCGGCCACCGGGAGTTGCCCATCAGGGCCGACTACGTGGGCAAGAACCTGCCCACCGCGCACCGTGAGAAGGTGCGCGTCCAGCTCGCGGAGTTCGACGGGGCGGACTCGGTACTACTTGGAGAGGTGGACCGGTGAAGCGACACCTCATCTCGGCGGGCGACCTGAGCCGTGACGACGCGGTGCTGATCCTGGACACCGCGCAGGAACTGGAGAGCGTCGGCGGCCGGGCGATCAGGAAGCTGCCCACGCTGCGCGGCCGTACCGTGGTCAACCTCTTCTACGAGGACTCCACGAGGACGAGGACCTCCTTCGAGGCGGCGGCCAAGCGGCTGTCCGCCGACGTGATCAACTTCTCCGCCAAGGGGTCGAGCGTCGCCAAGGGCGAGTCGCTCAAGGACACCGCGCTGACCCTGGAGGCGATGGGCGCGGACGCCGTGGTGATCAGGCATCCCGCCTCGGGGGCGCCGCACCGCCTGACCAACTGGGTGAGCGGCCGCGTGGTCAACGCGGGCGACGGGACGCACGAGCACCCTACCCAGGCGCTCCTCGACGCCTTCACCATCAGGCAGCGCCTCGGCGGCGCCGCGCACATGGGCACCGTGCCCGTGGGCGCGGGGGGCGGCGGCGGGGGCGGCGCGGGCGGGGCGGACCGGCGCGGCCAGGGGCTCGACGGCCTGCGGGTGACGATCGTCGGTGACGTGCTGCACTCCCGGGTGGCCCGGTCCAACGTGCTGCTGCTGTCCACGCTCGGCGCGCACGTGACGCTGGTCGCCCCGCCCACGCTGATGCCGCACGCGGTGGAGGCCTGGCCGTGCCGGTCCGGCTACGACCTCGACACCGAGCTGCGCAAGAGCGACGTGGTGATGATGCTGCGCGTGCAGCAGGAGCGGATGAACGCGGCCTTCTTCCCGACCATCCGCGAGTACCGCCGCCGCTACGGCCTTGACGCCGGCCGGATGGCCCTGCTCCCTGAGCACGCCATCGTCATGCACCCGGGCCCGATGAACCGCGGCGTCGAGATCGCCGCCGAGGTGGCGGACTCCGCCCGCTCCACGATCGTGCAGCAGGTCGCCAACGGCGTGACCGTCCGCATGGCGGTGCTGTACCTGATGCTCGGCGGCGCGACGGAGGAGACGGCATGACAAGCGGCATGTCCACGAGCGGGCAGTGGCTGATCAAGGGCGCCGCGGTCACCGGCGGCGAGCCCGCCGACATCCACGTCAAAGACGGCGTCATCGCCGCGATCGGCCAAGGGCTTGACGCACCCGGCGCGGCCGTCCTCGACTCCGGCGGCCTCGTCGCCCTGCCCGGCCTCGTCGACCTGCACACGCACCTGCGCGAGCCGGGCCGGGAGGACGCCGAGACGGTCGAGACCGGCACGCGGGCCGCCGCGCTCGGCGGGTACACCGCGGTGCACGCGATGGCCAACACCGAGCCCGTCGCCGACACCGCCGGCGTGGTCGAGCAGGTCTGGCGGCTCGGCGAGCAGGCCGGGTACGTGGACGTCCGCCCGGTGGGCGCGGTCACCGTCGGCCTGCACGGCAAGCAGCTCGCCGAGCTCGGCGCGATGGCCGACTCCGCCGCGCGGGTCCGGGTCTTCTCCGACGACGGCTTCTGCGTCGCCGACCCGCTGCTCATGCGCCGGGCCCTGGAGTACGTCAAGGCGTTCGACGGGGTGATCGCGCAGCACGCCCAGGAGCCAAGGCTGACCGAGGGCGCGCAGCTGAACGAGGGCGAGGTCGCTTCACGGCTCGGCCTGGCCGGCTGGCCCGCCGCGGCGGAGGAGGCGATCATCGCGCGCGACGTGCTGCTCGCCGCGCACGTCGACGCCGCACTGCACGTCTGCCACGTGTCCACCGCCGGGAGCGTGGAGATCATCCGCTGGGCCAAGTCCAAGGGCTGGCGGGTCACCGCCGAGGTCACACCGCACCACCTGCTGCTCACCGACGACCTCGCCGGAGGCTACGACCCGGTATTCAAGGTCAACCCGCCCCTGCGCACCCGGGCGGACATCGAGGCCCTGCGGCACGGACTCAAGGACGGCACCATCGACTGCGTGGCCACCGACCACGCCCCGCACCCGGTCGAGGCCAAGGAGACCGAATGGGCCGCCGCGGCCAACGGCATGACCGGGCTGGAGACCGCGCTGCGGGTCGTCCAGCGGGCCATGGTCGACACCGGCCTGCTCGACTGGGCGGGCGTCGCGGACCGGATGTCCGCCCGCCCGGCGGCCATCGGCCGCGTGCCCGGGCACGGCCAGCCGCTCGCCCCGGGTGCCCCCGCCAACATCACGCTGTTCGATCCCGCCGCCGGCGACACGCCCGTGGACCCGTCCGCGCACGCCTCCAAGAGCCGCAACAGCCCGTTCGCCGGGATGCCGCTGCCCGGTGCCGTGATCGCGACGTTCCTGCGCGGCACGCCGACGGTCCTCGACGGAAAGGTGACCCGATGAGCAACACACCCCCCGACGGGATGCTGGTCCTTGAGGACGGCACCACGCTGCGCGGCACGGGGTTCGGCGCCTACGGCGAGTCGTTCGGCGAGATGGTGTTCAACACCGGCATGACCGGCTACCAGGAGACGCTGACCGACCCGTCGTACTGCGGCCAGATCGTGGCGATGACCGCGCCGCACATCGGCAACACCGGCGTCAACGACGAGGACCCGGAAAGCCACCGCATCTGGGTGAGCGGCTACGTGGTCCGCGAGCCGTCGCGGATCGCGTCAAGCTGGCGCGCCAGGCGCAGCCTTGAGACCGAGCTCAAGGCCCAGGGGATCACGGGCATCGCCGTGGCGGGGACCCGCGCGCTGACCATGCGGCTGCGGGAGCACGGCGCGATGCGCGCCGCCGTCTCCACCGTCGAGGACGACCCGCAGGCGCTGCTCGAGCGCGTCCTGGCCAGCCCCGGCATGTCCGGCGCCGACCTGGCGCGGATCGTCACCACGCCGCACCCCTACACGGTCGCCCCGCCGAGCGGCACCCCGGTCAGGTACCGGGTCGCCGCCGTGGACCTCGGCATCAAGGCCGCCACCCCGCACCGCATGGCGGAACGCGGCATGGAGGTCAAGGTCCTGCCGGCCACGTCCACCGCCGCCGACATCCTGGCCGGCAGCCCGGACGGCGTGTTCTTCTCCAACGGCCCTGGCGACCCCGCCGCGGCAGGCTACGCGGTCACCGCGGTGCGCGGCGTCATCGAGGCCGGCGTGCCGTTTTTCGGCATTTGCTTCGGCAGCCAGATCCTGTCGCGCGCCATCGGCCTGGACACCTACAAGCTCCGCTACGGCCACCGGGGCGTGAACCAGCCGGTCATGGACCTGGCCACCGGACGGGTCTACATCACCAGCCACAATCACGGCTTCGCCGCGGCGCTTCCTGACGAGGCGACCGAGGTCGCGTCCGGCGGAGCCGGCTACGGAAACCGCGCCGCGGCCGGCCCCCGCGAGCCCGGCGGCACTCAGTGGGCGCACGTGCCGCAAGGCGCGCGCAAGCCGTTCGGCACCCCGTTCGGCGCGGCCCAGATCACCCACGTGAACCTGAACGACGGCGTGGTCGAGGGCCTGCGGCTGCTTGACCGGCCGGCCTTCGCCGTCCAGTACCACCCCGAGGCCGCCCCGGGCCCGCACGACGCGGTAGACCTGTTCGACCAGTTCGCCAGCCTGATGGACGGGGGGAAGAAGTAAGCCATGCCGCGCCGCGAAGACCTCAAGTCCGTCCTGGTGATCGGCTCAGGGCCGATCGTGATCGGCCAGGGGTGCGAGTTCGACTACTCGGGCACCCAGGCCTGCCGGGTGCTCAAGCAGGAGGGCATCCGGGTGAGCCTGGTCAACTCCAACCCGGCGACGATCATGACCGACCCGGAGTTCGCCGACGCGACCTACGTCGAGCCGATCACCACCGAGGTGCTCGCCAAGGTGATCGCCAAGGAGCGCCCGGACGCGGTGCTGCCCACGCTCGGCGGCCAGACCGCGCTCAACGCCGCCGTCGCGCTGCACACCAGCGGCACGCTCAAGAAGTACGGGGTCGAGCTGATCGGCGCCGACATCGACGCCATCGAGGCCTGCGAGGACCGGGAGAAGTTCAAGGAGATCGTCACCGGCCTCGGCGCCGAGGTGCCGCGCTCGGTGATCTGCCACACCATCGACGAGTGCCTCAAGGCCGCCTACGGTACTAGGGACGGCGCGCCCGATACGATGGCGGAGCCATCGGGCGCGCATCGGGGGGTCGAGTACTCCAATCTTGGCTCGCCTACCCGGATTGAACTGTCGGACAACGGCAAGATTGGAGCACTCGTCCGGGGGGTCGTCCCCCCGGAAGATAACGGCCTCGGCTTCCCCGTCGTCATCCGCCCCTCGTTCACTCTCGGCGGCCTGGGCTCCGGCATCGCCTACAACGAGGCCGACCTGCGCAGGATCGCCGGCACCGGCCTGGACGCCAGCCCCACCACCGAGGTGCTCCTCGAGGAGTCGATCATCGGCTGGAAGGAGTTCGAGCTCGAGCTGATGCGCGACCGCAACGACAACGTGGTGATCGTCTGCTCGATCGAGAACGTCGACCCGATGGGCGTGCACACCGGCGACTCGGTGACCGTCGCGCCCGCGATGACCCTCACCGACCGCGAGTACCAGGACATGCGAGACACCGCGATCGCGATCATCCGCGCGGTCGGCGTCGACACCGGCGGCTGCAACATCCAGTTCGCGGTGCACCCGAAGACCGGGCGCATGGTCGTCATCGAGATGAACCCGCGCGTCTCGCGCAGCAGCGCCCTCGCGTCCAAGGCCACCGGCTTCCCGATCGCCAAGATCGCCACCAGGCTCGCCATCGGCTACACCCTCGACGAGATCCCCAACGACATCACCGGCCAGACCCCGGCGTCCTTCGAGCCGGCCCTCGACTACGTGGTCGTCAAGATCCCCAGGTTCGCGTTCGAGAAGTTCCCGGGCGCCGACCCCACGCTCACCACCCACATGAAGTCAGTCGGCGAGGCGATGGCGATCGGCCGTTCCTTCGCCGAGGCGCTGCAGAAGGCCCAGCGCAGCCTGGAGAGCCCCACCGGGCCGCTGAAGTTCACCGGCGAGCTCGATGACGCCGGCGAGCTGCTCGACCGCTGCCGCACCCCGCACGACGGCCGCCTGGGCACGATGCTCCAGGCGCTGCGCGCCGGAGCCGCCCCCGAGTCGGTGGCCGAGGCCACCGGCATCGACCCGTGGTTCGTCGAGCAGCTGGAGCACATCCTTGAGATATCCCGAACGGTGGCGGGTGCACCCGAGCTCGACAAGCGGCTGCTGACGGCGGCGAAGGCCGCCGGGTTCTCCGACGCGGCCATCGCCGAGCTGCGCGTCATCCGGGCCGACGCCGGCGGGGCCGGGCAGATCCGCGCGCTGCGCCACTCCCTCGGCGTCCGTCCCGTCTACCACGCGGTCGACACCTGCGCGGCGGAGTTCGCGGCGCGCACCCCGTACCTGTACTCGACCTACGACGAGGGCGACGAGGTGCCGGGCGGGGACACGCCCAAGGTGATCATCCTGGGCAGCGGCCCGAACCGCATCGGCCAGGGCATCGAGTTCGACTACTCCTGCGTGCACGCCTCGATGGCGCTGCGCGCGGCAGGCTACGAGACCGTGATGGTCAACTGCAACCCCGAGACCGTCTCCACCGACTACGACACCTCCTCCCGGCTGTACTTCGAGCCGCTCACCCTGGAGGACGTGCTCGAGGTGGTGCACGCCGAGCAGCGGTCCGGGCCGGTGGCCGGGGTGATCGTCCAGCTCGGCGGGCAGACGCCGCTCGGACTCGCGCGGGCGCTCGAGGCGGCGGGCGTGCCGATCGTCGGCACCTCGCCCGCCGCGATCCACGCCGCCGAGGACCGCGGCGCGTTCGCTGAGGTCCTCGCCGAGGCCGGGCTTGTCGCGCCGCTCGGCAAGGTCGCGCTGTCCGCCGACGAGGCCGCGGTCGCGGCGACGGAGATCGGCTACCCGGTGCTTGTCCGCCCGTCCTACGTGCTCGGCGGCCGCGGCATGGAGATCGTCTACGACGAGGCCACGCTGCGCGCCTACGTGGGCCGCGCGGCCGCGGCCCACGCCGCTCAGGCTCATGCAGCGGGCGCGGCGCACGGCGGGCACGGCCGTGAGGCCAATCCCATCCTCATCGACCGCTTCCTCGACGACGCGATCGAGATCGACGTGGACGCGCTGTACGACGGCGAGGAACTGTACCTGGGCGGCGTGATGGAGCATATCGAGGAGGCCGGCATCCACTCCGGTGACTCGGCGTGCGCGCTGCCGCCGATCACCCTCGGCAACGCCGACATCAAGGCGATCCGCGAGGCCACGAGGAAGATCGCGCGCGGTGTCGGCGTGCGCGGCCTGCTGAACGTCCAGTACGCACTGGCGGCCGGCGTGCTCTACGTGCTTGAGGCCAACCCGCGGGCGTCGCGCACCGTCCCGTTCGTCTCCAAGGCCACCGCCGTGCCGCTGGGCAAGGCGGCGGCGCTCGTCATGATGGGCGCCTCGGTCGCGTCGCTGCGCGCCGCCGGCGTGCTGCCCGCGAGCGGCGACGGCGGCACGCTGCCGCTCGACTCCCCGGTCTCGGTGAAGGAGGCGGTGCTGCCCTTCGGCCGGTTCCGTGACGCGTCCGGGGCCGGCGTGGACACCGTGCTCGGCCCGGAGATGCGCTCCACCGGCGAGGTGATGGGCATCGACGAGTCGTTCGGCACCGCCTACGCCAAGTCGCAGGAGGCCGTCTACGGCTCGCTCCCGGTCAAGGGACGGGTGTTCGTGTCGGTCGCCAACCGGGACAAGCGGGCCATGGTCTTCCCGGTCAAGCGCCTCGCTGACCTCGGCTTCGAGATCTGGGCGACGTCTGGAACGGCGGAGGTACTGCGCAGGAACGGCGTTCGTGCCAAGATCGTCCGCAAGCAGAGTGACGGCGCGGGGCCAGCCAACGAACTAGGGGTCAGGGAGCCCACCGTGGTCAACCGCATCCTGGACGGCGAGGTAGACCTGATCGTGAACACGCCTTTCGGCACCATGTCGGCAGGCACTGGGTCGACGGCCTCGGCGGCGGTGCGGCTCGACGGCTACGAGATCAGGACCGCGGCGGTCCGCCGGGGCGTGCCGTGCGTGACGACCGTGGCCGGGCTCGCGGCGGCGGTCCAGGGCATCGAGTCGACCATCCGCGGCGAGATCGGCGTCCGCTCCCTCCAGGAGCACGCCGCCGCGCTGCGGCTGGCGCCCGATGGGCTGAGGTAGGCGCCCGATGGCAAAAACCGCCGAAGCTGGCCTGCGGCCAGCGGAGATGGGGTGGAGGGCATTGACGGGACGCCGCGATCAGGCCAAAGTAGGCGGTTCGCGCTTGTCTCGGCTAGCGTTTGCGGAACACTGACAGAGGGAACTGGACGGCGGCCGAATGGCAGGGAACGACCGGGACGGCGGGGCGGCGCCGGTTCAGGTGCGCGGCACGGTGCTCACGGTGCGCCGGGTCGACGCCTACGTGGCGATGACGGTGGTCGCCCCGGCCATCGCCACCAGGTTCCGGCCCGGCCAGTTCATCGCGATCGCGGTCGGCGGCCCGCAGTCCGGCATGCTGGCGCGGCGCACGTTCTCCGTGCATGACGTGCGGCCCGACCACGGGGGCACGGTGGAGTTCGTGTTCCTGCCGCGCGAGCCCGGCGCCCAGTGGCTCGCGGACTGCCGCTCCCGTGACGTACTTGACGTGGTGGGGCCGCTCGGGCGGCCGTTCCCCGTGCCGCGCGACGCGGCGTCCTGCCTGCTCCTCGGGGTGGGACCGGGCGCGGCGCCGCTGTTCGCGCTGGCCTCCCGGCTGGCCGAGCGCGGCTCGGAGACCGATTACCTGCTCGGCGCGGAAAGCGCCGACCGGGTGTTCGGCGCCCTCACCGCCCGCCGCACCGGGCGCTCGGCGACCATCGCCACCGCGGACGGCTCCCTCGGCTCGCGCGGCTCCGTGGTGGACATGCTCCCCACCGTCCTGCAGCAGGCGCGCACCGACGTCATCTACGCGTCCGCGCCGACCGCGGTGCTGCGCCCGGTGTGCGCCATGGCGGGCCGGTACGGCATCCCGGTCCAGGCCCTGGTGTCCGAGCCCGCCATGACCTGCGGCACCGGGCTGTGCATGGGCTGCGTGCTGCCGGCCGTGGGCAACGACGGCGTCACCCGCATGGTCCGCGCGTGCACCGAGGGCCCGGTCTTCCGCGGCGACCTGGTGCGCTGGGACGACGTGGGCACGATCCCCTTCGACGCGCTCGGAGCCCCGGGCTGGAAGCCGAAGCCGGCCAGCGGGGAACGCACCCATGCCAGCTGACCTGAGGACGCGCATCGGGCACCTGGACCTGCCGAGCCCGATCATCACCGCCTCCGGCTGCGCGGGCACCGGGCGGGAGCTCGCGCAGTTCACCGACGTCGCGCGGATTGGCGCGATCATCACCAAGTCGGTCACCCTTGAGCCCAAGGCGGGCAATCCCTCGCCGCGGATGACCGAGACGCCAAGCGGCCTGCTGTCGTCGGTCGGCCTGCAGGGGCCGGGGCTCGACGGGTTCCTGCAGCGCGACCTGCCCTGGCTGCTGTCGCGCGGCGCGCGGGCCATCGTGAGCGTCGCCGGGCACACCGCCCGCGAGTACGGCGAGATCGCCAGCCGTCTGTCCGACGCCGCCGGGGTGACCGCGCTTGAGGTGAACCTCGGGTGCCCGGACGCCGCGACGGCGGGCCGCCCGTTCGCGCACGACCCCGCGGCGGCGGGCGCCGTCGTGGCCGCGGTGCGGGGCAGCGCCCGGTACGACATCCCGGTGTTCGCCAAGCTCTCCCCGGACGTCACGGACATCGTGGCGGTGGCCCGCGCGTGCGTGTCGGCCGGCGCGGACGGGCTCTCCATGATCAACACTATCCCCGGGATGACGATCGACCCGGTCACCTCCCGGCCCGCGCTCGCCGGCCTCGCGGGCGGCCTGTCCGGGCCGGCCGTCCGTCCGGTCGCCGTGCGCTGCCTGTGGCTCGTCCGCGAGGCGCTGCCTGACGTGCCGCTCATCGGCTGTGGTGGCGTGCGGACCGGAGGCGACGCCCTGGAGCTGCTGCTCGCCGGCGCCTCCCTGGTGGCCGTCGGCACCGTGCTCTTCCACGACCCGTCGGCCTGCTCCCGCATCCAGCGCGAGCTGGAGGAGGAGCTGACCGCACGCGGGGTCGACCGGGTATCCGACGTCATCGGCCGGGCCCACCAGCCGGCCGGCTACGCGGCGGACCGTCATACTTGGGTATAGCGAGGCACTAACGGGGAGCGGCCATGGTGCGGTCCGGCGATCAGGAGGAGCCATCTCCCGGGGGAACGCGGTCCTCCACGGAGTCACCCCAGGTCCCGGTGGCCCGCACCTCCCGGCTCCCCGCCCGATGGAGGGGGGCGAGCAAGGCGCACCGCCAGGGGGAGAAGGGCGACCCGGGCGCAGGCGAGCCCGCGGTGCCCGACGACCGCGCCGCGCCTGGTCCGCCCGCGGTGCCCGTCCAGGCCACACTGCCCGACTGGGACACCTGGGCGGCCCGCCGGGCTGAGATGCCCCCCGGCGCGCCGCAGAGCTCCGCAGCGGACCTGCGGGAGCTGGCCGAGCTTAGTGACCTGCTCGGGGAGCTCGCGGGCCTGGTGCGCGATCTGGGCGCGCTGATCATGGGACTGATCACCGCGGCGGCCGGCGTCGGCGACCGGCCGCGGCGATCCTTCGCGGTCCCGCCGGAACTGACGGAACTGGCCGGCGCGCACCAGGAGCTCAGGGCGGAACAGCGGGCGCTCAGCGCCCAGTTCGAGTCCGGCACTGGCGATGGCGGGGACCGGACCGCGCTGCGCGCCAGCCTCGCCGTACTGACCGAACGGGCCACCAGGGCCGTCGCCGTCGCCGCGGCGGTGAGCTTCCCACCGGGACGACCCCCGACACCCGCCGCGGCAAGCGAGGACCAGGACCCTGCCGCCGGTATCGTCCAGCCGTCGGGCAGCCAGGCCGCCCCGCCCGCCCCCGTCCAGCCGACCGGCAACCAGGCCACCGCCCCGGCCGCCGTTCCCGGTCCCGGCCAGCCGTCCGTGACCACATCAGAACCGCCTCCGCCTGGGACCGCGCCGCGCGGAGCGCCCGGAGCACCTTCGAGACACCAACCGAGAAAGGAGAGTCGCGTGCAAATGCAGGCACCGGTCGCTGTCGCGCTCGACGCGCCGGATATCGACGTGGCCGCGCACTGGGCGACGCTGGTCACGCCGTACGTGTCCACGGTCAAGATCGGCCTCGAGCTGTACCTGCGGTACGGCCCCAAGGTGGTCGCCACGGTGCGCGGGGGGAGCGGCGTCCAGGTCTTCCTCGACCTCAAGCTGCATGACATACCCAACACTGTGGCGGGAGCGGCCCGCGCGGTAGCCAAGCTGCGGCCCGAGATCCTGACCGTGCACGCGGCGGGCGGCGCGGACATGATCAAGGCGGCCGTGCAGTCCGCGCCGGAGACGCTGGTCGCCGGGGTGACCCTGCTGACGTCGATCGGCGGCCAGGATCTCGCCGACCTTGGCGTCGGCGGCTCCGTGAGCGACGCCGTGCGCCGGATGGCGGAGCTCGCCGTCGCGGCCGGCGCCCGCGGCCTGGTCTGCTCACCCCAGGAGGTCGCGGCGGTCCGCGCCGAGGTGGGCCCGGACATCCTGCTGATCACGCCGGGGATCCGCCCGGCCGGGTTCACCAGCGACGACCAGGCGAGGATCGCTACCCCCGTGGAGGCGCTGAAGGCGGGCGCGGACCTCCTGGTGATCGGGCGCCCCATCACCAGGTCCCCCGATCCAGGTGCCGCCGCGTCCGCGATCGCCATGTCCCTGCGGCGCGCCGTCCCGGCCCGCTAACCACCGGACCGGGGAAACACGGGGCCACGCCGGAAAACGCCGGCGCGTGGGGGAACGTCGCGAAAGGCGGATGTCTTTGTCAGCCCAGTCCCGCCATCTGGGTGGCAGACGAAGGTCCCAGCAGCCACACTGGCATCAGTCGTCGCCAATTGACCGGAGGTATGTTCGGCGTAACAAAGCCTACCTGCGACGATTCATCGAACTGCACTGTGATCGGAACGCTGCGGTAGGTAAAATGTCCCCTACGGACTAGGTGAGCGCGGAACATCCTGGATTATGAAAAAACCGGTAGTGAATCACCATAAAGCGCATATGTCACTTCGCGGGCGGCCAAGTGCACCGGTGGGCGCGTGCGGGCGTCAGCGCTCACGGCACGTTCCGCGTACGGCGGTCGCCGGTGCCGAGGGCCCGGCCGCCGGCTTGGCCTTTGCGGCGGTACGTCCCGGCTTCTTCGCTGCGTGTATCGTTGAGGCGGTTGCCGAGGCAGGCGGCGCCCCGGCCACGCCGGGCGCGGGACCGGCCCTGAGCGCAGCCCGGGCCGGCCGCCCGTGGCGCGGCCGCCATCCGGGCGCGGTGAGTGAGCCGTCTCGCCGCCTCGGGCCACGCGGCGGCGGGCCGCGGGCCGCTGGCGACAGGTATCCGCGTCAGGGACATCGAAACGGACAAATGGGGTATTTTTCCAAGATTGCGGCGGTGCCGCGGAAGGTCGCGGTGCACCGTGCGGCTATCACTCCGCGAGAGCGGGCTGTCGCGTGGGACCTGGTATTGACTACTCTAAGTGGCGAACCGTGTGTACAGAGTAGTATATTTGGATTTGTGGCGACATAAACGGAGGTTCGCGTTGCCGAAAGGGTACTTGACTCGCTAGTTTCCCCTCCCGTCCAACCTTTTTTTCGACGAAACCCGAGGTGACCCGAGTGGCTCTTCCTCCCCTCACTCCCGAACAGCGCGCCGAGGCCTTGCAGAAGGCCGCGATAGCGCGCAAGGAACGTGCCGATGTTAAGAATCGCCTCAAGCGCGGCGCGGTGACCCTCTCCGAAGTCATCAAGGACGGATCCACCGACGACATCATTGGCAAGATGAAGGTCTCGGCTCTCCTTGAGTCGCTGCCCGGCGTCGGCAAGGTCCGCGCGAAGCAGATCATGGAGCGGCTCGGCATCGCCGAGTCCCGCCGCGTCCGGGGGCTTGGCGCCAACCAGCGCGCCGCCCTTGAGCAGGAGTTCGGTGCGGATCTCTGAGCTAGTTAGCGGGCTAGGCGGGCGGTCGGCGTGGCCGTCCCGGGTGCGAGGTCATGGCCGAAGCACCGGGTGGTGAGGCGCGCCGAACCGCTGCCGCGACCAATAATGCGGCACCGGATGACGCCTGCCTGCCCGCGGACCGGAAGAATTCGCGGCTGACTGTGCTCTCCGGCCCTTCCGGGGTCGGTAAGAGCACAGTCGTCGCGGAACTGCGGCGACGCAGTCCGGAGGTCTGGATTTCCGTTTCCGTTACTACTCGAAGGCCGCGGCCTGGGGAAGTGGACGGGCGGGAATATCATTTTGTCGACAGCGCCGAGTTTGACCGCATGGTCAGCGCCGGCGAACTTCTGGAGTGGGCGGAGTTCGCCGGTAACAAATACGGCACCCCTGCCGAGCCGGTACGGAAAAGGCTCGAGCAGGGCCAGCCGACCCTGCTTGAGATCGACCTCGCAGGCGCCCGGCAGGTCAGGGACGCCATGAAGGACAACGCGCTGCTCGTGTTCCTCAAGCCGCCCACGTGGGGCGAGCTCGTCCGTCGGCTGTCCGGCCGGGGCACCGAGCCGCCCGACGTGGTGGAGCGGCGCCTGGCCGTGGCGCGGGAAGAGCTCGCCGCCGCCGGCGAGTTCGATGTGACGCTGGTCAACACTTCGATCGATGAGGTTTGCCGGCAGATGGTAACGTTGATTAACGGTAATGAGTGACCTCTCTTCTTCCTGGTGCCCCAGCAGGTCGGCCTGTGCGCCGCGGGGCAGCGTGAAGAGGGTTTGGTTGACGCCCTAGTCAGTGAGGAATGGCAAACACGTGGCTGTGACCCAGGGTGCGGACGGCATCATCAACCCGCCGATCGACGAGCTGCTCCAGATCGTTGACAGCAAGTACCGGCTGGTGATCCTGGCCGCGAAGCGGGCTCGCCAGATCAACGCCTACTACTCGCAGCTCGGCGAGGGCCTGCTCGAGTACGTCGGCCCGCTTGTCGAGACCCGCGTGCAGGAGAAGCCGCTTTCCATCGCGCTGCGCGAGGCCCGTGAGGGCCTGCTCAAGGTCGAGCAGACCGAGGGCTAAGAGCAGTAGCCCCATGGCGCGCGTCATCCTCGGCGTCGGCGCCGGCATCGCCGCCTATAAGGCGTGTGAGCTGCTCCGCCTGCTCAAGGAGGACGGGCACGCGGTGCGGGTCATCCCGACGCAGGACGCGCTCCGCTTCGTCGGCGAGCCCACGTGGGCGGCGCTGTCCGGCGAGCCGGTGGCCACCGACGTCTGGACGGGCGTATCCGACGTGCCGCACGTGAAGCTCGGCCAGACCGCGGACCTGGTCATCGTCGCCCCCGCGACCGCCGACCTGCTCGCCCGGGCCGCGGCCGGCCTGTCGAACGACCTGCTCACCGCCACCCTGCTGACTGCCCGCTGCCCGGTGGTCTACGCGCCGGCCATGCACACGGAGATGTGGGAGCACCCGGCGACCAAGCACAACGTCGCGACGCTCCGGGACCGCGGTGCCATCGTGGTCGAGCCGGCCGTCGGTCGTCTCACCGGCCAGGACACGGGCAAGGGGCGCCTGCCGGAGCCGGGCGACCTGTTCGAGCTCGCCGTCAGGGTCATGGCATCCGGTTCCGGCGACAGCCACGCCCACGTTCTGTACCGAGGTCCATCCCTCACCGGGAAGCGGGTGCTCGTCTCGGCCGGCGGAACCCGCGAGGAGCTCGACCCCGTCCGCTTCCTCGGCAACTGGTCGACCGGCCGGCAAGGTTATGCCTTCGCCGTAGCGGCGGTTGCCCAGGGCGCCGATGTCGTCCTCGTCGCGGCGAACGCGGAACTCCCCGACCCCGCGGGCGTGAAGGTCATCAAGGTCGTCTCGGCCAGGGACATGCACGCGGCCATGCTGGCCGAGGCCTCGTCCGCCGACGTCATCGTCATGACCGCGGCCGTCGCCGACTTCCGCCCGGTCATCCGCGCCGACCAGAAGATCAAGAAGGACGGCACCCTCCCGCCCCCGATCGAGCTGACCGAGAACCCGGACATCCTCGCCGACCTCTCCAGAGCCCGCGAGCGCCACGGCCCGGCCAGCCAGGTGATCGTCGGCTTCGCCGCCGAGACCAACCCCGACCTGGACGCGGCCCGCGCCAAGCTGGCCCGCAAGGGCTGCGATCTCCTGGTCGTCAACCAGGTAGGCAACGGCCAGGGCTTCGGCGCGAACGAGAACGAGTGGTTCGTGCTCGACCGTGAGGGTGACGTGACGGGAATCTCGCGCCGGTCGAAGGACGCGCTGGCGGCCGACGTGCTAACCCTGGTCACCGCCCGCCTCACCTAACCCGGTCGCACCAGGGTCTCGGGCCGCCCGGGGAAAGATCCATCGCCGTGAGTCGCTGACCTGCCCGAGCGCAGGCGAGTTCCGGCTAAACTCGACCGAGCCAGTTGACTATTGCGGATGGAGACAAGACGTGGCGCGTCGGCTGTTCACCTCGGAGTCAGTAACCGAAGGCCACCCAGACAAGATGGCTGACCAGATCAGCGATGCCATCCTGGACTCGATGTTGAAGGACGACCCCGCGAGCCGGGTCGCGGTTGAGACGCTGATCACCACCGGGCAGGTGCACGTGGCCGGCGAGGTGACCACCAAGACCTACGTGGACATCCCCGGCATCATCCGCGAGAAGATCCTGCAGATTGGCTACGACTCCTCCGCCAAGGGATATGACGGCGCCTCTTGCGGCGTCTCGGTCTCCATCGGCGCCCAGTCGCCGGACATCGCACAGGGCGTCTCCGACGCGTTCGAGTACCGCGAGGGCGAGGGCGTCGACGACTATGACCGGCAGGGCGCGGGCGACCAGGGCCTGATGTTCGGCTACGCCAGCCGGGAGACGCCGGAGCTGATGCCCCTGCCGATCATGCTGGCGCACAAGCTGGCGCGCCAGCTGTCCGCGGTGCGGCGGTCCGGCCAGGTCCCTTACCTGCGCCCGGACGGCAAGACCCAGGTGACGATCGAGTACGCGGGCGACAAGCCGGTCCGTCTCGACACCGTGGTCGTGTCCAGCCAGCACGCGCCGGACATCAACCTGAAGGAACTGCTCACCCCGGACGTCAAGGACTACGTCGTCGACCCGGTGCTGGCCGGGCTCGACATCGACACCTCCGGCTACCGCCTGCTCGTCAACCCGACCGGCCGGTTCGAGATCGGCGGCCCCATGGGTGACGCCGGGCTCACCGGCCGCAAGATCATCATCGACACCTACGGCGGCATGGCCAGGCACGGCGGCGGGGCGTTCTCCGGCAAGGACCCGTCCAAGGTGGACCGCAGCGCCGCGTACGCGATGCGCTGGGTGGCCAAGAACGTGGTCGCGGCGGAGCTGGCCGAGCGGTGCGAGGCGCAGGTCGCCTACGCGATCGGCAAGGCCAAGCCGGTTGGCCTGTTCATCGAGTGCTTCGGCACGGAGAAGGTGCCGGTAGAGCGGATACAGGACGCGGTAACTCAGGTCTTCGACCTGCGCCCGCGGGCCATCATCGCCGCCCTCGACCTGCTTCGCCCGATCTACTCGCAGACCGCGGCCTACGGTCACTTCGGCCGGAGCGAGCCCGACTTCTCCTGGGAGCGCACCGACCGCGCCGCCGCGCTGCGCGCGGCGGTGTTATCCCGCCTCGTCACCCGGGCGCGCGGCGCGCTGTCGCGCCGCGCCCTCCCACCACGTACGCCGGAAGCCCCGGGTTAGCCCGGGGCTTCCGGCGTCTCTGCCCGTGGCGTCGCCCGTAAGGGATCGGTAAGAACCGATCCCGCCCGCCGCGCGGCCAGGGGTGGGAGCATGAGGCCAGCCCCGTTGCGGCCGGGGCTGGCCGTCATGCCAGGCAACCCAGGTGACAGGTGCTATTGATGGGGATTGCGCAGATCGCCGCCCGCCCTCCGGGCCGCCGTTTCGCTGTCAGCCTCGTCCGCCTGCAGCGTCCAGACCTCGATGGCTCCCCGCGACGCGCTTCTGTGCGTGCACGACCGATTACTAAGAGATACATTAGTGCTGTTCGGCGGGGGCGTGGTGCCGCTGCTGAGCGTCGCCGATGGCATCGGTGTCATGGGCGGCTGACGGCGGAACGGCGCGAACCGAACCGCTATTGCCCGGTTCACCTGCGGCTATTAAGAAAAATGACTCCGGTAACCGCCGCCGCGTACCTAGGCGGCCATGCCGTGCAGATGCGTATGCGTATGAAAGTGCTAAATACCATGCGGATGCACGTGCATCTGCTAGCCTAAGCTTAGTAAGTCTGGGGGGCTACCCAAAGAAGAACCGGAGTCGGCCGTGTTGGCGGCCGGTCCAGCACTCTGACCCCGTGGTGGCGTAGCTGCCAACCTGCGGGCCGGGGGTTGAAATCCGTCAGGAGACGAGAACCATGCAGGACATTCACAACGGGATCAGCGCCACCCAGCTCGACGGTGCGACCTGGCGCAAGAGCCAGCGGAGCAACTCCCAGGGGGCATGCGTGGAGCTGGCCCGCCTCGACCAGGCCACCGTCGCGATGCGCAACTCGCGCGACCCGCAGGGGACCGCGCTCATCTACCCGGCGACCGCCGTGCGTGCGATGATCAGTGCGCTGCGCTCCGGAGACTTTGACTACCTCGTCGGCTAGTACAAGCCTGAACGAGGCGACGAGCCCGCGAATGGTTCTGCCAGCCGTGCCCGCCTAGCGGGCGGGCGGGTAAGCCCGCGAGCGGCCGGGCACGGGTAATTGCGGCTCCCCGTGCCCGGCCGCTCGCGTTTTTCGCCCAGGGTTTCGTGTTGCGGTGCGATGGTCACCCGCCGCGGCCCGGTCTGGGCGTCAACCCGGGTCCGGGCCGTGCTTCTTCGCGTTGCGGTGCGATGAGGCCGTCCGCATCTGGTAGGACGGAATGATGGCAGAGACAGGCGACGAGGGGACGGCTGGCCTCTTGCTGTCCGACCTGCCAGCGCCCGTCGCCATGGCTGCGGAAACAGCAGAAAAAGAGCGCAAGCCCGTCGGCGGGCGCGCGAAGCCGAGGGACGCGCGCACGCTGCGGCCCGCCACCGACCGGCCCGTCGGCCGGATCGCGGTTGACCTGCCGCTTGCCCATCTCGACCGGCCGTTTGACTACCTCGTACCGGAGCGGCTAGCGGACCGGGCCCGGCCAGGCGTCCGGGTGCGGATCAGGTTCGCCGGGCAGCGATGCGACGGCTTCCTCATCGAGCGCGCCGAGCGAAGCGACCACCAGGGCAGCCTGCGCTACCTGGACCAGGTGGTCTCCGACGAGCAGGTGCTCACGGAGGAGGTCCTCGGCCTGGCCCGCGCCGTCGCCGACCGCTACGCGGGCACCCTCGCTGACGTGCTGCGGCTCGCGGTGCCGCAGCGGCACGCGGCCACCGAGGCGGCCGTGGCGAAGCGGGGCACCGCGCGCCGGGCCGCCGAGGGGGAGCCAGCCGGCGAGTCCCGCCGCCTGCCGGCGCGTCCGGACGCCGGGCCCTGGACCAGGTACCCAGCGGGACCGTCGTTCCTCGGCGCGCTCGCGGCGGGCCGTCCGGCCCGCGCGGCCTGGACGGCGCTGCCCGGCGCGGCCTGGCCGGAAGAGATCGCGCGCGCCGCCGTCACCACCGCGAGCGCCGGCCGCGGCGCGGTGATCGTCGTTCCCGATGCCCGCGACCTGGCCCGCGTCGATGAGGCACTCGCGGCGCTCGTCCCGGCCGTGCACGCGGCGACTCCGGCCGCGGCACCGGCCCTCGCCGCCCCGCTGCCGCCGAGGGCGCCGCGAGCCGAGGAGGCAATCCCGCCGGCCGGCTACGTCACGCTCACCGCTGATCTCGGCCCCGCCGAACGGTACCGCCGCTGGCTCGCCGCGCTGCATGGCGATGCCCGCATCGTCGCCGGCACACGGGCCGCGATGTTCGCCCCGGTACGCGACCTTGGCCTGGTGGTGCTCTGGGACGACGGCGATGACCTGCACGCCGAGCCGCACGCCCCGTACCCCAACGCGCGCGAGGTCCTCGCGCTGCGCGCCCACCGGGCCGGCGCGGCCGCCCTGATCGGCGGGTTCGCCCGCACCACCGAGCTGACCCAGCTGGTCCGGGCGGACTGGGCCCATGAGCTGGGCCCCGGCCGCCAGACGCTGCGGGCCGCCGCCCCGCGCGTCAGGCCGGCTGCCGACGACAAGGAACTGCACCGCGACGAGGCCGCCACCATGGCCCGGCTGCCCTCCCTGGCGCTGCGCACCGCCAGGGACGCGCTGCAAGCCGGACCGGTCCTCGTCCAGGTGCCGAGGCGCGGCTACCTCGCCGGGATCGCCTGCGCCCGGTGCCGCGCACAGGCCAGGTGCATCCGCCCGGCAGGAGAGGACGGGGCCCAGTGCAACGGCCCGCTGCGGCTCTCCGGGCCGGACGCCGCCCCCGACTGCCGCTGGTGCGGCGCGCTCGCGACGGGTCAGGGAAGCGCGGGACAAGGAGGCTGGCGCTGCCAGCGCTGCGGCCATGACAAGCTCCGGGCCACCATCACCGGCGCGGCCCGCACCGCGGAAGAGCTCGGCCGCGCCTTCCCCGGCGTCAAGGTCCGCACGTCCGGCGGTGACCTGGTGCTGCCGCAGGTCCCCTCATCGCCCGCCCTGGTGATCGCGACCCCGGGCGCGGAGCCGCTCGCCGACTACGCCGCCGCGCTGCTCCTTGACGGCTGGGCGCTGCTCTCCCGCCCCACCCTGCGCGCGGGGGAGGAGACGCTGCGCCGCTGGCTGGCTGCTGCCGCCCTGGTCCGCCCCGATGGCACCGTGCTGGTGCACGCGGACGCGGCGCTGGCCGTGACCCAGGCGCTGATCCGCTGGGACCCGGTCACGTTCGCCGAGCGTGACCTGGCCGAGCGCACGGAGCTCGGCTTTCCTCCCGCGGTCCGGATGGCCGCGGTGACCGGGGAGCCTGCCGCCGTCGCCACCGTCATCACCGGCCTCGACAGTGCTTTCAAGAACAGCGCTTTCAAGGGCAGCGCTTTCAAGGACAGTGCTGCCAAGGGCACTGCGTTCGAGGTGCTCGGCCCGGTCCCGGTGGAGCAGCCAGCGCAGCCAGGTGAGGACCAGGTCCGCGCGCTGGTCCGCGTCCCGCGGTCGGAAGGCGCCGCGCTGGCCAGGGCACTGCAGGCGGCCCAGGCCGGCCGCAGCGCCCGCAAGGAGGGCGGCGGCGTCCGCGTCCAGCTTGATCCGCTGGACCTGATCTAGGCCGGGCTGATCTAGGCCGGGGCGATCGAGCGCGTCGATAGAATCGAAAGGTAAACACGCGCTTGCCATTGGCTTTTTCGAAGGGGACGCCAGTTGCTCAGGAAGATCAGGCTGTTCGGTGACCCGGTGCTGCGGACTCCGGCGGAACCCGTGGTGGACTTCGACCTTGAGCTGCGCAACCTCGTCAAGGACCTCACCGAGACCATGCTCGACGCGCCGGGCGTTGGCCTGGCCGCACCGCAGATCGGGGTCAGCCTCCGTGTCTTCACCTACCACGTGGACGACGAGCCCGGCCACCTCGTCAATCCCGTACTCAAGCTCGACGGTGAGCAGGAAGAGGACGACGAGGGCTGCCTGTCACTGCCCGGCCTGCAGTTCCCCACGCCACGCGCTCCCCGGGTGATCGCGGCCGGCTGCAACATGTACGGCGACCCCGTGACGATCGAGGGGACCGAACTGCTCGCCCGCTGCGTTCAGCACGAGACCGACCACCTGGATGGCATCCTGTTCATCGACCGGCTCGACAAGAAGCAGCGCAAGCTCGCGATGAAGGCCATCCGCGAGGCCGAGTGGTCCGGCGTCGGTGTCCCGGAGGTCAAGGTCTCCCCCCACTCCACCCAGCGGATCTCCTAGGGAGCGCGCCCGTGCGGCTCGTCTTCGCAGGTACCCCGGCGGCCGCGCTGCCCACGCTGCGCGCGCTCGTCGCGTCAAGGCACTCGGTCGCCGCGGTCGTCACCCGGCCGGACGCGCCCGCCGGGCGCGGCAAGAGGATGCAGCCGTCGCCGGTGGCTGAGCTCGCCGGCGAGCTCGGGCTCGAGATACTCAAACCGTCACGTCCGAACGAGGGGTGGTTCCTCGACCGGCTCCGCGCTCTCGCGCCCGACTGCTGCCCGGTGACGGCGTACGGCGCGCTGCTCCCGCAGGCCGCTCTGGACATCCCCGCGCACGGCTGGGTGAACCTGCACTTCTCCGTGCTGCCCGCCTGGCGCGGCGCGGCCCCGGTGCAGCACGCCGTGCTGCGCGGCGACGACATCACCGGCGCGACCACCTTCCTGATCGTGAAGGAACTCGACGCGGGCCCGGTCTTCGGCACGCTCACCGAGCCGGTCCGCCCGGCCGATACCAGCGGCGACCTGCTCGGCCGGCTCGCGGTCTCCGGGGCGGAGCTCCTGGTCAGAACGCTCGACGCGATCGAGGACGGCACGGTCCGGGCCGTGCCGCAGCCAGCGGACGGCGTGAGCTTCGCGCCCAAGCTCACCCAGGCCGACGCCCGCGTCGACTGGAAGCTCCCCGCTCACCTGATCGACCGCCAGATCCGTGGCTGTACGCCCGACCCCGGCGCCTGGACCGAGTACGACACTGAGCAATCGAGCGATACTGGCCAGTCAGGCACGGGCCGGCTCAAACTGTGGCCCGTCACCATGGCGGCCGGCGCCGGGCTGGCGTCCGGCGGAACCGGGCTCGCACCCGGCGAGCTGCGCATCGACCGCAACGCCGTCTACGCGGGCACCGGCACCATCCCGGTTCGCCTCGGCGACGTCCAGCCGCAGGGCAAGCGCCGCATGCCCGCCATCGACTGGGCCCGCGGCCTGCGCGCCGCCGTCGCGCCGCGACTGGGCAGCGCCTGAGGTGGGCAATTACCGGCCGCGCCGGCGTCACGGCCTGGCCCGCGGCCCCAAGGCACCCGGCACCAACGGCAGCACCGCTGGCCCGGCGACCGAAGCAAGCGCTAGCCGTGAGGCATCCCCCGGGGCCCCCGGCGCCAAGCGCGGCACAGGCCAGGTCGGCGGTGCCCGGGCCGGCGGTGCGACACCGGCCGAGGGGACGGCGAAACAAGGCGCCCCCCGCCGGGCCAGGTCCCCGCGTCCCGCCGACCCGCGCCGTACCGCCTACGACGTGCTCGCTGCGGTCCGCGACCGCGAGGCGTACGCCAACCTGCTGCTGCCCAGGCTCCTCGCGGACCGGCGGCTCGCGGGCCGCGATGCCGCGCTCACGACCGAGCTGGCCTACGGCACCCTGCGCGGCCAGGGCACCTACGACGCGGTGCTCGCCACGTGCAGCGACCGCCCGCTGGAAAAGCTCGACCCGCCGGTCCTCGACGTGCTGCGCCTCGGCGCCCACCAGCTACTGCGCACTCGCGTCGGTGCCCACGCGGCCGTCGCCACCTCGGTCGACCTGGCCAGGTCGGTGGCGGGCCCGCGGGTTTCCGGTTACGTCAACGCGGTGCTGCGCCGCGTTGCGACCCGCGACCTGGACACCTGGCTGGGCATCGTCGCCCCCGACGCGGAAACCGATCCGGACGGCAACCTGGCGACCCGTTACAGCCATCCCCGGTGGATCATCGCCGCCTACCGCGCCGCGCTCGGCGAGTCCGCCGCCAGCCCCTTCAGCCCACCCGACCTGGCCGGCGCCGTCGCGGAGCTGGCCGGCGAGGAGACCGCGCCAAGGCCGCCGGTCACCGAACTCGAGGCAGCCCTCGCCGCCGGCAACGCCCGGCCCCGGGTCACCCTCGCCGCGTTCCCTGCGGGCCCGCCCCGCGACGAGATCATGCCGGCCGACGCCGCACCCGGCCGCTGGTCACCGTACGCGTTCACGCTCGCCTCCGGCGACCCGGCGCCGCTGACCGCATCGGGCGCGGCCGCCGTCCAGGATGAGGGCAGTCAGCTGGCCGCGATCGCCCTGTCCCGCGCCCCCGTCACCGCCGGGCCGGCTTCCGGCGGGGCGGCCGGCGAGCGCTGGCTGGACCTGTGCGCCGGCCCCGGCGGCAAGGCCCGCCTGCTTTACGGCCTCGCCGCGCAGCGCGGCGCCCGGCTGACCGCCGCCGAACTGCACCCGCACCGCGCCGCCCTGGTCCGCGACGCGCTGACCGCCGCGGGCCGCAATATCGCGGGGGAGCCGCCCGCGTTCGAGGTGCTCGTCGCGGACAGCACCAAGCCCCCCTGGCCCGAGGGCACCTTCGACCGGGTCCTCGTCGACGTCCCGTGCACCGGCCTCGGCGCGCTGCGCCGCCGCCCGGAGGCTCGCTGGCGCAAGACCGCGTCCGACCTCACGGAGCTGACCGCCCTGCAGCGCGCCCTGCTCCGCTCCGCCCTGGCCGCCGTCCGCCCCGGCGGCGTCGTTGCCTACGTGACCTGCTCCCCGGTCCCCGCCGAGACGTCGGGCGTGATAACCGACGTGGCCGCGGCGCGGCCAGGAACCGAAGTCCTTGACGCCACCGCGGTCCTGCCCGGCATCCCCGGCGTGCGCGCGGCGAACCCCCTGTTCGCCCAGCTCTGGCCGCACCGCCACGGCACCGACGCCATCTTCATCGCCCTGCTCCGCCGCGCGCAGGCCTGAGAGTAATCCCGGTGGCCCGGTGACTGGGTGCCCGGTGGCCCGGTGACGCGGACGGCCGCCTGGCGGGCATCGCTCGCGCCCCGATGGCGCGAGGACGAGCTGAATCCGCTACCGCGGGGCGTCGCCGAGCCGGTACTCGGAGGTGAGGTCGTCCAGGTGCCCCTTGAGGTCGGGGTCGAGATCGTAACTCGCGGCCGCGAGCGACGCGTCGAGCTGCTCAGGGCGGCTGGCCCCGATGATCGGCGCGGTGATCGCCCTGTTGGCGAGCACCCACGCGACCGACAGCGTGACGAGCGGTACCCCGGCCTGGTCCGCGAGCTTGCGCACCGCCTCGACCGTCTCGAACTCCCGTTCATGCCAGTACCGGTCCTGGTACATCGGCCCGGCGTTGCCGAGGGTGAACCGGCTGCCCTCCGGCGGCGCATCGGTCCTGTTGTGCTTGCCGGACAGCAGCCCGCCCGCGATCGGGTTGTAGGAGATCACGCCCACCCCGTCTTCTTCGCAGAACGGCAGCATCTCCCGCTCGATCTGCCGGAACAGCAGGTTGTAGCGCGGCTGGACCGAGTCGAAGCGCGCCAGGCGCAGCGTCTCCGACCGCCCGATCGCCCGCACCAGCTGGTAGGTGTAGAAGTTCGAGCAGCCGATGTACCGGACCTTGCCGGCGTGCACGAGGTCATCGAGCGCGGACAGCGTCTCGTCGATCGGCGTGCTCTGGTCGTAGCCGTGCAACTGGTACAGGTCGAGGTAATCGGTGCCCAGCCGCCGCAGCGAGCCCTCGACCGCGGACATGATGTGCTTGCGCGAGTTGCCGCCGTCCATCGGCGACGGTCCCATCGGCACGAAGCACTTGGTGGCGATGATGAACCGGTCCCGCTTGCCGGCCAGCCAGCGCCCGATGATCTCCTCGGTCCGCCCGCGGCTTGAGAGGTCGCCGCCGAGCGGGTAGGCGTCAGAGGTGTCGAAGAAGTCGACCCCGGCCTCGGCCGCCTTGTCCATGATGGCGAACCCGGTCGCCTCGTCGCTCTGCAGCCCGAACGTCATCGTCCCCAGGCAGAGCCGCGACACCTGCAGCCCGCTCCGCCCCAGCCTCACGTGTTCCATAGCAGGCACGCTATCCCGTCCGCAGCGGCGCGGCCAAGATAGGTCAGGCCATGGCCGAGTTCCCGGTCGCCGTCATCGACGACGGGCCCGCGGTGCGGGCCGGCGGCGGCCCGCCGGATGCCGGCCCGCTCAGGACGCGAGCGATCGGCCGGCGGCCGGCCGTCTCACCGGCCCGTGCCGTACACCACGATGATCACGCTGCCGGCCGGTGCCTGGCCGGTCGGGCTGTAGCTGGTCACTATCTGCCCGACGTGCGTGTGCCTGGCCGCCACCTTGAATCCCTTGCCCACCAGGACCAGCCACGCTTTGGTGAATGTCATGCCCACCACGTCGGGGACCGGCACGAGCGTCGGCGCGGTCGAGGCCGGCCCGCTGGGCGTGGGACTGGCGGGCGCGGCGGCGCGGGAAGCTGGCGTGGAACCCGCCGGGCGCGCGAGCGCGGAAGCCGTCGCGGTCCCCGGCGTGGATGCGGCGGCGGACCTGGCCGGGGTCGTCGCGGCGCTCGGCGCGGGTGAAGCCGACGTGCCGCCGGAGGCGGTTCCCGAGGACTGCGGGGAGTCGTGGAACCGCAGCGCGATGAGCGATCCCGCGACCAGCAGCGCCACGACGCCTGCGATCGCGGTGATGACCCGGCCCGGGCGCCGCGGGCGGCGGTCGGCCGTCCCCGCGGCAACGGCCTGCGTCATGCTGACGGTGGCCGGCGGCTGGCCCGCCGCCGCGCCTGCGGGGACATGCTCAGTCCAGCCGGCCCCGGGCCGCCCGGGGAGAACCTGGCCAAGGGAAGGCTGAAGTGGCGCGGGCGCCATGGGCGGAAGGCCTGACAGCATCCGGACGCAGTCGGCGGCGGCGGGGCGGCGGGCGGGGTCGAGGTTGAGCATGGCCATCACCGCGCTCGCCAGCCAGTCAGGCGTGTCGCTGATGTCCCGCACGCTGGGGACCGGATCGCCGCGCATCGCCGCGGCCGCGTAGCCAGCGGCGTCGGGGAACACTCGCGGCAGCCTGCCGGAGATGAGCCGGTACAGCACGCAGCCGGCCGCCCAGACGTCGTTACTGAAGGCCGGCGCCGCGCCGTGCCACTGCTCGGGTGACAGGTAGGCGAACGTGCCGATGAGAACGCCCGCGACGCTGAGCGTCGTCCCGCTGGCCGCCCGGGCGATACCGAAGTCGGTGACCTTCACCTGCCCGGTGTCGCACAGGAACAGGTTGCCCGGCTTGATGTCGCGGTGGATCACGCCCCGGCCGTGGGCGTAGGCGAGGGCACCGCAGATGTCGCGCCCGATCGCCGCGGCCCGCTCCGCTCCGCCGCCGGGCTGCGCCCTTTCCATGTCCTGTCCCCTGAGGTACTCCATCACCATGAAAGGGGCGCCCTGGTAGGTACCGGTCGTGTAGACGGTCACGATGTTGGGGTGGTCCATCGATGCGGCGATCCGCGCCTCGCGCTCGAACCGCGCGACGTCGCCGGAGTTCGGCAGCATGTGCTTGTGCATGATCTTTATCGCGACGGGCCGGCCGGCGAGCTGCTCGTCGTGCGCCAGCCAGACTTCCCCCATGCCGCCTGCGCCGATGCGCTCGACCAGCTCGTACCGCTCACCGAAGTTGGCCACGCCCGCCCCTTCTATCCCGCCGCGCCAAACCGCGTGGTGTCGAGAATAGTGTGAGAAGACCGGCAGTCTGGCTAGCCCGAATACTTAAGCGTTACGGCGGACGCTGGTGTTACCGCATGGCCGGGCGCAGCCCGTCGCCCGCCTCGTACAGGCGGATCAGTGCCGTGAGCGGTTAGGCAAGCATCAGTAAGCCGCCAGCTCACGTCCCGTACACGACGATGATCACGCTGCCTTCTGGCGCCTCGCCGGAAGGGCTTGTGCTTACTACCTTGTTCCCCGGCGGGTTGTGCGTGCCCGCCACCGTGAACCCATCGCTCTCGAGCAGCTTCTTGGCCTTAGGGAAGTTAATGCCGATCACGTCGGGGACAGGCACCAGCGGCGGCGTGCTCGAGGCTGGCGCACTATCCGAGGGGCTGTCCGTTGGCGTGTCGGCCGGCGCGGAAGACGGGGAGCCCGCCGGCGCGGAAGACGATGAGCCGCGCGGTGCGGAAGACGGGGAGCCCGCCGGCGCGGAAGACGGGGTGAGCGCCGGGGCGGCGGAGCGGGAACCCGTGGGAGACGTGGACGAGGAACCCGCGCCGGCGCCCGAACGGGCCGCCGCCGGGCCGTCAGTGGCAGGATCAGGCGGCGACGTCGCAGCGGAGGAGCCTGACCTGGGCGGGGGCACGGACGCCGCCGCGGCGGCATGGCTGGCGGCAGGCGCAGTGGTGGCGCCTGCCGCGAGGCCGGTGGCCGGCGGGGAGGCGCTGAGCCGCCACGCGGTGAGCGACCCGGCGAGCACCAGCAGCGCCGTGCCACCGATGGCGGCGCTTGTGCGGTTCAGCCATCGTGAGCGGCCCGTCGGGTTCGCGCCCGCCGGCCGCGCCACCGGGTTGGTCACCGGGTCTTCCCTTGCCGCACCGTCGGTCACGGCTGCCAATGCCGGGTCGTGGCCGAGCTGGGCGGGCAGGTTCCCGCCGTGCGCCGGCAGGCCATGGGCTGGCGTGATCAACCATCCGGTGGAGAGTGCCCGGACGCACTCGGCCGCGGTGGGTCGGCTGGCCGGGTCGTCGGCGAGCATGGCCATCACCGGGCCGGCGAGCCAGTCGGGTGCGTCGGTGATGTCGCGGAGGTCGGGGACCGGGTCCCCGCGCGTCGCCGCGGCCGCGTAGTGGCCTACGTCGGGCAGGAGCCGTGGCGTCCGGCCGCAGATGAGCCGGTACAGGACGCAGCCGGCCGCCCAGATGTCGCCGCTGACGGCCGACGGCTCGCCGCGCCAACGCTCGGGCGGCATGTAGGCGAACGTGCCGACGAGGACCGCGGCGCTGAGCGCCGTCTCGCCGACCGCCCGGGCGACGCCGAAGTCGGTGATCTTGACCTGCCCGCTCTCGCAGAGGAACAGGTTGGCCGGCTTGATGTCCCGGTGGATCACCCCCTCACGATGGGCGTACGCGAGGCCGCTGCAGATGTCGCGCCCGATCTCGGCGATGCGCTCGGCGTCATCGCCGGGCTGCGCCTTTTCCAGGTCATGTCCCCTGAGGTACTCCATCACCAGGAAGGGCGCGCCGTCACAAGTTCCCGTCGTGTACACGGTCACGATATTCGGGTGGTCCATCAGGGCGGCGAATCGCATCTCGCGCTGGAATCGCGCGACGTCATCGTCGTTGGGCAGCATGTGCTTGTGCATGATCTTTATCGCGACGGGCCGGCCGGCGAGCTCCTCGTCGTGCGCGAGCCAGACTTCCGCCATGCCTCCGGCGCCGACGCGCCTGATCAGCTCATACCGCTCGCCGAATTTCGCCACCGCCGCTCCCGCAATTCCTGCCGCGTCGCTCCAGGCCCCGCCGCCGTGCCACGCAGGGCCAGTGCACAACAATAATGTGAAAAGGTTAAGCATTTAAAGCGAAACGCGGATGTCTTTCCCTATGGCGGGAGTATGCCCTGGTTGTCCCGGTTAGCTAGGTTCGAGAAGGTGCGGAATCCTGATCATTATCGTAGGCGCGGCAATCCACAGTGGGCTGCTCAGCGCCGGGCACCGGGCACGGCAGGCAGCTTGGGCTGGCGTGGGAGCGGAGGACGGCGCGGGCCGTGGCCGTAACAGCAGTTTCCCCGTGCCGTACACCACGATGATCTTGGTGCCGGCCGGCACCTCGCCAGCTGCCGGGTTCGTGCGGGTCACGACCTGCCCGACGCGCGTGTGCCGGCCTACGACCTTGAACCCGTCGCTGACGAGCAGCAGCCGCGCCTTGGTGAAGGTCATCCCCACCACGTCGGGAATGGGCAGCAGGGGCGGCGCGCTTGAGGCCGGCGGGCTGGCCGAGGGGCTGGCCGGGTGGCTGGCCGG
>Ga0265338_10000289_pt1 | contig 90444 bp, 90 predicted proteins | sample 42126metaG_FD_193579 | JGI IMG/M metagenome (GOLD analysis project Ga0265338, IMG submission 193579) | Rhizosphere microbial communities from Carex aquatilis grown in University of Washington, Seatle, WA, United States - 4-21-26 metaG | ecosystem: Host-associated > Plants > Roots > Rhizosphere...
CATCATAGTGTTCCTGATCACATTCTCAGTTTTATATCTTTTTGGTCTCGTACCAAACGAATTCAACACTACGATCGGTAGATTCCCGGATACAGAGTCTGTTGGTAATCAAAAAGGTGAACTTCCACTCACTTTAACAGCGCCGACTGTCGGTATCAACACACAAGTATATAATCCAGATAGCACGAGTACGGATGTTCTTGATAGCTATCTTTTGAAGGGTGCAGTGAGATATCCGGGATCCGGGCTTCCGGGCGGAAACGGAAATGTTTTTATTTTCGGGCATAGTACGGGATTTAAGATAGTCCACAATCAGGCATATAAGACTTTTGTCGGGCTTGATAAATTAAAAACAGGGGACCCGATCTACGTTTTTTCAGGTAGCAATGTATACACCTATAAAGTGCAATGGGTAAAAATGGAAACCGCTGATGAAGCACTTGTCGTATTCAATACGAAGGAAAATTTACTGACTATCTCGACTTGCGACACGTTCGCATCCAAAGAAGACAGGTATGTCGCGCAGGCCATGTTTGTCAGTAAGGCACCAATAACAAATACGCAGCAATAAAACAATTAAAATATCCGCCTGAAGACGGATATTTTAATGATCTGTTATTCTGTTATTCCGGGCATCACTTTTTTGAGCTGGGCAAACACATCTTTTATCTTTTTCATCTCAGCCTGAACTCTATGATATCTGCCTTCCTCAGAAGTCGGATGTTTCTCAAGTTCATAGAGCTCTTTTTCTGCAACGGCTCTTTTTTCAACATAGATGCCATATATTTCCAGTAATTCATCAGCCACCATCTTCTTAAAATCAATATGTTCGATACGTTTTTTACCGGGATTCAGCATATTGAATGTCATTGTATCTTCTGTATCTGGAGATTCCTCTGAAATATTTGTGAGCATTTTTATTGCTTCAAGCACATAATCATCTTCCATTGCTTGCTTTGCTCGTTTGAACTCCTCTGGAATTATCACATACCATTTATTAAAGTATGCTTTCTTGATCTCAGGGTCAACATCAGTTTTTTTATGATCAACAAGATATGAGAACTTTTTTAGACCTTCCAAAGTACTGCATTTGTCGATAAATTCATGTAATTTATCAAAATACGCTTTCTTGATCTCAGGGTCAGACTTTTTATAATCAATTGATAACTTCTCCAGATCTTCCAAAGTACCGCATTGATCGATAAAAGATATCTTTTTTTTCATTATTTCCTCCTCGATATCTTTGATGACCACTTTTCCATCTATCGATGCATCTTCTTCAACAGCAGCAAGCTCTGCCATATTTTTAGACCACCCGATTCCTCTCATAGATACTGTTTCCCAACCCTCAAGCAGAGCGAGCTTTTTTGGCAGGTCTTCCTCACCTGATAATCTTTCATAGGCCTTTTTGAACTCAGCGGCAGTAAGACTACTAAGCTCAGTCTTATTTCCTGGCCGGGCTACTTCAGGCTTTCGTTTAAGAAAATCTTGCGGTTTTTGTGGGAATCCTTCTGGGTTCATATTATTTATAATAATAAAGCAATTGTATAAGATAAATGTCATTATGTCAAATAATGGTTCTTGACTTTTGATAGAGTTTACTATATAACAATAACAAACAGATCTCGTCAAAAGTTTCATTGTCGCAAGTCGAATTACAAGCAATAATTTGACAGGTTATTCATTGTGATGGCCTGCCTATAAAAAATATGAAAAATTCTAGAGAAACAGCAAAATATTTATTTTTAATACAGATCGTTCTGATGCTTTCTGCATCTCTTGTTCCTATGGCCACTCAGGCTCAAGTGTCTTGTCCTGTATGGGGATGCCAACCGTATGCTCCGCTTACCGTTTCTTGCTATTCAAACTACTCGGGAAATGTTCTGGTGAATACGAATGTGAACTGGTACTCGGTGGTTTCCGGTGGTAATGGATTTTATTCATATGCATGGAACGGAACAGATGGACTTATAGGAAACAACAATCAGATCTCAACCACGTATTCTTTGCCTGGATCAAAAGCAGCTTTTGTCTCTGTCACCTCAGGCGGACAGACAGTCACTGCAAACTGCGGAACGATAAATATATATTTGCCGTCATACAATTATAATTATTATTATCCCAGTACCTCTCAAGTCACTTCAGGCAGTTATTACTATGCAGGCTCGAATAATTCTGTTCCCACAAACACAGGGACAGTGTACACAAGCAATAACAATACAGGAACAACGAATCAGGTTTTGGGATATAGCGCTACAAATCCAAATCTGCAATCAGTATATTTGAGCAATGTTCCATATACGGGAGCAGGAGATGTTGCACGAGTGCTCGGTTTCATTTCAATTCTCGTTTTATGGTCTGCGGTGCTTTCTTATATTTTCCTTAAAAGGAGAGAACAGGAGCAGTTACTCACCGTTACGGAATCAGCAGGGGTAGGAGAACAAAATGTGCAATCACATGTTGCTGCGAACTCCAATATTCTTGAATCTATTGAAACGATCGCAAGAAATAATAAAGTAATACTTTCAAGTGAAGCAGTGGTCAAGATAGCCAAGCTTCAGCAGCTTGAAAATATCAATCCGTCAGAGCTTATATCAAAAATTTCAAAAGGTGAGTGGATGACGTGCGGAGAGAAAGATATAGAAAAATATATATAAAATATAAATAAACAAAAACTCCCCCGAGGCTCCACCTCGGGGGAGTTTTTGTTTATATTCTATTTTCCTTTTCCTTCTTTATTTTCTCAATGAAATCTTTCATATCCATTTGGCCAAGCTGGCCTTTGTCTCTCGACTCTACAGATATCTTATTTACCTCGATATCTTTGTCTCCAATAATTATCGTATAAGGGATTTTCATATTTTTTGCATTTCGGACCTTTCCTCCCATATTTCCTTCACTGGTATCGCAGTCTACTCGAAAACCTAAATCTTTCAGCTCCTTTGATATTTTCTCTGCGTGTTCATTGTGATTTTCTCTTATAGGAACTATTTTTATCTGCATTGGTGAGAGCCAAAGAGGGAAGTTGCCGGAGTAATGCTCAATGAGTATTCCCATGAATCTTTCCGGGCTTCCAATGATAGCGCGGTGGATCATCATTGGAGTTTTCACTTTGCCATCTTTATCAGTGTACGTGAGTTTGAATCTCTCGGGCATGATAAGGTCGAGCTGTATTGTAGAAATCTGCCATTCTCTTCCAAGTGAATCTTTTGTGACAATATCCATCTTTGGACCATAAATAGCCGCTTCACCGACTGCTCGCACATATTCAATTTTATTTTCTACAAGAATATCCTCAAGAATTTTTTGCGCCTTTTCCCAAATTTCTGCGCTACCCAAATATTTTTCCGGTTTTGCTGGATCCCAGAGTGAAAGACGAATATTGTATTCCATCTTGTAGGTTGTCAGGGCTTTTTTGATGATTCCCAAAACATTTACGAACTCTTCTTTTATTTGATCTTCGCGGCAAAAAGCATGAGCATCATCTTGGCAGAAACAGCGCAGTCTCGTGAGTCCGGAAAGCTCTCCCGGCTTTTCATCTCTGTATAGATTTGCGAAGTCTGCAATCCTGATAGGCAAATCCCTATAGCTTCTTCCTTCTGAAGCATAAATCTGAGTGTGCTGAGGGCAATTCATTGGCTTCAGGAAATATTCTTCTTTTGTATAGTTCGACATCGCTTTGATCATACTGTCCTTGTATTTCTCATAATGTCCGGAGACTTTAAAGAGTTCAGCTTTATTTATATTTGGTGTATGAACTTCTTGATAGCCGATAGCTTTTTGCAATTCGTTTGAATAATTGATGATTTCTCTTCTCACTATTGCACCTTTGAATGTGTAAAGGGGAAGTCCCGGACCGACAAGATCTGAGAAGACAAAAAGGCCGAGCTCTTTCCCCAGTTTTTTATGATCACGCGCTTTTGCTTCTTCGATTCTTTTTATATAGGCCTCAAGCTCTTCTTTTGTTTCAAATGCCAGGCCATAGATTCTCGTAAGCATTTTATTTTCCTCATCGCCTTTCCAGTAGGCGCCGGCGATCCTTTCGAGTTTCCATGCGCTATTTTTGATCATATCAATAGTATCAACATGAGGTCCGGCGCACAGGTCGGTAAAATCTCCTGAACTGTATGTGGTGAGCACTTGTCCTTCTTTCGTGTATTCTTCTATGAGCTCAAGCTTGTATGGATTACCTTTAAAAAGTTTTTCTGCATCTTTATTTGATATCTCAGCTTTTTCAAAGGATTTCCATTTTTTCAATATCTCGCGCATTTTTTGCTCTATCTTTCCAAGGTCTTTATCGGTGATGGGAGTGGAGAAATCAAAGTCATAATAAAAACCGTTTTCTATCGCAGGACCAGTGGCGATTTTCACATCTGGATATAATTCCATAACACTTGCACCGAGAAGATGGGCGAGTGAGTGTCTGATCTTGAATATGTTTGTTTCGTGCATTGTTTTTGTGTGTCTTTGCGAGCGTAGCGAAGCAATCTAGGTTTAAATGAAAATAATTCTGGATTGCTTCGTTGCACTCGCAATGACAATAATGATTTAGTCTAATAAAAAATAGCCCCGATAAAAAACGATAACTCGTTTTTTATCGGGGCGATTCTTATCGCGGTTCCACCCGATTTATCTTGCCATTATACATTAGGCAGGATATCTCTTTTTTCTAAGAAAAGACTTTTTAGAGTGGTTGGTAGCCACAGCTTTTTCTTTTTACTCTACTATGATAAGTAAATAGGGGATGAAAGTCACTACTTGACAAGTATATTTATATATCATAAAATACCAACCGAAGTTAAAATACAAAATTGTTCATTGAGGAGGAAGTCATGGCTAATAACTTCACCGACGCGTTTCGTAAGGCCGGTGTTAATGTACCACAGGCAAAGCCTGTGATGACGTTAGGGGAAGCTCATCGGCTCTCTGCAATGTGCAAAGAGGATGAGCCAGTCTATTCAAACGAAGCTATGAAACAGCTTCCGGATGAATTTTCCACCCTGAAAGAAGTTTCGGATGGCAGGGAGTTCATGGAAGAATTGACAGCCATCGTCGATTCGCTTATCTCAAGTAAAAAGGGTGATGTGATCACCGAACATGTCATCTTCGGTATCACTCAGTTGGCTCACTACCAACGAGATCACCTCAGCGGGTCAAAACGCCGTAGCTTCAAGGAGGTTGTCATACCGACATTGCTTGAGGCCAAGACCGCGATGAAGAAAAAGAACCCTGATGATCTCGCAGACTTTTTCCTGAGGTTCATCACAAAAGTTTAGGCAAGTATTCTTTTCAAAAACACTGCACCCCGCGAGAAATCGCGGGTTTTTTATTTTTTAAAATAATGATCAATTTTTGATATAATCTATTTATGAAACGAGACACTTCATTTCATGATTTTGTTGTTTATGACCTCATGAACAGTCTTTCGGGCATCTCCTCACGACCAATGATGAGTGGATGGTGTATTTACGCTGATAAAATTCCTTTTTCTCTTATCATTGAGAACAAATTATTTTTCAAGGCAAAGGAAGATGAGATAAAAAAGAAATTCAAAACTCTTGGTTCCAAGCAATTCAGTTATAAAAAGAAAGATAAAAAATTAGTAAAGATGTGTTATTGGTCAATGCCGGATGAGGCAATGGACAATTCGGACCTGTTTTATGAACTGACAAGTGAGGCTATTGCGAGTTTATGAATCTAATTTTGATATTATTGACATATTGTTAATTAAATGTTAGTGTCAAACTTGCCAATTTTATTGGCAAAACTGTTCTTTGAGAGGAAGGAGGTTTTATGTGAATACTGAACTGAATGAAGTGTTTCGGGGACATTTGGAAGAATGCCTGGAACATTTCAGCAAGGCAATCGCAGTACGGGTGCTGAGAGGCACTCATGAAGCGGTTCTAGCCAAGCAGCCACTCGCGGATTTTTGCGGAGTCAAAGTTGATTCCGTTACGCGGTGGTTTTCAAATCCTGGGTCGCTGCCAATCGGAGATCAATACATCAAGTTGGTGTTTTTCCTTGATCTTTCCGGTTACCGGGTGATTGAACTTGAGAGGATGCAAAAAGCCCGTCGGAACTTCGCTGAAGTTCTCGGACTCGGCTTTCTCTCGGGCAAGCAATTGGCCGAACGGCTTGGCTATGCAAATGTTTCTACACTGTACGATATCCTTCACGAACGCCACGGCGCCAGTAAGGAGAAAGAACAGATCATGTGGGACATTTGGAAGGAACACAAGGATGCGCTTGAACAAAGAAAGGAGGAATTGGGAACGCAGTATGGGCCGAAAGCTCTGTCGGAAACGACCGAGGAAAAATCGGCAACAGTTGTCCTCATGAAAGGATTGCTCGTGACGCTTGAGGAACATCCGCTCGATCGGATCTCCGAAGGCGAGCTTGCCGCTTTTTACGAGTCGGCTGAAACCGTGCTCAAGCTCTCTGCGCACTTGAATGTTCTCAGTGCCAAGATTTTGACGCAAAAGGAGGAGAAAGGAGGTGCGACATGAGCATACCCAACGACTATCAGGCTATCGTGAACAAGATTATCAGCGATGGCAAACATGGTCCGTACGCGGTTGCTCATTCCGAAGAATTAGGATGGATCACTTTTTCGCTTGACCCTGCGGTCTGGAGCGAGAGCGATCTGCCCGAATGCGGAATGTATGTCGTCTTGTCACGGGTCAGGAAAAAGCCCGCCGGTTGGCGTGCTCAGCACGGACGATTTTTTCAACCGTCCGACAAGCAGTAAAAACCAGAAGAAAGAAAAGGAGAAACAAGCATGGTGACGAAACAGTTGGTTGCCTTGACGGCTTTGCGGAAGGACGTGTTCGTTCGTCAACGGACGAATGATGAGAGGGTCCTCCAGCTTGCCGAGCTGTTGGAAAGTGGAGTCGAGCTTGATCCGATCACGGTTACGCCCGACTTCATGGTCATCGACGGCAGGCATCGGATCGAGGCGCACGATATCTTGAACCGCAAGGAGATTGCGGTCGAGATCAAGACGCCGAATGGTCGGGTCGAGCTGATCGCCATGGCTTACAAGGCCAACACGGGCGGTTCGCTTCCGCCCACGCCCGCCGATACCGAGCACACGATCCTGATGTTGCTCGATCTTGGCGAGACGAAAAAGGCGATCGGTGAGCTCTTGGGCTTGCCGCCCTCCTTGGCCAAGAAGTACGTCAACACGGTGCAGTCCCGAGATCATCGGGCGAAGCTGCAACGCGCTGGCGCAGCGGTCACCGACGGCGGGCTGACGGTTGCGAAAGCGGCCGAACAGTTCAATGTCGACCTGTCCGAGCTCAAGGGGGTCTTGTCCGGCCATCGGAAGAAGCATTCCGGCGTCGGCGAGATCAAGTTGAAGATCAGTTCGGAGCATCGTTCCTTCGGCAAGCGCCGGGGGACGATCATCAGCTCCATTCTGGACAAATACCAGGATGGTGACCTGACGAAAGCCCAGGTGGAGGAATTTTTCCAACACATGGACGACGCTCTGAAGGAGTCCCAGCGGACCCTCGAGGAACGGAAACGACGCTTCCATGCGATCACGATCGCGAAGGGCGCCTAAAAATCCGTTTAGTAATAAGTACAAGGACCGGAATGCAGAAATGCAGACCGGTCCTTTTTATTTTCATCAAAATTTTTTATTCCAACACCTTCAACCTCTCAACAATCAAGCTTATTTCTCCGTTTCTTTCGGAAATTTTGCAGACGGCGGCGATGCATTTATCCACGACAATCGCATTTTTGTACTGCGCATAAGTTTTTGGAAATACTACTGCTTCTATGGATCCAGTGAAATCGGCGATTTTTATGAAGGCCATAAGGTCATTATTTTTTGTAGTAACTTCTCGGACTTCTTCAATGATTCCGCCTATTGGCCTGCCACCATCAACTTCTGCTTGAACAGTCTTTGTCTCTTCTTTTATTTTTTTAATATTGATCGGCTGTTTTTCCAAAATTGTTCTGAAGTTATCAAGCGGATGACCGGAAATATAAAGCCCAAGCAATTCTTTTTCCCACAGGAGTTTGTCTTTCATGGAGGCTTTCTCTGCTGGTCCAAGTCTAAAATTCTCGGTTGCACCGCCGTCAAAGACACCGAAGAGGGAATCCTGATTTTGATTTCCGGTCCCAACTTCTTTATTATATTTGAGCATATTCTCAATATTGGCAAGCAGAATCCCTCTGTCGCCGAATTCATCCATGGCGCCGGATTTCACGAGAGATTCTAAAGATTTTTTATTAAGATTCCTGTCTTGGATCCTTTCAAGAAAATCTGAAAGCGATTTGAACTTTCCTTTCGCCTTTCTTTCATGGATAATTGTTTTGGCGATATTTTCCCCGAAGTTTTTGATGGTGACTAATCCAAAACGAATTTTGTCTCTATCTTCACCGACTGAGTGTGGAGATGCTCCAGGAGTTTTCACTACGGTAAAGTCACTATAACTTTCGTTTACGGATGGCGGAAGGACAGGAATTCCCATTTTTTTGCAGTCGTTTATAAACTCGCCGATCTTTTCCATATCGCCAGAATCTGCTGTGAGAATTGAAGACATATAAATAGCAGGGAAGTTTGCTTTCATATAAGCGGTTTGATATGACACACGACCGTAGCTTGCGGCGTGTGCTTTGTTGAATCCATATCCTTGAAACGGTTCAAAAAGATCCCATAAAGCCTCAGCTTTTTTTGCAGTCATCCCGCCGTGCTTCTGACAACCTTCAACGAATTTTACATGTTGTTTTGCCATTTCCTCAGGAATTTTTTTACCGATGGCTTTTCTGAATTTATCCGCCTCGCCCCACGTATATCCGGCAACCTCAATAGCGGTCATGAGCAAGTCATCCTGATAGACGAGCACACCAAAAGTAGTATCAAGATAATCTTTCATTTTCGGATGGATATATGACGCAGGTTTTTCTCCGTGCTTGCGGGCGATATATTCGTAAATGTTATCCATTGGTCCCGGACGATAGAGCGCGACCATAACGTTGATATCGTAAATATTTGTCGGCACGAGTTCCTTCAATGCTTTTGTCATACCTGAACCATTGAGCTGGAAGACACCAACCGTCTCCCCATGAGCTAACATTTCGAAAGTTTTTTTATCATCAAGCGGGATCGCTTCGATATCAAGATCAATATCTTCAATTTTCTTCACGCGATCGACAGCATCGGCAAGGATGGAAAGATTTTTAATTCCAAGAAAATCAAATTTTAAAAGTCCGACACCATCTTCTCCAACCGCATGCATATCATATTGTGTGATGATCTTATTATCGCCCTTTTGGTCATACTGAAGCGGAACATAATCCGTGAGCGGTCCAGGCGCAATGACAACCCCGGCAGCATGAACGGAAATGTGGCGGGCACACCCTTCGATCTTTTTTGCCATATCCATGATCGTTTTTGCATCTGCTTCGGTGTCATACATTTGTTTGAGATCGGGAACATCTTCAAGCGCTTTGTCTATGGTCATAGGGAAACCTTGAGCACCGAGAGGAATAAGTTTTGCGATCCTGTCTGCAAGCGGAAGCGGGAAGCCCATTGCACGGGCAACATCACGGACGGCGCCGCGCGCCATCATGGTTCCAAATGTACCGATCTGTGCCACAGATTCTTTCCCATATTTTCCGCGGACATAATCAATGACCTCATCGCGCCTGTTATCAGCAAAGTCCATATCAATATCGGGAGCAGACGGTCTTTCAGGATTCAAAAATCTTTCAAATGGAAGTTTATATTCAAGCGGATTTACTTTTGTAATTTTTGTGAGATATGTGGTGAGCGAGCCTGCGACAGAACCTCTGATATTCGTGAAAATTCCATGATCATCGGCATATTTAAGGAGGTCATACACGACAAGAAAATATTGCGCATATCCTTTATCTTTTATGACCTTAAGTTCATATTCAAGTCTGTCTATGACTTCTTTTGAATGGGGAAGTCCTCTTTTATCAATCCCTTCATAGGCAATTCTTTTTAACTCCTCATCATTTGAGAGACCACTTTCAACCACAAATTTTGGAAAGACCCACGCATCTTTTCCCAGCACAATTTCCAAGTTGCACATATCAGCGATCTTCACGGTGTTTGCAAGTGCTTCCGGTTCATCCGTAAAATATTCTTCTGCTTTTTCCGTGGAAATGAATGAAAAATCATCAGCGCTTTCTCTTTGTTCTCGATCTCCAAAATCAGAATGGGAATTTACCTGCACGAGCGTGTCTCTCGCTGCTTTATCTTCCGGTTTTAAATAATATACATCATGCGTCGCAACAAGCTGTGTTTTTGTTTTCTTTGCAAATTGTACGATCTTTTCTTTCAGTTCGATCTGATCCTCTATTTCCGGATGATGCGTGATCTCCAAGAAGAAATTATCCGCTCCGTATACTTTCTTATACCAATCAAGGAGACTTTCCGCTTTTTCAGGATCATTATTTTTGAGGGCATATGAAATTTCTCCTGAAAAATGGGGCATAATGCACACGAGGTCTTTTGAATATTTTTCTATAAGCTCTTTGTCTATCCTTGGTTTGTAATAAAAGCCTTCAAGGTATGAATCTGTGACAAGTTTGATGAGATTTTTATAACCGGCATTATTTTTGGCGAGAAGCACGAGGCGGGTTCTGCGATTATCGATACCTCCTTGCTTATCACTCCTCGTTCTTGTTGCAACATAAAAATCCACCCCGACTATCGGCTTAATATCGTTCTTTTTGCAGGCCTGATAGAACTCAATCGTCCCATACATATTGCCGGCATCGGTGAGCGCAAGGGCTGGCATCCCCATTTCTTTTGCAGTTTTAACAAGAGCTTTTATTTTTGGTAGGGCATTGAGGAGCGAGTAGTGGGAATGCGTATGGAGGTGAATGAATTTTTGTGGCATATAAGTCGTTTTAGTATATCAAAATATGGATACATTGGGCTTGTTGACAAGTACGTATTTTGAGTAGTATAATATCGCCCAAGGTTCTTTGAGCTTTTGCGGAGGTTTTTTCAAAACTCTTTCAAGGGGAGGTGCGAAATGTTATCGGTTAGCAGAATCAAGAAATTTCAAAGCCATCTTCCTGGTGAACGAGTGAGGATGTCCGACCAACAACTTCTTCGTGTTATTCACCGTTTTTTGCGTCAGGGTGAACCGGCGGGTTGCTCGGAGGAAGAAAGAATGCTCTGGGACATACTCGAGGAGATGTATGGAAAAACAAAGAAAAGGAGGAGGACATATCAAAGGGTGTAGATGTATATACGATGTATCATCTATGCCCTTTTTGTATTACTATAATGCCTAATGTTGAAAAATAAGAAAATCAAGTATCTTATAGGTATAGATGAAGTTGGCAGAGGACCGCTTGCAGGGCCCATAGCTATGTGTGCTTTTAAAATGCCAATACATTTCAATGCGAAAAAATTCGGAAAGATAAAAGATTCAAAAAAACTTACCCCGCAAAAAAGAGAGGAAATTTTTGCCATGCTACCCCGAGGTGGAGCCTCGGGGGTGGATTATCATGTCTGCTACGAAAGCGCAAAAAGGATAGATACTATTGGTCTGAGCAGAGCAGTCAAAAATTGTCTAGGAAATGCATTGAGGAAATTAAAGGTGAGACCGAATGAATGCAAGGTCTTGCTCGATGGCGGACTCAAAGCCCCGCAAGAATATAAAAATCAAAAGACAATCATAAAAGGGGATGAGAAGGAGCGGGCGATAGCGTTTGCATCGATCATCGCCAAAGTCTCGAGAGACTCTTTGATGTGCAAGCTTGCAAAAAAATATCCAAAATATTGTTTTGAGATCCATAAAGGATATGGGACAAGAAAACATTGTGAATTGATAAAAAGACATGGATTGTCAAAAGAACATAGAAGATCTTTTTGCAAGAATCTTACTTAAAGCATCTCAGTTTTAATGATCCAAATACTTTGCAGAAATATGGAGCAACCGGGTCTTTTTTAATGGTTTTAATAAACTTGACAAATTATCATAATAGTGTACAATTGCAAGCGGAAAGATAGTCACGCCAATTCCAGACTCAAGTCTAGGCTTAAGGATTGAAATCCAAATACGACGGGAGAAACTCATGCAACAGCTTGATGTTCCAAAGACCCATTTTTGTGCGGGACTTTTTTTTCGCCAAGAAGGCGAAATCCGCTACATTCTGGGGTTGAACGAGTGCACCTCGATTGACAAGATCGGCGACATGAACAAGTTGCCGGGCGGCACAAATAAAAATGCTCCCTGGGAAACCTGGGAACAAACTCTCATGAGGGAGTTTTCGGAGGAGACAACTCAGGATGGAAAGGACGGATCGGGTTTAATGCCCAAGACGTTTGAAAAGGCCTGCGTCATACCTCTCGGCAACCATGATAAGGTCTCTTACATCATTTTGGAGGCCGAAGGGGAGTTCGGTCTCAATGAGATTCGAACTCATATTGAGCCTGACGGGCGCATCCTTCGAGTCCGCTGGTTTAGGATCGATGAGTTCAGGAAGAAATTGCTCCCCACCCACAAGAAGTTGTTTGAGGATGGTTGTAGCAAGATGCTGGAACTCGATCTAGCATTCAAATTCTAAAGGAGGGGTGAGTGAAACAAAAAAGGTTTGGTTGGATTGTGGAATTTCCACACTCCAGCCAGACCTTTTATTTTTTATTAAATTTTTTCGATACTTTCAAATAGGCCTTTCTTTTTTTAAAAAAATAAGCTATACTCTCCGCACTATGGTAAATCGAATGAGACACAACAGATCCCAGAGAGGAAGCACGAGATCACATCATGCTTTGAAGGGGATTTCGCTTACAAAATGCCCAGACTGCAATAAGCCGGTCATGAGACATCAGGCATGTTCAAATTGCGGCAAATACAGAGGCAAAGTCATTATCAATATGGAGCCGAAGAAAAAGGTAGAAAAAGTAGAGAAAAAAGGCAAGGCGAAGAAATAGAAAAGGTTTACATCTATCAATAATAAAGAGCCGAGGCGCGAAGCACCTCGGCTCTTTTCTTTTCCATATAACTTTGTTAAACTATTCCTCAGTAGCTCTCGAGCTAACATATTATGTCAAGCAGGCACCTTGCAAGATCAATAGTTCTCCAAACCGCCTTTGAGTGGGATTTTCGCAATCTCAGCCGAGATGAGGCGCTTCTTTCGCTCGCACGGAATGCAAAAGAGTTCGGCGATGGTGATTCGGAAAGATCTTTTTCAGATACGCTTTTGAAAGGCATCATTGATAAAAAAACAGACCTCGATAACATCATCGTCAAAGCCGCTCCGGATTGGCCTATTGATAAGATATCGATCACAGATAGGAATATATTACGCATCGGTTTGTATGAGCTTCTTTTTTCCAATAGGAAGGAAGTGCCGGCAAAAGTTGCCATTAATGAAGCGATAGAACTTGCAAAAGTCTATGGCGGAGAAAAAAGCGGCGGCTTTATCAACGGCGTTCTCGGTACTATATATAAAGAGCTTGGTGAGCCAGGCAAGGAAGAGGTCTCGAAAAAGAACAACAGAGATATCCCGTTTGAAAAAATGCCGATCAAGCGACTGGCCGGAGCAGTTGTATATTGTTTGAAGGATGACACGATATACTTTGCTTTTGTGCATGATGTATTTGGTCGCTGGACGCTTTCAAAAGGCAAGATAGAACCAGGCGAAGATCCAAAAGACGGCGTGGTCAGAGAGATACAGGAGGAAATGGGTATCGATATTACCGTTGAAGAAGAACTTTTGGAAAATGAATACGTCGCAAATCATCCTGAAGAAGGCAAGATCAGGAAACAGGTCAAGTACTTTCTCGCACACTCAGAGATGAAAGAGCTAAAACGCGGTGATTCTGGCGGACTTGATGATGCAAAATGGTTCAAGCTCCAGGACATCCAGAATTTGAACTTTTATAATGACATCTTGCCAATTATCACAAAGGCGATTACTATAATCTCAAGCAGGAAACAAGGCTAGTTGCATCAAAAACAGCCATTTTCTGACATAGAAGCTATGCAACCGGACTTCCCAAAATTTGAAAGTGCGATAGGGATAATCTTCAAGAACAAAGATCTTTTGAAGCAGGCTTTTACGCATCGTTCATATTTGAATGAACATCGTGACAAAGAGCTTGTGCACAATGAGCGATTGGAATTTTTGGGTGACGCAGTGCTCGAACTTATTGTCACAGAATATTTGTATGGCAAATATCCGGATCAGACCGAAGGCGACCTGACCTCATACCGCTCAGCTCTTGTAAATGCGGTGACACTTTCCGATGCTGCATCAAAGATCGGCATGAACGATTATCTGCTCCTTTCAAAAGGCGAAGCAAAAGATATCGGCAAGGCGCGACAAATAATTTTGGCAAATACGATAGAAGCGCTCATCGGCGCAATCTTTCTTGACCAAGGGTATGAGATCGCAAAATATTTCATATCAAATAATATTTTCATGCTGGTAGAAAAGATCGTCGAGGAAAAAAGCTGGCTTGATGCAAAAAGCGAATTTCAGGAAAAAGCTCAGGACAATGAAAGCACGACGCCGTCATACAAGACGATAAAAGAGGAAGGCCCCGATCATGACAAGATTTTTACTATCGGCGTGTATTTGGGGAAGAATAAAATTGCGGAAGGTGAGGGAAAGTCGAAGCAGGAAGCGGAGCAGATTGCTGCACACAATGCGCTTAAGATTAAAAATTGGTTGGATTAATTAAATTAAAATTATAATAAATATATGGCATATGGTGATCCAAAGAAACCAGAAATGGCAGCATATAGAGATCCTGAGAAATTGATTACATCAGGATTGAATCAAGAGCAACTGATGATTTTTGCGAGCATGAAGGAGTTCTTGCAAGATTACAAAACCAAAGTTACAGATAAAGAAAAGTTTGAATTTGGCGGAGCAAATAGAACTCGCGAAAAAATTCGTACACTTGAAGACAAAATAGTTTTGGAGAAACAGATAAAACCAAAAGATTATATCGTATGGCAGCTTTTACTGAATACACTTATTGATGGACATCCTTTTCCGCAAAAAAGCGACCTTGATCTTGATACAGATAGTGGTGACATACAAAGATATATAACAGAGAGTTTTGCAGTGAAAGAAAATGGCTTATTGTAGAAGTTTTATTTTGCGGAAATTAAGATTAAAAAGTGTTATAATATAGGAGCAAATGAAAGGAGGATTTGAACAACCAGAAATCATACCAGCAGAGCAGCAGGAAAATCAAGAAAATCTTGATGCCCTTGTAGTAGAGCGGAAAAAAAATCAAGAAAAGCAAAAAAGACTTGACGCATTTTTGGAGGAAATGAGACCGACTATTATAGATTTTGTTTTTGATAAATTGAACGAATCAGATTATTCGTATGAAAAACGTCAAATGATAGATAAATTTACACGGAAAAATTCGGGTATTTCCATTATAGAGATTAACAAACACATAGAAAAGATTGAGGAAGAGATTGAGCAGTTTAAGAACGACCAATTACAGCTTGATAGCAAGGCGGCTTAATTTAGCAAAAACCTCAAAAAACACAGTTTTTCACTGGTAAAAACTGTGTTTTTTGTTACAATAAATCATATAATTATCCAACAGAATGTATCCCGTTAGAGACCACGGTCACTGTGAACAATGATATACAATATGCTTGCGTCGAAAAATACTAGAAAAATAATAATGAAACAGAAAACGGTATTGACCGTGACCTGTCTCTAATCGGGATGTACCTCAAGAGCATAGAAATTTCCGGATTCAAATCGTTTGGTAAAAAAAGCTCACTTGATTTTAACGTACCGATCTCTTCGATCGTTGGTCCAAACGGTTCCGGCAAGTCGAATGTTGCCGAGGCATTTCGTTTTGTGCTCGGTGAGCAATCTATAAAGTCTCTCAGAGGGAAAAGAGCGGAAGATCTTATTTTTAATGGTGGCAAAGATGCTCCTCGTTCAAACCGCGCTTCAGTCAAGCTTGTTTTCAATAATATCCAAAGGATTCTGAATATTGATTTTGATGATGTCGCGATCGAGCGCGTAGTCAATCGTGATTCTTCAAGTGAGTATTTGATCAATGGCAGTCCCGTGCGCTTGAAAGATATCATTGAGCTTTTATCTGCGGCGCATATCGGCGCTTCAGGCCATCAGATCATTTCCCAGGGCGAGGCAGATAAAATATTGAATTCAAATATTCGCGAGAGGCGAGAGATCATAGAAGATGCGCTCGGTTTGAAAATTTTCCAATATAAAAAAGAAGAGAGCGAACGGAAGCTCGAAAAAACGGAAGAGAATATAAAACAAGTTGAATCTTTGAGAAGAGAGATCGCTCCGCATATCCGTTTTTTGAAAAAGCAGGTAGAGAAAATAGAGAAGACGGTGGAAATGAAAAATGATCTTGTGAAAATGTATCACGAGTATTTTCGCCGTGAGGAAGAATATATAAACCATGAAAAGAAAACTATTTTTTCGGAAAAGGTTCCACTTCTTGAAATGAAAGAAAAGCTTGAAAAAGATCTGACCAAAGCAAAAGAAATCCTTGCGAGCTCATCTTCAAAGGATCAAAAGACGGATGAGGTCATGCAGGTTGAGAGCAAGCTCAAGGATGTTCGTATTTCAAAAGATTCACTTTCAAGAAGCATTGGCCGTATTGAGGGAGAGATAGCGTCGCTCATACGATTGCTCAAAAAACAGCAGGAGGCAAGTGCAAATACATCGAAAAAAACTGTTGAACTTATCGGTGTGGAAAATATCGCACGACAGATCGATCTTGAAATAGATGGAGCGATGCAAAGCTCTGATATCGGAAAAATTAAGGAGATATTCAGATCCATCAAGACGATCCTGAGAGATTTTATAGAAAAACATAAAGAGACCGAAGCAAAGCAGGAAATAAATGATATTGAAAGTGAAATAAAAGATCTTGAAAATGAAAAGAAAGGACACGAAGCAAAGATCGCAGATACAATACAGCTTGAAACTGAGCTTTCTGAGCAGTATGCATTTTTGAAGAATGAAATAGAGAAAGAGCGCGATTCAAATCGTGATGCAGAAAAAGATATGTTTCGCATCGTGGCTGAGCAGAATGATATTCGCGGGAAACTTTCTTCTATAGAAAGCAGGGAAGCAAGATTGAGGCATGATGAGGAGGAATTAAAGAGAGAACAGCAGGAAGGTTCAATTCTCGTTGGAGTCGCAGCTTTGCATTATAAGGATTTCTGGCCGACAAATGCCGAGGGTGCTGCGCTTCCAGCCGATGGGATCGTCAAAGAAGACAGACAAGTCCAAGAAGATAGAAGAAGAGCGGTAGAGAAAATAAAGATCCGTCTTGAAGATGCCGGAGTTGCTGGAGGAGATGACATTGTAAAGGAATATAAAGAGACAGAAGAAAGAGATGGGTTTTTGGCACGAGAACTTGAAGATCTGATCAGGTCATCGCAATCTTTGAAAGATCTGATCAAAGAGCTTGATGAAAAACTTACTTTTGAATTTAAAAATGGCGTTACAAAGATAAATACCGAATTCCAAAAATTCTTCTCTGCCATGTTTGGTGGCGGTTCAGCCGAACTTTCTGTCGTAAAAGAAAAAAAGAGAAAGAGATCTGATACGGAATTGCCGACATCTGGCGATGAAGAAGATCTTGTCGAAGAGGAAGAGGAAACGGACGAGGGTATTGATATTGAAGTTTCTTTGCCGAGAAAAAAGATCAAAGGTTTGATGATGCTTTCTGGCGGAGAGCGCGCACTGACTTCCATCGCACTTCTTTTTGCGATTTCTGCGGTCAATCCGCCCCCATTTATTATTCTTGATGAGACGGACGCGGCTCTTGACGAAGCAAATTCCAAGAAATATGGCGATATGATCACCGAGCTTTCAAAATATTCTCAGCTTATTTTGATCACACACAATAGGGAAACAATGGCTCGTGCCGGCATTATCTACGGTGTCACAATGGGTGCAGATGGCGTTTCCAGACTCCTTTCTATCCAATTTGAAGAAGCAGTGCAGGTGGCGAAATAAAAAATCATAAAAATAAAATCGGGTCCCCAGTTGGATGCTGGAAACCCGATTACTTCTTTCTGCTTTACGTCTAAGTGCGTAGGCCATATTCTCTTGCCTGAGCTTCATTGATCTTCCAACCCAGGGCTTTCAGTTCAGAAAAATGCTCCTTACTTAATGAGGATAGGTAACTCCACAGATAAATGACACCATCTTTTTGATCATATTTGTCCAAAAGACAAATAACGCCGCCAAACATTATTTCAGTTTGTTCCGGCGTTATCTCGATTTGACCCTTTTTTGTGAAGAGGGTCCTGGTTGGAGCACCGTATGGTTTAGTTTTTAAAACCGCAATCACGTTTACCTGACCCATTTAAAACCTCCCAAGGTTTTTGTGGCACGTTAAGGAACAATCAACTATCGTCCAGCTTATTATAATTTTAAATTTTGTCAATTTATGTAATTTGAATGAGAATTTTTTTTAATCATTGCATTAAGGTTTTTATGTTGTATATTGATACCAGAAGCATGTTTTACAGTTTGTAGAAAAACAAAAAAGAAGGGGATTTAACATGATCTCGAAAATAGTCAGCAAGGGCGGGATCGAAGTCGGGCTTTTGGGCTTTACGAACATTAAGCCCGAAGAATCGGCTTCTCACGCGGCGCTTACCTGCTATCAGGATAGTTTACCTGAGGTAGGGAAACTGATCGATGTCAAAAGCAGGCTTTTCAACGTCGGTCACCACACAACGCTCCAGCATTGGTACGCCACTTTTGCGATCGAGGGTGTTTCAGTCGGTGATGTCACTTTTGGTCTGCATTTGGCAAGCCAATTTTACAACACTGACCAACGGAGCGGAAGATTTTGCTCGGCCATGTTTGCGAACCCGGATTTCCAAGCTCTTGAACGTTATATTCGAGAGTATTGGCCGGAAGTCAAGGATGAAAAGATCAGCGAGATCATGGATTATCTTGGTTTTGCCATCAATTGCTACAAAGAACATTTGGATGTCGCTGTGGCGTTGTCCAAAAAACATCTTGCGAAAGAGAGGCCAAAACTTCCAGAAAAAAGCTTGGAAGCAAATTGCGCCAAGATCGCTCAGGAACAAATGAGGATGTTCATCCCCATTATTTTCCCGACCGGTCTTGACTACACCCTGAATCTTTCAGGGCTGATGGCATTGTGGACAAGCGCTTGGAATTCGCCTATGCGGGCGATGACGGACATGATGAGGGACCTGGTGCTTGAAAAGTATCCAGAAATCTCCTTCATGTTTAACCCGGAGAAACGGCGTAAAGACGATTGGTCCCCGAAACCGTGGAAAGGCGGTCTTTTGGGGCGTTGTAAGGACAAGCCGGAATACCTTCTGAGCGATGTCATCATCGGAGAGAATTTTGTCACTCCGAATTCGGCGGACATGCATCCGATCGATCTCTTGCACTTCAAGCCGGAGATGATGGATAATTCTGACTCGGTCATTCGTGCAGAGGTGCACATTTCTTGCGCGACGATGGGTCAGGATCAGCGCCATAGGACGATCAAGCGGACGAAACCTTCTTTTACGGGTTTCGCCTATCTGCCACCACTCCTCGACGAGATCGGTCTCGGCAAAAAGCTGGGATGGGTGATGGCACGTTGGGATGCTGTATCTTCTGATTTGCCCGGGACTTTGCGTACGATCCTTGCTCCCTACGGGGCAATGGTTTCTTACAAGAAGACCGGTGATTTGAACGCCATCATGCACGAGATGAACAAGAGGTTGTGCTGGTGCACTCAGGAAGAGATCTATCATCTGAGCGTTCAAATGAGGGAGCAGATACTGCGAAGCAACCCGGAACTGGAAGATCTTTTCTCACCCCAATGCATTAAAAGTGGGAGTTGCGGAGAGGGTTCCAGGTGTTGTGGACGGGATCTTTCCGATCTCGGTTTCACCGAAAGGAAGGTGTGAGTTCAAGTTTATTAAGTCTGATCGGCTTCTCCGCAAGGAGAAGCCGATTTTTATTATAAAAATTGACAAATAAAAAGCGCACCGTTTTGAAAGCGTGCGCTGAGAGTTTTGAGCTTGTGCTCCGGTATCTCAACCGAGTGGAATACCACTATGCTTCTGGTGACAAAAATGCTCGAAACAATTTACGAACATTATCGAAGATCGGGGAGACCTGTTTCTCCTCGTGAGAAGCGGTGGGACGAATCTTCCCATTCCTTATACGGAGATACACTTCAAGGGCATCTCTCGTATTCTTGGCGGTGATATCGATTCGATAGCAGTCACCATCATGGTAAGACTCCAAAAGAGCCTTGGCCGTCCCATGGTTATATTCGCCTAAAATGCGGCGAACATTGTTTTTGAAAACTTCGATGCAGGTTATCTCCTCCACGACATCCAAAAGCTTGGTTGGAAGGGCTGTAGCGAACAAAAGATTTTCGCACGTAGAGAACCAACGTCCATCTCGTATGGACACCTCGGTCCCTTCGAAATTGTGTCCACGCCCAGTTTCTTTGATCGTAACATCGTTCTTAAGGTACAAATGAACGCTCATGTGACTGACCGCCTTTTTTCGTGCGCCTCGGTTTTTCTCCTCGGTCGCCGATTTTTTAAAAGAGCAAGGTTTTTGAGCAATTCTCAAATTAACCTTGCTGCACCACTTTAACTTATATAAATTGTATTGTCAAATCTATATTTTTTAATTTATTTTTTCCTAAAAAGCCACATTTCTACAAACTAACCAACTATCTCATAATCCATCTGTCGTCTATCCAGATCTGCAGAGACAAGTTTGATCTTTATCTTTTGCCCAAGCGAATAGGTCTTTTTTGTTTTTTCTCCAATGATAGAATATGTTTTTTGATTGAGTTTATAGAAATCATCTCCAAGCGAAGAAAGTTTTATCATTCCCTCAGCTTTCGTCTTTGTATCTTCTGCATAGATGCCCCATTCGGCAACACCGGTGATCTGTCCATCAAATATCTGTCCAACAAAATCTCGCATATATTCTATTTGTTTATATTTTCTGCCATCGCGTTCAGCTTCAGCGGCTTTGATCTCTTGTTCTGTACTATGTGCGCAAGCATTTTCATAGAAAGCAAGATTTTTATCTCCAAGTGCATGTTCAGAAAGAATATTTGCAAGCATGCGGTGCACAAGAAGATCCGGATATCGTCTGATAGGCGAGGTAAAGTGCGCATAATATTCAAAAGCCAAGCCAAAGTGCCCGATATTTTTTACTGAATAGATCGCTTTTGACATCGAACGTATTGCCGCCGTTTTGACCAGAGCTTCTTCAGCTTTTCCTTCTACTTGTGCAAAAAGCGCCTGCATATCTTTGCCGGTGATACTTCCATTTTTTCCGATAATAAGCTCATGTCCAAGTGCTTTGACGAAAATAGCAAGCTCAGCGATCTTTTCTTTGTCTGGCAGATCATGGATCCTATAGGGAAGCGGAAAGCTTTTTCCAGATCTTTTTTCAAATTTGTAGACAAATTCGGCAACTTCTTTGTTTGCTAAAAGCATATATTGTTCCACAAGTTTGTGCGTATCAAGCCATTCTTTTTTATAGATCCGTATCGGTTTGCCGGTAGCATCCAGTTCAAAAGCGATCTCTTCTTGTTCAAAATCTATCGCACCTTTTTGCCATTTTTCTTTTCTCAATAATTTTGCAAGCTGATTGAGCGTATTCAGCTCGGCAGAATATTGCGCGGATGCATCATTGATAGCTTCTTGAGCGCTCTCGTATGTAAATCTTTTATTGGATCGTATGACTGTCTTGCCAAACCATTTTGAGTGGACCTTTGCTTTGATATCTATCTCAAAGATCGCTGAGAAGGCCAGTTTTTCATCTCCTTCGCTCAAGCTGCATAGATTGTCTGAAAGCTCAAAGGGGAGCATGGGAATAGTTCTATCTGGCAGATATACCGAACAGCCTCTTTTATATGCTTCGTGATCAAGCTCGCTTTTTTCAATGACATAATGCGAAACATCGGCAATATGCACACCGATCTCAAAATTCCCATTCGGAAGTTTTTGAAATGATATTGCATCATCAAAATCTTTTGCCGTCTTTGGATCTATGGTAAATGTGGTTGTGTTCCTCAGATCTTTTCTTTTTGCGATCTCTTCTTGGGAAACAGTATGATTCTTCTCAAATATCATCTTTGATTCCCCAACGACTTTTTCCGGGAAATCAATATCAAAACCCTTATCAAGCGCGAGTGAGTTCATCTCGGTTGAGTTGTCGCCCTTTTTCCCGAGGATCGTGACAATTTCCGCTTCAGAATAATCAGGATATAAAGACCATTTCGTGATCTTTGCCACAACTTTATCTTGATCTTTTATTTTTGTAGTTTTTTCTGGGGGGATTCGTACCGATAGTTTTAATTTTTTATCATCAGGTACGAATAAGACACCTTTTTGAGATATCTCAACTGTACCGACAAAAAGCGTTTTTTGTCGTCTCATGACCCGAACGACTTCTCCTTCCTGATCGCCGGATCTATTTTTAGCAGGGTAGATCCTGACTTCAACGGTATCTCCTGACATTGCGGTTCGTAGCTGCCTTGTGGAAATTTCTACCTCGGTATTTCCTTGATCAGACAAAAACCGAGCAATATTGCCCCTGATGGATCTTATTTTTCCGATCAAAACTTTTATTTTTTTAGCTTCTGGTTTTCTGGAATGCGCATGCGTGCGGTTCTCACCAAATCTTTTATGCTCTTTCATTACGAATTAAGCTTAGCATAAAACAGCTCTGTTGGCACATACACCTTGCTTTTTTGCCATTTTTTGTTACCATGTCTCTCACATATGTTAATAATCAGATTACAGAGAGTTGGAAAAGTTCATGAACCAGTTTTTCGTATCGTTTTGACCGATTCAAAATTCGGGCCAAAGAGCGGCAAAGCCGTTGAGGTTCTTGGTTTTTATGATTCACGAAAAGGCAAAGGTACAAACAAGATAGACGGAGAAAGAGCAAAATACTGGATATCATGTGGCGCTCAGGTCTCAGAAACAGTCCATAACTTCCTTGTGGACCAGAAGGTCATTACCGGCAAGAAGATAAACGTACTTCCAAAGAACAAGATCATTAACGCTAAAAAAGCAAAAGAGGCAGAAGAAGCGGCAAAAGCTCCAAAGCCAGCTCCAGAAGTAAAAGTAGAGGAAACAGCTCCAGTAGCCGAAGTAAAAGCCTAGTTTGTTAATTTAAAAATAAGGACGATGATAAAAAGAAATTTTGCTTTCATTGCCGATGAAATAGCTCTTCCATTTTGGGTTATCCTTATTATCTATTCAATATATGAAATAACCTATGGCCATCCGAGCGCCTGGATCGTACTCATTATTATTTGCGGAGCGTTTGTTATTGACTCCTCTTTGGTAGTACAGAATAAAGATAAATAAAAATAAAAAAGGTGGGGCGCTTCGCGCCCCACCTTTTTTATTTGCCAACTTTTTTCAATGTGGTAAACTTTGAATAGGCAGTATTTTATAAATTACCGGTCGAACTACTGCAAATTTCAGATATAGTTTTTAAAAATAAAATGCAAGAACAAGACGCAAAATTCCTAGAGATCGTTGTAAGATCTCTCGTTGATTCACCAGATAAAGTAAAGATCACAAGAACGGTGGATGAAATGGGCGTGTTGCTTACGCTTGTCGTCGACAATGCCGACATGGGCAAAGTCATCGGAAGATCAGGCAATACCGCAAAAGCTATCAGAACGCTTCTCAGAGTTGTCGGAATGAAAAACAATTCTCGAGTGAATTTGAAGATTAATGAACCGGAAGGCGGAATGCCAAGAATGGCACCTGTCTCAAAGGATCAGCCTTCAAAGACCGTTGATGAAGCAATGGCAGACTTGAAACTCTAAATATACATTGTTTGAAAAAGAAAAAAGCCGTCCTGAGAAGGGCGGCTTTTTGGTCATTCCATCTAGTACGGTTTCTCCTTTAATACCTCGTTGATACTGAGTCTGTCGAGCTCGTATCTGCCGATCTGTAAAAGAGCCATATGGAGTTGAAAGTAACTTGTGTCCTGATCTTGTTTGCCATCCGCATATTTTTCCATTGCCTTGCGTAGAGACAAACCTTCTTTGATCGCTTCTGGGATGAGCACATCTTCTATGAGCTCGAGGGTGTTTTCGTAACCTGCTTTTTCCAAAAGATCTGCGAGCTTGAAAACATCCCACTTTTCCATGGTGAATTCCTTCAGTTTCGTATTGAAAGGTCCACTTTTGATATTATTCCATTTTTTATATTAGTCAATATATGGGAATAGTTGTTGTGTTTTAGTGTTTTTTGTTGTACTTTTGTATTTATTCGCAGCCATTCATAATATTCGTATAATTTTCGCCTCCTAATGAATTTTCACATTATCACATTATTTCCAGAGTCTTTCACCTCATATTTGAGTGAGTCTATTTTGGCGCGTGCCATAAAAGAGAAAAAAGTAAAAGTCAGTTTTTACAATCCTCGCGATTTTGCACAAGTGACAAAAACACAAAAAAATAAGAATAAACCGTATAAAAGGGTAGATGATATTCCGTATGGCGGCGGCCCGGGAATGGTCATGCAAGCACTTCCTGTTGTCAAAGCTTTGGAAAGTGCTTTGAAAAAGACAAAGAAAAATAAGACAAAGATAATTTTTCTTTCTCCTCTTGGAAAACAATTTGATACGAAATACGCAAAGGAGACTGCAAAAAAATATTCGGACATCATCATTATTTCCGGTAGATATGAGGGAATAGATGAGCGGATAAATAAAATATTTAAGACAGAAAAGGTCACCATAGGGCCATTTGTGCTCACCGGAGGCGAGCTTCCAGTCATGATCATCATGGACTCGGTCTCAAGACAGATAGACGGAGTGCTCGGCAATAAAAATTCTCTTGAAGAAGAAAGGATCGCAAGTTCTGAAGTATATACGCGACCGGAAATCTTGGAATATAAGAAGAAAAAATATCGAGTTCCGAAAGTTTTGCTTTCTGGAAATCATAAATTGATAGATGAGTGGAGAAAAAAAGAAAAATAGTTTCAAAAAAAAGTTATCAACTTTTTATTTTTGATTATTTTAACCCGTTTGGTGATACAATTACACACAAGTCGTATTAGTAGCGTTAATCTAATCTCAATAAAATGGCAACAAAAAAAGGTGTAAAGAAAGGAGCAAAGAAAGTCGCAAAAAAAGCGAAGAAAGGAAAAAGATAGTTAAATTTTAAAAACTGCTGAGAAGCAGTTTTTAAATTCTTTTCCATATGATATAATTCTCTTATTAGTAACATTAATTATTTAAATACTATGGCAAAAGGAAACTCACATCCAAAAAAGGATGTAAAGAAAGCGAAGAAGGGAGGAAAGAAATAATAAAAAATCCATCCATCAAAAATGGATGGATTTTTTATTATTATGTTAAGATATCCCCATGACCCAAAAAGATGCACTCGAAATATTGAAGATGGGATACAACTGCTATATTACCGGAGAGGCTGGCAGCGGAAAAACATATGTTTTAAATCAATATATTAAATTTCTCAAGGAAAAAGGAGTTTCTGTCGGTGTTACTGCATCTACCGGAATTGCCGCAACGCACATGGGCGGGATGACGATTCATTCATGGTCCGGACTTGGCATCAAGGATGAACTCACAGAATATGATCTGGAAGACTTGGAAACAAAAAAATATTTAGTTGATAGATTCAGAGATACCGATGTACTTATTATAGATGAGATCTCCATGATCCATCACTTTCGCCTTGATCTCATAGAGCGGATCGCACGGCATTTGAAGAGGAATCAACTTCCGTTTGGCGGAATGCAGATCATTCTCTGCGGAGATTTTTTCCAGCTTCCGCCAGTCTCAAGAATGGGCGAAAAAGAAGCATTTTTTTCATATAGATCTGAAACATGGAAGAAATTAAATTTAAAGATCTGCTATTTGGAAGAACAGCACAGACACAAAGAAGAAAAATTCATAAAAATATTAAATGGGATTCGCAGAAACAATGTCAGTGAAGAATCTTTGGCGCATTTGAAAGAAAGATTTAATGCAACGATAAAGAATGGCATTGAACCGGTGAGGCTTCATACGCACAATATTGATGTCGATGTCATAAATGACACTGAGCTCAACAAATTGCCCGGGCAAATGTTTACATTCCAGATGGATAGCAAGGGAAGGAAGGCTTTGACCGATGCATTGAAGAAAAGCTGTCTTGCGCCGGAAGTTCTGCGCTTGAAAGTCGGCGCCAAAGTGATGTTCGTGAAAAATAATTTTGATGAAGGATATGCAAATGGCACGCTTGGCAGGATAGTGGAGTGTTCAAACTATGGTCCAAAGGTCATGCTTGCTTCGGGAAAAATAATCGCTCCGGAAAAAGTCTCCTGGGTTGTGGAAGAGGATGGAAAAAGAAAAGCAGCGATCGAGCAATATCCGCTGCGTCTTGCGTGGGCTATCACGGTGCATAAAAGCCAGGGCATGAGCTTGGATTCTGTCGAGGTAGACTTGTCAAAATCTTTTGAAAGAGGAATGGGTTACGTGGCGCTTTCCCGCGTTCGTGAGATAGACGGGCTCAGACTTACAGGTCTCAATAAAAATGCGCTTGAGGTGCGCGAAGACGTTTCAATTTTTGATGAAGATCTGCAGGAAATGTCGGATAAAGATAAAAAATGGCTGTATTCGCTCGGTGACAATGAAGTAAAAGAAAAACAAAAAGAATTTTTGGACAAAGTTGCGCCTGAAGCCGGAGCTTTCACAAAAAAAAGCAAGAAAAATAAGATCTCTCCGATACAAGAGACAAAAAATATGCTTGAGCAGGGGATGGGTTTGAAAGAAATTTTAGAGCACAAAGGAGTAAAACTTGGCACGATCCTTGATCACATAGAAAAAATTATTGAAAAAGATCCAGATCTGAATATCAATCATTTGAAAGAAGAAGTTCCACCAGGAAAATTTAAAAAGATATACATGACCTTTCGAGAAATGTACGGAGAAAATCGGGACTTTTTGCTTGCACCGGTAAAGAACAAGCTTGGCGATGGCTTTTCCTATGAAGAGCTTCGTATCACAAGGCTTTTTGTGAAGAGAAATTTGTAGTTTGCAAAAAATAAGGTTTGATATACTATTGATGTTATGGTACAAGCAAATTCATTCTTTAGCTTCTTTTTTAAGAGATCGGAAAGCCGAAGGATAAATTAGCATTGTAAATTTCTAAAAAAGATCAAACCGCTAATCCTTCGGGGATGGCGGTTTTTTCGTTTTTAGATAAAAGTTCTTTGATAAAATACAAAAGGAGAAAGAAGAAGATGGAACACATTACTTTTCTTGGTCCAGCTGGAGCAACATTTTCGCATGATGCTTACAACATTCTTGCGGAAATATATGGAGCTCCAAAGGTTTCGGAAACAAACTGCATGCCAGCAAGTTCAAACGGTGAAGTTTTGAAAAAGATTTTGGAACACAGAGGTTACGGTACTATTGCCATGGAAACTCTGGCGGAAGGGAGGGTCGCCGAGCCACTCGAGTCATTTGTTGATCTGCTTAAAAATTACACGAAGACCAATGATTGTCCTCTTCGTGTGGTTGGAGCAGTTCGGTTAAGAATTCACTTTTGTCTGATGGTGCAATCCGTTATGACCAAACAGGAAATTACCAAGATCATAGCTCATACAAAAGCACTTGGAGCTTGCAGGGAAAGAATTGCTTCTATGGGAATTCAGACTGTTGATGCTCCGAGCAACGGAGAAGCAACGAGACTTGTTGCAGAAAACAGCGAATATGCAAGTTTTGCGGCCCTTGGACCGATATCCGCATCAGAAAAATACGGATTGAAAGTCCTCGGTCATTCATTTGAAGACAGGGAAGCGATCACGACCTTTTTCCTGATTGCACCAGTTGAACATAAAGTGCATACCGGAAAAGAAAATCGCATTCTTGTTGTTTTTAGCACACCTCACAAACCTGGTGGTTTAGTTCGGGCACTTCAGCCTTTTGAACAGGAGAATCTGAATTTGATCCAGATTCATTCGGTTCACACAGGGAATTGCACTTACAAATTCGCCATAGAACTGGAGATAAAAGAAAGCGAGCTTGAAAGTTTGGGTAGAGCAATGACTGCGTTTGGAAGCTTTGTTGAGAAATATCTGTCTTTCGGTCCTTTTGAAGTTCTTTCAAGGTAGCTGTGACAAATAAACGGCTACAATAGCTTGCGATAAAGATCGCAGGCTATTTTTAAATTATTTGTAATAAAGAATGTCCCGAGTTTCCTCGGGACACTTTACTGCGTGTGATCTGGCGGTCTGCAGTCAGAGCACAATTCGTTCTCATCTAGTTCCTCAGGCTCTTTTGCGTTGCCGCATGTTCCTTTGCACAGCTTGAGCTTTCCAAGGATGATGAGACCTCTTTTGCCGAGATAACTGGCATCGTTTGCCAAGTAACCTGTCAGAGGCCCCACCACATAATTATCCTTGATCCCCCCGACTAAATACTCTTTGTCATTCATGGTATATGACAAAGGTTTGCTATCGGTTTGTCTCTTTTTCTTTTGCCTCAAGACAGATCACCCCTTTCGGTTTGGACTCACATCTCACGAGTAGACTTCTAAAAACCAATAGTATTCCTAATACTTTATATTGTCAAACTACAATAAAAGTTTTGTCCACCAAGAAATTTTACGATCCGTGTTGTATATGTCTGCATATTTATTTTCTTTTTTATTGATAGCATCAAGAAGGATTTTCCCAGCAATATGGCTGTAGGTCATGCCATTTCCGCAAAAGGCAAATGCATAAAAAATATTTCCACCGTGTGATTCCCCAATATATGCAAGACCATCAAGAGAGTTCAGTATAAGTCCGGACCAATGTCTTGTTTCCGTATGTTCATATCCAGCAAGCAGTTTATCCGTATAGATTCTAATCCTATTTAAACTGAGCTCTCGATCCGATCGTATGACAGCCAGATTATCTTCTCCGCCAATGATCATTCGGTCAAAATTATTTTGATGATCGATCCTGAAATAATGATATGGATCAAGTTCATCACAGTAAGTAGCCTCTGGAAGTGCATTTATTGGCAATGTATATTCCAAGACGTAACTGCGGTACATGCTTGTTTTTTCAGAAAGCTCTTTTAGTTTGCCGAACGGTTCATATGTTGCTGAGATGACTTTTTTCGCTTGTATAACAGCATTATCCTTTATTTTTACAAGCAAGCCATTTTTATCATTAGTGACGCTTGCTACCTCGGTATTTTCGGCGATTATGGCACCGCGAGTATGTGCTATCTGTGCAAGTGCCGTCATATATTTCATGACATGGAATTTGCCTTGATCCGGCATTTCTACATAGCCAAATTTTGAAAATCCAAGCGCGCCGTCATTTTTATACTCTGCATTTACACCAAGTTTTTTCAAAACCGTAATTATTTTTAAGAGTCTTTTTTCTTCATGGCTGTTATTTGCATACATATAATTTGGGCAGCGCTTAAATTCACATTCGATGTGTTCTTCCTGTATTATTTTTTCTACAATATCGATCGCCTCGCGATGCGATGCTAAAATAAGCCCAGCTTTTTCTATGCCATATTGTTGAACAAGCTTTATCGGATCGGTATCTATTTCTCCTGTGAGAAAACCCGTCGTGCAATCAGTGACCCATTCTCCAAGCCTTCCTTTTTCAAAAAGAACTACTTTTTTATTTTCTTTTGAGAGCATATACGCAGCAACTACACCGGTAATTCCGCCGCCAATAATTACATATTCTGTTTCTTGAGGGATTGCGGTTTTTGGATAGGTCGGGCGTTCGACACCTTCAAGCCAAATCTCATAGTTTTCGCCTGTTATTCCCATATTATTTTATTTAGAGATAGAGTAATAAACCAAGCGTAAGATGGATAAGGACAAGCGTGATGAGAATAACGACATTTATTTTGTGATATTTGAAAAAATCAGCTCTGCCGTGAGTCATTCGGTATCCAGAATATACTTGAAAGATGAAACTCGCGAGCGTTAAAAGCCCGAGCCAAAATACTAAAGGTTTTCCCAAAACAATATATACCATAGCCATATTATAGCATCACAAAGCGGGGATTATAAGGCTAGACAATACATATTTGACAATATACAGCTAGTAGTATACAATTGTCCCAATTAAGAAATATCATTGGATTGTGAGAGGCTAGTCGTCTTTTCGTTTCAAGAGAGTCTTAAGGATTTATAAAGTGCACGTAATTATTTTTAGGATGAAGAAATTATATGTAGGTGGAGTTTCATACTCTACCAATGAGAATGGTTTGAGAGATGCTTTTTCAAAAGCAGGAGAAGTCGTATCAGTTGCTATCATTATGGACAAAATGACCGGAAGATCAAAAGGATTCGGTTTTGTCGAAATGGCTACTGAGGAAGCTGCACAGGCTGCCATAGAAATGTGGAACGGCAAAGAACTTGATGGTAGAAAATTGACCGTCAACGAAGCACGACCAAAGGAAGAAAGACCTTCAAGATATTAATCTGAATATTTCAAAAACAGCCCGCGAAAGCGGGCTGTTTTATTATTATTTTTTGGATAAAATTTAACTTTTAAATAATTATTCTATGATATAATTTTCAGTATGAGTTTAGAAAATCTAAAAGAAATAATAAGCAAGCAAATTGAATCAGAAAATTATAAAGAAAGAGGGGAGATTTTATACGAAAAAATTGAGCAAATTTCTTTAGTCTATGCGGATAAAAAATTCCATGAAATAAAAAAAGATAGACCAGAATATAAATTTTCTGAAGCAGTTAAGGATTTTACTCCTATAGAAAAGCATATTTTAAAAATAATCTACGATATAGAAAATCATGATTTGAAAGATTATGATTTATTTTTAAAGTCTTTTTATGAAGAACTGGATTTTTTATATGAATCTGATGGTTTGGACATAAATAAAATACTAAATTTGATTAAATCAAAAAAAGATTTACTTAAAAGCTTCTTAAGCTCAGGTAACTTTAAAAAAAGAGAAGATAATAAAAAAGAAGGAACAAAGTTATTATATTTTAATACCCTGGGGATAGATGATCATAAAGAAGCTTACCGTGGCATGAAAAAACTCGGATTTTCAGAATCAGATCTATTTCTTGAGATTCATTTGGATTCTTTTTATCATACAAATGAAAAAAATTTTGGTTCGGAAATGATCAAAAAAGACCTAGGGATTATAGCTGAAAAAATTATTGATAATATCCCCAAAACCGCAGCTGTGGTTGGTACTTCTTGGTTATTGGATACCCCGATTATGAATCGTCTCGGTTTTATAAAAATTGAAGATAGCGATGTAGAACAAAATGATAATTCTACATGGAACCAATTTATTGATAAAGACGGTCAAATAAACGATAAAAGATTTAATGAATTTATGGAAACAGGAGAACTTCCATTTAAGAGTATAAGAGCATATATTCCAGTTGAAGAATTTCTAAAAAGATATTTACCCGATAATCGCAGAGGAGAAAAAATTATTTTAAAAGAAGTAGATAAAAGTAAGGAGGATCACTTTCTTAGAATGAAAAAAGAATCAAAAAGAATAAAAAGTGATTGGGAGTATTTGATAAAAAATAACGGTGATTTTAAGAGTTTTTTTAATGGTGATATTTTTAGAGAATTACTTGGTTTTCTTGGTCAAGAAAATGAAGGTAAATACTTAGATTTTTTTAGGGAAATGTACGAAAAAAAAATACTTTGGCAAGATTTTAATAAATACCAAAATGAAGATTTAAAAAGAATTAGTGAAGAGTCAGAGAAAAAAATGAGAGATTATATATATAAAACTAAAGAAATTATAATTGATTAAATTTATGAACGAACTAATTTTTCTAGACACAGAAACGACAGGGAATGAAATAGGCAAAGATAGACTTTGCCAAGTTTGTTTCCAGACCTCAAAAGGTATTCAAGCCTGTTATTTCAAGCCACCGATCCCTGTATCAGTGAAGTCGTCGAGCATTACGCACATTACAAACAAAATGCTTGCCGACAAATCCTCATTTGCCGGAAGTGAAATGGAAAAAAAATTGAAAACTCTCTTGAAAGACGGAATACTTGTCGCTCATAATGCAAAATTTGATATCGCCATGCTTCAAGCGGAAGGACTTTCTGTGCCGAAGTTTATTTGCACGCTCCGAGTCGCGAGATTTCTCGATAAAGAAAATAAAATCCCGGAGTACAATTTGCAATTTCTCAGATACTATCTCGATCTCGATGTTGACGCGCACGCTCACAACGCTGAAGATGATGTCAAAGTGCTCCGAGCGCTTTTTGAGCGACTTTTGGATAAAGTAGAAAAGGAAGTTGGAAGCAAAAACAAGGCAATCGAGAAAATGATCGAGATCTCTGCAACCCCGACCTTGTTCAATAAATTTAATTTTGGAAAATACAAAGACAAGACTTTGGAGGAGGTGGTAAAGACAGATAAAAGATATCTTGATTGGCTTTTGGGCGAAAAGCTCAAGAATGAGGCAGGGGATGAGGATTGGATCTACACGCTTAAATATTGGCTTGGCAAATAATCTATTATAGCTAACATTGTTTTGTATTGGACAAAAAATCTTACGGTTGCTAGTATTTAATGAGGAGAACACTAAAAACAGGATGGTTCAACCATGAAATTTAAAGGGACCAAGGCAACTTTCACAAGTATACAAATGGAAGTCAAAGCCTTTCGGTATAGCTTGAAAAAGAATTTCTTCATTTTTATTTTCGCTTTAAAGGAAGAGTTTCGCGAATTCATTGAGTCAGTCAAATACTCACTCAATAATTTTTTGGCGAAAACTCTTTTGAAGTGGCACTTGTCTGTCATTGGGAAAAAGATCGATCTCTTTTTGATCGTTCGTCGCAATGATGAATTTCACTCCAGCTTGAAAAGTGATTACTTTCTCTTGCTGTACCTTAATAGCAATGACTTGCAGTTATACAGGAACAATCTCATTACTTTGAGGGATTTTGCACACGATTATCAGCTTTTGAAACAGGATGAGAAAAAGGAAAATCCTGTGTAATTGCGAGATCATCAAGTAGTCCCGAGCCACGGCGCCCACACGCCGCGGCTTTTTTTCTTTCATTTTTTCAAAAAATAATGTAGTCTAAGCAGTCTATGTCACAGAGGCCATCAAAGAACAACAGCCAAACTTCATTCGGAGAAACAATATTATCATTTGAGAGTACCTCATTTGAATTTGGACACAACAAGCCTATTTTAGATGAGGTTAGTTTTTCCATACGCAGAGGAGCGAAACTAACGCTCATGGGTCAGAACGGCTCTGGCAAAAGCACTATCTTTAACCTGATCACAAAACAATACAAGCCTGAGTCGGGAAAGATCCATATAGGAAATGGCATTACCATAGCTACTGCAAAACAAGTTATTCCAAGAAGCGACATGAACTTTACGGTGAGAGAATTCTTTGAAAATTGTTTCAAGGAAAAAGTCTATAATATCGAGCCAAAAATAGAAAAAATTCTTGACGTGGTAAATCTCAAAGCTCCGCTCGATAGGGCGGTAAAAACTTTTTCTGGCGGTCAGCAGGCACGGCTTCTTTTAGCATCAGCCTTGATACAAGATCCGGACTTATTGCTTCTTGATGAGCCGACGAACAATCTTGATAAGGCGGGAATTGCGCATTTGACGAAATTCCTCGTTGAATATCAAAAGACCTGTATTGTCATTTCCCATGATGCGGACTTCCTCAATGCTTTCACGCACGGAGTTTTATATCTTGATGTCTACACAAAAAAGATCGAGCAATATGTCGGAGACTATTTTGATGTGGTAGATCAGATCGCGGTCAGGATCGAAAAGGAAAATATGAAAAACGCCCAGCTTGCAAAGACGATCCAGGAAAACAAGGAGAAAGCAAACTTTTTTGCCATGAAAGGAGGTCAGATGAGGCTTGTGGCAAAAAGAATGAGAGAAAAAGCCGAAGAGCTTGAAGAAGAAAAAGTTGATGTGAGGAAAGAGGATAGGACAATACGTAATTTTCAAATACCGGCGCAATATATGACAGGCGAGATCTTGCATATCTCAGAATTTTCTCTTTTCAAGAATCACAAAAAAGTTGCGCGAAAGACACATATATCCTTAAAAAAGAATCAGCACTTGCTCATGGTTGGTCCGAACGGTATTGGAAAATCCACTTTGCTTGAAACACTTGCAAAGGACGAGTCGAAAGGGATCAAGATAGCAGATGGCGTCAAAGTAGGATATTATCGCCAGGATTTTTCTACGCTGAATTTTGAGGATACGATATTTCAAGCGCTGATGTCTGTCATGGATAAAGATATTGAACAAGAAATGCGTTCTGTTGCAGCTGGATTTCTTATAACAGGAGACATGATCTATACAAAGATCGGCAGTCTTTCTGAGGGGCAAAAAGGGCTTGTGGCTCTTGCACAGCTCGTGCTTTTGAAGCCGGGACTTCTCATACTTGATGAGCCGACAAACCATATAAACTTCAGACATTTGCCCGTTATTGCGAAGGCGCTTAGCGACTATGAAGGAGCAATGATACTCGTTAGTCACGTTCCAGAATTCGTAAAGCAGGTCAGAATTGATGAAGTTTTTGATCTGGAGAAATAGAATTGACTAATGAAATTATTTGCAGTAATCTTATTTTAGAAGCAGTGAATGATCCTAACCTAAAAAGGTGATAACATGAAAAAAGTCATCATCGAAAGTACATTTGCCGGAGATGTGAAGAAGAATGTGGAATACGCGCGCATGTGCATGCGTGATTCTTTGCTTCGCGGCGAAGCCCCTTTTGCGAGCTATCTGCTTTACACGCAGCCCGGTATACTGGACGATACGGTGCCGGAAGAGAGGAAATGGGGAATCGAGGCCGGTCTCATATGGGGAAAGGGAGCAAAGCTGACAGCCGTCTACACCGACCTCGGTATAACCGACGGTATGAAGTTCGGCATCGAACGGGCAAAGAAAGAAGGCCGTCCTGTCGAGTACCGGAAGACGTTCAAAAAGTTCAAGAAGTCCTGATGTATGTTACAAAGACCTGCGACATCATAGTATGTTCGCAGGTCTTTTCGTACAAACTTGACAAACTATCCACCATTTGCTATACTCTAAAAGTAAATAAATCTCATTTAGAGATTGATCTCACTGAATCTCGCGTGAAAATGTCGCAGAATCCGTGCGACATTTTTACATTAATATAATGGAAGCGACAAATACATAGTCGTTTCTAACTCGTTTTACATGTATAGGAAACAAATAAGAAATGTTGGGCCATATGAAAGATTTTCTGATAGAAAGTCAAAAGGGCATTCAACATACTCTAGTGCTAGAAGCCCGAGACCTGCTACAAGCGGTCCCGTCGCGCCTAGTACAAGACAGTCAACAAGCGATGCTCGCGGAGGATATTCTGATTCTCGAGCATCATCATACGGCGCTCGACCTGCTTTTAGAAGTGGTGGATTTTCACCTTCAAGAAGCTCATCATTTGGCGGCAGACCAGCATTTGCCAACAGGCCTAGATTTGCCGGCGGAAGAGGAAGCTTTTCTCGCGGTGGCAGAGGTGGAGGCGGAAGAGGAAACATGGGTCAAAATATCCATTTTTCAAAATTTATCAATAAAGCGGTGATCACGGAAGAAGTTATAAAATTTGTCCCAGAGCATCTCTTTAAAGATTTTAATATCGATGACAGGATCAAAGCAAATATTTTTGCAAAAGGTTATAACGAACCTACTCCAATTCAAGATAAAATTATTCCGCACGTTTTGCGCGGATCTGATGTTGTCGGTATCGCAAACACGGGAACAGGAAAGACCGCAGCATTTCTTATTCCTCTGATCAATAAAGTTCTTTTGAATCCAAAAGAAGAGATTTTGATAGTTGTGCCGACACGAGAACTTGCTCAGCAAATAGAAGATGAGCTTAAGACTTTTACTGAAGGTATGAAAATATATTCAGTGTGTTGCGTGGGAGGAGCTCCTATCGGCAGACAGATCTCCATGCTTAAATATTGGAATAATTTTATCATTGGAACTCCGGGACGATTGAAAGATCTGGTAAACAGGAATGTATTACACCTGAAACCATTTTCTACGATCGTACTTGATGAAGCCGACAGAATGCTCGACATGGGATTTATTGCCGATATGAAACTCATCATGTCTCAAATGTCACCAAAAAGACACACACTTTTCTTTTCGGCGACAATGTCGAGTGAAATTGAAAAATTGATCAAAGAATTTTTGAAAGAACCGGTAACAATATCAGTAAAAACAGGCGATACGTCAAAAAGCGTTGATCAGGATATTGTGAGGATTGCTGGTAAGGAAAAAATAGATGTTCTCCATGAGATTTTAAATAATCCAGAACTTTCTAAAGTACTTATTTTCGGCAAGACGAAACACGGCGTTGAACGACTTTCGCGAACGCTTACGGAAAGAGGATTCAAGGCTGACTCGATCCACGGCGATAAGAACCAAGGAGCCAGACAAAGAGCACTTGGTAAATTCAAAGATGATCAAATCAAGATCCTTGTCGCTACAGACGTAGCTGCACGAGGTCTTGATATTCCGGATGTTACCCATGTTATCAACTATGACATACCTGCAACTTACGATGACTATGTTCACAGAATTGGCAGGACTGGCAGAGCTGGTAAAAAAGGAAAAGCATTAACTTTTGTAAGCTAAAGATAAAGAAAACCGTCATAATAATGGCGGTTTTTCTTTATGTTCAAAATTATCCACAGGAGGAAATCTGCTTACCTAAAAAGTGATATAATATGCTACGTAGAAAGGTCGTTTATAATTAATATATTGTAATATTAATGACAAAACCAACTTGGTTAGATTGGACAACACTTATCCTTGTCATCGTCGGCGGTTTGAACTGGGGCTTGCAAGCTCTTGGTTGGAACCTCGTTGAGGCAATCTTTGGTGCAGGCTCAACTCTTACAAATATCATTTATGGCTTGGTAGGACTATCAGCTATCTATGTTATTTTCATGGTCAAGAAGATGATGAAGTCGCCTTCAGTGATGTAAGTATTGATTTCCTAAAACAAAAGCCGTCCGATCTTCATCGGGCGGTTTTTTGTAAATTCATGTATACTATAGGCACATTTGTTCGCAATTTTTAATATATGGAATGAAAAAATTTTACACGATAATCAATTTCGACAATATATTGCTTGTTTGTTTACTTGTCATTCTTCCGGTAAGCCACTGGAACCTTGTTCCTTTCCAAGAATATTTTTTGATCGCTATATCGATCATTGCGACATTGCCTGTTGTTGTCAGTGCGTACAGATCTATTCTGAACAAACAGATATCAGTAGATCTTTTAGCAAGTGTTGCTTTAGTTTTCTCCCTTTTGAGCCACGAATGGCTTTCTGCAATTTTCATAAACTTGATGCTCACATCGGCGAGGATCCTCATGACGTACAATGAGGCCCGAGCGAGAAAAAATATTGAAAGTCTGCTAAAGCTCAAGCCGAGAAAGGTTAAAATTAAAAAAAGCGATGGAACGATAATCGAGATCGATCCAAAAGACGTGCGAGTCGGTGATAGCGTCGTTGTCGATCTTGGAGAGAGAGTTCCAATAGATGGAAAGGTCATCTCTGGTGAAGCCGCGGTAGATGAATCATCTCTTACCGGAGAATCGATCCCAGTTTCAAAGACAAAAGACAGCAGAGTGTACAGTTCAACACTTGTTGTTACGGGGAATTTATTGGTAGAAACAGAGAAGATCGGAGCAGAAACAACACTCGAAAAGATCATTAAGCTTGTGGAGCAGGCTCAAATAGATAAGCCGGATATACATACATCTGCTGAGAAGTTTGCCACATGGTATTTGATCGTCGTTTTTATAGGATCTTTTGTAGTATATTTTTTGACGAAGGATCTTATCTTCGTTCTCGCCATACTTCTTGTTGTGTGCGCCGATGATATCGCCGTTGCAATACCGCTTACTTTTTTGACCGCGATCAGCTATTGCGCGCGAAATGGAGTTATCGTAAAAGGGGCGAGTTATCTTGAAGCTCTGCGCGATGTAGAAGTTGTTTTTGTCGATAAGACGGGAACACTGACAAAAGGAAAGCTCAAAGTAGAAAAATTTATCTGCGATTCTATTACTTGCGATGATACAGAAAAAGAAAAAATATTGAAATACTCTGGAATATTGGCGATACTTTCTGATCATCCGATCTCAAAAGCTATCGTGAATTATATTGAAAGTACTAAAAAAGAAACTATCGGGACTGTTGCACCAGATTCTTTTTCAGAGCACAGCGGAAAGGGTATATCGGCAGTATTTGATGGAGAAAAATTCTTTCTCGGCAAGACATCCTATATGGAAGAAAATGGCATACAGGTGAGCGATGCCATGAGAAAAAATATTGTGGCGGAAGAAGACCAAGGTTTTAATACGACGCTTATAGGCCATAATAATGAGATCAAAGGCTTTTTTGTTGTCGCTGATGAAATAAAACTTGATATAAAAGAAGATATGGAGGAACTGAAGAGACTTGGCGTCAAAAGGATCATTATGCTCACGGGAGACAATGAACGAGTGGCAAAGAGAATATCCGATGCGGTCGGCCTTACTGAATATCATGCAAATCTTTTGCCGGATCAGAAATTCGATTTTATCAAAAAAACCATAAGCAAAGATTACAAAACTATCATGGTCGGAGACGGTATAAATGACGCCGCATCTTTAAGTCTTGCAGATATTGGTATCGCCATGGGCGCTGTCGGATATGATGTGGCGATAGAATCGGCAGATATCATACTCATGAAGGATGATTTTTCCAAGATCCCAAATCTCATCAGTCTTTCTCAATATGTCATGAAAGTTGCCAATCAGGATTTTGAGATATGGGGACTGACCAATGTTGTCGGTTTGGGTTTGGTACTCACCTCAGTATTAAAGCCGACGGGCGCTTCCGCATACAATTTTCTCACCGATTTTTTGCCGCTCATGAATTCCACAAGAATATTCAGTTTGTATAGGAGAAAAAGAGCTGAAAGCAAGAAAAAACATTTGAAATGAGCGTTGTATCGTTGAAAAAAACACTGCGAACTTTTGCAGATCCGAAGAAAGCGGAAGTTTTAAAGGGATTTTTCAAGACAGGAAAAGGTTACTATGGGGAAGGCGATATCTTTATCGGTGTTACCGTACCACATACAAGGAGCGTCGCCAAAGAATATAGAAAGTTAAGTCTGGCGGAGGTAAAGAAAGTTTTATACTCAAAGATCCATGAGGAACGGCTGTGCGCAGTGCTTATGCTGGTAGATAAATTTCAAAAAGCCGATGTTCATGAGAAAAAAGAAATTTTTAATTTTTATATCAAACATATCAAGCAGATCAATAACTGGGATTTAGTCGATCTGTCAGCACCCAAAATAGTGGGGGAATATCTTTTGGATAAGCCAAAAGGCATTTTATACAAGTTTGCACGATCGCATAATCTTTGGGAAAAAAGAGTCTCAATAATTTCCACATTTACTTTTATACGGAATGATCAATACAAAGATACATTGAAGATTGCCGAGATCTTGATGAATGATACACATGATCTGATCCATAAGGCTGTCGGCTGGATGCTTCGAGAGTTAGGAAAGAGATCGGTAGGCACAGAAAAGATTTTTCTCAAAAAATTCAAGACAAAAATGCCGCGAACAATGCTCAGATATGCGATAGAAAGATTCCCAGAAAAGGAAAGAAAGATGTATTTGCGAGGCTAAAAACCTCACATATTTGTCTAGTATTTGTCAAATTTTTATGATATAATTCTACCATGATATTCAAGGCAAAAAACAGAATACCGACATATATTTTGTTGCTCATAGTTTTGCCTGTCCCATTTTTTGCCAATGTTCCTATTGCAAAAGCCGATATACTCTCTGAGCTGACTTCTGGGGTGGCGACTTTTGTACGGTTTGTAAGCCAGAGTGTTACCGGAATGCGCAGTGATTTTTGCGACCAATATACTTCTGGTCAATCAAATTTTACTCCGTTCGAAATGAATTTCGGGAAGAATATTTGTACAGGATATGTTTCCCCATCTTCTGTTTTATCCGGACGGAATGCGTCATCGACCCCAAACGATTTTTCCATTTTTTCAATTCCCGGTGTGATCATGCCAAATGCTGTGCCAAATGTAACCGATGGTTCGGCGGGAGATACTTTTTCCAATTCTTCGAACTCCAATAATACGCCGGCTGCTACCATAAAGATCACACCAAGCACGGCGAGTACAACTACTACGACTGATATACCAACCACAACACTGCCCGGGGGACTTTCCGGTGATACAAGCCAAAACGGCGTCAGTCTCAATGATAGCCAGATCATTTATTGGACGAATATCGCACGAAATAATAATGGCGGACTTTCACAGTTAAAAGAAAATACTGTTTTGGACACAATTGCAGAGATACGTATAAAAGATATGTTCGCAAAGCAATATTTTGATCATTATTCTCCGACAGGTGACAATGTCTCAAAAGAGGCCGATGCAAACGGATATTCATATATCACAATAGGTGAGAACATCGCTCTCGGTAATTTTGGCAGTTCCCATGACCTTGTGACCGCATGGATGAACAGTCCGGGGCATAGGGCAAATATCTTGAATACAAGTTATACGGAAATAGGCGTAGCGGCGGAACAGGGAATGTATAATGGAAGCCAGGTGTGGATAGCGGGACAGATGTTTGGCAAACCGCTTGCAAGTTGCCCAGGTCCCGATGCATCGATCAAGCAAAAAATATCAGATGATACCGTTCTTGTCACAAATTTAAATACAAGTCTCGCATCGGCAAAAGCACAGCTTACTGCTATAGGTACTTCTGATCAAAGCGCATATAATGCAGAGGCGACCGTATATAATAATTTAGCTACGCAATATAATAATCTTGTCGCAGAGATGAAGACTTTAACAAATCAGTATAATCAGCAGGTGGCAGTATTTAATAATTGCATCAAATAAAATATTTCATGGTACTTACCCCGCACTCTATTGTTGGCGCTGCTATCGCTAATCTCATGCCGGAAAATCCAGAACTTAGTTTTGCTTTGGCTTGGGCAAGTCACTATGCAATCGATATGATACCGCATCGAGATTATGACATCGATCATTTTTTTGACAAGGATAAAAAAACTTTCAAATCAGTTCTTAAAAACACAAAAGCACAATTCAATCTGCTTATCATCGGTTTCGATTTTGTCATCGGAGTAGGGATCTGTTTCTTGCTTTTTGTGAGAAATAGACAGAGTTTGATACTTACACTTGTCGGTATCGCTGGGGGAGTATTGCCGGATATTTTGCAATTTATCTACTATACGTTCAAGAAACAACCATGGATATTTTTTCAAAAGATCCACGATATTTTCCACAATCCAGATAAAATGATGGATAGACCGATAACTGGAACATTGACACAGGCTGGGGCAATTGTCCTTATTTTATGGCTTTATTTTCTGCTAAAACAGATCGTTTAGCATTTCATAATATTGCCTAAGTATCATTTTTATTGTAATATATTTATACGAACATTATGTCAAAAGAACCTGCAATTACAATTGAATACGTGAAAATTACTCCACTAAAGATCGATATAACAGATGAAACTCATTTCAAACAAGAGATCACTTTACAGTCTCAAGGTCAGGTAGTTGAATTCTCAGACAAAACACCGATTCGAGAATCAGCGCTCGCATTTGCATGTGCTTATGAGGTTGCAAGTGAAGCTGTTCTGCGAAAAGAGGACGGCAGTCTTATTCTTTTATTCAGTCATCATGAGCAAGAGTTTCTCAGACCAGAAGAAGTCGATGAATCTTTTTTTCAAGAAGTTCAAGAAATGAAAAAAAAGGCAGAAAATGTTCGAGATATCGCAATGCCGGTACGAGAAACGATCATTGATCTTTCTTTTGAGTGGAACAGTCTGAAAAAAGAAAGAGATGAAAGATCAAAGATACTATCCTTTATACAGAAGATACCTTCTTTCATGCGAGCGGGAATGAATGTTGTATTGCAAGGCGATATCCCATCACTTCCTTTGCTATACACTGTTTATTTTGCGCGATCCTATGGCTACACAGTTTTTTATATGGATGATCATGGGGATCGAACAATGCTTTTTAAAGAATAGAGCAATGGAACAAGAACACCTTCATGAAAAAAGAATATACCCAGAGACCCCAATGGACCTACATCGTCCAGAGATCATAGAATGCCTTAAAAATAGTCATAGCGCGGTCATTGTTGGCGAGACCGGATCGGGAAAGACGACACGTATTCCAGATTTCTTGATAGATGAATTTCCAGAGGCAAAGATAGCGATCACTCAGCCAAGAAGAGTTGCAGCCCGATCAGTTGCACGTTATGTAGCTGAACGAAAAGGAGTGAATATCGGTGAACGTGTTGGCTATCAGGTTCGTTTTGATGATAAGACAACTGAAGGCACTGCAGCAAACTTTATGACCGACGGAGTCTTGCTTCGCAAGTTGCAAAACGACCCACTACTTGAGGAATTTGATATCGTCATGGTTGATGAAGCGCATGAGCGCAGTTTGAACATCGATTTTACCCTAGGTCTTTTAAAAAAGGTCCAGCAGGAAAGAAAAAGACAAAATAAAAAAGAATTGAAGATTGTTGTGACATCAGCAACGATCGAAAAAGAGAAATTTTCTGAATATTTCAACGGCTCGCCAACTCTCAATATTGAAGGAAGGATGTACCCGGTTGATATTCATTACGAAAAAGGATGGGTTCATGATTATAAAAAAGTAGCTGCAGAAAAAGTTCAAGATTTCATATCAAGCGGTAAAAAGGGAGACGTTCTGATATTCATGCCCGGTGAAATTGATATCAATCTGACAATCATTGAAATCAATGAGTTACAACTGGATAATATAGAAATATTGCCACTTTTTGGCGCAATGGCTCCAGAAGATCAGGATAAAATATTTGCCGAAAGTGATAAGCGCAAAATTATCGTCGCAACAAACATTGCAGAAACGTCATTGACAGTTCCAGGTGTGGAGTGCGTAATTGATTCCGGTCTCATAAAACAGAAAGAATTTGATCCGAGGACTGGTATAGAATCGCTTATTGTGACAGAACATGCGAAAAGTGGATGCGACCAAAGAACGGGCAGGGCGGGGAGAACTGCTCCCGGCACATGTTACCGTCTTTATTCACAAGAAAGTTATGAAGAGCGTGCAAAATATGCAAAGCCGGAGATAGCCAGATCTGACCTGGCGCATATTGTCCTTACAATGAAAAAAATGGGGATCGATGATGTGCGTGATTTTGATTTTATCGATAAACCAAATGAAGAGACATTTTTACATGCGATCGAATCCTTAAAGACACTGGGAGCTCTTGATGAAAATGAGAACCTGACAAAAATGGGAGAGACGATGGCAGAGCTTCCTTTAAAACCTGAGCTTTCAAGGATGATCATTGAGGCGGAAAAATACGGATGTGTTGGGAGCATATGCACGATCGCAGCCATGATGGGCGGACAGAAGCCGGTGTTTGCGAGACCAAAAGATAAGGAAACACAGGCAGACAATGCTCATAGAAAATTTAAAAAAGACGGATCTGATTTCATGACTTCTCTTGAAGTGTGGAAGCAATGGTCTTCTTCCGGTTTCAATGACAAATGGGCACATGATAATTTTTTGAATGTACGACAATTGTTTGAGATCAGAGAGGTTCGTTCTCAGCTGCTTCGGGAACTATCCAGATTGGAAATTATTGCAGAGGATTCAAAAAATGATCCGGAATCAATACAAAAAAGCATTGCGGCAGGACTTATACAAAACCTAGCTGTTCCGACATTCAGTAATTTTGGGTATAAAAAAGTTTCTGCACACGAGAGTGGCGTTTTTATAAATTATATATTTACTCATCCAGCCTCATCTGTTTTCGGCATGAGACCAGACTTTATGATCGCTTCAGAAGTGGTAACAACATCAAAAACATTTGCAAGAAAATGCCAAACAGTCGATCCTCAATGGCTTCCGGAGATTGCACCTCAAATTTTGGTTGAAACAGGAAAATTATATACATATGACATCGAGAAAGATTCAGCTGTTCAAACAATAGTATATGCGCTCAAAGATGATCAATCCATCACTTTTAAATATAAGACAGACGCACCGGCTGAAATTAATTTATTTTTCAGAGATGATCCAACTTTTATCGAGGGAAGGGAAAAATATATCAAATTGAAGCCTTTTGTCGATGCCATTACATTTATAAATCATGAATCTTTGGGTTTCAGTCTTATTGATCTTAGTATAATTAAAAGCACATTGAGAGAGGTTGAAGAAATACTTTCTGATATTAATGGAAATTATGCACAAGCTGTGGAAAAAATTGACGAAATTGAGTCAACTATTGGTCAAATAAAAAAGAAGGAAGAAGAAAAAGCTCTTGTGATCCTTGAGATTCGAAAAGAAGTAGATAGTCTTACCGATACTGTCGGTGAGATCAACCCTCACAATTACAGAAAACTCGGTCTTTCAATGGGCGAATACGAATTTATTAAAAATAGATGGTATATGATCAACAGTGTTTTTGTGAGGGGATATATGTATGCAGATCTTCATAGAGCTGAAGATTTTTTAGTTCAAATAAAAACGATTCTTTCCGACAAGAATATAATCGAGAAATTAAAAGAAGAAGCTGATAGGAAAAAACTCTCCACGGTTCTTGAGGAATATAATGCAAAAAATAAAATACTGGAACAAGAAAAGAAAGAAAAAACACCAGAGGAGATCAAAACCGATCTTTTGGACAGACTGTATGAAGCAGATTTTCTTGCAAATGATATTTTGTCTACAAAGGAGGTAGACGTGCAGACGCGCAATACCGAGAAGATCTCAAAACTAAAGATAAAAGCCAAGGAAATTTTGAAAGACGTTAGGTCTTTGAGAAAAGAAACTGAACAGACAGATACTATCATAAGTACACAGGGAAAGGTCATTGATGTTGAACGAAAAGCAAAGAAGGCTGCAGAAGAGATAGCCTATGTGCAAGGAAAACAGCAAGATTGGCCAGACACATACAGACCACTTCTCAGCAGATTCAAGGAAATAGCAGAAAAAGAAGGTGTTCCAACTGAGAAAACGTTTATGGAAAAAGCCCGAGTAAAGATCATAGAAATGGCAAAAACTGATAAAACAGCAGGTGACATAGATGCAAAATTAATGACCATTCTTTTGGATATTATCTAAAAAACCCCGAGGCTCCACCTCGGGGTTTCGAAAACAAGCTGACCAAAACCCCCGAGGTGGAGCCTCGGGGTTTATTTCACCCCCAAAAATTTCAACAGAGTTTTTAATTCGTCGCCTTCTATTTTTCTGAATTGACCGGACTTGAGATTGCCGAGATGTATGTTTAGAACACGAACTCTTTTTAGAGATTCTATGGGCAGTGAAAATGCATCACACATTCTTCGTATTTGGTGTTTCTTGCCTTCGGAAAGAATGATCGAAAAAGTATTTTCACCCAAATATTTCGTCTCACATGGTTTTGTGGTCAGATCTCCCTCAAGATCCATACCGCGCTCCATGACACGGAGCTGATGTTCTTTGATCGGTGTCCTTGTTCCGACAATATATTCTTTGTCATGGTCATATTTTGGATTCAAAAGTTTGTCGGTGATCCTGCCATTATTGGTAAGAAGTATCAATCCTTCAGAATCTTTATCAAGTCTGCCAATGGGGAACACGCCTTTGATATTGACCGCATCAGTCACATCTTTCTCGCCTCTTTTTTGTTTGTTCGTTATCAGTCCTCGAGGTTTATAATATGCGTAATAGGAAAAATCATTTTTTAATTTTTCCTTGAGCTCAACTTTATCTTCCGGTTTTACTTTGTCTCCAAGCACGGCTCTCCTGCCGTTTATAGAGACTTTCCCATCTTCTATCAGTTTATCAGCACCCCGTCTTGTAACAGAGTATGTGTCAGCTAAAAACTTGTTTATTCGTGTTTCTGTCATACCCTGACTATAGCATTAATGATAATAATTTGAAATTATGCTAGTATGTCTCCCGTTATGCATGAAATGACTTTTATAAATACAATCGAACAATTCTCGTATCTGGGGATATTTATTTTTGCCATATTTTCAGGCTATATCATGCCGATCCCAGAGGAGATCATCCTCCTTATCGTCGGTTATATGGCAAGCGAGCGTTATGTGCATCTTGTTCCGGCCATGTTCATTGTGATCATTGCTTTTATCATTGGTGATAATATTTTGTTCAGGCTGACTCTGAAAAATAACAAACGCGTGACGAAATTCATCCACGAAGTGCTTTCCATTAAGATCATATCGAGAAATAAAGCATCATTTGAAAAACATATCAATACAACTGTTTTTGTCACGCGATTCGTGCCATTTTTGAGATTTGTCGGTCCCGTCTTTGCCGGATATACCAAGACAAAAGAATCGACATTCATGGTTTTCAATACACTTGCCATTGTCATCTATGCGCCGTTTGTCATGTGGCTCGGATACTTTTTCCACAATGATTTTACGCAAATGGTGAATCAGATAGGCAGAGTCAGGCACACCGCAGTTATTTTTGTTTGGATCATTGTCGGTCTCATTATTACTCGGATCGTGGACTATTATTTCAAGAAGCACGAAGAGGCAAATAGGGAATAGATCTTTCAGCAAATAAAAAGAGCGGCTCGCTTCGCGAGCCGCTCTTTTTATTTTATTCCTGCCTATACGGAGACTTTTTTATGATATCAATGATCTCATCCTCAGAATCAACTATTGTATAGATATCCATGTCTTCCTCACCGATCGTATTATTTTCCACAAAGAGCTTTTGTTTTACCAAATCCATAAATGGCACCCAAAATTCGCTGCCGACGAGTATGACCGGTGTTTTTTGTATTTTTTTTGTTTGGATCGAGGTGACAAGGGAGAAAAATTCATCGAAAGTGCCGAACCCTCCCGGATAATATATGTATGCTTCAGCGGCAAAGAAAAGAAGCGTCTGCCTATCAAAGAAATACTGGAAATCTGCCGATTCAGTGACATATGGATTTGTTTTTTGTTCCTTGGGGAGCTGAATAGTAAATCCTATGGAAACTCCGCCCGCCTCATACGCGCCTTTATTTGCAGCTTCCATGATCCCGGGACCGCCGCCAGTAACGACTGCATATTTGAGCTCTCTGACTATTTTTCCGGCCAAAGATTCTGCGTTTTTATAATATTTGCTGTTTGGGTCAAAACGGGCCGAACCAAGGATGCTTACTGACCGAGGATATTTTTTTATAAGTGCATAGCCTTTATCAAGCTCCGTAAGGGCGATTTTCTCCCTATTTTTAATGACTTTTTCCATTTCTTTGATCGTGATAGGCCCCGCTTCAATGCGGTTGTCGCGGACAATTTCTTTGTCTCCGGTATTTTTTGAAAACATGTTTTTAAATTTCATGGCAAAATTATATCATATATTGTATCAAAAAATAGGGGTTGGCATTATTTTTTCTATATTGTTATACTATTGGTAGTACTAGTTAATAACATTTAATCAATTATGAATAAAAAAACAGGAATAGCTGTAGGTGTTGCGGTCGTGATCGTCCTTATTATCTTGGGCGGCCAGGGTTTGATCAGCAGTATGTTTAATAACAGTTCGAGCACTACAAGCACGAATACAAATAATACGAATACTCAAAACACAAATATGCAACAAGATCCATCACAATTACAATCTCAAGATGTCACTGTTGGTACCGGAGATACTGCAGTCGCCGGAAAACAAGTTACCGTCAACTATGTCGGTGAGCTTACGGACAAAACGGTTTTTGACAGCTCATACAGCAGAGGTACTCCATTTACTTTTACACTCGGTGCAGGACAGGTCATTAAAGGATGGGATATGGGAGTAGCGGGCATGAAAGTTGGGGGAAAGAGGATCCTTGTCATACCATCAACACTTGGATACGGAGACCAAGCTATGGGTCCAATACCGGCAAATTCAACATTGATCTTTCAGGTTGAACTTCTCAGTGTAAAGTAAACTGTAATGGTTGAAGGAGAAAAAAATCCTTTGCATGGAAACGATGATAAAGTTATTCTCCATGAGCAATATTTGCAAAGAATAATGGATAATTGGCCGACTTTCTCAGAAGAGATACAAGGGCAGTTGAAGAAAATGATACCTGAGCTCGAACCTCTCATAGAAGAAAGAAAAAAAGGATCAGACAAATAAAAATACGCATACAAAAATAAGACCGCTAAATGGCGGTTTTATTTTTGTATGCTATATTTATCGCTGTGAATCCGATACATTTCAAAATAGAAAAGAAACTGGAAGGGAAACTTGGCAGAGCTGGCATCCTTGAAACACCGCATGGCAAAATAGAAACGCCGGCTTTTGTCGTGGTTGGCACAAAAGGCACGGTAAAGTCAGTCAATACAGATCAGGTAAAAGATGCCGGAGCGCAAGTTGTTCTTGCAAATACCTATCACTTATATCTTCAGCCAGGCGATGAATTGGTGAAAAAAATGGGCGGACTCAACAAAATGATGAATTGGTCAGGTCCTTCAATGACAGACTCTGGTGGCTTTCAAGTTTTTTCTCTTGGAGCTGCATATGGAAAGGGAATTTCAAAAGTTCTGCAGATCACTGACCCATCGCTTTTGATACCGGAAAGATTTGACGATTCTGCCGCTCCGCGACTCGCAAAGATAGGACAGGATGGCGTATCATTCACTTCGCATATTGATGGTTCTGTTCATTATATTACTCCGGAAAAGTCAGTACAGATCCAACACAATATTGGTGCAGATATGATATTTGCTTTTGATGAATGTACTTCGCCGACGGAGGATCTGAAATATCAGGAAGAAGCGCTTGAACGAACACATAATTGGGCAGAGCGATCGCTTCGAGAACACAATAAGCTCAACTCTGAAAATAAAGTTGCTTTGTTTGGGATCGTCCAAGGTGGCAGAGACGAGCAATTGAGGAAAAGATCGGCAACAGTCATCTCTGAAATGGAAGTTGATGGGAAAAAATTTGACGGATTTGGCATCGGTGGATCATTTGCAAAAGAAGATATGTCGACAGCGGTAAAATGGGTGAACGGTATTTTGCCAGAAGAAAAACCGCGGCATTTGCTCGGTATCGGCGAGCCAGAAGATCTGTTCATGGGAATCGAGAACGGTGTTGATCTTTTTGATTGTGTATTGCCGACACGACTTGGCAGAAATGGGACGATCTATACCAAAAGTGGCAAGATCCACATAGAAAATACAGAATTCAGGGGAGATATAGATCCTATAGAAAATGATTGCGGATGCTATACGTGCAAACATTATACGAGAGCGTATCTCGCACATCTTTTTCACGGAAAGGAAATGCTTGGCGGAACTCTTGCATCGATCCATAATATTTATTTTATCGTGAATCTGACCAAAAAGATCCGCCAGTCAATTCTCGACGATAATTTTGAAGAGTATAAGAATAGTTTTTTGAGTAATTATAAGAAATAAAAACAGCCGCGACTTGCGCCGTGGTTGGTTTGAATGAATCACTTCATATCGTTAAAAATTTTATGCCGGCAATTTTGCCTGTGAACCGCAGACAAAATTGGCGCGCATCTTCCGTTTTTTCTTCTTTCTCTGTTCTTGAAAGTGCTCAACCACTTTATCAAGAAGTTCAGACGTAGTCTTGGCCTTTCTTGGCAAGGTTGCCTTACGGGTTGATATTTTGTCTTCCTCACACAGATCCTGATACACGCGGATGAGTGCTTTTCTTCCTTTTTCCATTTTTTCTGGATCGGGGTAAAAGACCTTGGCTAGGTCATCAATTTGCTTTTTCTCAGTCTTCGTCAAGCTTTTCATCAAAGTCCTCCGGAGAATCAGTCTTTCTATTACAAAGACTACAGTTTCATATAGGTAAAGTCAAACAATAAAAATACCGACCACGGGGAGAATCTCCCCATGATCGGCTTTTTTGCGCGGATACCTTTGAACTAGACAGGACACCCCGTCAACATCTTGTCGAAATTCTTCGGATCCTTTTGCCGCGTCCTCTTTGCGGCCTCGATGACCTCGCGAGATTTCGCCACTTCGGCTTCTTCATGCGGGACAAGGCTATCAGCAAGCATGTCCGCACTCGATGTGAACATTGTGGCGACGAACCCTTTTTTCTCTCTATTGGTTTTAGGCATTGACCCATCCTCCGTCGTAATGTAGGCGCCTTTTCTAGGTGTTTGTGAAGTGTCGTTGAAGGTTTTTTGCGCGAAAACCTTTATGACTTTATAAAAAGAACCATTTTTATTTTAGCTTTTCACCTCCGCACTAAGGTTGTAAAGCCCATTTCTCCCTCCGAAATGTTACTCCTCACCAAGAATTAAGTCAACAATAAAAAACCGACCGCGAGAGAACCCCGCGGTCGATAAGTTATTGTTCAAACCTTAGAAATCTTCCTATTTTTTACCCGAGCATCATGTATCAGTGTTCGGATGTATGCACGATGACCTTTCTTTTTTACGATTACTGGTCGAGAGTGTTTACCTCGATGGTTTTGTTGTCTGCGGGTAGACTTTTCGATTTTCTTCCTAAGCATTCTATATGCTGTATGTCTCCGCATCAATTCCTCCCTGAAGAATTTCGATTTCAAACTGAAAGACCGATAAACTTGCGTTTCTATCACCATAATAGCATAATAGTTTTTGTCATCACTATATGCAAAAGTTCAAAGTTAAAGCAGAATATGTCCCGGCGGGAGACCAGCCAGAAGCCATAAAACAGCTTGTGGAGGGTGTGAAAAAAGGTTTGCAAAAACAAACCCTTTTTGGTGTGACTGGCTCGGGAAAGACCTTTACCGCGGCAAATGTCATTGAACAGATCCAAAAACCAACGCTCGTCATTGCTCACAATAAAACTCTCGCGGCTCAGCTCGCCCAAGAATACAAAGAATTTTTCCCTGGCAATGCGGTGCATTATTTTGTCTCATACTATGACTATTATCAGCCGGAAGCGTATATGCCGATCACTGATACTTATATAGAAAAAGAGGCGATGATAAATGAGGAAATAGAAAGACTTCGCCACGCTTCAACCCAGGCGCTTCTCACAAGAAAAGATGTGATCATTGTTGCGTCAGTTTCTTGTATTTATGGTCTCGGTTCTCCTGAAGAATATGAAAAAGTAAATTTGAAATTGAAGATCGGCGAGAAGCTTTCACGGCAGGATCTGATAAAAAAACTCATCAATATTCATTTTGAAAGAACAAACTCTGATATAAAAACAGGAACTTTTCGCGCTATCGGAAATTCTATCGAAGTGATGCCGGTGAATGAAAAGATCTTGATACGATTTGATTTTGCCGAGCTAGACCGCGAAAGTATCATAAAAAATATTTCACGTATAGATTCTGTTTCAAGAAAATTGATGGACGACAAACTCCAGTCAGTTTTTATTTTTCCTGCAAAGCATTTCATCACCGACGAAGACCAGCAAAAAAGAGCTTTCAATAGTATAAAGTTTGAGCTTGAAGAAAGGATCAAAGAGCTCAAAAAAGAAGGAAAAAATCTTGAAGCTGAAAGAATTCGCAGAAGGACGACTTATGATCTGTCGCTTATCAGAGAAGTTGGCTATTGCAACGGCATTGAGAATTATTCAAGGCATTTTTCCGGCAGGAATTCTGGTGAAGCTCCGGATACACTCCTTTCATATTTTCCGAAAAAAGCCGATGGAAGTCCGGACTTTCTCACTATTATTGATGAGTCACACGTAACTATTTCTCAAATACGAGGAATGTACGCAGGTGATGCTTCGCGAAAAAAGACTCTCATAGACTATGGATTTCGCCTTCCAAGTGCAAAGGATAACCGACCGCTCAAGTTTGATGAATTTGAAAAAAGAGTCGGGCAGACTATTTATACGACAGCTACGCCAGGGGATTATGAAAAAGAAAATTCCGAGCAGATCGTGGAACAAGTGATCCGCCCAACCGGACTTATAGACCCGATAGTAGAAGTAAAACCGATCACAGAAGTAAAAGGAAAAAATCTTTCTCAAGTTTTTGACTTTATAGAAGAGACAGAAAAAGTGGTGAAAAATGGCGGACGTGTTATTGCTACGACTTTGACGAAAAAAATGGCTGAAGATCTCAGTGAATATTTGAAAGAAAAAGGCGTGAAAGCGGAATATTTGCATAGTGAGATAAAAACAATAGACAGAATAGATATTTTGACGAATTTCAGGAAAGGGAAGTTTGACTGCCTTGTCGGGGTGAACCTTTTGAGAGAAGGTTTGGACTTGCCCGAAGTAGAATTCATCGGAATTCTTGATGCAGACAAAGAAGGTTTTCTGAGAAGCGATACTTCACTCATACAGACTATCGGCCGTGCTGCGAGAAATATTCTTGGGCGCGTGGTGCTTTATGCTGACCGCATCACTGGCAGTATGGAGCGAGCGATAGGAGAGACGAATAGACGCAGGGAAAAACAAATTGCTTATAATACAAAGCATGGCATCACTCCAAAAACGATTGTGAAAAAGATTCATGATATTACTGAGCATATGCGAAGCGACCACGACAGAGCCGTGACCGAGCTTGTCAGAATAGACGAGCAAATGATGGCAAAAAGCCCCGCGAAGCTGATAAGACAAAAAGAGATTCAAATGAATGCCGCGGTGAAGATTTTGGATTTTGAGTCCGCCGCGATATTACGTGACGAAATTAAGATTTTGAAGGAAAGGGTGGAGAAGAAACTAGTAAGTAAAAAGAAAAATAAATAGTATTTTAGTAAAGTTGCTTTTGGTTTTATTACGAGTATAATTCAAATATGGTAACTAAAGAAGATAAAAAAGATGATCTAGAGGCAGTGCGACTTCTTATTGATGCACTAACTCCTTTTGATAATACTGAGAGAGACAGGATAATTAGATGGGCGTGTGAAAAACTAGGTGTTCCTCAAGATAATATAAATTCAAGATCGTCTATTATACAGTCAAAACCATACAGTAATACTGAAGTCGCTGTTTCTGAGACTGAAGGAAGGAAAAAAACACGTGATATTAAATCTTTTATTGATGAAAAAGATCCTAAAAATGATCAACAGTTAGCAGCGGCAGTTGCTTACTATTATGCTTTTGAAGTGCCAACAGAACAAAAAAAATATTCTATATCCTCAACAGATTTAATTGATGCTTGTCGTCTTGCACAAAGAAAGCGCCCAACTAATGCTGGGCAGACATTAATTAATGCTGCTTACTACGGTTATCTTGATAAAGCAGAAGACTCAGGAAAATATAAACTTAATGCGGTTGGAGAAAATTTAGTTGCTATGACTTTACCCGGTGGTGCTTCAACAAAACGAGTTTCTACTAGAGGGAAACAAACTCCTAAGAAAAAAGGGAGTAAAAAAGTTTCTCTCAAGAAGTAAAGTAATATATCGAAAAATGATGGAAAAGAATACTCCAATAGAAGTTATTCAGGAGGCAATTAATGCTGTCGACCGATTATTAAAGTTTCTTAAAAAAACCAAGACTGGTCAAATAAGATCCAATGAAGAATTGCAAGTAATCAAAGCAACTGCACTTGCCTGGTTCAATAATTATCGTAGTCAGTTAGATACTGCGGATACCAATCTTGTTAAAATAGTAGAGTTTGAGTATTCAATTCTTATCGGATATGTCTCCAGAGCAACATCTCGTGATAAATATCAAGATGTATTAAAAAAAATAAAAAGTACCTTAATTACTTTACAATCTCAGATATTATCAAATCCATCAGTAAGTAATAAGAATATTACAATACCAGATTTTTCTCCACTTGCACCAAGTTTACAAATGCAAGGTATTTTACAGAACAGATGGTATGAAATTATAAAATGTATTGATTGTGAGGCCTCTCTTGCTGCAACTATCATGATGGGTGGTTTACTAGAAGCTTTATTTTTAGCACAGGTAAATAAGATTTCTGATAAAAGTCCAGTTTTTAAGGCAAAAGCTGCACCAAAAGATTTTAAATCTGGTAAACCTTTACCACTAAATGAATGGACGCTAAGTTCTTATATTGATGTAGCAGCAGAATTAAACTGGATAACTAAACCTATTAAAGAGGTAAGTAGTGTTTTACGTAATTATCGTAATTTTATTCATCCTGAAAGAGAACTGAGTACAGGGATTACATTAGGACCAGATGATGCACATATATTTTGGTCAGTTTTTACTCAACTAGCACAACAGATAATCACAAAAGCAAGAAACACTTCTTAACTAGTAGTGGAAAAAACTGGGTCAGGGATCTTTAAAAAGTGCTTGACCCGTGAATCTCAGGATTCACGGGTCATCGTTATTTTTAATTAAAGACCTAAAAAATTTGCCAAACTCCAAAAGTAGGCGTAATATGCTCTATATGAACCCCTAGCGGCAAGCGAGGGGCAATTAACGTTATATAACATACGAATTAACGAATTATGCAAATAATACGAATGGCTACGAATAATTAAATATCAAAAACATGGATAAAAACAAAGTTACAAAAACAGGCTTTAGTGAATCACCGGAGATTATCGTAAAAGGGGCGAGAACGCATAACCTCAAGAATATTACTGTACATATGCCGAGAAATAAGATGATTGCTATTACAGGTCTTTCTGGCTCGGGAAAGTCGTCTTTTGCTTTTGATACAATCTTTGCAGAAGGTCAGCGCAGATATGTAGAGTCACTTTCTTCTTATGCCAGGCAATTTTTGCATCAAATGCAGAAACCGGATGTGGACGAGATCATTGGACTTTCACCAGCTATTTCTATTGATCAAAAATCTCGTTCAAATAATCCTCGTTCAACGGTGGCGACTATCACGGAAATTTATGACTATTTGAGAATTTTATATGCCCGAATCGGCAAGCCGCACTGTCTTGTTTGTAATAGAGAAATAAAAAAACTTTCAAAAGAAGAGATTTTGGAAACAATCATTCATACAGTCACACATTTGAAAGCACCAAAACAATCAAAAGAAATTCTCGGTGTGGAAGTTATAAGCGACAAGGTCAAGGTTTTTTCGCCGGTCGTAGTCGGAAGAAAAGGGGAATACTATCAGCTTCTGTATGATCTTATAGAAAAGGGTTATGAATATGTGAAGATCGACGGTGAGCTCAAAAAACTCAGGAATCAAATAATTCTTTCAAAAAATAAAAAACACGATATTGATGTGCTTGTTGATGAATTTTATATAAGTGAATTCAAGGAGAAAAAAGCCGGCATAAAGGAAAGGCTTTCTGATGCCGTGGAAAAAGCCATTGAGGAATCAAAAGGACTTTTGAAGATAGAAACACCCGAGGAAACAAAGATGATCTCGGTGAAATTCATGTGCCCATACGATGGATATTCATATCCTGAAATAGAGCCACGACTTTTTTCTTTCAATTCACCATATGGCGCTTGCCCGGATTGTAACGGACTTGGAACAAGAGATTTTTTTAGCGATGAACCATGCGAAAAGTGTAAAGGCGCGAGACTCCGTGAAGAAGCACTTCACGTGCTTTGTGGTGGCATCAATATTGTGGATTACACGGCAAAATCGATAAAAGATTCAAAAGAATTTATTGAAAATTTGAAGCTGACCGAAATAGAACAAGAAATTTCCAAAGTTATTTTAAAAGAGATCGATGCAAGACTCGAGTTTATGATGGATGTCGGTATTGAATATCTTTCTTTGAATAGGCGCGCAAATACGCTCTCTGGCGGAGAGGCGCAGAGAATTCGTCTTGCTTCACAACTTGGTTCCGGACTTGTTGGCGCTTTGTATGTGCTTGATGAACCGACGATCGGTCTCCACCAAAGAGATAATGATAAGCTTATAAAAACTTTGATAAATCTACGCGATCTCGGCAATACGATCCTTGTTGTTGAACATGATGAAGATACCATGTACGCTTCTGACTACATTGTAGATATTGGTCCTGGTGCCGGAGTGCACGGTGGACATGTGGTCGTGTCTGGATATTTAGACGAACTTTTGACTGCAAAGACGAATAAATCTGGCTCGCTTACTTTAGATTATCTTCGCGGGGACATGAAAATAGATATTCCATCAAAGAGGAGAGATCAAGACAAAGGCAAGCTCAAAGTAAAAGGCGGAAATATTTTCAATATCAAGAATATGAATGTTGAAGTGCCGCTGGGAAAATTTGTGACTATTACTGGTGTATCCGGCTCGGGAAAATCTTCTTTCGTGTATGAAATTTTGTATAAGAATTTGCAGGCACGACTTGAGAGAAAAATGCGATCGGCAAATACGTACAACTGCGAATCATTTGCCGGATCAGAGTATGTTTCAAGGACGATCATGATCAATCAGTCGCCGATCGGCAGAACACCACGTTCAAATCCTGCGACATATATCGGCGCATGGACTTTTATTCGCGATATGTTTGCAATGACAACGATGGCAAAAGAAAGAGGTTGGGCAGCGAATCGATTCTCGTTTAATGTGAAAGGTGGAAGATGCGAAGCGTGCCAAGGAAATGGAACAATAGAAGTGGAAATGCATTTTCTGCCGACGGTCTATGTGCCGTGTGATGTTTGCAATGGAAAAAGATTCACAAAAGAGACATTGGAAGTGAAATATAAAGGGAAAAATGTTCATCAGGTTTTGGAGATGACCGCTGAAGAAGCGTTGGAATTTTTCATTGATCTGCCTGCTGTGTATGACAGACTGAAATGCTTGAACGAAGTCGGGCTTGGATATTTGAAACTTGGACAATCTGCAACGACACTTTCTGGCGGAGAAGCACAAAGAGTGAAAATTTCCTCAGAACTTTACAGGCCAGATCTACACAAAACTATTTACTTTTTGGATGAGCCGACGATCGGACTTCACTATGAAGATGTGAAAAAACTCATAGAAATTTTACAGAAGCTTGTGGACAATGGCAATACGGTTGTAGTCATTGAGCACAATATGGATCTGATAAAAAGCTCAGATTATATCATCGACATCGGTCCTGAAGGGGGTGATAAAGGCGGGGAAGTCATCGCAAAAGGAACTCCGGAGAATGTGGCTGGGATCGAGAAGTCTTACACTGGGAAATATTTGAAAAGGGTTTTGAAGAGGGGAAAGTAGAAGCTCGTTCGATATTTCGTTTTTGGAACACGAAAATTTATTCCTATAAATTTTCTCTGTCCGTCGTCGTCGCTTCTTCCAAGGTTCCAAAAACGAAATATCTCATTCGCCAGCGGAAATACAATAAAATACAATGAAAAAGCCCCGAACCTGTGAAAGGTTCGGGGCTTTGCATGGACTTCTACTTTTTCACATTAAATATTGCTCGCAACTTTTTTAGACGTCTTCTTGCCCCATCGTCACATAGCCAGCCATGATCCTCCTTTTCCCTTTTTAATAAATCCAAAAGCTCCCGCTTCATTTTTTCTTTCTCCAGTTTTTTTTGGTTTGTACACTGTGTACCTCGAGGAGTCCAATCCCTTCCGATATTGGCTCTCGCGACTGGTCTGTATGTTCTGGGAGCAAGGACAGCACCAATTCTTCCCATGTTCGATCCTTTTGTTTTTTTTGAGCCCAGCTTCCGCTATATAGTATATTATTTAAAAAATTATAGTCAATAAAAAAGCCCCGAACCTTGTGGGTCCGGAGCTTCGGATGGTCGGATTCAGCCATCTTTGAATCGAAGGCCTCTCCGCGCCAGATATTTTTTGGCATACTCGAAACTTTTTGATGGTCGTTTCGAGCCTTTTATAAAAAAACAACTTTCAGGCAAGACAAGTATTTGTCTTATGGTGACTGGTTGGCCAATCGGGGGATTGATAATATCCTCGCACATACCGACAAATCTTGTGATCAGATCCTTTTCCTCGTGATTGGCATTATCCCGAGAAAAGAAAACCTGGACTTCTTTATCAAGAAGTTTTTCCAGTCTCTGTTTTCTGAGGTTTTTCACAGGAGTCTCCGGATGCGGATTCAAAACTTATCCATGTAAAATTTTATACCATAGGATACAAGTGTCAAGAATGAAAAAGCCCCGAACCTTTTTGGTCCGGGGCCTACATTTTTCGTTCTTGGAATCAGCCAAGGTCCAACATCACCCTTCTCGTCTCCTCACGCTTGCGAGCGATCTCTCGCAATTCAGCGTTCTTCTTCCGGATGGCTTTTTTCAACTTCTGCACTTCGGTAGTTTGCTTCGAGTTCCTGCTCATGATCATCTTCCTTTCCTTGACCAAGTTTATGAATGAGTCTTCATCTGTCGAACATCCTGTCGTGTTTACCTTATGGCATCCAGTCCTCTACGAAACCGTTCGCTTTTTGCTGCCAGGTTGCTCACGATAAGCTCATTAAGGCTTTCGTCCAGCTCTTTTGCGGCTTTATCCCTCAACTCCGTACCTCTCCTATATTTTTTCCTGATCTCCTTGGCTTTTGACAACAATTTTTCAGATTCTGGAGTTAATTTCCATTTTTCTTTTTGTTTGTCGAATGCCTGTATGAGTCTATCAACAGAGTCTTTTAAACCTCGCCGTTTTTTCTTCTTGGGCAACATCCCACCATTGTTGCCACGAGTAATCACTTCTGCTTCAGCTGCTTTGTATGCGTGGCTCAGTTTCCTTTGTTTCATGACAACCACCCTTTCTTTTTAGTCAGTGAGAAGTCGAACGAAAAGTTCTCTGTGTTGAGTTCATCTGTTCGCCATGGTATAACATCAAATATGGATAGTCAATATATCAAAAAAAACAACTTACCAAATACGCCTGGAGTTTATCTGTTCAAAAAAAACGGTAGTATTTTGTATATCGGTAAAGCAACATCACTAAAAGACAGAGTGAAAAGTTATTTTTCTAGCGATCTGATAGCCACTCGCGGACCTTTAATAGTAGATATGGTATTTCAAGCTGATAAGATTGATCATATAAAAACCGATTCAGTTCTTGAGGCTTTGATACTTGAGAGCAATCTGATAAAAAAACATCAGCCGAAATATAATACGAAAGAAAAGGATGATAAAAGCTATAACTACGTTGTCATTACCAGAGAGGATTTTCCAAGGGTTTTAATAGAGCGTGGTAAAAATATTGATTTTAAAAATCTAACAGCTAATAATTTAAAGTTAAAAACTATTTATGGTCCTTTTACAAATGGGACCCAACTTAAAGAAGCATTGAAGATCGTAAGGAAAATTTTTCCATTTCTTGATCTTTATTCAAAGGAAAATACCGGATATAAATTTTATAGAGAAATTGGCCTTGCACCGGAGACTGGAAGCACCGAGGCAGAGAAAGATTACGCAAAAACGATCAAAAACATCTCATTATTTTTTGAAGGCAAGAAGACAAGCATTATAAAAAATTTAGAAAAAGAGATGAAGTTTTTGGCTAAAAAGCATGAATTTGAAAAAGCAGGGGAGGTTAGAAACACGATCTTTGCCTTGAACCATATACAAGATGTCGCTTTGATTAAATCCGAATCTTCCCCGAGGCTCCACCTCGGGGGAAAGGGCACGCTTCGCATTGAAGCCTATGATGTCGCCCATATCAGCGGAACGAATACTGTCGGTGTCATGGTTGTCGTTGAAAATGGACAAGCAAACAAAGCTGAATACAGAAAGTTTAAAATAAACAAAAGTTCGCAAAATGATGTTGCTGGTCTCGAAGAAATTTTGGAGAGGAGATTTAACCATCCGGAATGGAGATTCCCGGATATCATGGTCATTGACGGCTCCATAGCGCAGAAAAATGTCACAGAAAAAGTTTTGACAAAATTGAAAATAAAAGCGGATATTGTAACAGTGACAAAAGACGAGAGACATAGACCAAAGACCATCTCAGGTCCTGCAAAGATCGTTGATAATTATAAAAAAGATATTTTGCTTGCAAACAGCGAAGCACATAGATCCGCGATCGGATATCATCGGAAACTGCGCTCAAAGATCATTTAAAAATTTTACAAATAGCATGTTTTTTGCTACCGTACTGCACGGAGAAGATACCTCAAGGAGAGGGTGATCCATGGCTGCTGATTGGGCTCAAGTCAAAGACCGGATCCTTCCTCTCGATGAGGGAGACTCGGCCTGTTTGTTAGGAAACAATAGATTTGTCTGGATCTATCGTCATTTCTCTCAAGGAGAGAACATATCTGGGGATATCGAGTACATTGCAAGGACAAGCAATGGCAGATTGATCAAGATCCGATTCACAGGAGAGGCAAATCGTTCACCTGGATTCAGAGAGATAAGTCTGAAGTACAGGTTTGTCGAGGAAATGACTTTATCAAAATCAAGGAGAGGTCATGAATTCCAAAGCTTCCGTTGTTGAGGAGAAGGTCACGAAACCGATGTCCGGACGTATCATTCTCGAGGTGGAAAAGGTTGATATTCACAACCTTGAACGGCTCGGGGAAGTCCGGATTTACTATTCGCTCAAGGAAATGGAGCAGAGGAAACCCCTGCCCATTTCTCCCAGTATTCCCATCTGGCTTTCCGAAAGGGGATCTTATGTCATGGTCACCATGACAAATCGCAAGGAGATCCCCGGTATCGGTTGTTATTTCAGGTTCGTTCCATTCAAGTTCAACTGAGAACTGTTTTTAAACCCACCGGGCGACTTTTCGCTCGGTGGGTTTTCTCTTTTGTGAGCAAATAAGAATTATTTTAATTGACAAACAATTGCACGTTTGATACTTTTTGATCAGAGAATTTAAAACCAAGGGGGATTGCAATGGAAAAAATGCTCTTTTGTTCTATTCATGGCCACGCACTTCACCATATTTTTTCCAGCAATCATAATGCGTGTACCTACTGCATAGAGGATATGATGGAAGCGGAAAAGAAGAACGCAGCCATAATAGCTGCACGGGTCAGAAACTCTATCTCGAGGGAAGACTACAACAAAGCATTACCATCGATACAAAGGGCAATGCGAGCCTTAAAGACTGACGAAGAAGATATTGGAATATTGGGACTTGCTTCTGTGTTGGCTGTTTCCAATAAGACAACACTTTGGGAAGCTCTTGATGACATCAAGATGAGACAGTCCTTCTGAGACCTAAGAAAAACGCCCGGAGCCTTGAGCTTCGGGCGGCTTTTTTTTGCATATAATTTTGATATAATCATTTCATGCATAGAACGAAAGTTGCGATATTGAGGGGCGGTCCAAGCTCTGAATCAGAGATCTCTTTTAAAACAGGGAAAAGTGTTCTTGATAATCTGCCTGATAATTATCTTCCGACTGATGTTTTTATCTCAAAATCCGGCGACTGGCATGTGGACGGTGTTGTTATCGATCCTCAAAAATTATTCCAAGGCACCGATGTCGTTTTCAATGCTCTTCACGGCGAATACGGCGAGGATGGCAAACTCCAGCAATTTCTTGATCATTCCCAAGTAAAATATACCGGTTCAGGCGCGCTCGCATCAGCACTTGCAATGAATAAAGTTATGGCAAAAGAGATCTTTATATCTGCTGGTCTCAAAACGCCCGTTTTTAAAGTTATTAAAAAGGGCGAGATAACTCATGACATCGCTCACAAAATATTCACGACATTTCCCATGCCAGCGATCATAAAACCAAATGGAAGCGGCTCATCTGTTGGTGTGTCTTTGGTAAAAAAGATCCATGATATTCTTCCTGCAATAGACAAAGCGATCAAACATGCCGACACTATTATTATAGAAGAATTCATTGAAGGCAAAGAGGCGACATGTGGAGTCATCGAAAAATTCAAAGGAAGAGAATTTTATTCTCTTTTACCGGTAGAAATACGGAAACCGAAAGAAAATACATTTTTTGATTATAATGCAAAATATTCCGGCAAGTCAGAAGAAGTTTGCCCCGGGAACTTTTCCAAAAAAGAAAGTGACATGATACAAAAAATGGCAATAGAAGCGCACAAAGTTTTAGGATTAAGACATTATTCCAGATCTGATTTTATTGTACATCCAAAACGGGGAATATATATTCTTGAAGTGAATACATTGCCCGGACTTACAAAAGAATCTTTATTGCCAAAATCCATTGAAGCCGTGGGGTCTTCTTTGCCTCAATTTTTAGATCATGTGATCGGTTTGGCGATGGAAGGGAAGTAGACTATTTTTAGATAAAATTTATAAAAAAAGCGGGGGTGTCTTTCGACGACCCCCACGTTTTGTTCTGCCGAAGTTCACCAAGCTTTGGCGATGGTTCCTTCGTCGATGTTCAGCGTAGTAAGCCCTTGTTTCGTGAGGGAGAGCATCACATCGAATGCACGCTCCTCATTGAGAGTGATCCTAGTGATTTCTCCGACCGACAAGACAGCCTTCTCTTGTTCAAGGATTTGGATGACTTTTGCCTTATCACTTTCTTGCACTGGAACTTTTGAAGAACGGGCCATGCACCTTCCTCCTCTTAGGATTTCTGCAATAAAGGCACTTCACTATGAGAGTAACATGTTGATTAATTTATGTCAAATTAATATAAAATTGTCCAATGTAGGTCTTGGAAAAAACATATTTCTATGTTAATGTTTCTCGGTTCATGGGCCCGTAGTTCATCTGGTAGAACGCCTCATTTGCAATGAGGAGGTAAGCGGTTCGAGCCCGCTCGGGTCCACATGTAAGAAAAAACCTGCACTGCTGCAGGTTTTTTCTTACATGTGGAAGACGGAGCGATGTTTTGCTAGCAAGCAAAACTGCGAGTCAGGGTCGTGAAAATTTTTGAGCGACGGCGAAAAAATTATTCCTGACTACACGAAAAAAGTTATTCTTGCTCGAACCGGGTGACAACGAAGTAGGAGGCGGAAGGGAAATATCTCGATCGAACAGCTTTTTAACTTGCACATTATCTTGCGTTTGATAATATATCAATATATATTGATATATGAAAAATAAGGATTTGATCGATCTTCCAAAATATCTGAAGGCAATAGGTGATGGCAATCGTTTGTCCATCCTTAAAAGTCTTAAAAAACGGCCATTATGTGTCTGTGAGATCTTTCTACTACTTAATTTACCCCAAAATCTAACCTCTCATCATTTAAAGATCTTAAAAAATACAGGTTTGGTGAACACAAAAAGAAATGGCGTAAAGATCATTTATTCGCGTGATGAAAAGGTAATAGACAAATATCAGGCACTACTAACTAATATAATAGAATTATGAAAAAAGAAACTATTAAAAAAATTATCAAAAATAAGTACAAAGAAATAGCAAGAAAGGGAACTTCGTGTAGTTGTTCATGCAACAAGGCAAAAAATATCTCAAGAGACATCGGTTATTCTGAAGAGGAATTAAAGATCGTTGGTGAAGCAAATCTTGGACTTGGTTGCGGTAATCCATTGGCATTTGGAAAAATAAAAGAGGGAGATACTGTACTGGACCTAGGTTCTGGAGCCGGAATAGACTCTATTTTAGCTGCGGAAAAAGTTGGGAGCAAAGGAAAAGTTATCGGTATAGATATAACCGAAGAGATGATCCATAAGGCGAAAGAAAATGCTGAAAAATACAATATAACCAATGTGAAGTTTCTTTTGGGGGAAATAGAACATTTACCATTAAAAGACAATTCAGTCGATACTATAATCACTAATTGTGTCATTAATCTAACACCAGATAAAGCTAAAACATTTCGTGAGGCGTTTAGGGTTCTTAAACCTGGCGGAAAAATTTATCTTTCAGATATCGTTCTATTGGAAGAGCTTACAAAGGAGCAGAGAAATGACAAGGATCTATTGTCTGGTTGCGTCGCCGGGGCTTTGTTAAGAGAAGATTATCTGAATAAAATTAAAAATGCAGGTTTCAAGGTAAGAATTTTACATGAGAATAGAGAAATTAGTAAGAAGCAATATAATGGAATTGCCTTGGAAAGTATAATGGTTGAATTAGCAAAATAATCCTATTTTTGGCTTTTGATCTTGCATTTTGATTCCGGTTTCGTCTGCATCCCTCACAGATGTTTTTGTATCACTAATTTGATATGCTTGTTGGTATGGAAAAAATAAAGCTTGTCTGCTTTGATCTTGACGATACTCTCATTGAACAGAATAGTTGGTACAAATTGAGCCTTGACCTGGGTTTGACTGCCGAAGGGGATAAATACTTTTATGAGATGTACCATACTAAAAAAGAAATATCGTATGAAAACTGGATCTTGGAATTGCTCAAAATTTACAAAGAAAGAGGCAGGGCCAATTTCAAAAATATCATAGGTAGTCTTTCCACATATTCTTATAAAGAAGGTGCGAGGGAAATAATCGATTATTTAAAGAACAAGGGATACAAGATCGCCCTGATCTCAGGATCATTCAATGTGATTGTCGATCTTGTCGCAAAGGATCTTAGTATTGAGTTTGCCGGAGCTATAAATAATTTTATATTCGATGCAGATGATCAGCTGGAAAATATCATTTCATTTGGAGGAAATGAAGATATCGCTAAACTGAATATTCTTGAGGATGTATGTTTGAAGTCGGGTATCAATATTGACGAATGTGCATGCATCGGGGACGGTAGCAATGATATTGAGATGTTTAAGAAGACAAAACATGGAATCACCTTTAGAGGATCAAAAATAGAAGATGAGGCGTGGAAAATAATTGAAAGTCTTCATGATATAAAGAACATATTATAGATATAAGGTATAAAGAATTAACGTATTGACACATAGAAAAAATATATTGTTTAGTATATTTTACCAACTATAAAGATTTCTTAATTTTAAAGCCACAGTATGGCTATTTTAGGATATTCACATAAAAACTTCTGAGGGATAAATCATCTACATGTTACAATGAGAGCAGTAGATCATTATTAATTTATTAAATTATTTTTTATGAAAAAATCTTATATTTGGGCAGTTATCATTATTATCATTGGTGCCGTACTTTGGATGTATTTCGGAAAAAGTTCAACTCCATATTCAACACAGACTCAAACTGGAACACAGCAGACAGTACAAGCTCCAGTCGCATTTCTTCCCGATGCAACAAGTTCAGCACAGTCGATCTCCACAGTTCCATCTAACGGTGATGGAAATCCGTACGGCGTAGCGTTTGTGCCAGTAGGTTTTCCTTCCGGTGGAAAATTAAACCCTGGAGATATACTGGTATCAAATTGGAACAACAGTAAAAATATTCAAGGTGCAGGTACGACAATCGTGAAAATCACACCAGCCGGACAGCAGTCACTTTTTTTCCAAGGCACAAAAGGTCTTGGTCTGACAACCGCTCTTGCTGCTCTTAAATCAGGTTTTGTAATTGTTGGCAATCTTCCAACAACTGACGGAACAGGTGCCACTGCAAAAGCAGGATCGATACTCGTGATTGATAGTAAGGGAAAGTTAGTAACGACATTGACGGATAAAAATCTTATTGATGGTCCATGGGATATAGCAGTACATGACAGCGGGGCACAAGTCCAGGCGTTTGTTACGAATGCTCTTTCTGGCACCATCGTTCGTTTTGATCTTGTTTTTAATTCTTCAGGACTTACTTCTCATATAGGAACAATTATTGCTTCTGGATATGCACATCACACAGATCCAAATGCTGCTGTAGTAGGACCAACTGGTCTTTTCTATAATACACAAGATGATTCTCTTCTTATTGCTGCGACAGGAGACAATGCTGTATATCGTATTACAAATGCAGGTACAGTAACTACAAGCCAAGGATTGGGAACTATTGTCTATAAAGATGATCAGCACTTGCGTGGTCCTCTTGCGATCGCACAGGCACCAAATGGTGATCTCATCATAGCAAACGGTGATGCAGTCAATCCTGACCCAGCCCATTCAAGTACGCTTATTGAATTTACCCCAGACGGAAAATTTGTGAAGGAATTATCATTGGATCCAACTGCAGGGGGAGCCTTCGGACTTGCCATAGATGTTTCTTCCGGCACAGCACGACTTGCTGCAGTGAACGACAATATACCAAGTCTCTATATTTGGAACATACCTTTGCATTAGTCCTTATATTTTAAAACCCCGAGGCTCCACCTCGGGGTTTTAAATTTTTTATAAAACGAACCCCGAGGTGGAGCCTCGGGGGAATTATCCACAAGATCTTCTTTGACATTATATACCCCCCAGGGGTATAATCAGTGGCATGAACCAAACAAAAGAAAAATTGATCCGTCGTTTGAAGATCATTGAAGGGCAGGTACGAGGTTTGCAAGAGATGCTTGAAAATGACACCTACTGTATTGATATTATTACCCAGACATCTGCTGTTAAAAACGCTCTTTCTGGCGTTGAGGATGCGCTTATGGAAAATCATTTGAGTACGTGTGTCATACACCAAATCAAGAAAGGAAAAGAAAATACCGCTATACAAGAAATACTAAAAGTATATCGCACCAAACGCAAATAAAATTATGGAGACTAAAAATTATAGAGTAAAGGGAATGCACTGTGCTTCGTGCGCGAGCACAATAGAAAAGGCGTTCAAAAAGACAGAGGGTGTGAAATCTGCAGAAGTGAACTATGGTACCGAAACTGCAAAAATTGCGTATGACCCATCAAAAACAAGTCCAGAGCATTTATCCAAGAAAATAGAGAAACTTGGCTATTCTTTGCATATTCCTACGGCTGGAGACATGCACATGTCAGCAAGTGAACATGCAGAACATCTTGGACTCAACCAATCTAAACAAGAAAAATTTGCTGAGATCAAAGATATGAAAATAAAAGTTTTATCTGCTGTTCCTCTTGCCATCTTCAGTATCATTTTTATGGTTTGGGATGTGCTTATCAAATATGGGGCTGCTCCCGAAATGAGCTATGTAGTAAAAGGATCTTTCTATTATCTTTTGCCACTTATGGCTACCTACATGCTTTTTATCGTCGGTAAGCCGTATTTGCTCGGATTTTATAGATTTCTTCGATATGGAAAGGCAAACATGGATACCTTGATAGGTATTGGTACGCTTTCCGCATACATATATAGTCTTGTCGTCACTCTTTTTTCAAGTTCTTTGGAACCCTATATAAATACAGAGAACACCTATTTTGATGTCACAATCATTGTCATTACATTTATCGCACTCGGTAAATATTTAGAGGCTCGATCAAAAGTGAAAACTGGAGATGCAATTGAAAAACTTTTAAATCTTCAAGCAAAGACAGCTTTGGTCATGCGTAATGGGGTGGAAATAGAAATATCTGTCAGCGACGTAAAACACGATGATCTTATTGTCGTAAAACCCGGTGCAAAGATCTCTGTTGACGGGATCATCACAGAGGGAACATCATTTGTAGATGAATCCATGGTCACTGGAGAACCAATGCCTGCCAAAAAGAAAGTTGGTGATACTGTTGCTTCTGGGACAATAAATATGACAGGTTCGTTTATTTTTAAAGCGACAAAAGTTGGGTCAGAGACATTACTTGCCCAAATAATAAAAATGGTTGAAGAAGCTCAAGGAAGCAGGGCACCGATACAGGCTCTTGCAGACAAGATATCATCTGTTTTTGTACCGATCGTGCTTATGATCGCTTTTGTTTCGCTTGCCTCATGGATCATTTTCGGTGCAGGTACAATAGGAATATCTTCAGCGCTTTCATACGGTTTGGTCTCTTTTGTCAGTGTTTTGGTCATTGCTTGTCCGTGCGCTCTCGGACTCGCAACTCCTACCGCGATCATTGTTGGGGTTGGAAAGGGTGCACACGAAGGTATATTGATCAAAGATGCGACTACGCTTGAAAAACTTCATAAAGTAAATACTGTGGTGCTTGATAAGACGGGAACAATAACTATTGGGAAACCAACGCTCGTTGATATACAAAATCTTTCCAATTTCTCTGACAATGAACTTATATCAATACTCGGTACGCTTGAGAAAAAATCTGAACACCCGATAGCTCATGCAATTGTAAATTATGTAGAAGAAAAAAATATTGCTTTATCTGAAGTTTCAAATTTTGAAAATATAGAAGGAAAGGGAATCGGAGGAGTCATCAAAGGAACTGAATACTATGCGGGTAATGTAAAACTTATTACAGATTTCAAATTGTCATTTGATGCTTCAAAAATTGAACAATATACCCTGCAAGGAAAAACTCCAGTGATCCTTGCGACAAAAGAAAAAGTTCTTGGGTTTGTCATGGTTGCAGATGAGATAAAAGCTGAATCGAAAAAAGCAATCGGCGATCTTCATAAACTTGGAATTAGGGTTGTAATGCTCACCGGTGATGATGAGAAAGCTGCAAAGTATATGGCATCACTTGTCGGTATCGATGATGTGATTGCACATGTTCTTCCTGCAGATAAACAAGAAAAAATAAAAGCTTTACAGGCACAGGGAAGGATTGTTGCGATGGCAGGAGATGGCGTGAATGACGCGCCAGCACTTGCACAAGCTGATGTTGGTATTGCGATGAGTACTGGTACCGACGTTGCCATAGAATCTGCAGGGATCACGCTCCTCGGCGGTGACATTTCAAAACTTGTAAAAGCGATCAGACTTTCAAAGATCACGATGCTTGGGATCAAACAAAATCTATTCTGGGCATTTATTTACAATATTATTGGTATTCCGCTTGCATCCGGAATGTTCTATCCGATCTTTGGCTGGCTCCTAAACCCAGTTTTTGCCGGATTTGCCATGGCGATGTCATCAGTATCGGTTGTGCTGAACTCGCTGCGAATCAAAACGAAAAAATTATAATTATGAATACAAATCAAAAATATACATTTCACGTCCATGGCATGCACTGCAACTCATGCGTACTCATGATCGAAAGTGAATTAAAAGATCTCCCATACATTACAAGTGCACGATCAAATCTTAGGGATAATTCACTCGAAGTTTCAGGGGATTTTGGAAATAAAACGAAAGAGCAAATAGCACAGGAACTTACTATACCCCTCGCATCCCACGGATATACTATTTCTGTAGAAAAAGAAAAGAGATTTGTACAATGGGGAGATTTCAAAATAGCCTTGCCTGTTGCGATCACATTCGGAATATTTTTTATTTTTTTACAAAAACTTGGCATTATCAATTTGGTCAATGCAAAAAATTTTAATTATGGGACAGCATTTATCATAGGTATCGTTGCCTCACTTTCATCATGCATGGCCGTTGTCGGGGGAATATTGCTTTCCATGTCGGCGACATTTGCAAAAGAAGGGGATACAGTGAAACCGCAACTTCTATTTCATGGCGGAAGAATTACCTCATTTTTTATCTTGGGAGGGGTGATCGGTACGATAGGCTCTGCATTTACACTGAGCTCTACAGCTACATTCAGTCTTGGTTTGATCGTGGGCATCGTGATGCTTATTCTTGGTATCAATCTTCTCGACATATTTTCTTGGTCTAAAAGATTGCAACCAGCGATGCCACAATTCATTGCACAGCGCGCACACGGCATATCAAAGCTCAATCATGCGCTTACGCCACTTTTTATCGGTATCGCAACATTTTTTCTCCCGTGCGGATTTACTCAATCGATGCAACTTACTGCATTATCGACAGGAACTTTTCTCAAAGGCGGATTCACCATGCTTGCCTTTGCTCTCGGTACATTGCCAGTTCTTGCACTTATCAGTTTCAGCTCATTCAGTATAAAAAACAATTCCAAGTCCGGGATATTTTTCAAAAGTGCAGGGCTTATTGTGATCATGTTCGCATTTTTCAACATTATCAATAGTTTGGTGGCTGTGGGAATTATTCCGCCAATTTTTAATTTTTAAACTATCAATTTTATGAAATCAACAGTTATATCAATCGTTATTGCAGGACTTATTATCGGAGGAGCTATCGTGCTCAGTAAAAATATTCGCAATAATTGCGCTGGTAATAGTTGCAGTGTTCAAGCGACAAACACAAATAATCTAGATAATGTATCTATTGTCGGTGGCAAACAAATCATTGAGATTAAGGCTAGGGGAGGCTATACACCAAGTAAAAGTATTGCAAAAGCGGGGATTCCTACGATCTTGCGATTTACCACAGAGGGGACTTTTGATTGCTCATCATCGATCAGAATTCAGAGTCTGAATATCTTTAAGGTACTTCCGCAATCTGGGACAACTGACATTGATCTTGGAACAACGACTGCCGGAAACCTTGGAGGAACATGTGGAATGGGAATGTATCCGTTCCAAATTGAGTTTAAATAGAATCCTTAAAACCACCGAGGTGGGTTTTCGAGAGATTATAATGTATTGACATAATGTTAAATACATTATTTAACATTATTTATTATCATACAGAGCCTATGTTTTAAGATACTAGTCATTATTATAACACTTATATATTTTTTAGATGTGCTATAATAAGAGGTAGGATATTGCAGATGGATCTATACGGTCCTCTCTAAAACCCTCTGATTATCTATTCATTTACATTTGTGCGCATTGAGGTCGACCTTATTAGTTTCACCCAATATTAATTATATGCTTTTTAATATCGCACTTGTACTCATTGTTCTGTGGCTCATTGGGATTATAGCTTTTCCTGTCGTCGGATGGTTCATTCATATTCTTCTCGTCATAGCTATCATCATGATCCTCATAAGAATCATCAAGGGAAAATAATTAATTTCTTTTTGTTTTTTAGTAAGTAAGGTAATAGGTTTGTTCTGGTCATTATTAGTTCATTAATACACGATATATAAAATATGAAAAAATTTAGTAAAAATTCAATAAACGTCCTGGTTGCATCTTTTGCACTCAGTCTTGTTGCACCAATCGCTGTCTTTGCAGCCGGTCCAGCAGCGATAAATCTTAACTCAGCAGCCAATTTTGTGATCCTTTCAAAAACAGCGATCACAACAACTGGTGTTACTGCAATCACCGGAGACCTTGGAATTAGTCCGGCTTTATCAACTGATACATCTGGATTTGGACTTATACTTGATGGTTCTGGTACATTTTCAACATCAGCTCTTGTGAATGGAAAGATCTACGCGGCTGATTATACAGCTCCAACACCATCTACTGTAGGTACAGCTGTAAGTGCTATGGAAGCAGCTTATACCGATGGTGCTACGAGAACACCAGGAGTTGGTGCAACAAATCTTAACTTGGGTGCTGGAACTTTGAGCGGACAAAACCTTGTCCCTGGTACCTACACATGGGGTTCAAATGTCAGTATAACGGGAGACATCACTCTTACTGGTGCTGCATCAGATACTTGGATATTACAGATATCAGGCAATCTCAGTATTGAAGCAAATAAAAAGATCATCTTAGCTGGTGGTGCATTGCCACAGAACATTTTCTGGGTGGTTGCAGGTACGACAACAATCAAACCGGGAGCTAATTTCAGCGGAATTATCCTTGCTGGTCCAGGCGCATCAACAATTGCAATGCAAAGTGGTGCCATATTAAATGGAAGAGCATTGGGACAAACAGATGTTACACTTATTGGAAATACTGTTTCTGCAGGGTCTGCCACTATTGTGAGTCATCGCAATAGAACCCCACAGATCATACCTTTGATAGGTATTTTAAATGTACCTACACCGCTTGCTTTGACAACAGGTGCTGGTTCAGTCACTTATAATTACACGGTTTGGAATGTCGGAGGACAACAAGCATTGACCAATGTTACCGTTGTTGATGATAAGTGTTATCCAGTGACGTTAGTTTCTGGTGATGTGAACGGGAATAGCAAACTTGATCCAAGTGAAAAGTGGAATTATAGCTGTACATCAAAGCTTTCAAACACGACAACGAATACAGCCATCGCCACAGGTTATAGTGATGATAGTAATCATCAGGCTGCACTTGCCACTGCGATCGCAACTGTTGTTGTAAGCACTTCCGCAGCGAGTACCCCAATCACTGCTCTTGTAGCACCGATTCTCAATGTTGTCGAAGTACCAAATATTCTAACTGCGCTCCCATTTGGCGGCAGTGATATTACTTACACATATACCGTAACAAACCCAGGTGTAGTCGCCGTACATAACGTAGCACTTACCGATGATAAATGTTCTCCAACCACATTTATTTCTGGAGATACAAATGGCAATGGATTACTTGATATAAATGAAAAATGGATATACACATGTAAAACGAATATCCAGCTTTCAACAGCAAGTGTTGCCACAGTCAAAGGTGATGCAAACAATCTTCCAACTCTCGCTTATGCATTCACAAATGTCCTTGTTGCTGTTCCAGAGCTTCCTAACACAGGATTACCTACAGATGGTGGAAATACCTCAACAGCTATCATGATCCTTTCAGGACTTCTTATTGTTGTTTCAACTGCATTTGTCGTTGTTCTCAAGAAAAAGAAGATCTAGCCTTAATACGATCAATATATCTTGGCTTCAAACCCTGTTTTTTATGGGGTTTTGCCAAAGTATGATATTTCTGTTATTCAAAATTTGAAAAACACATGCGATCAAAGATCTCATTTACATTATCGGTATTTATTATAAGTATTGTAGGGATCATTTTCTCTGCGGTAATTATTTATTTTCCGACACCTGAGATACTTGTTCAACCTGTTGTAAGTATTATCGTTCCCCAACAAATAGTTTCAGGACTTCCTGTTCGTCTCAAAATTCCAAAAATACACACCGATGCTTTCATAGAATATGTCGGTCTTACAACTCTTGGCGCAATGGATGTACCGAAAGGTCCTGACGATGTGGCTTGGTTTGACCTCGGACCACGTCCTGGAGAAAACGGCAGTGCTGTGATAGCAGGGCATTATGGATGGAAGAATAATATTCCAGCAGTATTTGATAGCCTATCTACGCTTCGTACCGGTGATATAATATATGTTGAAGATGGAATGGGATCGACAACGACATTTGTAGTTCGTAAGCTCCAGTTGTACGGTGAAAAAGATAATGCCTCGAATGTCTTTAGTTCAAATGATGGTTTGGCGCATCTTAATCTTATTACATGTGAAGGAGTTTGGAATCCAACGAAAAAGAGCTATTCTGATCGACTTGTCGTGTTTGCCGATAAGAAAATCAAATAAAAAAATGATAAAAATGAAAAATAAAGTCACATTAATATCTGTTAGTATTTTTTTTATTGCGATCGCAGGAATTGGATATTATTTTTTATCTTTGCCGAAAAATAATCCTGATAACTTATTTGGCTGGAAATTTCCTGTAGCCAAGTTTCCATCAACAGGTTCAGTCAAGACAGAACTCGCATTCTCTGAAATCAAAGATCCAAAAACAATACCCCAGGGACTTCCTGTTCGTCTTAAGATTCCAAGCCTAGATATAGATTCGGCCATCGAAGATGCTCTTATCACACCTGACGGAAGAATGGATGTACCAGCAGGCTCTATACATGTCGCCTGGTTCGCACCCGGTCCGCACCCTGGTGATATTGGAAGTGCAGTTATTGGCGGGCATTTTGGTATTAAAAATGGGGTACCTTTTGTTTTTTATAACTTGAACAATATCGCGGTAGGCGATAAGGTCTATATAGTAGATAATAAAGGAGATACTATCACGTTTGTGGTTCGTTCAATAAAATCATTCGACCGAAAAGCTGATGCAACAAGTGTTTTTACCTCTGATGATGGCCTTGCACACCTCAATCTTATTACGTGTGAAGGAACATGGAACCAGGTCAACGGTAATTATCCTGAACGACTCGTGGTGTTTACTGATAAGGAAATGTAGATCCAATAAAAAATTAAAAACCCCGAGGCTCCACCTCGGGTTTTTTAATTTTTTATAAAGCGAATCCCCGAGGTGGAGCCTCGGGGGAATTGTCCACCAAATAATTTCTTTTTACATATCTGCTCATGATAGACTGCGGGCAGATTTATGGATTTTTTTAAAAAAATAAAAATATTTTTTCTTATTTCTTTATTATTTTTCCTCTCTTCCTATTCCTCCACCCTCGCCGACATCTCCACCGACCAACCCACCTACTATCCCGGAGAGAACATCATGGTCACCAGCAACAACGACTTCACCATCCTCTATAACACCGATACCGGAGCTAGTCTTCATGCCTCCCAGCATCAGTCGTACAGGATGCAGACCTATGAGATGTTGAATGACATTGGTTTCAACCTTGACCTGGGCAACTACTCTCTCATGTCCTTCAGTGATGGCCTCTATTGTGACCAGAACGCCCTCAATTATACAGATTGCAAGGCAGCAAACGTCCCAGACTTCATCAATGAGGCTGTGTTCAGTGTCATCGCTCCGCCTCCGAACTATGGCTACGTTCCTCCTCTCACTGCTCCTTCCACGGTCTACAACGGAGAATCCTTCTCTCCTGTCTGCGGACCAGGAGTCCAATACTATGAGATCATCGGCCTCATTGATCCTACGACCTGTGGAGACTTCATCAGCTTCGGCAATGCCAATGGCGCCCTCTATGAGCTCATACCACTTGATACCAATTTCAATGTCATGTCGCCGAGTGTGTTTGTAAAAGCGATAAATGATCTTATTCTTCCAGGGAAAGTCAAAAGATATGAGCCCATTGTTCAGCTTATATCACCTAAAAATGGTTCAGTATTCGGGAATCCGATCTCTGTCTCATATAAAGTGACCGACGAAAGCACCCAAGGATATGGTTTGGGTGCTAATCCTGTCTCTCTTTCTTATTCTGATAGATCCTCCGATTGGTATGGTGATAGGTTATTAAATCCGAACAATAAGATCTCTATCGCAAAAGATCTGCCGGCAGCAGGGAACTATTCTTGGTCTACAAAAAATCTTCAACAAGGTATTCTCTACAGACTTATTATTGATGCCGTGAATCTTGCTGGCAGGGTTGGTGAAGCAGTTTCCAGTTTCTTCAGTTTGGATTTCATCCCTCCGACTTTCGGAGTACATACTGATTCACAAGTAGTGAGGAATGGCAATATACAGATCACCATTCAAGCATCTGAAGATCTATCATTTCCTCCACAAGTGACCGTGACTCAGAGAAACGGCAAACCGATATCAGTCGCAATGACAGGGGACAAAGATACATATCAAGGCACATACACAGTGCTTCCTGGATATGATGGTACGGCACATATTTCTGTTTCGGGCACCGATCTGGCTCTCAATGTTGGTAGGGAAGTGACTTCGGGCGGGACATTTGATATCGGCGTGAATCCTCCTCCAAAGCCGAATATTATTTCAAATCTGAACAAGACGGTGACAGGTACCGGATCGGTAAATATAACCGGGACAATTCGAGAGGATACATATGCAACACTTGTTTTAAATGGAGAGGAAGTGGCATCGACAACTCCAGATGCAAAAGGTAATTTTGCATTCAATAACATAGCGCTTGATAAGCTCAAAAATCACGGTACAAATTATATAAGCGTTTATTCAGTTGATAAGCTTGGCTCTGAAAGCTCTTCTGCCGATATAGAGATAAAATATAATATTCCGCCGATCGTGAGCATCTCAAAGCCGATGAACAATGATTATCTTTCAGGTCAGATATCCATTGTTGCAAAGGGATCTGATGAAAATCAAGACATACTTTTTTACACATATCAGATCATATCTATTTCCAATTTTGATTCTGCACAAGCTGAAAGCAAATGGATGACGCTTGCTGATAATGTTACCGATAGCACATATGCATGGGACAGCACAGCGGTGGATAATGGCGAATATATGATCCGTGCGACCGCATTTGATGGCACTGCTCGCGCAACATCAACGCCGGTGCATGTATATATAAAGAATACACTTCCATATGTCCGTTTTGAGGATGGTGAAAGGACGGTAACAAAAAATTCCGACGTGACGATCATTGGTCATGCTTTTGTCGCAAATAATGCCGCCGGCAGTTCGCAGATCACAAATATGTATTACAGCATGAATGGTGGTAAAAGTTGGACGAAGATCAAATTTGGCAGTTCTTCCGGATTTGAGCAAGTATTTTCTCTGACACTTTCAAATCTTGATGAAGGTGTATATCCGCTCGTCTTTATGATCAAAGACAATGGTGGTTTTACCGGAAAGGGAAGCCATCTTCTCGTTGTGGACAAAACTCCTCCTGATGCGCCTATCATAAAAACTCCTGCTGACAATGTGAATATCATAAACGATGATGATGAAGACATCCAAAGATCAGGCATGCAAATAAGTTTCTTGGGGACAGCCGAAAATGGGAGCACTGTTTCACTTGCGAGCGCGGACGGAACAATGAAGACGGCGGCTTTGCCTGATGGAACATTCTCATTTTCTGACGTGACGATCCAAAAAGGCAAACAAAGTTTTGATGTCTTTGCAACAGATGCGGCAGGGAATGAAAGCAAGCATACGACGATTTCTCTGACATATGATAACCCACCGATCGTCAATTTCGTGAATCCAAGATCGTTTGGCGGGCTTTCGGGCACAGCGACTATTTCATGGAATATCATGAGTCCGGACGGCAATCCGCTCAGTAATATAAGCGTTAGTTACAGGCAGGGCGGGGGATCTTTCAAAACACTCGTCTCGAACGCTTCGGCCAAAGGAACATATGATTGGGACACGAGCTCTCTTCCAGAATCAAATTATTATCAGCTTAAGATCTCTGCGAGCGATGGCATCATCACCGTTTCTCCGATCATTGATTTTTCCATTGATAGGACTCCACCATCCATGGATTCTTTCACGTTGGGATTATCAAATACAAAAAATAGTTTTTTTGGTTTCGGATCTGCAAGCGACGGTCTTTCCGGAGTAGCGTATGTTGAATATTCCATAGCATCAAAAATCAATGCATCAAGCAGTCCTTGGTATGAAGCCATCATCACAAAAGGCCTTATGCAAAACCAAGCCTCATTCTCGATTGAATACCCGTTTTCATTTTCCGATAATACATATACCGTATCAGTGCGGGCAGTTGATGGTGCAGGAAATATCTCATCAGAAATGTCCAAAGATCTTCTCATAGACAAGACCTCTCCGCGGATCGGCAGTTTCTTTTTATTGGAAAATAATTTGAACATGACACCCGATGGTACTGGCACCATATCACTCTATAAAAATAGTATGTCTGATTTTGTTGCCTCACTTGAAGGTGATACAAAAAATGCCACGCTTTTTGCAGGGGACGTTCCTTTTATTCTGAAACAAGATAATGCCGATGGATTATGGAAGACCCGCATTTCATTTGATAGTACTAGTACCGTTGCACTCTATATTACCGCAAGTGATCATTCAGGAAATACAACAGATAAAAAGAGCATCGGAAGCTTGTCTCCGCTTGAATACGGTTCTGTTCTCGATAATATCGCAGCGCCTATTTCCGGAGCACAGGTATTCATTTTTAAGCTGAGTGATCAAACACAACAATACGATAAATTTATATCATCATTTGGAACATCATCAACGATCATATCTGATAATGACGGCAGGTACAGACTTGCTTTGCCCCAAGGATCATATAAGTTGGTGGCAATGAAATCGGGTTATAAGACCGTGGAACATGATATTTCGCTTGAGCGCAACAGTTTCATAGGCAATTCATTTACTTTGCAAAAAGTAACAGGTATAATGAAGTTAGTAAATAGTGTGCTCGATTTCTTTCGTTATTCTATATAAGAGATGAAAAATTTTAAATTTTTACTCATTGTTCTCATTATAATATTTCTTGTTTTTATCGCAGCTCAAATTTCTGGTAAATATGTTTTACCCGGCCTTTTGGGAAAAAACGCAGTTGATACTGTGATTATTTCAACTTCCACAGATGAAACATTACTGAACAAAAAAGCGCCATCTTTTGACCTGCCTGACATCAATGGCAACAGTGTTTCCTTTTCAAAATTTTTAAACACCCCGACCGTGCTCATTTTTTGGTCCACATGGGATCAAAGATCGATCGATCAGATAAAGATCCTGGATGATTATCTCGCAAGCGGGAACAGGAATGCATCACTTGTTTCGTTTCTTGCTATAGATAGCCAAGAAGATCCAAGCGTGATGAAATCTCTGATACGACGAGGCGGTTATAACGTCCCTTTCGCACTTGATACCTATGGTGATGTATCCGGGCGCTATAACATAAAAAGCCTTCCCACAATTTATTTCATAGATAGGGGAGGAATTGTTCGCGAGATATACACCGGCGTGCTCAGTCAAAGCATGCTTGTGAACAAGGCTGAACAAATTATTAAACAGTGATATAATAACAACCAGAAATGTCATTTTATTTTTTGATAAACAATCTTAGTTTTGCGTTCGGGATGATCGGAGCCATTATTCTTGTTGTTGCAGCATGGCTCTCTTATGATGCATACAAACTTCAAAAAAGCTCGCCGATCTTGATGAGATCGGTGGGACTCATTCTTTTTGCTGTTTGGGAAGTGATCAATTCACAGAGTGCTAGAAATGACATTCTCTCTTATTTTGGATTCACCATCTTTATCATCGGCCTCCTGCTCATTATTGTGAGTTTTTTAAAGACAAAGCAGCTTTCTGTGAATGCCATTGTCGTTATCCCGGCTTTTTCTTTATGGGCCGGTCATTTGTACCTTCTTTCAGCTGTTTTATTCGCAGCGATCTCATATCTTTCACTGAGACAGTGGAAAAGGGAATACAATCGCACATGGATACCATTTTCTGTCGCATTTTTGCTATTTACAGTCTCCTCACTTTTTAATGTCTGGGGAGGAAATGAGACAAGCTTTCCATATCTTTTAAGCCATCTTGTTGAGCTTTCAGGTTTTATTTCTTTGGGAATATGGGTATGGCAATACATGAGGCTCAGGATAAGCGAGAGCTTTGTCATAATCTCGGTCGGTGTCACGTTTCTTTTGGCCACAATCATAACACTTGCATTTTCCACCATTCTCATGAACAGAGTCAGTATTGATACGTCAAATAATCTGACAACGGATGTAAAAGTACTCAGTCTTTCCATAGATTCTTTGAAGGCAGAGGCACTTGCAAAAACAGAACTTATTTCAGAAGATCAAGGGCTTGTTGACGCACTTTCAAAAAACGACATGACCTCTCTCGATCAATCCCTTGCCAGATTTTTGGACATATATAATCTTGGTTTCCTTACGGTAACGGATGATCAAGGAACCGTCATTGTCCGTGCCCACGCTCTTTCAAGGAGAGGTGATTCACTTTCCGGTGAAAGAGCTTTTGAGGAGGCAACACTTAAAAATTCAATTGCAACAATAGAAGATAGTTCTGTAGAAGGATTTTCCATCAGGGCTGGATCACCAATACTGAGCAAAAATAAATTGATCGGAGTCGTTATCGCAGGTTTTCCGCTTGATAATGCATTTGCCGATCGATTGAAGAAATTGACCGGGCTTGAAATGCTTGTTTATAAACAAGATACTTCTGTGGCAAGCACTCTTTTTGATACGGATGGCACGACACGACTTGTCGGAGAGTCCCTCTTAGACCAAAATATCAAAAATTCTGTCTTAATGAATGACACGACATTCACCGGTTCCACATACATATATCAAAAACCATTCTATGCGAGCTTCTTGCCGCTTACAAACAATGATCAAAAAGTTGTTGGTATGATCTCTGTTGCAAAGCCTGAACAGGATATCGTCGATATCGCAAATGCCACAAACCAGCTTACGTTGATTACCGTGATTCTCATTATGCTTATCTTACTCGCACCAATATATATGATCTCAAAGAGGATTGGCGGGAAAAGTCAGCAATAATAATCAAAGTCACGGCACATGAGCTTTCAAGCAAAAGATTGGTCAATAAAAAAAAAGATCGTTGTCATCGCAGCTCTCTGCACAATCAGTTTTTCTCTTTTGGTGTATGTGCTTTCATACAATGTTATTTTAAAGAGTTTTACCTCTCTTGAAAATAAGGAATTAGACGTCAATCTCAGCCGTACGCAAAACATCATCACTACTTCTATCTCACAGCTTGATCTCAAACTGGCTGATTGGGCTGTGTGGGACGATAGCTATCAATTCATCAAAGATAAGAATCAAGCCTACATAGATTCAAATTTGGAAGACAATGCATTCTCACTGATAAAGGTCAATGCAATGTTCTTTTTGAAGAACAATGGAGATATCGTGTATGACAAAATGGTGGACCTTGATAAAAATACCGAGATCGCACCTGATGAATTAGCTCTCTATATAAAAAATAATTTAAATCATTTCCAGTTCACTAAGACAAACATGACTTTTTCTGGGATCGTTCCACTTGCACAGGGGAATCTTATCGTTGTGGCGCGACCGATACTGAAGATCGATGGAAGTGGTCCTGTCGCAGGCACGATCATTTTTGGTAAATTCATAGACGCTACTTTTATAAAGAATCTTTCATTTCAAACGGGGCTTGATACGAGCATCTATGCATATGCGGCGACATCTACGAATGATCTGATATTGGCCAGAGAAAATTTATCAAAAGACAACAAGTATTTTACCTATGCACTATCGGGAAATTCTCTTGCCGGATATTTTCTTTTATATGATATGAACGACAATCCGATCCTTATTTTAAGAGCAGTGAATACGAGAGATGTATATATGCAAGGAAAAGATACGTTCAATTTCTTTACCATTTTAGTTATCGTTTTGATGATTCTTCTTTGGGTCATCTCATTTATTTTTATCAAGTTGGCCATTATTGATCCTGTAGACACATTAAATGAGGATATCTATGACATAACCAAGAGCGACGATATTTCGAAAAGGGTAAAAATAAAGAACTATGATGAGATCGGAAATCTCGCTTTTTCCATAAATACGATGCTCGATAGTTTATATGTTGCACAAGAAAGAGAAAAGATCGTCTCGGATAAATTAAAGGAGCAATTTGATGAGATCACAAAATTGAATAAATTAATGGTAGGTCGAGAATTAAAAATGGTAGAATTGAAGGAAGAAATTGAAAGATTGAAAGATACGCAAAGGAACAAATAGGAGAATAACGGGTCATTTATCAATAAAATCACATAATACGATATGAATAAAAAATGGTTGGGAATAATAGTTTTTCTGGCGATCGTACTTGGAGGAGTTTTTCTTTTTATGAAGATGATGCCAGGATCACCCGCAGTCATAAAACCGCAGAAAGATATTTTAATAGGTTTTTCCATGGGTACACTCCAAGAAGAAAGGTGGCAGAGAGATAGAACAGAATTTTTAAAGAGAGCGAATGAACTTGGCGCCGTCGTTGACCTTGAATCGTCAGACAACAACACGGCGACACAAATATCCCAAATAGAAGGCATGATCATAAAAGGTGTTGATGTGCTTGTTATTGCGCCTTATGATGCATCAAGTCTTACTGACGTCATTGATCAGGCTCACAAGGCTGGTATCAAAGTGATTTCCTATGATCGATTGATCACGGATGCAAATGTTGATCTCTATATTTCCTTTGATAATGAAAAAGTCGGCGAATATGAGGCTCAATCCGTCATTGACGCTTTAAAGGATAAACTTGGCAAGGGAAAGATGTTAAAAATTGCCTATATTGGTGGCGCTCCGACTGACAATAATTCTGTATTATTAAAACAAGGCGCATTTAAAATATTGCAGCCGCTCATTGACAGTAGAGAGATCGAGATCGTTGTCAATAAACTTACTCAAAATTGGGATCCTGAAAATGCATATAAAAACCTGAAAGCGTATTTAGATGGAAGCAATGGTGCGCTTGATGGAGTTGTTGCAGCAAATGATGGCACCGCTTTTGGTTCAATAGAGGCTTTGCAAAAATATCATCTTGATGGAAAAGTGCCAGTATCCGGTCAGGATGCAGAGTTGTCAGCGATCCAAAGGATCATAGCAGGAACTCAGACAGCAACGGTATATAAACCGATTCCAATACTTGCTTCTACTGCAGTTGATCTCGCGATTCAATTGGTAGAAGACAAGCCAATCACTGCTACAACTATGCTCAATAACGGAAAAATAGATGTGCCATCGATTCTTCTTCAGGCAGAGATTGTTACAAAAAGTAATATAGACAGTACCGTGATAAAGGATGGTTATTATTTACCTGAAGAGATTTATAAAAAATAAGATGATGCAGGATGTTTGTTAGTATATGATAAAAATGAGATCGATCAGAACCAAAATAATCACCGCTTTCTTGATAGTGATATGTGTCACGATCGTACTTATCGTATCTATTATCATTATCAATGTAAGTCTGGAGAATAGATACAAACAGATCAACCAAAATATCATATATGAGCAGCAGTTGAAAGATAATATTTGGTTTTTAGTTGAGGATATTTATAATGCCTTGAAATCAAATGATTATATAGATTATGATAAAAGGTTGGCCGAGATCAGGGCGGAAGAGAGCATCCTTGATGTCCAGTTTGCAGATCCTTCGGTGAACGAGGAGACGAAGCTCGATTATCGAAGCGTAAAAAATTCTCTGAATGCTGTCATCGATCTCACTGAATCGACCAGAAAAAGTTTTGAGTCGACAGGCAATATTTCTGGGATCTCGAATATCTTTACTGATGCTTCGACAAAGTTCGATTTTGTGAAGCAGAATACGACAGACCTTCTTTTTGCTGAGGTAAAGAATATTGCGAATACGACACAGGATATCCAAAAAATACAAAATCTTCTGACGCCAATCGCACTTATCATACTGTTCTTGTCATCTCTCGGGCTCACTATCTTTTCCATCCTTTTTGCTCGAAAGATCACAAAACCTCTCATCAGTCTATCCACAATTGCAAAAGGGATCATTGATGGCAACACAGACCTTTCTGTGGCAGAAAACTTATTAAAGAGAAAGGATGAGATCGGGAGCCTGTCCATCTCTTTTGATGCAATGATCAAAAAATTAAGAGAAAAGATCATTGGACTTGAGCTTTCCAGCAAAGAATTATCGCAAGCAAACAATGAACTTGGGGATTCTAAACGAGCGATCACGAATCTTCTTGAAGATGTGGAAAATGAGAAATCAAAAGTTGAAGAAACGGTCAAGATCAGGACGCAAGAATTGAGCGATGAGAAATCAAGACTTCTTGCATCTATCAACAGTCTTTCTTCCGGCTATGTCCTTGCGGGTATGGACGGTACCATCATACTCAATAACAACGCAATACGAAATATTCTTGAGGTTGATAAAAATCCGAAAGCTATCGCTGATCTGTCCAAATATTTTGACAAATTTGATCTAGTGAACAGTTGTAAAGAATGTTTGATCTCGAACAAGGTGATAAATATAAAAGACATTGAATACAAGAATAAATTTTTGAGATTATTTTGCGGTCCGGTATCAAACAATGGTCAGGTCATCGGACATGTGCTTTTGATAGAAGATATGACCGAAGCAAAGATCCTTGAAAGGAGTAAGGACGAGTTTTTTGCCGTTGCCTCACATGAGCTTCGCACGCCGCTTACTGCTATCCGCGGGAATACCGAAATGATCATGGGTATATACGCGGACAAAGTGCAAGATCAAGATGTGCGAGAGATGATCTCTGATATAGAGACGGCAAGCGTCAGACTTATCGGTATCGTCAATGATTTTCTTGAGGTCTCAAGGCTTGAACAAGGAAATTCTGTCTTTGAGAAAACGAGCTTTGATGTGAGTGAGCTTATAACAAAAGTCACCAGTTCGATCAAGCTTTTAGTTGCAGCGCAAAAGATAAATTTCAAGCTCCTAAGGCCTGAATCCCTGCCGAATGCTTTTGCTGATAAGGCGAAAACAGAACAGGTACTTTTTAATTTGATGGGAAATGCCGCAAAATTCACCAAAGAAGGGACCATTACTATCTCTACCGCTCTTGAGGGAAATTTTCTGAAAATACGAGTATCTGATACCGGTTCAGGTATATCAGAGAAAAGCACGAGTTTATTGTTCAGGAAATTTCAGCCGGCAGGCGAGCAAGCTCTTGCGCGTGATGTCAGTAAGAGCACCGGACTCGGGTTATATATATCAAAGATCATCACGGAAAAAATGGGTGGTACGATCGGACTTGAAAAAAGCCAGGTCGGTATCGGAAGCACATTTTTCTTTACTCTTCCCATAGCACCGTGATACAATAGGCGGAGCATAACTTGTCTTATTATCGATTTCTATGAATACATTATTGATCATTGAGGATGACAAATTTGTCGGCGATATGTATGCGCGACTGTTCAGTCTGAACGGATATGAGGTCAAGCGTGCAAAGAATGCTCTTGAAGCCCTTGATATACTGGACAAAGATGATGTCTTGCCATCAGCTATCATTCTCGATATTCATATGCCTGAGATGAGCGGTACCGAATTTTTGAAAAATATCAAACAAAATGATAATATGAAAGATATACCCATTGTTGTTCTGACGAACTCTTTCTATGAAGAGGATGAGAAAAAGTTTTTAGAGCTCGGTGCAGACCTGTTCTTGATAAAGATAAAAAACAGCAATCAGGATATTTTAGAGAAGGTGAACAAAGTTTTAACAGAAAAGTCAAAGATTTAAGATCAATAAAATGCAAACATCAACAATATTATTTTTTGCCGAGGATGATCCATTAATGAGCCGTATGTATGAAAAGGCTTTCAAGGCAAGCGGTTTTGAGCTCAAAGTTTCTTTTGATGGAGACGAGGCTATTCAAACGCTTAAATCTATGGACCCGAAGCCAACTGTTGCTATTCTTGATATCATGATGCCTAAAAAGAGCGGTTTTGAAGTTCTCCGTGAAATGAAGGCAGACCCGACTTTGAAGTCAATTCCTGTGGTCCTTCTCACGAACCTTGCTGGACAGCAAGATGCAGAAAAGGGCTTGAGTTTGGGTGCGGTCATCTATTTGATCAAAAGTCAGTACAGCCCTATTGAAATAGTAGAGAAGATAAAAGAGATAATCGCAGGTTATTCAAGAAAAGAGGGAATACCCGAGGTCAATGTTCACGTAAAAGATACCACAAAGGAAAAATAAGATTTTCTCCTCAAAAGTATATTTATGAAAGGCGCCTTTTTTCAAAAGGGCGCCTTTCATAAATAGGGCGCATATTATATAATGATATGGATATATCGTTGCACACATAGTATGGAACCTAAAAAGAAAAAAATTTTACCAAAACTTTTGATTCCTTGGATGCTTTTTTTTGCAGCTATTGCTGTGATCGGATATTTGCTCTATAGAGAGCCATCCAGCCCTCAAAAAGTGCCTCAAGATGAATTCGCACAAACAGTGGAAGCTGTCGGTAAGTTGATCGTATTGCCCGTGAATGAAACTCCGACAATAGCCACCGTTGCCAATTTGGATCAAATAAAGAATCAGCCATTTTTTGCAAATGCAAAAGTGGGGGATAAGGTGCTTATTTATGCCAAAGCCAAAAAAGCTATCTTATACGATCCATCCTTGAACAAGATCATCGAGCTCGCACCACTTGATGTCGGCACTATGTTAAATTCCACATCATCACCCCAGTAAGGACGGAGCGTGCATATTAGTCGCAATACCTACGTCATGAATATTTTTTTTAAAAAAACAACCTCGATCATTTTATGCCTATGCGCATTCTTTTTCCTTTCTTTTTTAGGCACACTGCATGCTCAGGAATTCAATTCAACCGATTTCAAGGTACTTAATCCGGTGATCGATGAGGGCGGAGGTTTCTCGCAGTCGACCAGTTACCAACTCCAAAGCTCGATCGGCCAGATATCGATCGGTCCTTCTACCGCAGCTAACTTTGGGGTCAATCTTGGTTTTCAGTATTATTCGCTTGTCTCCTCGCCGATCATTTCAGCAACACCGGGCGATGGACAAGTTGCACTCTCTTGGACAGTGGCAAGTGGAGTTCTCGGTTGGACGGTAGGAGGTTATGCGATTGGACAATCAACTCTATCAGGCGGACCATATACATTCACTTCAGTCGGTAATATCATATCTCAGACGATTACTTCACTTGCGAATAACACGACATACTATTTTGTCGTCCAAGTACTTGATGCGCTTGGCAATGTTATTGCAACTTCAAGCGAAGTTTCCGCGATGCCTGTCTCAGTGATCCCGCCGCTTACTTGTACTGATCATTCCGCAACAAACTTTGGAGGATCGCTTCCATGCACGTATTCTTCAGGTGGCGGAGGCGGCGGTGGAGGAGGGGGAGGCGGCGGAGGGGGCGGAGCGTCTTCTGTCGTTACCGCAGTGAATTTTTCCGGAAGAGCATATCCCAATAGTACGGTAACTTTGCTCGAGGATGCACAAGTTGCCGCGACAACTGTTGCTGGGCCGGATTCTAATTTTCAAATAAATATCTCTGGACTTGCCGGCGGAAATTATTTTTTCAGCGTGTATTCTGAAGACAATAATGGCGTTCGCTCTTCTCTTTTGACTTTTCCGGTAAGCGTGACATCGGGTGCCACGACCAATGTCACTGGTATTTTTATTGCACCGACCATAGCAGTTGATAAAAGCGAAGTAAAGCGTGGTGACAATATTGCCATTTTTGGGCAGTCCGCCTCGAATGCGAATATCGTGATCTCAGTGCATTCCAATCAGGAGGTCTTTGCAACGACTTCATCAGATAAGAATGGGATCTATTTATATAATATGGATACCAGTATCCTCGAGGTTGATAAGCACAGTGCTCAATCAAAAAGTTCGTTGAATGGCAATATCAGTTCTTTCAGTAATTCAGTTTCTTTCACTGTCGGTGATAAAACTATACTTGCTTCCAAGGGATCCTGTCCAATAAAGGGTGATTTGAACGGTGATTGCCATGTAAACTTAGTCGATTTTTCCATAGCAGCGTATTGGTATCATAGGACGCTCAGCAGCGCATTCGCAGCGATCGAACAAGCCAATCTCAATGGCGATGGAAAGATCACACTGACCGACTTTAGCATCATGGCATATTATTGGACCGGTTAGTTAATATATGAAAAAAAATCTGCACAATATTTTTATAAGGAAATATAAAAAAAATAATACAATTACACTTTTTGTATCTTTGTTTTTTTTAATGTCCTTTGTCCCATGTTCTGTCTCCGCTCAACAATCCATCACTATTGATGCCTCATCGCTCCTTCAAAAAGCAAATCTTTTTCTCTCTCCGCGCACCGCTACCATCATAAACGGTTCGACAATAGAAATTCCCGTTTTTGTGAATACGGAAAAGAGAAGTATAAATACCGTCTCACTCTATGTGAATTTTGACCCGACAAAGATGATCCTAGTAAATCCTTCAAACAATAATTCGATCATCGGTATCTGGGTCGATCCTCCGACATATTCAAATATAAAGGGAACACTTGCACTTTCAGGTGTCATTCCAAACGGCATTACGACAGGAAGCGGTTTGATCACCACGATGACATTTCGTGCAGTAGGTACTGGCCAGGCGATCATTTCTATTTCTGATGCATCACGAGTATTGGCAAATGATGGACAAGGCACAGCAGCGCAGCTTCAGCTTGATCGGGGAACCTACACTGTTTTGCCAAAATCACCGGACGGTCCGCAGGTTTTTTCCGAGACGCATCCATTTCAAGATATTTGGTACAACAATAATAGTCCGGTACTTGCATGGAACAAAGACCCAGGAGTGACCGATTTCAGTTTTACGATCGATGATAAGCCATTTACCATTCCAGACAATCAAATGGATGCCACGGACACCGTTATTTCATATCCAAATCTTTCCGATGGCATCTGGTATTTTCATATTAAAGCCCAAAAACAAGGAATGTGGGGAGGGACAACCCATTTTGTGATACGAGTTGATACAACACCTCCAGCTGATTTTACTCCACAGGTTCAATTGGTGACATCTTCTGACAATAACCAGGCACTCGTATCATTCTTTACGACAGATATGCTCTCAGGTCTTGATCATTATGAAGTTGGGGTCATTGATACAGGAAAATCATCAGGCGATTCCCCGGCATTTATCCAGTCTGACAGCCCCTATCAGCTCACATTGAAGCCTTTTGAGAATGCACGAGTCACCGTGCGAGCGTTTGATAGAGCGGGCAACGTCAAAGACGAAACGATCAATGTGACTTCTTCGACGACCTGGCTCATGTTCCTCAAACAAAATTGGATCATTATCCTTTTGCTCATTCTTCTCATAGCAGATTATCTTTTCGGGCACAGGATCATTGCTCGCACAAAAAGGATACTGAAGGCAACAAAAGAAGAAGAGCTACAGCACCGATCCACACAACAAGAAAAGATGGGAAGTGAAATAAACATAAAAAATGAAATGAGTCTGGAAGAAAAGCAAAAACAGGTGAAAGATGAATATTTGAAGAATCTTGAAGCACTGAGTGCAGATCAAATTACAATTCTAACTCAAAACAAAGATCAGTCGAAGGTACCAGAGCAAAAACCAATAATTTCGGGGATCGATCAAAATAATGAGAAACTTTTACCACCAGTAAAATAAAAAATAAAATGAAACACACATATTATAAAATAACAGCACTCTTTATTTTTCTTTTCATTTTTCTTCCAAAGATTACTTTTGGGGCGGAATTCATACCAAGCTCTTCAGTAAAGAATGTGAACACAGGCGATCAATTCGAAGTGAATCTTCTGCTGGATACTCAAGGAGAAACTGCCAATGCAGTAGGAGGAACGATCACATATCCTACAGATCTTTTACAGTTGAAAGAAATTCGAGACGGCAATTCTTTGGTCAATTTCTGGGTAGATAAACCGACCGATACTGCAAATGGTATTATATTTTCGGGTATTACTCCGGGAGGATATACTGGTCAGTCAGGATCGATCATGTCTCTTATTTTTACCGCAAAGCGAGACGGACAGGGAAGTATTAGTATAAAAAACGGCGAGCTTCTGAGAAATGACGGCACCGGCAGTGCCATCCCGTTCACCATTTCCAATTTTCAATTTTCTGTTGCTCAAAATACGCAAAATGTCGGAGTTCAAGTTCCGGCAATAAAAGATATTGAAGCACCGGAGTCTTTTGTGCCAGAAGTTGGCCGAGATCAAAATTTATTTGATGGCAAATGGTTTGTTGCTTTTGTTGCTGAAGACAAAGGTAGCGGAATAGCTGCATACGAAGTAAAAGAAACAAGATCCCGAATATTCGATCTTTCAAAATGGACACAAACAGATAGCCCATATCTTCTTTCCGACCAAGATCTGCATAGCTATATCTATGTGAAGGCGATTGATAAGTCGGGCAATGAGAAGATCGAGAGAGTTTCACCAAAATATCCGCTTCCATTCTATGAAAATCTTGATGACTGGTCTATACTTATCACGATAATCGCTTTTCTATGGTTATATAAAAAACTTATATGGAAAAAACACAAAAAATAGCATCATATTGCAAGTTTTTATTTGCGGGACTCATCGTCGGCCTTTTTCCAGTTGTGACATTTGCAGCATCGCTTACATTTTCTCCGCAATCGGGCACATATACCGCAGGTTCAAAAATCACGGTAAACGTTTATGTTTCAAGCGCCGATCAATCCATGAACGCTGTATCAGGTACACTGTCCTTTCCTACAGATCTGCTCAGTGTTTCCTCCATTTCAAAATCAAGCTCGATCATATCACTTTGGACAATAGAGCCAAATTTTTCAAATAACGCCGGCTCGGTGAATTTTGAAGGCATTGTCTTGAACCCTGGTTTTATTGGTTCAAATGGGAAAATAATCTCTGTGACTTTTACAGCAAGATCTGTCGGTACTGCAAATATCGCTTTCAATTCCGGTTCCGTCCTTGCAAATGATGGTACGGGGACAAGTCTCCCAACTACGCTTGGTAAAGCACAATTCACAATAATTCCAGGTGCACCACAAACAACGACGAGCACACCGGGAATACAAACACAGACCGGATCAAGTACCTCAACGGCATCATCTGCCAATATGTTGGTTCCTCCGACGATCACATATTATTCATCATTCATTCATAATGACAGTGCAATCGTAGTACAGGGGAACAGTCAATATCCAAACTCAAAAATAACCGTTTGGCTCAAACATGATTCTGAAGATGCAAAGAGCTATGTCATCACGGACAACAAATACGGAGATTTCACGTTTGCCAACAACGATGGGGCAAAAGAGGGGACATATCAGGTCTGGGTCAAGTCTGTCGATGAGAATGGCGCAGTAAGTACGTCATCACCGATCTATATCATATTTGTCACATCACCGTTCGTCATTGTCATATTTGGAATGAAAATAAATATTTTTGTCGGCTTACTTCTCCTTCTCATACTCTTGTTGATACTTCTTTGGTTCATAGCGAAACGTTCCAAGAAGAACAGAATAAAAGACGGTGCGGCAGAAATGATTGCAAACGCAAACAAGCTTGCAAACACAAAGTTCAGTTATTTCAATGACTATGTCAATGCGCAGTTGAATGTCCTTGAAAATGACGAAAAGATAAAAGCGATGCAGGGATCACTTGAGGTCATAGAAAATGTCAAAAAGCATATCGCCGATTTCAAGGATTTTATCGATAAGGAACAAAAATAATTCATATATGGATAAACGCATAACAACTTTCATATTCGATTGCTTCGGTGTCGTGTGCGATCCTGTGCTTGGCGGATGGTATAAGGAGAACAGATTGAAACGTGGTTTTCCTGATGAAAATATCAATAACATATTCAGGCAATATGACCTTGGAATATTGTCCGAAGATGATGTTGCCAGTTATTTTTAAAAAT